>Ga0209797_10001129_pt1 | contig 13388 bp, 12 predicted proteins | sample DOMMetBare3Fresh_2_FD_187472 | JGI IMG/M metagenome (GOLD analysis project Ga0209797, IMG submission 187472) | Wetland sediment microbial communities from St. Louis River estuary, USA, under dissolved organic matter induced mercury methylation -... | ecosystem: Environmental > Aquatic >... | reverse complement strand
GGGGCCTTCACGCACTCGACCGCCGCGCCGTGTACGCCCTCTGCTATGCCGGCGCGGCGGCCAGCGACTTCCGGCCCCGGAGCTTTCCCAAGGGGCCCTGGATCGCCGCGTGCGCGCCCGGGACCGAGCGCGAGACGGTGGAGGACGCTCCACGCGCCAACGACGGCATCGTCCCCGCCTCTTCCCAGACGCTCGCCGGCCACGCCGCGCGCATCGTGCTCGCCGACCACCTGGACGTCGTCGGCCACTTCGAGTGGCGCTGGAACACGACGCTCTTCAAGTCGGGCGCGGGCTTCGGCCGGCGCGAGTTCGAGGAGCTGTGGCGCTTCGTGGCCGAGGCGCTGTGAGATGTCCTCTAGCCAGCAGGAGGAAGAGCCATGAGCTACGCGGCAGCAGCCCATCGTTACGAAGCCATGACGTACCGCCGGTGCGGCAGAAGCGGCCTCCAGCTGCCCCTCCTGTCGCTCGGCCTCTGGCACAACTTCGGTGACGCCACGCCGCTCGGCACCCAGCGCGACATGGTGTGCGCCGCCTTCGACCTCGGCATCACGCACTTCGATCTCGCGAACAACTACGGCCCTCCTTACGGCTCCGCGGAGCTCAACTTCGGCCGGATCCTGCGCGAGGACCTCCAGGCCCATCGCGACGAGCTCGTCGTCTCCACCAAGGCGGGCTGGGACATGTGGCCCGGCCCGTACGGCCAGGGGGGCGGCTCGCGCAAGTACGTTCTCGCCAGCCTCGACCAGAGCCTGAGGCGGCTCGGGGTCGACTACGTGGACATCTTCTACTCCCACCGTTTCGACCCGGACACGCCGCTCGACGAGACGATGGGCGCGCTGTCGGCCGCGGTCCAGCAGGGCAAGGCGCTGTACGTCGGCATCTCGTCGTACTCGGCCGGGAAGACAAGAGAGTCGGCAGCGCTCCTGCGCGGCTGGAAGGTCCCGTGCCTCATCCACCAGCCGTCCTACAACATGCTCAATCGGTGGATCGAGCGGGGCCTGCTGGACGCGCTCGAGACGGAGGGGATCGGCTGCATCGCCTTCACGGCGCTCGCCCAGGGGCTCCTCACGGACAAGTACCTGGGCGGCATCCCCAAGGACGCCCGCGTCAACCGTCCAGGCGGCGGCTCCCTGCTCCGCGAGCACCTGAGCGAGGAGAACCTCTCGCGCGTGCGCGCGCTCGCCGAGATCGCCAAGGCCCGCGGCCAGAGCCTCGCCCAGATGGCGCTCGCATGGGTCCTGCGCGATCCGCGCGTGACCAGCACGCTCATCGGCGCCAGCAGCGTCGAGCAGATCCGCGAGAACGTGGGCGCGCTCGCGAACCTGCGCTTCTCGACCGACGAGCTTCGCGAGATCGACAAGAACGCCCAGGAGGGGCACGTCAACCTCTGGGAGAAGCCGAGCACCGATCAGAGGCCCTGACGGGCGACGCGGGGGGGGGGAGCGTCGCTCGCGCTTCGAGCCCCAGCGCCCCCGCCCGGCGAGCCCCGAACGGGGCTGTCGCGCGGAAGGGTGGCCCGACGCGCTCTTTTTCTGCTGGCGCTATGCGAGCCGAGGCGTGATGCTTCCCGCCATCGTCGTTCCTGCGAACCGTTCTCCAAGGGGAGTGTGTCTATGAGAAAGCTTCTGGTCGCGTTCCTGATGACGGCGTGCGTGGCGTTGCCCGGGGTCGCCCAGGCCAAGCCCAAGATCCTCTTCATGCCCGGCGTGGCCGACCCCTTTTACTTCACGATGGAGAAGGGCATCAAGGCGAAGGCCGCCGAGCTGGGTGCGGAGCTGACCGTCGCCGAGTATCCGAAAGCGTGGGGGCCGGAGCACCAGGTCCCCATCCTGCAGGCCACGGTGGCCCGCCAGAAGTACGATCTGCTCCTCATCGCGCCGACGTCGACCGACGCCCTCAAGGCGCCCCTCAAGGCCATCTACGGCAAGGGCGTCGAGATCATCACGGTGGACACCTTCATCGGCGACGGCGACTACAGCAAGAAGAGCGACTACTCCTTCCCGCTCTCGTACATCGGCTCGGACAACGAGCTGGGCGGGAAGCAGATGGCCGTGCACCTGGCCAAGCTGGTCGGCGAGAAGGGCAAGGTCTTCTGCGAGGCCACCAACCCCGACGCCTCCTCGGTGCAGGGCCGCGTGAAGGGCTTCAAGGAGGGCATTGCCCAGTTCCCCAACATGCAGGTCGTCGGCGTGGAGTGGTGCCTGGACGTCCAGCAGAAGGCACAGGAGCAGACCCTGGCCGCGCTGCAGAAGGACAAGGACATCGTCGGGATCTTCGGCACCAACGTCTTCTCCGCCCAGGGGTCCTACCAGGCGGTGGTCAACGCCGGCCTCACCGGCGCGGTGAAGATCGCCTCGTGGGACGCCACCAAGGACCTCATCGGCGCGCTCAAGAAGGGCCAGGTCGACCTCGTCCTCGCCCAGAAGCCCGCCGAGATGGGCTCGCTGGCCGTCGAGTGGGGTGTCAAGTACCTGAAGGACAAGAAGCACGTGAAGGTGCCGAAGAAGGTGATCCCGGGCTTCGAGTTCTTCACCCGGGACAACGTCGACGATCCGGCGATGCAGAAGTTCATCTACCAGTAGCGCGGGTCGCCGCAACCGCCGCCACCGCGCGCGTCCCGGTGTCCTGGCGCGCGGCGGCGGACGGCGGACCCGAGGTCACGATGCACACCGCTCACCCTGGCCGGCCGGGAGGGTTCCTGGCCTCGCCGGCCGGCAGGGCCCTCGCCCGGAACTGGGCCGCCTGCTTCCTCTTGATCATGCTGGTAGTGTTCAGCCTCACCGGCCGCAACTTCCTCTCCATCGTCAACTTCCAGAACGTCGTCCACCTCCAGACCCTGCCCCTCCTCTTGGCCGCGGCGGAGACGTTCGTCATCGTCACCGGCGGCATCGACCTCTCCATCGGCTTCGTGGCCGGGCTCGCCTCGGTCACCGCCGCGACGCTCATGCAGCGCCTCGCGGCCGCCGGGATGCCGGCGGGTTGGGTGATCCTCCTCGGGGCGGTGGGCGCCCTCGTCCTCTCGCTCCTGCCCGGCCTCGTCAACGGGCTGGTCATCACCCGCTTCAAGGTGCCGCCCTTCATCGCCACGTTGGGCATGTGGGGCATCGCCAACGGCGTCGCCTTGAAGCTCTGCGAGGGATTTCCCGTGGCGGGCCTCCCCGAGCAGCTCCCGCGCCTCGGCAACGGCTACGTCCTGTACGTCCTCCCCGGGAGCTTCTTCTCGCTCTTCGACAAGCCCGAGTCGTTCTCCGACGCCCGCGTCCGGGAGCTGTGGCGGCTCGTGCCCTACTCGCTCCCCTTCGTCCTCGTCTTGCTGGGCGCTCTCGCCTTCGTCCTCCGGCGCGGGCGCTTCGGCCGCCACACCTACGCCATCGGCGGCAGCATGGACGCAGCCATCCGCGCCGGGATCGACGTGGACCGGCATCTGATGGGGACCTACGTCCTCTCCTCCGCGCTGGCGGGCCTGGCCGGCGTCTTCAACGTCTTCCAGACGGGCATCGGCAACTACACCACCTTCAGCTCGATGTACGAGCTCTTCGCCGTGGCGGCGGTGGTCATCGGCGGGGCCAGCCTCTCGGGCGGCAAGGGGCGCATCTCCGGCTCGGCCGTCGGAGTCCTCGTCCTCGCCTTCATGGAGAACGGGCTGGCCATCTCCGGGGTCGTGCCCTTCTACCGGTACATCGCGGTGGGCGTCCTCCTCGTCGTCGCCGTGGTCATCGACAAGCTCTTCCCGGACCTGTTCTGAGCGGAGGCCGCAGCATGGTGAACGCGCGCGCGAACGAGATCGCCTCCGGCAGGAGCAGGCTCGGGGCCTTCCTCGGAGGGCGCTGGATCCTGGCCTTCCTCGTCATCGAGACCGTCTACTTCTGCTTCACGGCCCAGGGCTTCGCGCATCCGAACTCCGCGCAGATCCTGCTCTTCTATGGCGTGGAGATCTTCCTCCTGGCCGTGGCCGAGCTGTTCGTCATCGTCACCGGGGGCATCGACCTCTCGGTGGGCTACGTCCTCGGATTCGCCTCGATCATCGCCACCAAGGTCATCAACGGGCTGGCGGAGGCCGGGCTGCCTCCGCTCGCCGCCCTGCTCGCCGGCGCGGCTGCGACCCTCCTCGTCGGGCTCATTCCCGGCCTGGTGAACGGCTGGCTGGTGGCGTATCTGGACGTGCCGCCCTTCATCGCCACCTTGTCGATGCTGGGCGTCTGCCACGGAGTCTCCGAGCTGGTCATCCACGGCGTCTATGCCATGGGGCTTCCCCCGCTCGCAGCGGAGGTCGGCAGCGGTCACCTTCTCTACTGGGTGCGCGGGGGCGGCTTCTCGTTCTTCACCCGGCCCGAGGTCGAGCGCGGGACCGAGGTCTTCGAGCTCGTTCCCGGCATCGTGGTGCTCGCCGCCATCGTCATCGGGGTCCTCGCCTTCGTCCTTTCCCGGACCCGCTTCGGGCGCCACGTCTACGCCATCGGCGGGAACCGGGATGCCGCGATCCGGGCGGGCATCCCGGTGCGGCGGCGTCTCCTCGGCGTCTACGCGCTCTCCTCGCTGCTCGCGTCGCTGGCCGGCCTGGTGTACGCGCTGAAGTACGTCTCGGGGAAGGCCGACGCGGGGGCGGGCAGCCTCCTCGACGCGATCGCGGCGGTGATGATCGGCGGGGCCTCGATGTTCGGCGGCTCGGGGACGGTGGGGAGGACCCTGGCCGGCTGCCTGGTCATCGCGGTGCTGGAGCTCGGGCTGCGCATGTCGGGGACGCCGACCTTCGACAAGTACATCCTGGTGGGCGCGATCCTGGTGCTCGCGGTGATCGTGGAGCGCTACTTGCAGCAAGACCGGAAGTGAGGGAAACGGGATGGGATACCTCCTCGAGACCCGGGACATCACCAAGCGCTTCGGGGGCCTCACCGCCGTGGACCGGGTGACCGTCGGCCTGCGCCGCGGCGAGGCCCTGGCCCTCGTCGGCGACAACGGCGCGGGGAAGTCCACGCTCATCAAGATGATCTCGGGCGTCTACCTGCCCGACGGCGGAGAGGTCCTCATCGAGGGGCGGCCCACGCGCATCGGATCGCCCATGGACGCGCTCGCGGCCGGGATCGAGACCATCTACCAGGACCTCGCCCTGGCCGAGAACCTCGACGTGGGCGCCAACATCTTCCTCGGCCGCGAGCGCCTGAAGCGGTGGCTGGGGATCCTCCAGGTCCTCGACGACGGGACCATGGCGGCCGAGGCGCAGAAGGTCCTCGACCGGCTGGACATCCACATCCCCTCGCTGCGGGCCACCATCCGGACCCTCTCGGGAGGCCAGCGGCAGGCGGTGGCCATCTCGCGCTCGATCTACTGGGACGCGAAGGTCCTCATCATGGACGAGCCCACCGCCGCGCTCGGCGTCGCCGAGCAGCGGAAGGTCCTCAACCTGGTCCGCACCCTCAAGGACCAGGGCATCGGCATCATCATCATCAGCCACCAGATGTACGAGGTGTTCGAGGTGGCCGACCGCATCGCGGTCATGCGCCGCGGCGTCAAGGTCGGGGAGCGGCTGGTCAAGGAGACGACGCCCGACGAGGTGGTCGGGCTCATCGTCGGCTCGGAGACGGTGGTGCCGGGCGCCGCCCGGGGCGGCGCCACCGGGGCCGACCCGGCGGGCTGAGCGGCGTGGCTGCCGAAGACCCCCTCGCTATCGGCCTCGCGCCCTCGTCCGGTGAGGGCCATCGGGATCACAGCGGGGTGGGCAGCCCGGTCAGGACGCCGCGCAGGCCCTTGAAGGGCGATCCCACCTCGATGCCGCTCTCCGTGAAGTTCATTCTCCGCACGCCCGTCGCGTGCCTGATGCCGCGGGCCTTCAGCACGGAAACGCCCCGCTCGAGGTTCCCGTCCAGCTCCACGTACTTGAGCTGGATGACGTTGTCGGCGGCGAACGAAATCCCGTGTCCGGAGAGCTGAGCGGAACCGAGCAGCTCGGCGATCTCCATGTTCATGTCGAAGGTGACGCCCAGGGCGCGGAAGTGCTTGGCCATGGCGTAGACCAGCTCCTTGAAGCGGCGCTCGGACGGCACGCCGAGCGCCATGCTGGTGAGGCTGTCGAGCACGGCGCGCCTGGCCCCGGAATGCTCGACCAGCTGCCGCGCCCGATCCAGGAAGGCGTCGGTCGAGAGCTCCACGGGCGAGACGTAGCAGATGGAGAAGAGCCGGCGCTGCTCCAGCTCGCGCAGGTCCCATCCGAAGGCATGGGCGATGCCCCGGATCTGATCGGCCGTTTCCTCCAGCGTGAAGTGGATGCCGGGCTCTCCCTGCCGCGCCCCCTCGAGAAGGAACTGCAGCCCGAGCAGCGTCTTGCCGGTGCCGGTGGCCCCCTGGATGACGGTCGAGCTCGACCGCGGCAGCCCGCCGCCGAGCATCTCGTCGAGCCCGGCGATCCCCGTCGAGGCGCGCTCGGCGAACGACACGATCGGGGCGTTGCCGTTGGCGTCGGGGCTCCGCACCCGCGGGAAGAAGGTGAGCCCCTCGGCGCCGATCTCGAAGAAGTGACGGCCGGTGACGCAATTGGCTCCGCGAAGCTTGAGGACCTCGACCACGCGCGCCGCCGTCAGCTCTTCCCGGCTGGTGCTGAAGCGCAGGATGCCGTCGGCGATGGCGAACTCGGCGTAGGTCGCCATCTCCTCGTCGGTGTATTCGCCGACGAGGAGGGTGGCGGCTCCCCAGCCCGCGATGTGGACGGCCAGATCGTACGCGAACCTGCGGATCGTCGGTGCATCGCCGAGGGTGTCCCGCAGCGCCTTGAAGCTGTCGATGACCACGAGGGCCGGCTCCTCGCGCTCGACCCGGCTGGCGATCGCATCGAGGATGGCGTCTGCGTCCTGGCTCCGCGTCACCGAGCCCAGGTCGACGAAGATCAGCTGCTTGCCGATCGCGTCCTCGTCGAAGAAGGTCAGCTTCTGCATGTGGTAGACGAGCTTCAGCGACGGCTCGGAGAGCGTGGTGAAGTAGAGGCACTTCTTGCCCTGCCGCGCGAGGTGGAAGAGAGCTTGCAGGGCGAACAGGGTCTTGCCGGCGCCAGGCTCGCCGGCGACCACGGTCAGGGACCGGATGGGCAGCCCACCGCCGAGGATGCGGTCGAAGGCGGCGCTTCCGGTCGAGAGGCGTTCCGCCGCTGGTGGTTTCGAGCTCACCAGACCCTCGTCGCCTGCGTCATGGGGAAACGGCCGCCCACGCTCGGAGCTCGGGAACTCGCTCGAGACGGCGGAGAACGACCTGACCCGTCAGCTCCGCGAGCAGCGGCTGGAGCTCGTGTAGAAGAGCGCGCAGTGGGGCCGGCGGGCCATCGGCCCGGTCGAAGGAGCGCGGGACCACGTAACGGTATTCCCGGTCCACCCGCGCGAAGGCGAGCTCGCCGAGCTCCGGGCTGCGGGGCAGCGCGCGGCGCGCCGCCCGACCCACGATCGTGGCCGTGGCCGCGGTGCCGAGGACGTCGACGAGCGCGTCCCAGAGCATCTTGAAGAGGGCCGTGCCGGAAAGCCTGGCTGCGGCGTCGCCGCTCGATCGCCCGGTCCCGGGCATGTGCCCTGGACTTCCTCGCCCCGGTCGGATCGCGGGATGGAAGGCCAACCCGTGTTCTGGGTCGGCAGCTCGATTCCTGGAAGGCTTCGGCAGCCGTTCGTCGACGTCGAGGATCAGGATCGAGGCCTCTTCCCGCGCCGTGAGCGAGACCGCACGCTCGGCCATGATTCCGGCGCCGTCACCCGTGGTCAGGACCAGGCCGCCCAGGGTCACCTCTCCGTGCACGACGTGGACCCACGCGCTTCGCCCCGGCGGGAGCCCGTGGATCACGTGCTGACCAGGGATGAGCAGGGCCGAGAACACCAGCGCGTCCTGGTGAATGCGCAGCGATCCCCTCCGGCCGTCGGGCGAGGCGACGACGCATAGCCCGTCCCGGCGCTGCGCCGCGCTGAAGCGCTTCTGCGCGCAGCCGGGCTCGAGCCCGGCCTTCGAGGGGCGCAGCCCGATCCGGAAGAGGTGGGCCCAGTCGGTCCGCGACGCGTTCTTCTCGCTGCGGCTGACGCCGCATCCGGCGGTCATGTGCTCGAACTCGCCCGTTTGGATGACCCCCGAGCGACCCATCGAGTCCTCGTACGCGAGCGCCCCCTCGAGAACGAAGGTGATGATCTCGCCATCGTGAGGCGGTCGGCGCGGGACGCCGGCGCCCGGTGGGAGGCGGTCCTCGTCGAGGAACTCGAGGCTCCCGAAGCCGTCGGCGAGCGGGTCCGCTCGGTCCTGTGGGTAGAACGTGAGCCAGATCTCGCGCTTGCGGCGTAGGTCGTGGTGGCGTTCGTCGGCCCTGCGCACCTGGATCATCGGCCCATTCCTCTTCCCGCCCTGGCGACCGTGCGGGTCGGCCAGATGTCAACTGAAAGAGATTATAGCCACGTTCTCTCGTTCTCGCCTCGTCGCACGCAAGTACCCCGTCCGCGCCGAGTCCATTGGCGTTCGACGTGGAACCGGACAGCCCCAACGGGGTCGGCTGGATGCCGAGGTCACGACGAGAGCCAGGCCCGGATCGTCGCATACACCTCGGCTCGGCTGAGCAGGTCGAGGTGACCCATCCCGAAGCCGATCCACTGGTGCGACTTGGGGAAACGGAGCGTCAGCTCCGGCTTCTCGTGCCGGCCGAGCGCGCTGTCCACCGGGACCAGGCCGTCCGTGGCGTACTTGCCGCCGGCCTGGCGAGGCGTCTTCGTCGCGGCGACGGCGTAGCACTGGACGCCGGCCGGGAGCTTCAGCCGGCTGCGCACGTCGCCCGCGTGCCCGAAGCGGTCGCGCCCTTCCCAGTGCTCGTCCAGCACGTTGCCGAAGCGCATGTCGGTGACGCCGGCGCTGCGGATCTTCCCGAGTCGCGCCAGCGGAGCGCTGTACCGGCTCACGCCGAGGAGCAGGTCGACCCAGTGGCCCCCGCGCTCGAGCGGTGCGCCGTGGTGGGGCGAGCCCAGGCAGACCAGCTTGCGCAGCTTCCGGCGCCAAGCGTGGCCCGAGGCCTCGGCGAGGTGGCAAGCGCTCCGCGACACCAGCCCGCCCATGCTGTGGGCGACGATCGCCATCTCGCCGAGCGGCGCGGGCCATCCGGCGACGAGCCTCTCGAGCAGCCCGGCGAACGCGCGCCCGTTCGTCGAGATGTGCAGGCCGCTGTTGTAGTGGAGATAGACCGGCGTGAACCCGAGGTCGCGCGCCAGCGCGGCGCCGTGGTCGTGCCCCAGCCGGCTCCATTGCCGATCGGCGAGGCAGGAGCCGTGCACCAGTACGAGGAGCTTGCCGCCCGCCCGGGGGAAGGCCAGGCGCAGCGCCCGTTCCTCGAGCTCCAGCGGATGGCCGCCGTGTCGCAGCCGCATCTCGATCGCGAGCGGGTTGCCGCTCGCCTCCAGGTAGTCGCCGAGCACGCCGTTCAGCGCCGCGAGCACCGCCTCGCGCTCGAGCCCGGGCGCGCTCTCGCCGAGCAGCGGCGCGAGCCGGGCGAGGGCGAGGTCGATGCTCGCGCCCACCAGCCGCGTCACGCCCCGGATGCCGCCGTAGATCGGTCCGGTGAGGAGGCGGGTGGGGCCCGCCAGCGGGCGGCCGAGGATGTCCGGCCCGGCGGCGATGTTGTTGTGCATCGCCTCGACCAGGTCGGCCACGCTCCGGGTCGCCGCGACCGCGAGCCGGCTCGCACCCCGCAGATCGTCGACGGCGCTGCGCGTCTTCTTCGTCACCGGTCCGCCGGCAACAGGCCCTCGAGAAGCGCCGGGTCGCGACGGGTACGAGTCGAGTTGGGCGAGACCAGGACCGCGGCGCCCATGTCGGCCTACCTCACGTCGCGACGCACCGAGCGCGGCAGCCGGTCGAGGATGGGCAGGACGCCGAAGGCCTCCTTGTGCGGGAGCCACAGCTTCCCTTCCACCGCGGCGTCGGTCAGCGACCCGTCGGCGACCCAGCGCGTGAAGACGGCGGGGTCCTTCGCGACCATGAGGAAGTCGGCCTTCTTGGGAAGGCCCTCCGCGACGCGGATGGCGCTCGACGCGACGCGGAGGGTGAAGTTCCCGCCGCCGGTCTTCACCCCGATGGTGTGAGTCCGGCCGGAGAGGTCCTTCTGGGCGCGTGGGCTCTCCCCGATCTTGCCGGCCAGCCCCCGCATCGCCGCGAGCGCCTCCCCGAGATCCTTCTCGGCAGCCTGGGTCCGCTCCACCGCCGGCGCGCGCGGCTTCGCGAAGTCGAGCTGCGAGGAGAGCAGCGGCTTCTTGTCGCGCAGCTTCGCCGGGACCTCGCTCATCGGCACCCAGAAGATGTCGCGGATCGATCCGATGCGCTCGTCCTCGAACACGAGCTTCAGCTCCACGCCCTTCACGAAGATGCCGGGGCGCGGCAGGCCCGTCGTCGTGCGCAGGCGCGAGGGGAGGAACGAGGCGATGGGCGCGTCGGTGGCGACGTCGACGTAGCCGCGCGCGAAGGGCGCGTCGCCGATGAAGGACGCGGACGGGAAGATGGTGATGGGCGCGGTCGCGGCGAGGACGCCGCGATGCGGGAGCTCGATCTCCTGCATCTCGACGAAGTCGCAGGTCGGGCAGTGCCAGGTGGCGGCCGGCACCATCACCTGCCGGCATTTCGGGCAGTGGCTGCCGATGAGACGCCCCGCTCGCAGTGCCAGGAAGAAGCGCGACAGCTCCCCGTAGGTCTGCTGGTAGAACGTCACCATGTGGGTGTTGAACGCCAGATACGTGCCGGGGTCCTTGCCCTTGACCTCGCTCACCTCCCGCGGAAGGTTCCACGCCTCGCCGAGGATCATCTTTCGCGTGCTCACCGGGCACCTCCGTCCTCGAGCTCGACCACGATGGCGCCGCCGAACACGGCGTTGATGGCCCCGGTTCCGTGGATGAGCGCCAGGGGCATCTGCCGCTTGAGCATCTCGCGCCGCGCCGACCACATCGAGAACATGTTGGAGCCACCCACGAAGTGGCCGCCGAAGATGAGGCCGCCCGATGGGTTGATCAGGATCTGCCCCTTCTGCGGCCGCCGGGTGTCCCCGATCTCGCGAATGTCGGCCATGATGCCGTCGTCGACGAGCCTTCGAGTCTGGCCGAGCGGCACGAACCCCATCTCGCCCATGGTGATCATGAACTGCGCGATGAACGCGTCGTGCAGCTCCACGAGCTGGATGTCCGACGGCTTCACGCCGGCCATGGCGTAGGCGCGCTCGGCCGCAACGCGGTCCGAGACGATCGACCAGAGCGGCTTGTAGGCGCCGCCGCGGCCCGCCTGGTAGGACTCGTTGGCGGCGCCGATGCCCTTCACCCAGATGGGCGGCACGCCGGTGCGCTCCGAGATCTCGCGCGCCTTCTTCTCGCTCGCGAAGAGCACCCCGGCCGCCCCCTCGGTGTACATGCAGGCCTCGAGGAGCCGCAGGAACGGCGCGATGATCCAGCGCGAGGCCAGCACCTGCGCGACCGTCACCTTCTCGTCGCGCCGCTGGCCGAACGGATTCTTGTTCCCCTGGCGGCAGAGCATCTCGATGACTCTTGCGCGGACGGTGACGTCGCCGATGTCGCCGGGATACTTGTCGTCGTAGCCCATGCACATCTGCGCGTACGAATCGCTCGCCGTCGCGCCGAGCGGGTACTCGAAGAACGGGTCCCAGGACTTCGCGATGGTGTCGATCACCATGGGAGTGGCCGTCCTCGACTGCGGGTCGAAGCAGTCGGTGGCCTTCTCGCCGCCGATGCAGAGCACCAGGTCGGAGACGCCGGAGGCGACCTCCATGATCGCGGTGCGCATCGCGTAGAAGCCGGTCGCGCCGCCGCTCGTCACGCGGGTGCCCGGCTTGCAGGACATGCCGATGATGCCGGTGAGCGCGCTCTCCGGGATCGCCTGGTGCTCGAAGATGTCGTTGTAGATGCCGTAGACGACCGAGTCGATCTCGCCGGCGGTGCACTTCGCGTCCTCGAGCGTGCGCCGCGTCGCCTGCTGGAACAGGTCCCAGTAGGTCGCCTCGACCCAGCGGCCCCGGCAGTCGGTGATGCCTGCGCCTACGATTGCGACTCGGTTCATAAGCTCCTCGGGCGGCGATCGTGAGTGTCGCGACTCTAATCCGTCCTTGCCCGAAACTCCATCCGCTTCAGGCAAACGTGGCACCGAGGGGCCCGCCTGTCGCTCGCCAAGACCCCGTTCCTTCGAGAATCGCCGACGGTCCCCCCTCCCGCCTGCTTCGGACTGCGATAGGCTCGGTGCACCGGGAGCGGCGACAACGGACCGGGCGGTGGCCCGAACGGGCGAGGAGGGTGCCATGCGGAACAAGCAGGTGGTGCTGGCGAGCCGTCCCAGGGGATGGGTCGAGGAGTCGAACTTCCGGGTGGTCGAGAAGGAGGTCCCCCCGGTGCGCCAGGGCGAGGTGCTGACGCGCGTGCACTACCTGTCGCTCGACCCCTACATGCGCGGCCGCATGGAGGAGTCGAAGTCCTACGCCGCCCCGCAGAAGCTCGACGAGGTGATGGTCGGCGGCACCGTCGCCGAGGTGGTCGAGTCGAAGAACCCGGCCTACCGCGTGGGGGACATGGTGGTCGGCATGGCCGGGTGGCAGCAGTACGAGGTCAGCGACGGGAAGATGCTGAGGAAGGTGGACACCGGCGTCGTTCCGGCGTCCGCGTACCTGGGCGCCGTCGGCATGCCCGGCGTCACCGCCTGGTACGGGCTCACCCGGATCGGCAAGCCCAGGCCCGGCGAGACGGTGGTGGTCTCGGCCGCGTCCGGGGCGGTGGGCAGCGTCGTCGGGCAGCTCGCGAAGATCATGGGCTGCAGGGCGGTCGGCGTCGCCGGCGGCAGGGCCAAGTGCGATTACGTCGTGAGGGAGCTGGGCCTGGACGCCTGCGCCGACCACAAGGCGGAGTCCTTCCGGGAGGAATTCCAGGCCGCGACGGCGAACGGCATCGACGTCGTCTTCGAGAACGTCGGAGGACTGGTCTTCGACTCGGCCCTCGCCCGGATGAACCCGTTCGGCCGCATCGCGGTCTGCGGGCTCATCGCCGGCTACAACGGGCAGGACATCTCCATCCGGAACGTGCGCTCGATCCTGGTGAACCGCCTCCTCGTCCAGGGGTTCATCGTCTCCGAGCACATGGAGCTGTGGCCCCAGGCGCTGAAGGAGCTCGCGCAGCACGTCGTCGCGAAGCGGATCCAGTACCGCGAGACCGTGGCCCAGGGCCTCGAGAGCGCGCCGCGCGCCTTCATCGGGCTGCTCAAGGGCGAGAACCTCGGCAAGCAGCTGGTGAAGCTCGTCTGACCCCGGCGCGGAGGGTGCGCCGCCGTTCGGGTTGACACCGGCGGCGCGGCGCTTAAATGTAACGGAGCATCAACACCAACCCGGTGGTGGTGCGCCGCGTCCTGGAGGG
>Ga0209797_10001128_pt1 | contig 13390 bp, 10 predicted proteins | sample DOMMetBare3Fresh_2_FD_187472 | JGI IMG/M metagenome (GOLD analysis project Ga0209797, IMG submission 187472) | Wetland sediment microbial communities from St. Louis River estuary, USA, under dissolved organic matter induced mercury methylation -... | ecosystem: Environmental > Aquatic >... | reverse complement strand
CGAAGCTCCTGGGGCGCGAGCGCGGAGAGGTCGGGCACCGCCTCGAAGCGTTCGTAGGGCGGCGCGAGTTGAAACACGGCAGGGGGAGCGAGCAGGGCCTGCGACTGCATACCTTCGGTCCGGAGACGGAGAGCCCGCGAAGACGGGCGCGTCCGATAAATTAATGCGCGGGGACCGAATCGGTAACCGGGCGGGGCAGGATGACGCTGGCGGCCTCCGGGTGGCGCGACGGCCCCCGTCGCCGGAGACCGAGCAGCGTCAACGCCACCGATACCCCGACTACGCCCCACAGCACCCTCCCACTCGGCATCCAGTAGAGGCCCACCGTCGCGAGCAGCCAGAACTTCGGAATCCGCCCCACCACGAAGGCCAGCAGGTAGCGCGGCACGGAGTAGCGGGCATGTGAGGCCAGGATCCGGGCGGCCCAGTCCGGCAGGGGCGACCAGGCACAGATCCAGATCGCCAGGAACGGCTGCCGCGCGAACACGTTGCCGACCAGCCGGGCTGTCCGGCTCCGCATGACCCGATCGAACGAGTCGCAGCGGAGCAGCTCACGATAGAGGTGATAGTTGAGATACTCCGCGGCCGCACTCGCTACGGCCGCGACCAGCGCAATCAGGAGCGGCGGGTAGAGCTGTCCATAGAGCAGGAGGATCGGCTCGAAGGTCGCCGGCAGGAAGGGCGAGAGCGGCCCGTGGCACACGAGCGTCAGCAGGACGAAGGCGACGAGCGTCGTCCCCACCGGCACCCAGAGGACGAGCGCCGCGGCGGCGAGGGCGATCGCGCCCGTCCCCCGGAGCACGCCGCCCCAGGTCGCGCTGCCGAGGCGGCGGTGGCGGAGTGGCTCAGCCATGGGTCGCACCGATGACCGCGGCCAGCACGCCGGCCCAGATCGCCACGTACACCGGCACGAAGCGCTGGCGGCGCCGCAGCATGTCGGGATACCGCACCGGCATTCCCGCGAACTTCCCGCGCGGCTTGCTCGGGAAGAAGAAGGTCTTGTACGTCTCGGTGCTCGCGACCGTGAACCCGGTGGCGGCCAGCGTGATGAGCAGCAGGTCCGGCGTGAGGGTCGAGAGCCCGGCGGCGAAGAGCGCCGCGAGTGCAGGGCTCCGGAAGAACTTGAGCGTCTGGAACCCCTCGGACGGCGCATCCTTCCACGCTCCGCCGAAGGCGCTGATCCAGCCGCCCAGGCTGCCGACGAGCAGTACGGTGATGAGCGCATGCGGGCCCGCCGCGCCGCGCTCGAGCCGGGCCACCGCGACCAGCATCCCCGCGAGCCCCGCCGTGTACAGCGCGCCCACGAGCCAGCGGGCGCCTCGGTTTCGCACCACCCGGCCGAGAATGTGAAACTGCATCGGGATGAAGTACTTCGCCTGGTCCTCCTCGCGCAGGAACGTCTTGTAGATCTCCGCGAGCGCCCGCTCGACCGCGTAGACCACGCCGAACAGGACGACGAGGCCTGCGGGTCGGCGTGGCTCGATACCCGCGAGCGCCTGCAGCAGGACCCCCAGCCCGAGCCCGAGCATCGGGCTCCGCGCATACTTGCTCAGGGAGAACCCCTCGTGCGGCGCGTCCTTGTACATGCCCCACGTGGCGGCGTGCACGCCCGCGAGGAGGCCGACGACAGCGGCGAGGAACGTGTTCATGAGACTTCCTCCAGTTCGGGGACAACGGGGACCGAGCGGTACGCCGCCTCGACGAGCTCGAGGCCGCGCTGCGCCCTGGCGAGAGACATGAGCGGCTCGCGGCCGGTCCGGATCGACCCCAGGAAATCGCGGAACATCGCGCGGTATCCGCCGATGTCGCGGAGGCCGGGCAGGATCAGACGAGGACGCGAGCCGGTGACGCGCACGAAGAGGCCGTTCGACTCGAAGAGCACCGATCCCCGCGTCCCGTAGATCCGCGAGAGCCGGAGCCCGCGGAGGGTCGACGGAATTTCCCACGAGTGGGCGAGCGTGCCGATGGCCCCTTCCTCGTACTCGGCGACGAGCAGCATGCTGCGCTCGCCACCGCGCCAGTCGCCGGGCCGGAAGCCGTGCACGGTCTCGACATGGAGGCCGAGGTTGGCGAGGAGGTCGACCCAGTGAATGCCGCCCTCGAACAGCGCACCGCCCCCGGCCACGGCTGGATCGGCCCGCCAGCCGGCGGTACCCTGGTGCTTCACCGCGTCGATGTGGACGAACCGCACCTCGCCGAGGTCGCCGGAGGCGAGCACCTCGCGCAGGACCAGGGCGAGTGGCTTGTAGCAGTAGTTCTCCGCCACGAGCACGCGGTGGCCGCTCCGCGCCTCCGCGGCCCGCGCCTGCTCGCAGTCTGCCGCGCGGAGGAACGCCGGCTTCTCGACGATCACATGCTTGCCGCCCGCCAGCGCCTCCAGCACGATCGCGAGGTGCGTGTCGGGTGGGGTCGCGACCAGCACCGCGTCGATGCGCGGGTCGCCGATCGCCTCTGCGTAGGAGCCGAAGGCGCCGGCACCGCGGTGGCGCGCGGCGAAGGCAGCCGCGCGGGCCGGATCGCGGCTGGCGTAGTGGCAGCGGACCTCGCCCCGGAAGCGCGCCAGCGTGCGGCTGTGCGTGCGGGTGATTCCCCCGCAGCCGAGGAACGCGAGATCAATGACCGAGCGCGACATGGTGACTGGACTCCGTGAGACGGGAGGCGTGGGCCACGAGGCGATGCGCGGCGCGCAGCGCGGTCGCGGCGATGGTGAGGCTGGGGTTCACCCCGGCCGACGACGGCATGCCGCTGCCGTCCATGACGTAGAGGTTTTCGAGCCCCCGGAAACGGCCATCGGGGTCGAGCGCCGACGTGCGCGGGTCGGTACCCATGCGTACCGTGCCGACGGCGTGGGAGAAGGTGCCGATCCGGTGCCGGTAGAACGCCCAGGCGCCGGCGCGCCGGAGGATGGCGCGCGCCCGGCCCGCGAGCACGCGGCCCGCGGCGACGTCCCGCGGGGAGTAGCGATGATCTACGCGAAGCGGCGGCAGCCCGTGGCGGTCCGGCGGCCCGCCGTCGAGCAGCACCCGGTTGTGGTACTGCGGCTGATCTTCGGCGATGACCAGCAGGCCGGTGAGATGCCGCACCCACGGTGCGCACACGGCGCCGAGCAGGGCGGGTAGCTGGGTGCGGACGAGCCCCACCGGCGGCGTGGCGAGCTGCTGGATGCCGCCGAGCTTCCCGCGCAGCCGGCGGAGTCCGGGAATGCCCCGATAGAAGTCGTGAATGGCGAGCTGCTTGTGGAATCCGCCACCGGGGTTCGGCGGCGTCGGGAAGACGCCGAAGACGATCTCGTTGAAGTGCCGCATCAGATACCGTCCCACCACGTGACCGCCGGGGTTGAGTCGGTCGAGCCCGGAGGCGAGGAGCAGGTGCGGGGTCGCGAGCGCGCCCGCGGCGAGCACCACGGTGCCAGCCTGCAGCAGGCACGTCCGCCCGCTCAGCCGGTCGGTCACCTCGACCCCCGTGATCCATCTCCGGTCTGCGAGGAGGCGCGTCACCACCGCGTTGGTGCGCAGGTGCAGCCCGCGTCGCAGCAGCGGTTGCACGAGGACGGTCTCCACATCGTTCTTGGCCCCCACGGCGCAGGCGAACCCGTCACAGGTGCCGCAGCCGACGCAGGCGTGCCGCCCGGCGTCCCGGCGGTGGTTGATGGCCATCGGAAGGCGGAACGGCCGGCAGCCGAGCTCACGGGCGGCGCGCGCGATCCGTTCGGAGACCGGGGCGAGCGGTGTGGGAGCCTCCGCATACGGCTCGCTCCGGCGCGGCTCGGTGGGGTCGGTCCCCGCCTCGCCGGCGACGCCGAGCAGCCGTTCGGCCTCCGCGTACCACGGCTCGAGCTCGTCGTAGGTCCAGGGCCAGCGCGCCCCCGAGGCCCCCGCGATCTCGGGATCGTGCTCGAAGTCCTCCGCGCGGAAGCGCAGGGCGACGCCGCCGTAGAACACCGACGGGCCGCCGACGCAGTGGAACGCGCCGGCGGGGGGGTCGCCGCCCGCGCCGGTCACGTGGTAGGGCGACTCGATTGCGTAGTGCTCGGTGAGCTGGCCGACGCCGTCCGCCGCCCAGTTGTGCGCCCCGCGGGCAACCCAGTCGCCCCGCTCGAGCATCAGCACCGACCAGCCAGCCTCGACCAGCACGTGCGCCGCCATTGCCCCTCCGAACCCGCTGCCCACCACGATCGCATCGTAGGTTGCGTCCACCGACCAGCTTGGCGTGCCCATGGTCCAGCCTCCGACAGAGGATGGACCCAAGCTCCAGCGCGCCCGTTGCCGCGTCGTGCCGCCGGGCGTGACTTGGGACCTGAACGCCAGGTCACGGCAGCCTGGGCACTCCGCCGGGGAGTCATCCTGAGCCCTTCGCTTCGCTCAGGCCAGGCTCCGCGAAGGAGGCATGCGTTGGGTCATGCCCCCTTCACTGCGTTCAGGGTGACTCGTGCCCATGACTGGTGCGCTCACCGCGAGATTCCGAGCGCGGTGGCCGGGGCCAGCATCACCCCGGTGATCAGCTCCGCCACCGCCTCCGGCTGCTCCTCGAACAGGTACTGGCCGGCTCCCGGGATGCTGTCCACCGCAAATTCCGGCAGGCGGTCTCGCATGAGGCGCACCTGCGCTTCGTCCACGCCACCGGCGTGCGGGGCGGTGCCGACGACGAGGCGGACCGGACAGCGGATCTCGGAGAGGCGCGGCGCGAGCCGGTCCCGCTCGCGCGCGTCGGCCATGGCGAGGAAGGCGAGGAGCGTTCCGTCGAGATCGGCGGCGGCGGCGGCGGTGTAGCCGTCGATCACCTCGTCGGTGACCCAGGACCCGTCGCCGGAAGCGGCGATCAGGTCCTGCCGCATCTTCGGCCGGATCCGCTTGACCCCGCCGAGCCACTTGATCCACGGCGCGTACCGCATGGCGCGGCGGAACCCCGGGGTGGCCGCGGCCTCGGCGGGGCCGCCGTCGAGGGCGATCACGGCGCGGACGCGCTCCGGGTGATGCACGGCGAGCCGGAGGGCGAGCGAGACGCCCATCGAGTGGCCGACGATGACGGCCGGCCCCTCGCCGAGGCGCTCGAGCACCGCGGCGATGCGTTCGGCCTGGGCGGTGAGCGAGTAGTCGGCGTCACGCGGGCGCGGCGAGCCCCCGATGCCGAGCGGCTCGACGACGAGCGCGCGATAGCCGGCGGCGGGCAGGAGCGCGAGCAGATGGCGGTAGCCGAAAGCGGAGCCGAAGAGGCCGGGCACCAGCACGACGGTCTCCCCCGCCCCGGCGACGGTCACGCGCAGCGATTCGGCCGCGGCCACCGGGACGAGGAGCTCCTGCACGGCGGGTGCGCGCTCCTGGGCCAGCGCGGCACAGAGCGGGAACAACGCGATGACGAGCGTGGAGCGGATCATGGGAGCCTCCGAGAACGGGGCGCGGAGCCACCGGACGGCCATTGCCGTTCCTCCGGGCGGCTCTTACGTTCGAAATGCTGGCCAGCTGCCGTTGCCCCCCCGTTGCCTCGGCGTGACGCATCCATGATCCGCTTCCACACCCTCGGTGTGCTCGACCTCCGCGACGCGGAGGGGCGAGAGCTCCGCGCGGTGCTCCAGCAGCCGAAGCGGCTGGGGCTCCTCGCCTATCTCGCCGTCGCCACACCCAGGCGCTTCCACCGGCGCGACTCGCTGCTCGCCCTGTTCTGGCCCGAGCTGGACCAGGAGCACGCCCGCGCCGCGCTCCGGCGCGCGCTGTATTTCCTGCGCGCGGAGCTGGGAGCGGAGGTCGTGAGCGGCCGGGGCGACGACGAGATCGCGGTGCCGGAGGCGGCGCTCTGGTGCGACGCGGCGGCGCTCGAGCAGTCGCTCGCGGCCGGCGACGCGGAGGGAGCACTCGCGCACTATCGCGGAGCGCTGCTGGAGGGGCTGTACGTGGCCGGGGCCGCACCCGAGTTGCAGGACTGGCTCGACCGCGAGCGCGCCAGGCTCCGCGAACGGGCTGGCGCCGCCGCGCGCACGCTCGCCACAGAGGCCGAGCGTGAGGGGCGCCTGGCGGATGCCGCGGCCTGGGCACGCCGGGCGCTCGAGCTCGCCCCCGACGACGAGGCGGCGCTGCGCCGCTACCTCGCCCTGCTCGACCGCACCGGCGAGCGCTCGGCCGCGCTCCGCGCCTACGAGGAGTTCGTCCGCCGCATGGCCGTGGAGCTCGAGCTCGAGCCGTCGGCCGAGACGCGGGCCATGGTGGAGCTGCTGCGGCACCGGATCGAGCGCACTCCCGTCGGCGCGCCGGCCCCTCACCCCGCGGAGGCGTTGCCCGCCACGTCGGCCGCCACGATCGCGGTGCTGCCGTTCTCGGTGCGCGGCGACGCGCGGTTCGCGTACCTGGCAGAGGGGATGGTGGACCTGCTCGCCACCAAGCTCGACGGCGCCGGGGAGATCCGCACGGTGGATCCCCGAGTGCTGCTGAACGCGCTGGCGCGCGACGGCGCCGCGGCGGCGGACGGGCCGGCCGTCGCGCGCCGGTTCGGGGCGGGCCGGTACCTCGAAGGGAGCATCGTGGAGGCAGGCGGGCGGCTGCAGGCCACGGCGTCGCTCTACGGACTCGACGGCGTCGCGATTGCGAGCGTGCACGCCGCGGCGGCCGGCGAGCGTGAGCTGTTCGAGCTGGTGGACGAGCTCGCGCGCCAGCTCCTCGGCGCCCACGGGGTCGCCCCGGGCACGCGGCTCACCCGCATCGCCGCCCTCACCACCGACTCGCTCGACGCGCTCAAGGCCTACCTGCTGGGCGAGCGCGAGCTTCGGGCCGGGCGCTATTTCGATGCGCTGGAGGCCTTCCAGACGGCAGTGGACGCCGACTCGTCGTTCGCGCTCGCCTACTACCGCCTGGCGGCGGCCGCCGCCGGTTGCGCCCTCCCCGACGTCGCCCGCGAGGTGGCCGACCGCGGGGCCGGACACCAGGAGCGGCTCTCGCCGCACGACCGGCTGGTGTTCGGCGCGCAGCGCGCCTGGCTGCATGGCGCCGTGGACCAGGCGGAGTCGCTGTACAACACGATTACCGGCACCTATCCCGACGACGTCGAGGCGTGGTTCCACCTGGGCGACCTGCTGTTCCACTCGAACCCGCTCCGCGGCCGCTCGGCGGTCGAGGCGCGCGAGCCGTTCGAGCGGGTCCTGCGACTCGAGCCGGACCACGTGGCCGCGATGGTGCATCTGGTCCGCATCTCCGCCATCCAGGGACGCACCGGCGAGATGCTGGACCTGATCGAGCGGATCCTGCGAGCCAGCCCGGGCGGCGACCAGGCGCTCGCGATGCGGGCCCTGCGGGCCTATGCGACGCGCGACGGCGCCGCCATCGCGCAGGTGACGGCGGAGCTGCAGCAGGCGCGCGCGATCACGGTGGCGATCGCCTTCGCCGACGTAGCGCTCTACTCGGGGAATCTCGCGGGCGCGGACCAGCTCGCCCGCGGCTTCCTGCAGGTGGCCCGCTCACCCGAGCTGCGCGCGCTGTGCCACATCCTGCTGGCCCACCTGGCGCTCGCTTCGGGCAACCTGGAGGCGATGCGGGCGGAGCTGCGCGAGGCCGAAGCGCTCGACGCCACATGGGGGCTCGAGATGCGCGCGCTGTTCGCCACCCTGCCGTTCGTGGCGACGCCCGAGCCCGAGCTGCGCGAGGTTCGCGACGCGCTCGAACGGTGGGACCCGGCCGGCGCGGCGCCGAGCATGTTCCTGATCTTCGCGATGCACAACGACCTGCACCCGGCGATCCGGGCCTATCTGCTCGGCCTGCTGGAGCTGAGGCTGGGGGATCTCTCGGCGGCGGCGAGGTGGCTGGAGGCGCTGGCGGAGCTGGAGACAGGCCGCCCGCTGGTGCGGAACCTGACGGTGGAGCTGGATGCGGCGATCGCGCAGGGGAAGGGGCGGCACGCCGAGGCGCTGGCGCGTCTGGAGCGGGCGCGGCCGGAGCTCTGGTTCCAGCTCACGGTAGCGTCGCCGTTCTTCTCGCTCGCCTCGCAGCGGTTCCGGCGGGCAGGCCTGCTGGAGGCGGTCGGCCGGGGCGCCGAGGCGGCGAAGTGGTACCGGGCGATCGCGGAGCGGTCGCCGTACGAGCTGATCTATGCGAGGGAAGCGGCGGAGCGGGCAGAGCGGGCAGAGCGAACGGAGAGCGCAGAGCGGACGGAGCAGGCGGAGCGCGTGGAGAGGACGAAGTGAGTCGCGAGTCACCCTGAGCAAAGCGAAGGGGACATGCGTTCGAGTATGGCTCCTTCGCTACGCTCAGGATGACTCGCGACTGGCCGACTGGCCGTCCCCTTTCACCCGTTGATCGTCCGCATCCCTGCTTCGTGATACCGCGCCCCCGCCGCGACCCCCTTCGGCGCCACTTCATCGATCTCCTCGAGATCGGCCGGTGCAAGCTCGACCTCGAGCGCCCGCACATCTTCCTCCAGATACGGGCGCTGCTTGGTGCCCGGGATCGGCACGATGTCCTCGCCCTGCGCCAGCACCCAGGCAAGCGCGAGCTGGGACGGGGTGCACCGCTTCCGGCGTGCGATCTCCTCGACCCGGTGCACCAGGTCCAGGTTCTTCTGGAAGTTCTCGCCCTGGAACCGCGGCGACTTGCGGCGGTAGTCGTCGGGCGGCAGATCGTCGAGCGTCCTGAACCTGCCGGTCAGGAACCCCCGGCCGAGCGGGCTGTAGGCCACGAAGCCGATGCCGAGCTCCCGGCAGGTGGCGAGCACCTCGTCCTCGGGATCGCGGGTCCAGAGCGAGTACTCGGTCTGCAGGGCCGCGATCGGATGCTCGCGCGCCGCGCGGCGGATCGTCGGCGACGACGCCTCGGAAAGTCCGAGGTAGCGCACCTTCCCGGCGCGGACCAGCTCGGCCATGGCGCCGACGGTCTCCTCGATCGGGACGGTGCGATCCACCCGGTGCTGGTAGTAGAGGTCGATGTGATCGGTGCCGAGCCTTATGAGCGACGCGTCACACGCCTTGCGCACGTACTCGGGGCGGCCGTTGACGGCGAGAAAGCTGCCGTCCTCGCCGCGTTGGTTACCGAACTTGGTGGCGACGACGACCCGGTCGCGCCGGCCCTGGATGGCGCGGCCCACCAGCTGCTCATTGGTGAATGGACCGTAGATGTCGGCCGTGTCGAGGAAGTCGATGCCGAGGTCGAGTGCGCGGTGGATCGTGGCGAGCGACTCCTCGTCGTCCCGGCCGGAGTAGAACTCGGACATTCCCATGCACCCGAGACCGAGGGCGGAGACCGAGAGGCCGCCGCGGCCGAGGGTGCGATGCGGCAGTTGGGGCATTGCTGTTCTCCAGTTGTGCCCTGTTCGAGCTGAGTCAGCCTGAGCGGAGCGAAGGAGCCATGCCCGAGAGCATGCCCCCTTCGCTGCGCTCAGGGTGACTCACATCTCCCATGACACCTAGACGCTCCCACGACTAATTTCAAGTCCATGACAAACCACCGCCCCATCACCCGCCTCTGCGTCTTCTGCGGCACCAACGCCGGCGCCCGGCCCGAATACGGCGCCGCCGCCCGCCAGCTCGGCACGCTCCTGGCCGCGGAGAACATCGAGCTGGTCTACGGCGGGGCGAGCGTCGGGATCATGGGCGAGCTGGCCGACGCGGTGCAGGAGGGCGGCGGGCACGTCACGGGCATCATCCCGCAGCAGCTCATTCAGAAGGAAGCGGCGCACCGCGGGATCCCCGACCTCATCGTCGTCGCGTCCATGCACCAGCGGAAGTCGCAGATGGCGGACCTGAGCGACGGGTTCATCGCGATGCCGGGCGGCATCGGCACGCTCGAGGGGTTCCTGGAGATCGTGACCTGGGGCCAACTGGGGATTCACGCCAAGCCGTGCGGGATGCTCAACACCGCGGGCTACTTCGACGCGCTGACGGCGTTTCTCGACCACGCGGTGCAGGAAGGCTTCCTCACCGAGGCGCACCGGGAGACGATCATGGTGGAATCGGATCCGCAGACGCTGCTCGAGCGGATGCGCGCCTATACGCCGCCAGAAGGGGCGCCGCTAATGGGGCGGGCGAACCGGTGACGGCCGGCGTCGGCGCCGGGGCGGACATCGGGAAGCGGGACTTGAGCCGGAGGAACGGCTCCTCGTATGCGTGCCAGGAGACGTACGCCACACCCGCCGACATCGCCACCATCCCTGCCGCAAAGAAGCTCTGCCCCACGAGTTCCGAGCCGAACCGCGCCGCGAACCAGGGAACGTCGTAGCCCCATCTGACGACCAGAAACAGCAGCAACGGGTGCAGCACGTAGATAGCGTAGCTGCGCCGGCCGAGGTACGCCATTGCCCCGCTTCGCCAGAAGCGCCCCAGGAGCGATCGCTCTTGAGACGTGACCGCGCCCACCAGCGCCGCCGCGCAGCCCACCGCCAGGAGCGGATAGCCCACCGACTCCATCGCCAGCGAGTTGGCCACCTTCCCGTGCCCGGTCAGGATGATCGCCACCACTACCACGACAGAGAGGGCGAACAGCGGCCGGACCCCCCGCTTGAGGCGGGCGACGCCGCCGGGCTCCCGCGCCACCGCCGCGAGCCACGCGCCGGCGGCGAGCGGGTCGAGGTGCGTCGGGGTGAGGACGTAAGAGACGACTCCCGACTCACCCATCGCACGAAGCCCCAGCCGCAGCAGCAGGCTGCCGAGCATCGCGCCGGCACAGGCAAGCTTGATGCGGCGCTCCGGCAGCAGCCACACCAGGAGCGGCCACACCAGGTAGAACTGCTCCTCCACCGCGAGCGACCAGAAGTGGAAGACCGGTTGCGGGGTTCCCTCCCAGCCTACGCGGGCGGTCATCACGTTCGAGAGATAGCTCCAGTACCAGCCCTGTGTGCGGAGGAGGCCGGACGTTTCCTCCGGTCCCAGGAGGTGGAGTCGCGGGATCCCTGCATAGATCAGAATCAGGCAGCCGTAGTACAGAGGGAAGATCCGGAGCACCCGGCGGAGGTAGAAGTTGCGGAAGTAGCCCTCGCCGCCCTTCGCCTGGAGCAGGATGCCGGTGATCAGGAATCCGGAGAGGACGAAGAAGAGGTCCACGCCGATCCAGCCGGCGTCAGCAAAGCTCGAGATGAGCCGCCCCACGACCGTCGTTGAGTGCAGCCGGACGAAATGCTCGACCAGGACCAGCAGGATCGCGAGGCCCCGCAGGCCGTCCAGTGAATCGAGATGCCCGGTGGGGCTCAAGGCTGCGCGCGAAGTGGCCAAGGGCTGTCTGGAGCGAGTTGACCTGCTCCGTGCCGCAAGAGCCAGGCCCAGGAGGCGACGACGCAGCCGGCCTTGGAGCAGGTCGCTATCATGTTATGGCGGAGATGCTTGCAACGGGGCTGACGGGGGAGGATGGTTCCGGGGAGCGCCCCCGCTCACGCGAATCCGGACAAGATGGCGCTAGTCGCCTGAAGCGGGACAAGATGGCCCGTCGAGCGAGTCATCGCGGATGGCGACAACTGAGCGCGATGGCGAAGTGGTCGCTCCGCTCGAAGAAGTGGTGGTCCGGGCGTGGGTCCGCTGGCGGCGGTTCCCGGCGTCGCGGTGCCCCACCGGTTCACGATCGCTCGTCACTGGGTCTCGGCCCGGATCGCGACCGCCCGATGGAGTCGCCCTTGGAGAGCCACCCGGGATCCACCCGCAGGAAGTGGAACGTTGCCGCCTCGATCGAGAGGTACCGATCGTCCGGCTCCCGGGGCAGCTCCGCGCCGAAGTACCCGCGTAGCACGTCACCGAGCACGTTCACGACCGTGATCGAGTCGCCGATGGCCTGGGCGCGGACGCCGGGAAGGTAGTACGCTCCGAACGCGCCGAAGCGCGCCCACGCCGCCCTCGCTTCCACCTGCCCCGCGCTCCGCGCCTCCTCGTACTGGGGGATCGCGAAGCCGTGGTCGCCCTGCAGCAGAATGACGGGCGGGAGGTCGGAGTCGTGCAGTATCTTCGTCACCGCCGCGAGCACCAGCCCGTTGAGGCACTGGAGCTGGCTCACGTAGGCCGCGCGCCGGTCGCGCATGCCGAGGTCCTTTGGCGGCCGGCGGCAGTTGCGGTCGAAGACGTAGGGCCCGTGCGGGCTCAGGACGTGCGCGAAGGCGAAGGTCGGCGCGGTGTCCGACGGGAGCCGCGCCACGCCGTCGAGGGTGCGTCGCACGAACTCGGCTTCGAACGGCGGGCCGGGCGGCAGGTAGTCGAACAGCGTGGCGGCCAGCGTCGCCCGGCGCAGCTCGGTGCCCCGGAGCTCCCGGTCGAGATCGAACCCGTGCCAGACGTGGACCACCGAATCGGCGATCGGGCTCGTCCGGGTCGAGTTCCACCAGCCCGACGGAAAGAAGACGTAGCGGTAGCCGTGCGCCTGGAAGAACCTGGCCACCCGGCTCCGCGCCAGCAGGTGGTTCGCCAGCGTGGGGTCGTTGGTTCGGGGCGGCAGGTCGCGTTCCAGGGACTGCATGTGCGCCGCATTGAGCAGCGAAGGGAGCGAGACGATCGTCTGGGTGTAGTTGCTCCCGGTCGCCACCGGCACCATGAAGCCAAGGGCGCGCAGGCTGTCCTCGAACGGGCGGTTGTCGAAGCCAAGCACGTCGCGCAACACGGCGCCATTGGCGTACTCGTCGAGCACGATCAGGTAGACGTCGCGCTCCGGCAGGGGCGCCGCGGCCGGACCCCGGATCGGGCGTTCCAGCTCATGCGCGACCTCGCTGCCCGCCACAGCCGACCGTGCGCGCAGTCGGTCCATCGCGACGCCGGCCCCGAAGCGGAGCACGAGCAGGACGCCCGCGAGCGTGAGGAACGTGGCCACCATCCGGAGCGCCTTCGGCCGGCGCCCGAGCCACCAGACCGGCGCGACGCTCGCCGCCACGGCCGCCAACGCGACCCCAAGGTGCGCGTCGAGGCGCGCTTGCACGCCGAGCGCGCCGAGCTGCACCCGGGCGAACAGCCAGACGACGGTGATGATGGTGATCAGCGGGGCCAGCCCGCCCTCCGCGCCGCCGCGGAGGCCGAGCGCGACCACGGCGTAGATCGCCGCAGTGAGCCCGAGCGCGGCGGCGAGAACGACGAAGAGATCGTCGAGCGCGAACTGGCCGGGGTTGAAATCCGCCATCGCGAGGATGCGGACCATGACCCAGAGAAAGGGATAGAGCGCGATGAGCCGACGGCTCACGCCACGTCGCTCGCCCGGCCCGGTGAGCGCGCCGTCATGAGGTACATGTGCCGCTCCGAGCCCGACACTGGCGTCATCGCGTCGATGCGGAAGCTCGTCCTGAACGCGGCTTCGAACCCCTCACGCGTATAGCGAGGGAAGATGTCGGGCCGGGAGCGGAGCATCCGTTGCACCTGGGAGTCGCTCTTGGGGACGAACTCGATCACCAGCGTCCGGCCGAGCCGCGCAAGGAAGCTCGCGATCCGGTCCAGCGGCAGGTTGTGTGAAACTTGATG
>Ga0209797_10001127_pt1 | contig 13391 bp, 15 predicted proteins | sample DOMMetBare3Fresh_2_FD_187472 | JGI IMG/M metagenome (GOLD analysis project Ga0209797, IMG submission 187472) | Wetland sediment microbial communities from St. Louis River estuary, USA, under dissolved organic matter induced mercury methylation -... | ecosystem: Environmental > Aquatic >... | reverse complement strand
GATCAGCGTGGCCGACATGGACCGCGCGCTGGGGCTGTGGGTGGAGCGTTTCGGCATGCAGGTGGTGACGCGCCGCGATGGATCCGATCCGGACCTGGCGCGCGCCTGGGGCCTGCCGGCTGACGGTATCGTCGAGCAGGTCCTGCTGCGCACGCCCGGCATGACTGACGGCGGCGTGCACCTGGTGCGGTTCAAGACGCCGGGACCCACGGTGCGCGAGGGCGCTGCGCCGACCGACCTGGTGATGAAGAGCGTCGATATTTCAGTGCGCGAAATCGCCGCGCGCCATGCCGAGCTAACAGCGGCGGGCTACAAGTTCCGCTCAGCGCCCAGCCACCTGAAGTCCGCGGACCTGGAGTTCATGGAAGTGCACATGTTCGGGCCGGACGACGTGAACCTGGTGTTCGTCGATATCCCGTCAAGACCGGAACCGGTCAGCGAAAAGCAGTATGGTGTCGCGCCGCAGATCGTCGTGATCACACCGGACAACGTGCGCGAAACGACTTTTTTCCAGTCGACGCTGGGCCTGGCGCTGATTTCGCATAACACCTTCGTCGGTCCGGAAATTGAAAAAGCCGTCGGCCTGCCGAAGGGCGCGAGTCTCGACGTGCGCATCCTCGGAAATCCCGACAGCCACTATGGCCGGCTCGAATTCGTACAATACGGCGGTGCAACCAGCCGCGATCTTTATCCGCGCGCCAAGCCGCCGGCGCGCGGCATGCTGTCGATCAGCTATCTGGTCAAGGATCTCGCGCCGATACTGGCGCGGGCCAGGGCGCTTCGCCTCATCGACCACGGCAATGTATCCACCGTGTTAGGTGAGGGGCGTCTTGTGTCGCTGACCACGCCGGCGGGCATGCGCGTCGATCTCATGCAACCCAGGAGACCTTGAACATGCTGCATCTGTTTGATTCGCTGGATTCCGGCAATGGCTACAAGGTCCGTTTGTTGTTAGCTCTGACCGGCCGGAAATATGAGTGGACCGATCTCGATATATTCCATGGCGCGACGCGCACCAGCGAATTCCTCGAGAAAAACCCCAACGGCCGGATTCCGACGCTGCAGCTTGACGATGGCACGTTCCTCGCCGAGTCCAACGCGATCCTCTGGTATCTCGCCGAGGGTACTCGTTTCATACCCGCTACGCAGCTCGGGCGCGCGCAGGTGCTGCAATGGATGTTCTTCGAGCAATACAGCCACGAACCCTATGTGGCAACGCCGCGGTTCATCATGAAGCACACGCCGCCGGATTCGCCGCGCCGCGCCGAGTTACCCGCCCGCCTCAGCACTGGTCGCGCAGCGCTGGATGTGATGGAGGGGCACCTGACGAAGCGACAGTATTTCGTCAACGACACCTACACCATTGCTGACATCGCGCTCTATGCGTACACGCATGTTGCCGAAGAAGGCGGGCATGATCTCAAGCCCTATCCCGCGGTGCGGCGCTGGCTGGCGCAGGTCGCGCAGGAGCCGGGGCATAAGCCGATCACCTGGGTCCCGTCTTCGACTGCGAAAAATTAACCTGCAGGAATTGCCAGCGGCGCTGCTACCACTTGTTGCGCAGCTCCCGCAATTTCACGAACACGGTTCGGGCGTCCGGTTGCTCAGGCAGCTCGGGAAATCGTTCGCGCAGCCGCGCAATGACTTGCGGATTCGCCAGCCGGAAAAACGCATTGATGCGCTTCTCGTCACCGAGCGTGGTCACGCGCATGCGTTCGGCCGCAACGCCCTGCACCTGCGTCAGCGTCATGGAGGCGTCGCGATTGCCGGGCTCGCGATCGAGCGTGAACGCCAGGTTGCGCGCGAAGTATTCATGGCCGGGGTACACGAGCGTCGCCTCGGGCAGCCGCGCCAGTTGATTCACGAAGGTTTCGTACAGCACGTCCGCCGAGCCGCCGTTGTGGCAGTTGCCGGCACCGGCATTGAAAAGCGTGTCGCCGCAAAAAAGCGCCGGCGCGGCGCCGTGAGCTAACAAGCAGACGTGCGCCATGGTGTGACCGGGCGTGTCGAGGCATTCGAGCTCGACACTGCGGCCCACCTTGATGACATCGCCCTTGCCGAGTCCGCGGTCAACGCCGCCGATGCGGGATGCAGCTCCCGCATGGGCGGCCACTGTTGCGCCGGTCGCCTTGCGCAAGGCTTCGTTGCCACCGGTATGGTCGAGGTGTTCGTGCGTATTCAGGATCTGCGTGATCCGCCAACCACGGGCCTTGGCGGCGTCCAGGCACAGCCGCCACTCGAGCGGATCGACCGCGAGGGCCTCGCCGGTTTCACCGCAGGCGATCAGGTAGTGATAGTTGCGGTAATCGTTGGCGGCCCAGATACGTTCGACAATCATGGCAACATCATAGCGCCTTGTTAGGGGGACGGGCATGTTAAAATCTTGGTTACCCTTTATGCAAATAGCCGTCGTCCCTGTCACCCCTTTCCAGCAGAACTGCTCGGTCATCTGGTGCGAGAAAACCCGGCAGGCGGCGATCGTTGATCCGGGCGGTGACCTCGACCAGGTGCTGCAGGTGATCGAGGACGAGAAACTGACCCTGAGCAAGATCCTGCTGACCCACGCGCATCTGGATCACTGCGCCGGCACGGCTGAGCTGGCGAAGCGCTTCAAGCTGCCGATCGAGGGTCCGCATGAAGCCGATTTGTTCTGGATCCAGCTGCTGCCCGAGCAGGCGCGGCAGTTCGGCATGGGCGCGGCCGAGTCATTCACGCCGACCCGATGGCTGCATGAGGGCGACACCGTGACGGTCGGCGAAGTGGTGCTGCAAGTGCGCCATTGCCCGGGACACACGCCCGGCCATGTCATTTTTTTCCATGAACCCGGCCGCTTTGCGATCGTCGGCGACGTGCTTTTCGCCGGTTCCATCGGCCGCACGGATTTTCCGCGCGGCAATCATGAGCAGCTCCTTCGTTCCATCCGCGAGAACCTTTTTCCGCTGGGCGACGACGTCACCTTTTTGCCGGGGCATGGTCCGACCTCGACCTTTGGCCAGGAGCGCCTGACCAATCCATTCGTCGCAGATTCACTGTTCATGTAACGCGGACATGTCCGAGGAACTCCTGGTGCGGCTGTTCGCCGAGTGCGCAGATGAAGCTGCGGCGCAATCTGTCGCCGCGGACCTGCTGCGGGCCCTGGGTGGCTTCCGCGCGCAATCAAGGCAGGAACCGCAACGGTACTGGAAGATGCCGGAGCTGTTCGAATTCACGTTCGCGCTGCGGCCACCGACGCCGCAGGCCTTTGCTGATTTGTTAGCCCTTGGCGCGGGCGAGTGGGATCGCCGCGGCGACGAGCATGATCGGTCATGTGTCTGGAACCGCAGCGATGGCTGTACCTTCCTGTTGTCCGAGGTGCGCTGGGCTGAGGCGATACTTACCCGCCACGAGGAATAATCGCGCGGGGCTCAACGGTCTGCGGAAATCCGCCTTGTCCCGCGCTATGCTGCGGTACCCCGGGATTCGAACGAGCCCCACCATGAATGCACTTGAACTCAAGGTCCCGCCGCCGGTCGTGGCGCTGGTATCGGCGTTGCTAATGTGGCTGATAAACCGCTGGTTGCCGCAGTGGTCGTGGCGATCGACGGCGCTCACGGCGCTGGGTGGCAGCGTGGCCCTCGCAGGGATCGCACTCATCGCTGCCGCAATGCTGACATTCCGGCGCAGCAAGACGACGGTCAATCCGCTGACGCCGGCCGAGTCTGCACTGGTGGTAAGCCATGGCGTGTTCGCCCGCACGCGCAATCCAATGTACGTCGGGCTCGCAATGATCCTGGCGGGCTGGGCCTGCTTTCTGGCAAATACCATTGCGTGGCTGGTACTGCCTTTGTTCGTAGCTTATATCACCCGTTTCCAGATAATTCCCGAAGAACGCATTCTGCTCGGCAAGTTCGGCGCACCCTTCGCGCAATACCTGGCGCGGGTGCGGCGCTGGATTTGAACCGCAGCTCAAGAAAAGGCCGGATATGCATGTACCCCTGACGATCAACGATTTCCTGGATCGCGCGGCTGCGGTCTATCCCGATCGCATCGCCATCATCGATGAGCCCGACCAGCCGGCGCCGCCGCTGCCGGATCTGACCTGGCGCGAGGTTGCGGACCTGCGCCGTCAGATGGGCGTTGCGATGGACAAGATGGGGCTGGCGATGGGTGCGCGCGTCGCGGTCGCGAGTCCTAACGCGGCGCGTTTCCTATTGCTGTACTACGGTGTCTGCGGCAACGGCCGCATCGTCGTGCCGATCAACTGGCGGCTGAAGCGCGACGAAGTCGAGTGGATCGTGCAGCACTCGGGCGCGGAAGTGCTTTTGTTAGATCCGGATGTGGCCGGGTCATTTGGCGACATCAAGGGGCCGCGCGTCATCGTCATGGGCGAGGATTTCGACCGCGCCTGGTTCGACCACAGCGGCCAGCCGCAGCGCTGCGATCCCGCCGAGACCGATGTGGTCACGATCGACTACACCTCCGGCACGACCTCGCGTCCCAAGGGCGTCGAGCAGACGCACCGCGCGCGCTGGACCAATTCGGCGATCTGGGGCTGGCAGATGGGAATCTCCGACCGCGACGTGTATCTCAGCGTCGTGCCGATGTTTCACTGCGACGGCTGGGGGATGCCGTATACGTTAGCCGGCGTCGGCGCCACGACCATCGTGCTGCGCAAGGTCGACGGCATGGAAATTTTGCAGCGCGTGCGCGAATACGGCGTCACGATCATCTGCGGGGCGCCCGCGGTTGCGGCAGCGATACTGGATGCGGCGGCCAAGTGGGACCGCAAGCGCGATGGCGACATTCCCGGCAAGGGCCGGCTGCGCATGATGGTCGCGGGCGCGCCGCCGCCGACCAGCCTCATCGAGCGCATGGAAACCGAGCTGGGCTGGGAGTTCGTGCAGCTCTATGGACTCACCGAGACCGCGCCGCTGCTGACCATCAACCGGCGCCGCGCCGAGTGGGATGAACTGTCGGCGAAGGAGCGCGCGCAGAAACTGGGCCGCGCCGGTGCGCCGGTGTTAGGCATCCGGATGCAGGTGAATGCGGAAGGCGAGCTGCTGGCGCGCGGCAATCATGTGCTGACAAATTACTTCAACAACACGGCCGCTACCGCCGATGCGATCCGCGATGGCTGGTTTCACACCGGCGATGGCGGGCACCTCGATCCGGACGGCTACTACCAGATCACCGATCGCAAGAAAGACGTCATCATCTCCGGCGGTGAGAACGTCAGCTCCATCGAAGTCGAGGATCGCCTGCTGAGTCACGCGGAGATCAAGGAAGCCGCCGTGATCGGCGTGCCGGACGACAAATGGGGCGAGACCGTCAAGGCGTTGGTGGTGCTGGCACCGGGCTCGAAGCTGACCGAGGCGGACGTGATTGCGCACTGCCGCTCGAAGCTGGCGCATTTCAAGTGCCCGACGTCGGTCGAGTTTCGCGACGTGCTCGAGCGCACCGCGACCGGCAAGCTGCAGAAATTCAAATTGCGCGAGCCATATTGGAAGGGGCGGGAGCGCAAGGTCAACTGAAACCGGACCGCCCAAAAAAACCGGCTCATTGCTGAGCCGGTCTTCGCGAAGCAATTTGTTCTGAGTGTGTTACGCGCGACGCCGGCGCCGGAGACCAAGGCCTGCGAGCCCGAGTCCGAGCAGTCCGAGCGTTGCTGGCTCAGGAACGGAATTGGCGACACGCTCTTTGATATAGCCACGAACGTAGGCTTGTCCGAGATTATCTGGAGCATCGTTCCAAGCCCAGCCTCTGCGAAAGTCATACGCGCCGTAGTCTTCTTCGCCCGAGTTGTTAGGCTCGCCACCCCACCAATTGGTATAGCTGAACGCCTCGCCGGTTACCCATTGGAAGCTGCCTTCGGATGCTGCATCCGTCAGGCCAATCCAGTAATGTGACCGATCCGCCGTGCTGCCCGACGACAATATCGATGCGACGATGAAAGCGTTCTCTTCAAGCGACGTCACCGTGACCAGATCCCACCCGTCACTCTGCGCGGCAGCCCGCGCCGCGGTCCAGGTGATGCCCTCGGCATTCACCAGCTCATATTCATTGCCGTTGCCCGACCAGATGACGCCTGCCTGGGCTACCAGTGGAACGAACGTTACTAACGCCAGGGCCGAAGCAATTTTCAATTTACGCATATGTTTAATCCTGTTGGAACTGCCGATACGCAAATAGGAGCAAACGCCGTGCCATAAGCGTAAAAACTCTTCTAATTCAATAGTCTAGGAAAACCAGGGGCAGGTCTTGGGCGCGGCCAGCGCCAATTGTGTAAAGGATTCCGACAAGGATGGAACGGTAGTTCGTTCAGCGAGATCTGGCCGCCTGGCATCCATTAGATGCGAACGTAGTGATCCACCAGCAGCGCCGCGAACAGCCACATCAGGTATTGCACAGAGAACTTGAACACCTTGAACGGCAGGCCCGCGCGCTCGGTGAACTTCAGTGCGATCGCGTAGTACAGGAAGATGCCGTTCAGGATCATCACTGAAACCAGGTAGATGAGTCCGCACATGCCCGTGAGCCACGGCATGACGGTGATCAGCACCAGCAGAATGGTGTAAAGAAGAATCTGCAGGCGCGTGTAGGGCACGCCGTGCGTCACCGGCAGCATCGGGATTTCCGCCTTCGCGTACTCGTCCTTGCGAGCGATCGCCAGCGCCCAGAAATGCGGCGGCGTCCACATGAAGATGATCAGGAACAGCAGCAATGCATTCGGATCGATGGAATTCGTGACTGCGGCCCAGCCTAACACCGGCGGCGCCGCACCGGCCGCGCCGCCGATGACGATGTTCTGCGAGGTGGCGCGCTTGAGCCACACGGTGTAGACGACGGCGTAACCGATCAGCGAAGCGAACGTCAGTACGGCGGTCAGCGGATTCACCAGCAGCCACAGCATCAGCATCGACGCGACACCTAACACGCCGGCGAAAGTGAGTGCCTGACTGTTGGTCATTGCGCCCTTCGGCAGCGGCCGATTGCGCGTGCGGGCCATCTGCTCGTCGATCTTCTGGTCGAGCACGTGGTTTATCGTCGCGGCGCAGGCGGCGGCGAGCCCGATGCCCAGATTGCCCCAGATCAAGGCGCCCAGCGGCGGCATGCCCGGGACCGCCAGCAGCGTGCCGACGATCGAGGTGAATACGATCAACAGCACGACCTTGGGCTTGGTCAGCTCCAGGTAACTGCGCCAGGATGCGCTGGCGGCGGGCAACGTGGCTTCCATGTCAGGCGGCTCGCCGCAATTGCCAGTTCAGGTTCAGCATGGCTAACAAAAGTACCGCGGCGCCGCCGTTGTGGCCGGCGGCGAGCGTCAGTGGAAATGCCTGCAGCACCATGAACACGCCGATCAGGATCTGGAGTATCAAAGCTGCGATGGCCAGTTGCGCACCGAGGCGCACGCCGCCGGCCCGTCCGCCGGCCGCGAGCGCCGCCTGCAGGGCGAGCCAGGCGGCCCAGAGAACTGCCAACGTTGCCAGCACGGCGCCGATACGATGGGTAAAGTGAATGGCAACGCGCGCAGGGTGCTCGAGAACGCCGCCGGTGTAATCAATGTCGAGCCCGCGCCACAGGACGAATGCATCAGCCCAGTCCATGCCTGCGGGCCACCAGGCGTTCTGGCAGGTTGGCAGGTCCGGGCAGGCGGTGGCCGCGTAATTGCTGCTGGTCCAGCCGCCCAGCATGATCTGGATTCCGAGCATGACGGTCGCGAGCACTGCGGCGCGCTGTGCCGCGAGGTGCAGCGGCACCGCGACCGTAACGGACTGCCTGCCAGGGTCGCGAAGATTCATCCACAGCCAGAACAGCAACGAGAGCGTGCTCAGTCCGCCGATCAGGTGCAGCATCACAACGAGCGGTTTCACCAGCCACCAGACCGTGAACGCACCTAACAAACCCTGCAAGACGACAGTTGCCAGCAGCGCGAGTGCAAACCGCACACTGACCGGGCGTTGGCCGCGATAGACGATCGCGATGGCGGCGATCAGCACGATGATGAAACCGAGCGTGGCGGCGGCGTAGCGATGAATCATTTCACGCCAGGCTTTGCCGGAATCGAGCTCCCAGCCCGGGAAACGCGCCTCGGCACCACCTTCGTTAGCAAGCGCGCCGGCCGGCGTGACGTGGCCGTAGCAGCCCGGCCAGTCCGGGCAACCCAGGCCGGCATCCGTGAGGCGCACGTAGGCGCCTAACACAACGACGCCGAGGCAGAGCAGCATGCCCAGCAGGACGAGACGGCGCAACAGGGTGTGAATATTCATCAGCCGATATGGGAAAGTTTCAGGAGTTTCTTCAGGTCATCGAGCATGCCGCGGGTCGGCTTCTGGCCGTCGTGCTGCATCATCAGGTTGCCGAGCGGGTCCACTATATAAAGAGTGTAGTTGGCGCTGCCTGCGGCACGTGCCGGAAATACCGCGAGCAGCGGCTGTGCTTCGGGACCTGACGCATCGATTACCTCGAGTCCCGGGTGTTCGCGCGTGTAGAAATCCCGGTTGCAGCAATTACCTGCGGCGAGGAATACCCGTTTGACACGCGTGGCTTCGTTAGCCAGCGACAGCCGCGTCTGGCGCATGGAGTACAGCGCCATCTGGCAATCGGCCGGGCAGGCACCATCGCCAATATAGACCAGGGTCCATTGATCGTGCAGCGTGCCGGCGGGCGCAGGCTCACCGCTGGCAAGGCGCAGTGCAGCGGTAGGCAGCGGCCGCGCCGGCGTAATCAATTCGCCGTGATTGGTCATGCCCTGCGGTCGCCATCCGCCGGCGTAGTAAAGCCAGAACGAAAGCGCCAGCGGCCCGAAGAACAGCGACGCCAGGCCCAGGAATTGCCACTGACCGCGATTCATGAGCGCGGCTCACGGGTCTTGAAATTCAGGCCGACGTAAAGCACCAGCAACAGCACCGCAAACCCCCACCACTGAATGGCATAGCTCTTATGTTTGTCTGGTTCCAGTCCGGGTGGCCGCCATTTTCGCAGGTAACCGTCAGGTTCGCCCGGGTCGAGCAGTACCATGCCATCCAGCAGTGGCGCGCCGTAGGCGGCCTGTAAATCGGCCGTGACCGGAAAACTCGTCAGCCGGGGCCAGGAGCCGGTCGTGGCGGGCGGGGCGCGACCGCTGTCCAGGCCACCGCTCGGGAGGCGATCGATGCGGCCGAGGACCTGGCGCTCGTCGCTCGCGACTGGAATCGCTGGCAGCCGGTCGCGATAGCCATCAAAGGGAATCCAGCCCCGGTCGACGGGGATTGCGCTGCCATCGACGAGCCGCAGTATCGTCAGGACCTCAAAGCCCGGCCGGCCCTCGAAGCTGCGATTGTCTAACAGGAATTGCTGCCCGCTGTCATAGGCGCCGCGCAAGGAAACGCGCGTATAGCGTTCCAGCGGCGCAAGGCCCGGCCCGGATACCGGCACGGCAGCACCACTGCCGCGCGCGAAGGCATCCCACTCTGCCTGTCGGTCGACGCCGCGGTTCCATTGCCAGCGGCCCAGCGACAGAAACAGTGCCAGCAGGGCCACTGTTGCCATTGTCATCAGGGGGCTGGGCGCAAAGGTCCGCACCGATTTTCTTTCTGTTGCATCCATGCGAGTCGTCCGGGGGCGCGCATTTTGCGGATTTGGCCCGGAAAAGTCGAGGAATGCCCGGGCGTGCCAAGTCGCTATAATGAAACGATGGATGCGTTCAAAGTAGTCGTAATTTGTGTACTGGCCGCCGTGGTTTTCAGCCTTGGCAGCGCCCTGTTTCACCTGGTCAATGACAAAGGCGATTCCAAGAAGATGGTGCACGCCCTGACGCTGCGCATCGGGCTGTCAATTGCGCTTTTCATCCTGATCATGATTGGCTGGAAGCTGGGCCTGGTGACACCGCACGGTGTGCAACCCCAGTCCTGACGCGCCCGACAACAAGATCATGTGGTACGTGATCCCGCACATGACGTTCGTGGTATCGGCGCTGTTGTTAGGACTGCTGGACAGTATCGCGTTCGCGTCACACCGCGAGCATTGATCTTCGTGCTGCTGCGGCGCAGCGACAGCAGGTGTTTCCGATTGCCGACAATGGGCAACTAAGTGCTTGCAGCCTTGACTGCGCAGGCGGACGCTTCGGCTGAGGGCCTCCGCTTCCCCGAGTCGAGAAGCTACATCACTCCTCGTTGACCCAGGGGATTCGGAGGTTCCTCCGGTTTCAGATCCAGTAGACGAAGACGAACAGGCCCAACCAGACCACGTCGACGAAGTGCCAGTACCAGGCCACGGCTTCAAATGCGAAGTGGCGCTGCGGCGTGAAGTGACCGTTCATCGTCCGCAGCCAGATGCACAGCAGCATGATCGCGCCCAGCGTGACGTGGAAGCCGTGGAAGCCGGTCAGCATGAAGAAGGTCGAACCATAGACGCCGGTCGACAGCTGCAGCCCGAGCTCCGAGTACGCGTGACCATATTCCAGCGCCTGCAGGCCGACGAACAGGAAACCTAACGCGAAGGTCAGGAACAGGAAAATATTGAGAATCGCGCGGTTGCCGGACTTGAGCGCATGATGCGCCACGGTGACCGTCAGACCGGACGTTAGCAAAATCAGCGTGTTGAGTGCCGGCAGGCCAAATGCCGGGATGATTTCAAAGCTGCCATCGGCGCGCGGGCCGAGTTTCGACGGACCGTTGGTCGGCCAGGCATTTTCAAAACCGGGCCAATTGACGATCGGGTTGAATACCTTGACGCCTTCGCCGCCCAGCCAGGGCACCGACAACTGCCGCGCATAGAACAACGCGCCGAAAAACGCGGCGAAGAACATCACCTCGGAGAAGATGAACCACATCATGCCCATGCGGAACGACCTGTCGACCTGCAGGTTGAAGATGCCCTTCTGGTTTTCACCGATGACGACGCCGAACCAGCCGACAAACATGTAGGCGAGCATCGCCAGACCGATAAACAACACCCAGGACGGGAACCAGCCGTTGAGCATGCCTGCGGCACCACCCAGCAGTACGAACAGCGACACCGAACCGATGATCGGCCACGGGCTGTTATGCGGGATGTAGTACTTGGCGGGATCGTGTGCGTGGGCTTGTGCCATGACGGATTACCTTAGCGAATCGTAGAAGACATAGGACAGCACGATGCGGTCCACATACGGAGGAATGGCGCGATCAACGATGAAACGCACCGGCATGCGGCGTTGTTCATCACGCTTGAAGGATTGCGGCGTGAAACAGAAACACTCGGTCTTGCGGAACCAGGCCGCGGCCTTGCCGGGTGAGATGTTAGGCACGGCTTGTGCGACCGTGTCCTGGCCGGTCAGGTTGTGCGCAATGAACTCGGTGGAATAGAGCTTGCCCGGATGTACCTGCATGCTGGCGACCACCGGCCGGAATTCCCATTTGCCGACCGACGGCAGCTCGGCCATGAAATCCACCGTCACGGTGCGCGCATCATCCGGATTTTCGGCGACGCGCGCCGCGACCTGCAGGTTTTTCTGGTTGCCAAAGCCCGTGACATCGCAAATGACGTCGTACAGCGGAATCAGCGCAAAGCCGAAGGCGAAACTCGCGCAGGCGATCGCCAGCAGCTTGACGGTCAGCTGGCGGTTGGCCTGGTGCAGTTTGTCCCGGGCTTCGGTCACTGGCCGCGCAACCCCAGCACGGTGCTGGCGATGAACGCGACATAGATCGCCAGCGCCACCGCACCTAACAACAGTGAGTTACGACGCACGCGGCGCGAGCGATCGCTAGCTTCGTCAGTCATCGCGCTAGTGCTCCGCGCCGCGCGCAATCAGCGTCGGCGACGGTGGCTCGGTCCAGCTGTGATACGGAGCAGGCGTGGGCAATTCCCACTCGAGGCCATGCGCGCCTTCCCAGGGACGGGCCGGCGCCTTCGCGCCTGAGCGCACCGCTTTCACAACGACATACACGAACAGCAGCTGTGAGAAACCGAAGATGAAAGCGCCAATGGACGACACCATGTTCCAGTCCGAGAATTGCACGGAGTAATCAGGAATGCGGCGTGGCATGCCCGCGAGCCCGAGGAAGTGCTGCGGGAAGAACAGCACGTTGACGCCGATGGTCGACAGCCAGAAGTGCCACTTGCCGAGCGTCTCGTCGTACATGCGGCCGGTCCACTTCGGCAACCAGTAGTACACAGCGGCCATGATGGTGAAAATGGAGCCGGGTACCAGCACGTAGTGGAAGTGCGCGACCACGAAGTAGGTGTCGTGGTACTGGAAGTCGGCCGGCGCGATCGCGAGCATCAGCCCCGAGAAGCCACCCAGGGTAAACAGGAACAGGAATGCCAGCGCGAACAGCATCGGCGTTTCGAAAGTCAGGGAGCCGCGCCACATGGTCGCGCACCAGTTGAAGACCTTAACGCCGGTCGGGATTGCGATCAGCATGGTCGAGAGCATGAAGAACATCTGGCCAGCCAGCGGCATGCCCACGGTGAACATGTGGTGCGCCCAGACGATGAACGACAGGAACGCGATCGAGGCCGATGCGTAGACCATCGATTCGTAGCCGAACAGCGGCTTGCGCGAGAACGTCGGGATGATTTCCGACACGATGCCGAAAGCCGGCAGGATCAGGATGTAGACCTCGGGGTGCCCGAAGAACCAGAAGATGTGCTGGAACATCACCGGGTCGCCGCCACCCGCGGCCGAGAAGAAGCTGGTACCGAAGAAGTGATCCGTCAGCAGCATGGTCACGGCGCCAGCTAACACCGGCATCACCGCGATCAGCAGGTAGGCCGTGATCAGCCAGGTCCAGACGAACAGCGGCATGTTAAGCAGGCCGACGCCCGGCGCGCGCATGTTCATGATGGTGACGATGACGTTGATGGCGCCGAGGATCGACGACGCACCCATCATGTGGATTGCGAAGATCGCCAGCGGCAGGCTGTCGCCGCCCTGCAGCACCAGGGGCGGATACAGCGTCCAGCCGCCGGCCGGGCCGCCGCCCGGCACGAACAGCGACGCGATCAGCAGCAAGAACGCGAACGGCAGGATCCAGAAGCTGAAATTGTTCAGACGCGGCAGCGCCATGTCGGGCGCGCCGACCTGCATCGGGATCAGCCAGTTGGCGAGGCCGGTCCAGGCCGGCATCACCGCGCCGAAAATCATCAGCAGCGCGTGCACCGTGGTCATCTGATTGAAGAACGCCGGATCGACGAATTGCAGTCCACGCTGGGGCGACTGGGACTGGACCGCAGGGAGCAGCTGCGAGACCTGCTCTGGCAGGTTCACACCAGCCGCGTGCTGTCCGAAGCGATCGTCCGGTTCGGCCAGCTCAAGCATACCTATGTCGTGACAGGCTGGGTGCCCAGGGACAGACTGGATGAGCTCACGACTCGTCTCAAGCAAGCCTCCCGGGAGATTCTGATCGAGGTCCTGCCCACAAGTCGCACCGGGCATAATTCCAATGTGCAGG
>Ga0209797_10001126_pt1 | contig 13400 bp, 11 predicted proteins | sample DOMMetBare3Fresh_2_FD_187472 | JGI IMG/M metagenome (GOLD analysis project Ga0209797, IMG submission 187472) | Wetland sediment microbial communities from St. Louis River estuary, USA, under dissolved organic matter induced mercury methylation -... | ecosystem: Environmental > Aquatic >... | reverse complement strand
GTGACCGTCGTGCCGCTGCCCCGCTCGCTCTCGGCGGACACCCGCCCGCCGTGCGCCTCCACCAGATGCTTCACGATGGCGAGGCCTAGGCCGGTCCCGCCCTCCTCGCGGGACCGCGACGAGTCCGCCCGGTAGAACCGCTCGAAGATGCGGGGGAGGTGTTCCCGCGCGATGCCCGCCCCGTTGTCACGAACGCTCACGGCGACCCCGCCATCCTGGCGGCGGCTGAGGCAGGTGATTCGGCCGCCCGTCGGGGTGTGGCGGAGCGAGTTGTCCATCAGGTTGGTGAGCACCTGCCGCAACGCGTCAGGGTCCGCGTTCACGACCTCCGCGCCGGGCTCGATCTCCAGCCCGAATTCCGCTTTATGGGCATCTGCCCGTCCCGCAAGCGCCATCCACGACTCGCGCGCCACCGCACCGACGTCCACCTCCGTGCGGTCAGGCTGCCAGCGGCCCGCCTCGATGCGGGAGAGGTCGAGCAGGTCGTCCACCAGGCGCTGCATCCGCCGCGCGTTACTCAGGATCGTCGCCAGGAAGCGATGGGTCGTCTCGGCGTCGGTGCTGTCGGCGAGCAAGGTCTCGGCGTAGCCCGAGATCGAGGTGAGCGGGGTCTTGAGCTCATGGGAGACGTTGGCGACGAAGTCGCGGCGGACCGCCTCGAGCCGCCGGACCTCGGTAAGGTCGTGGAGCACGAGCACCGCGCCCCCGGCGGGCAGGGGCCGCGCGTTCACCAGGAAGAAGCGGCCGTCCATCTCCAGCTGGCGGTCCTGGACCGGCTGGCCCTGCAGCACGGCGTCCACCACCTCGCGCGCGGCCTTCACCCGGAAGAGCTCGGCCAGGTCGGGCAACGGGTCGGCCGGCCCATAGCCGAGCAGCCGCCGCGCCGCGGGGTTGGCGGTGACGATGCGGCCGCGTCCGTCGGCCGCGACGACTCCTTCCACCATGGACTCGACCAGCGCCGACGACTCCGCCTGCTCCCGGCGGAGCTCGTCGAACCGGTCGCCGAGCTGGCGATGCATCTGCCGCAGCGCCTGGACCAGCCCGTCGATGTCGGGGATGCCGGAGCGCGGGAAGCGTGGCGGTGCGCCGGCCGCGATCGCTCTCGCCGCCGCGGCGATGCCCGTCAGCGGCTGGGCGACGGAGCGCCCGGCCACCAGCGCCAGCACCGTGCCGACGAGGAGCGCGAGCACCGCGGCGCCCGCGACCGCGCGCTGGGCGCGCCGGATGATCTGGTCCACCTGCGCCAGGTCGGCAGCGACGCGGACCACGCCGGGCCCGCCCGGCACCGCGACGTACATGAGCAGCCGGCCGACCGTCTCGCTCCGGCGGGTGGCTACGCCGCGCCCACCGGCGAACGCCACCTTGACCTCCGGCCGGCCGGCGTGGTTCTCGATCGCCGGCAGCGGTCCGGGAGGAAAGTCGCTGTCGGCGCGGACCCGGCCGGTGCGGTCGATCAGGGTGATGCGGTGGCTGTTCTGGCGCGCGAGTTGGTGTACCGTCTTGTCCCAGACGAGCGAGTCGGGGGGAATCGCCTCGCGGATCAGCCGCGCCTCGCTCTCCAGGCTGCGCGCCACATCCCCCTCGAGGTCGCGCCGGAGCGAGCGCTCCGCACCCCACAGGAGGATCAGCACCGCGATGCAGAGGATGACGATGGTGCCGAGGACCAGCCGCTTCGCGAAGCTCACCGCGCGCGGGCCCCGCGCTCGGCGGCGCGGAACCGGTAGCCGAATCCCCGCACCGTCTCGATGAGCTTGCCCGCCTCGCCCAGCTTGGTCCGGAGCCGCTGCACGTGCATGTCCACGGTCCGGGTCTGGATGTCGGGCTGCGCTCCCCACACCGTCTCGAGCAGCTGCGGCCGCGTCTGCACCCGACCGCGGCGCTCGGCCAGGGTGAGGAGCAGCTTGTACTCGGTGGCGGTCAGGCTGAGCTCCTGCCCGTGTACGCTGGCGCGGTGGGCCGACCGGTCAATCGAGATCGGTCCCGCCGTGAGGGTCGACCCGGCCGTCACCGGCGGCGAGCCGAGCCGCCGCAGCAGGCCCCGCACCCGGAGCGAGAGCTCCTGCGGCGAGAACGGCTTGGTGAGGTAGTCGTCGGCGCCGAGCGAGAGGCCGCGGATGCGGTCCGTCTCCTCGCGGCGGGCGGTGAGCAGGATGACCCCGACGTCCCGCGTCTCCTCCCGCCGGCGGAGCTCGGCCAGGACGTCGTAGCCCGACACGCCCGGGAGCATGAGGTCGAGGATCACGATGTCCGGCCGCTCCTCGCGCGCGGCCTTGAGCGCGTCGGGCCCGGTGCTCGCGGTCGAGACGCGGAAGCCCGCCCTGGCCAGGTGGTAGGCGACCAGGGCGGTGATGTCGGGCTCGTCGTCGACGACGAGGATGCGGTGCGTCATGCGGGCTTCTCCACCCGGGTCCTGGCATGCGAGCGGCTGCGTTCGACCGCGCGATCACGCTCGGCGCGCAGCGCCGAATCGTCGTGCACCACCGCGTCGAGGATTGCCGACAGGAGGCGCCCCTGCGGGCCGAGATCGCGGCGGAGGCGATAGAGCACGAACTGGGCGATCGGCGTGTCCCGGACGACGTCGGCCCGGCGCAACACCTGGAGGTGGCGCGACACCGTGGGCTGGGGCAGGCCGAGCACGGCCTGGAGATCGGAGACGAACAGCGGGGCGGCGGCCAGGCAGTTGAGGATCCGGAGGCGGGTGGGCTCCGCGACGGTGAGCAGGAGGTCGGCGGCCGAGGTCGGGGCGTCCATATGCGCGGGAACGGATATAAACGCAGCCGAATATGCGCAAGGGCGTGGACCTCGGCCTGAGCGGCGCGACGGCGCCCGCACCGGCTCATGGCGCCGCTGCTCCGCTCAGGATGACATCCCTCCCAGGCCCGCCCATATTGCTTCCCGATGCTCTCCCTCCTCGCCGCGTTCGTGCTGGCCGCCGCTCCGCTCCAGGACACGGCGCACGTCGTGCTGATCGCCACCACCGACCTGCACGGCCACGCAACGGACTGGGACTACGTGGCCGACCGGCCGTTCGCGGGTGGGCTGGTGCGCGTCGCGGCGGTGGTGGACTCGCTGCGGGCGCGGTATCCCGGGCAGGTGGTGGTGGTGGACGCGGGTGACCTGCTGCAGGGAGACCCCTTCGCCACCTACTTCGCTCGGGTGGCGTCCGTCGTGCCGCATCCGCTGGTCGAAGCGATGAACCTGGCCGGCTACGACGCGGCCACCCTGGGCAACCACGACTTCGACTGGGGGCTGCCGTTCCTCCGCCGTGCAGTGGCCGACGCGCGGTTTCCCTACGTCAGCGCCAACATCTACGCCACGACGGGCGACTCCCTGCTGTATGCGCCCTACCGGGTGATCCAGCGCCAGGGCGTGCGCATCGCGATCACCGGCCTCACCACGCCGGGGACGATGGTCTGGAACCGGGATCAGCTCGGCGGCCGGGTGCGGGTCGCGCCGATCGCGGCGGCGGCGCTGCCGGTGCTGGCGGCGATGCGCCGGGACGCCGACATCGCGGTGGCGCTGGTCCACTCCGGGATGGACGGCCGGGCGTCGTACGACACGGCGGGCGTGGGCCAGGAGGACGCCGCCGCTTCGCTCGCGGGGCTGCCGGCGCGTCCCGACGTCGTGGTCGTGGGGCACTCGCACCGGGAGCTGCGCGACTCGGTCATCGGGGGCGTCCACTTCGTCCAGCCTCGGCCCTTCGGCGAGAGCGTCTCGGTAGTGCACCTCGATCTCGCGCGGGAGGACGAGGACAGCCAGTGGCGGGTGCGCCGGGTGCGCGCGGAACTGGTCTCCACGCGCGATGTCGTTGCCTCGCCCCTGCTGGCGCGCCGGCTCGGACCCGCGCGGGACTCGGTGCGGGCGTGGGCCCGGACCCCGATCGGCCTGGCGCTCGGCCCCATGCGCGCGGGGGCGGCGCGGGCCGAGCCCGACCCGATCCTCGCCTTCGTCCAGGAGGTGCAGCGCCGGCGCACCGGGGCCGAGCTCTCGGCGGCATCGGTGTTCGATCTTCGCGCCGGATTCGACGCGGACACCATCCGGATCGCCCACGTCCTCGCCCTGTACCCGTTCGACAACACGCTCCGCGCCGTGCGGATGAGCGGATCCCAGCTCAAGGCCTACCTGGAATGGAGCGCCCGGTACTTCCTGGTGGACCCGGTGGGGCGGATCGCGCTCAACGACTCCGTGCCGGGCTACAACTACGACATGGTGGCGGGCGCGAGCTACGCGATCGACCTCAGGCGCCCGGTGGGCGACCGGATCCAGGGGCTCAGCGTGCGCGGCCGGCCGGTCGAGCCGACCGACAGCTTCACCATGGCGGTGAACAGCTACCGGCAGACCGGCGGTGGCGGCTACACCATGCTGCGGGACGCCCCCGTGGTCTACGACAAGGGCGAGCGGATCCCCGAGCTGCTGATCGACGCCGTGCGGAGCGGGACCCCGCTCGATCCCGCGCGGTACCCGGGCGCGGACTGGCGGATCGTGCCCGAGGTCGCCGAGCGCGCGGTCCGCGGGCTCTTCGGCGTCCCGACGCGGCCGCTCCCGAGGGCGGCGCGCGACACCGTGGTCTTCCGGGTCCTCGCCACCGGCGATCTGCACGGGGCCTTCCTGCCGGATGGCGGCTTCCCGGGGGTCGGGGCGCTCGCCGCGGCGCTCGACAGCCTCGGTGAGGACTGCGGCTGTGTGCAGCTCCGGGTCGACGCCGGCGACGCGATGCAGGGAACACCCCTGCAGGACGAGACCCGGGGCCGGGCCGGCATGGCGCTGCTCGCGCGGCTGGGCTACGCCGCCGCGGCGCTCGGCGACCACGACTTCGATTGGTCGCTCGAGGCGATCCAGCAGCGGATCGCCGAGTCGCCGTATCCGTGGCTCGCGGCCAACGTGGTGGACAGCGCCACGGGGCGGCGGCCCGACTGGATCGTCCCCTACCGGATACTCGATGTGGCCGGGAGGCCGGTGGCGGTCATCGGCTACGTTACGGCCGAGACGAAGCGGTTCCTCCCGGCCGACCGCACGCGCGGCCTCCGCTTCGGCGAGGGGGAGCTGGCGCTGCACGAGGTGCTCGGGGAGGTGGCCGCGCGGCGGCCGGCGGTCACCATTCTGCTGGCGCACGCCGGGGGCGCCTGCGATTCGGTGGCCTGCACCGGTGAGATCGTGCGGCTGGCCGAGGAGCTCGGCGGGCGGGGCGTCAACCTGATCATCGCCGGGCACACCCACCGGCTGATGACGACCCGGGTGGCTGGGATTCCGATCCTCGAGACCGGAAGCGGGGGGCGGATGGTCGGCGTGGCGGACCTGGTCAAGACGCTGGCGGGGGGGCTCGATTTCCGGATCGGCGTGGTGCCGGTGGATTCGGCCCGTGTCGGCGGTGACGCGGCGTTCCGCACGGCACTGGAAGCCTACCGGCGGCGCGGCGACTCGCTCGTGACGCGGTCGCTGGCCGAGCTGAAGCGGCCGTTGGTGCGCGCCGGCGCGCAGTACCCGCTCGGGGCGCTGTTGGCGGAGGCGCGGCGGAACGCGCTCCGGACCGAGCTGGGCCTCATCCGCAACGAGTCGATCCGTGCCGATCTGCCGGCCGGGGCCGTGACCTACCAGCGGCTGTCGGCGGTGGAGCCTGCCCGCAGCAATCTCGTCCGGCTCACGATCACCGGCGCGCAGCTGACTCTGCTGCTCGAGCGCGTCCTGGCGACGCCCGGCGGGCCGGGCGTCCATCTCGCCGGCGCCCAGGTGCGCTACGACCCCCGGGCCGCCGTCGGCAAGCGGGTGAAGAGCGTGGTGCTGCAGGGCGGGCAGAAGGTTCGCCCCGACCGCGAGTACACTCTGGCGACCGACGAGGCGACCGCCAGCGGGGCGGGCGGAGCGAGCCCGCTGGAGGGCGTGTTGTACGAGCGCGAGGGGCTGCTCGACGTCGAGGCGGTGGCTGCGTTCCTGCCCCGCCTTCCCCAGCCGGTCGAGGCCGCCGGGGCCGCCGGCTTCGTCTCGACCAGACCATGAGCTCCGGCATGCGAGTCTTCGTCAATTCGGCTCCCCTGGACCTGCCCCCCGGCACCGACGTGCGCGGCGCCATCCGCGCGCACGACCCGGCGCTCGAGGCACGGGCCGCGTCCGGCGCCGCGCTGGTCACCGACGCTCGCGGCATTCCGCTGCCGCTCGACGGGCCTCTGGCCGCCGGTGCCATCGTCCGGGTCGTCGTGCGTGCGCGCCGCGGAGAGCAGGACGCCGATGCTGACGCGTGAGCTGCTCGCCCGCCTGCCCAAGGCGGAGCTGCACATCCACCTCGACAGCGCGCTGCGTCCCGGGACCATGATCGAGCTCGCCCGGGAGGCGAAGTTCGCGCTCCCCACGACCGAGCCGGACGCGCTCCGGCGCTTCATGCTGGTGGACAATGCGGGCAGTCTCGAGGACTACCTCGCGCGGTTCGAATACACGATTCCCCTGCTGCAGACCCCGGATCACATCGAGCGGGTGGCCCACGAGATGGTGGAGGACGCCGCGCGGGACGGCCTCCGCTACATGGAGGTGCGTTACTGTCCGAAGCTCAGCACCCGTGGCGGGCTCACGATGGAAGCGGCGCTCGACGCCGAGCTGCGCGGCCTCGCGCGGGGCGAGCGGGACTTCGGCGTCATCACGCGGGTGATCAACTGCTCGCTCCGCCACTACGCACCCGAGGTGTCGCTGGCCATCGCCCGGCTGTCGGTAGCCTACCGCGACCGGGGGGTCGTCGCGTTCGACCTGGCCGGCGGCGAGGCCGGCCGGCCGCCGGGAGTGCACCAGGCGGCATTCGACGTCGCCGCAGACGGCTGCCTCGGCATCACCATCCACGCGGGAGAGGCGGCGGGCGCGGCCTCCATCGCGGAGGCGGTGCATCGCTGCCGCGCCGACCGGATCGGGCACGGCACCCGCCTGTACGAGGATCCGGTCCTCCGCGACTATATTCGCGACCGCCGGCTGCCGATCGAGATCAACATCACCAGCAACGTGCTGACGCGGGCGGTGGCGCGGGCGGCCGACCACCCGGTGCGGGGGTATGTGGACGCGGGGCTGGTGGTGACGCTCTGCACCGACGGCTGGCTGATGAACGGGGTCACCCTCACCGACGAGTACTGGCTGGCCCACCGGGAGCTGGGCTTCACCCGCGCGGAGATCGACCGTCTCATCCTGGACGGCTTCGCCAGCGCGTTTCTGCCGTGGCCAGAGCGCGAGGCGCTGCTGGGCCTGGTGCGGGACGAGTTGGCCGCGCTCTGAGGCTTCGGAGTCACCCTGAGCGAAGCGAAGGGGGCATGCCTCAGGGCACGGCTCCTTCGCTTCGCTCAGGATGACTCAGCTCCTGCACGACGGTCCATCCATTCGTCCCGACGCACCCGAAGGAGCACGCATGCCGATGCGCGGTGGTTCGGGAGCAGGAGGCCTGCGCGGCGCCCTCGTCGCCTGTGCCGCGATCGCGCTGGCGATCGCGGGCTCCTGGCTCATCCCCGGTCTCGCCTGGCATGGCCTCGCGGCCATGGAGCGAGCACCCGCGGCCGCAGTCCAGGCCGACACCTCCGCGCCGGCAGCGCCGGCCGCGCCAACCGTGCCCGGGGCGCAGGCCCCCGCGCCGGGTGCCGCGCGCGCCGCCGCGGCCACGCCGGCCTCGCCCTGGCACCGGCTTTCGGGGCTGGTGGGACTGGTCCTCATCGTCGCGATCGGCGTGGGGCTGTCGCACAACCGCCGCGCCATCCGGTGGCAGGTCGTCGCCTGGGGGCTCGGGCTCCAGGTGCTGTTCGCCATCTTCGTGCTCCGGATCCCCGCCGGGCAGGCGCTTTTCCGGTGGCTCGGCGGCCTGGTGAGCGGCATACTCGGCTACTCGTACGTCGGCTCGCAGTTCGTCTTCGGCGAGCTGGGCAAGCCGAACTCGAGCCTGGGGATCATCTTCGCGTTCCAGCTCCTGCCCGCCATCATCTTCGTCAGCGCGCTGTTCGCCATTCTTTACTACCTCGGCGTGATGCAGCTCGTGGTGCGGGCATTCGCCGTGCTGATGAGCCGGGTCATGGGGGCGAGCGGCGCGGAGAGCCTCAACGTGGCCGCCTCCATCTTCATGGGCCAGACCGAGGCCCCGCTCACGATCCGGCCGTTCCTCCCGCGGATGACCCGCTCCGAGTTGATGACCGTGATGACCTCGGGGATGGCCCACATCTCGGGGTCCATCATGGTGGCCTACATCGCGTTCGGGATCGAGGCGCGGCACCTCCTGACCGCGGTGATCATGACCGCGCCCGGCACCATCATGATGGCCAAGCTGTTCGAGCCGGAGACCGAGACGCCCGAGACGTACGGCACCGTCAAGCTCGACATGCCCAAGCAGGACGTGAACCTGCTCGACGCCGCGGCGCGGGGGACCAGCGAGGGGCTGCAGCTGATGCTCAACGTGATTGCGATGCTGGTCTCGTTCGTGGCGCTCGTGGCGCTGATGAACGGCGGGTTTGCCGCCGTGCACCGCTACGCGGACTGGTTCCCCGCGAACCTGCAGACGGTGCTCGGCTGGATCTTCCGGCCGATCGCGTGGGCGATGGGCGTCCCCTGGCACGACAGCGGAACCATCGGGAGCCTGCTCGGCACCCGCATGGTGCTGAACGAGTTCATCGCCTACGCGCAGCTCGGTCCGATGAAGGCCCAGCTCGATCCGCGGTCGTTCACAATCGCGTCGTTCGCCCTGGCAGGCTTCGCCAACTTCGGCTCGGTGGGGATCCAGCTGGGCGGCATCGGCGCCCTGGCGCCCGGGCGGAAGCCCGACCTGGCCCGGCTGGGACTCCGCGCGATGCTGGCGGGCACGCTCGCCAACTTCCTGTCGGCTACCATCGCGGGAATGTTGCTGTGACCGCGATCGCCGCGCCGGCCAATGCGGCGATGATCGAGGAGGCCGCGGCCGCCGTTCGGGCGCGGCTCGACGGGCGCGTGCCGGCCGTGGCCATCGTGCTCGGCTCGGGCCTGGGGGAGTTCGCGGAGCGGCTGGAGGACGCGGTGAGGGTGCCCTACCATGACATCCCCCATTTCCCCTCGCCCACGGTGATCGGGCACAGCGGCGAGCTGGTGGCCGGTCGGCTCGCCGGGCGCACGGTGCTGGTCCAGAGCGGGCGGTTCCACATGTACGAGGGGCACCCCGCCTCGCTCACCGCGCTGCCGGTGCGGGTGTTCGCCCGGCTCGGCATCGGCACGCTGGTGCTCACCAACGCCGCCGGCGGCATCCGCCGCAGCTTCGGCTCCGGGACGGTGATGCTGATCGCGGACCAGATCAACCTGAGCTTCCGCAACTCGCTGTTCGGGCCCGTGCTCCCGGGCGAGGAGCGCTTCCCCGACATGTCCGATGCCTACGACCCCGCGCTCCGCGCCCTCGCGCGCGAGGTGGCGCGCCGGCGGAAGGTTCCGCTGGGCGAGGGCGTGTACGTCGGGCTGCTGGGGCCGAGCTACGAGACGCCGGCCGAGATCCGGATGCTGGAACGGCTGGGCGCCGACGCGGTGGGGATGTCCACGGTGATCGAGGTGATCACCGCCCGCGCCGCGGGCATTCGCTGCCTCGGGTTCTCCGCGATCACCAACCCGGCTGCCGGGGTGACGCTGCAGAAGCTCCACCACCTGGAAGTGATGGAGACGGCCTATCGGATCGCGGGCGAGCTTGCCGCGCTCATCGAGGGGGTGGTGGCGGAGCTGTGACGGTGTGGTCGAGCGGGCCATGCCCCGCGCCGAGCCCGGGGGCGCGAGCGATGGCGCGGTGGACGAAGTCGAGCGCGTCCGCCACGGCGGTGTCGAGCGGCCGCCCCAAGGCGAGGCCAGCCGTCACCGCGGCCGAGAGGGTGCAGCCGGTTCCGTGGGTGGAGCTGGTCGCGATGCGCGGGCGGGTGAAGTGGCGGATCCCGTCGGGCGTCACCAGCACGTCGGTCACGGTCTCGCCCTGCAGGTGGCCGCCCTTGACCAGCGCGGCGGCGGCGCCGAAGCCGAGCAGCCTCTCGCCGGCGCGCTCCATGGTGGGAACGTCGTGGACGGCGCGACCGGTCAGCACGGCGGCCTCCTCGAGGTTCGGCGTCACGAGCGCGGCGAGCGGCAGGAGGCGCTCGCGGATCACGTCCTCGGCCTCGGTCGTGAGGAGGCGGTGGCCGGAGGTGGCCACCATGACCGGGTCCGCCACCAGCGGCTGCCAGCCGTGCTCGCGGACCGCCTCGGCGACGAGCCGGACCAGCGACGCCTCCGCCAGCATCCCGGTCTTGAGCGCGGCCGGCGGGAGGTCCTCGGCGAGCGCGGCGAGCTGCGCGGTCACCATCGCCTCGCGCACCGCCTCGACGGCGCGCACGCCGCGGGTGTTCTGCGCGGTGATCGCCACGATGACCGACGTGCCGAACACCCCGAACTGCTGGAACGTCTTGAGGTCGGCCTGGATGCCGGCGCCGCCGCCGGAATCCGAGCCGGCGATGGTGAGGGCGATCTTCATCCCGTGAGCACCTCCAAGGACGGCGCGCTGCTGACCACGATCCGCGATCTCGCCCGCCGGCGCGGCCGCGAGCGCCGGGGGCTGGCCCTGGCCGAAGGAGTGCGCCTGGTGGAGGAGGCGCTCGCGGCCGGGATCCCCGTACGCGGGGCGGCGGTCTCGCCGGCGTTGGAAGGTACTCCCCGCGGAAGCGCGCTCAAGAGCGCCCTGAGTGGCGGGGGCGTGCGCCTGGTCGAGGTAGCCGCCGCCGAGCTCGACGAGCTGGCCGACACCGAACACCCGCAGGGTGTGGTCGCGGTGGTGGAGCCGCGGGTCTGGTCGCTCGGCGAGATCCCGACGGGGCGGGGTGGCGTGGTCCTGGTGCTCGACGCGGTGCAGGATCCCGGCAACGTCGGCACCATGCTTCGCACGGCGCTTGGGCTGGGCGCGGCCGGCGTCGTGGCGCTCAAGGGCACCGCCGAGCTCACCAATCCCAAGGTGCTCCGCGGCAGCATGGGCGCCGCGTTCCGGCTGCCGGCGGTCTCCACGGACACCGGGGGGTTTCTCACCTGGGCCGAGCAGCGAGGGGTAGAGCTCTGGGTGACCGCCGCCGACGGCGAGGCCGTCGGGCCACGGGGCGGCCGCGCCACCCGCGCCCCGCTCGCGCTGGTGCTGGGCAACGAGGGCGCGGGGGTGAGCTCCGCGATCGGAGCGGCGGCCAGCCGCCGGGTGACGATCCCGCTCGCGCCGGGCGTGGAGTCGCTCAACGTGGCGGTCGCGGCCGGCATTCTTCTGCACGAGGTTCTGCGTGACGCCTGAGCTGCCGAAGGGGGGGGACCAACCGATCCTCGTGGCCTACGCCGGACTGCTGGGCGCGGTGATCGGCAGCTTCCTGAACGTCTGCATCCTGCGCTGGGGCGCGGACCCGAAGCAATCGGTCGTGCGGCCGCGGTCCCGCTGCCCGAAGTGCGGTGGCGCCCTCCGCTGGTACGACAACATCCCGATCGTGTCCTGGCTCCTGCTTCGGGGCCGCTGCCGCGGATGCCGTGAGCCGATCTCCCCGCAATACCCCCTGGTCGAGCTGGCCGTCGCGCTCGCGTGGGCGTACCTGGCCTGGCGCCACGGGGTCGGCATCGAGGCGCTGCGCGGTGCGGTCTTCGCGACCATCCTCCTCGGCATCGCCCTGACCGACGCCCGCGCCTACGTCATCCCCGACGAGTTCTCCCTCGGCGGCCTCGCCTTCGGGCTGCTCTTCGCGCTCCTCGCCGGCCGCCAGCCGCTCGGCACGGCGCTCCTGGGCGCGGCGGTGGGCTTCGGCCTGCTCTGGCTGGTGGCGGTTCTGGGCGAGTGGATGTTCAAGCAGGAGGCGATGGGCGGGGGCGACATCAAGATGATGGCCATGGTGGGCGCATTCCTCGGGTGGCAGGGCACCCTGCTCACCGTGTTCCTCGGGGCGCTGATCGGGAGCCTGATCTTCGTGCCGCTGGCGCTCATCGGGCGCAAGAAGCTGGTGCCGTTCGGCATCTTCCTCGCCATCGGGGCGGCGGCGACCTACCTGGTGGGCCCGGCCATCCTGACCTGGTACGGCGGCTACCTGGGGCGGGCGTGAGCCGGCGGCTTCGGATCCTGGTCGTGGCGCTCGTCGCCATCACGGCCGCCTGCCGCGGTCAGAGCCGCGGCGCCTCGGAGGACGCCGTGCTCGCCCGCCTGGTGGACAGCCTGCGCGCGCCCGTGGAGCGCGCCACCGGACTCGCCTTCCGCACGCCGCCCCGCTCCGCGCTCCGGTCGAAGGAGCAGGTGCGCGCGTACCTGATCGCCAAGCTGGAGGAGGAGCTGCCGCCGGCGCGGATGCGCGGGCTGGAGACCGCCTACCGGCTGTTCGGTCTGCTCCCCGACACGCTGGCGTTGCGCACACTGCTGCTCGACCTGTACTCCGAGCAGGTGGCGGGATACTACGATCCCGACTCGGCGACCCTGTTCGGCGTGGCCGGGGCGGACCGCGCGCAGCTCCGCCTGGTGCTGGCGCACGAGATGGTGCACGCCCTGCAGGGCCAGTACCTGCCGCTGGACTCGATCCTCAAGTCCACCGCGAGCAACGACCGGCTCACGGCGGCACAGGCGATCCTCGAGGGCCAGGCGACCCTGGCCTCGATCGAGGTGCTCGCGCCCGGGCAGGACGTGGCCCGGACGCCGCAGTTCTGGGAGATGTACCGGGACCAGGTACGCGAGCAGCAGTCGGCGATGCCGGTCTTCGCGCGGGCGCCGCTGGTGGTGCGCGAGGCGCTGATCTTCCCGTATCTCGATGGCGCGGAGTTCATGCACTGGTGGGACACGTCGGGGCCGAAGGACACGCTGCCGTACGGGCCGCGCATGCCGGTCTCGACCGAGCAGATCCTGCATCCGGAGCGCTATGCTCGCGGGGACGCGCCGGTGCCGCTCGCGTTCCCGCCCGACACCGGCGTCCTCTACGAGGATGCGCTGGGCGAGAACGAGATCCGGGTGCTGCTCGCCGCGCTCGCGGGCTCCGACGAAGTGCAGACCGTGGTGCCGATCGGCTGGGGCGGCGACCGGTTCCGGGTCTACGAGGCACCAGGCGGCCCGGCGCTGGCGTGGTACGTGGCGTGGGACGACCAGCGCTCGGCCGACCGCTTCCTCCGGAGCGCCGGGCCGGCGCTCCGGCGCACGGCGCGGCCGGGGTACCGGGCGGCGCTGGACAGCCTGTCCGTCGGCGGGCACCCGGGCACGCGGTACGTGCTCGCCCCGGTGGCGTGGGCGCGGTGGGGGGCGCTGCCGGAGGTGTCCGTGCCGTGACCCGGAATTCCGATTTCGCGCATGAGTCACCCTGAGCCCTTCGCTGCGCTCAAGGGCAGGCTCCGCGAAGGGGGCGTGCGTCGGGTCATGCCCCCTTCGCTTCGCTCAGGATGACTCATGGGTGCACTAGGTCCCTCACCGCAGCGCGAGATTC
>Ga0209797_10001125_pt1 | contig 13410 bp, 9 predicted proteins | sample DOMMetBare3Fresh_2_FD_187472 | JGI IMG/M metagenome (GOLD analysis project Ga0209797, IMG submission 187472) | Wetland sediment microbial communities from St. Louis River estuary, USA, under dissolved organic matter induced mercury methylation -... | ecosystem: Environmental > Aquatic >... | reverse complement strand
TTTTATATTCAAGACAGATTTTTTCAAGGATATCGGTTGCGGTATTTTCTAAATAATGTGTTTCGACACATAACGGTAAATGAAATTTAACCCCTGCGCTCATCCCGGAACTGAATTTTGAATTGCTGAAAAGCACACCAGTATTTTCGCCGATAAGAGTGCCTCCCATACTAAAACTAAAAAAGGGAACTTTCTTCTTTTGAACAGGCCCAACAGGTGCAAAAAAATTAAACTTAAATTCTCCGTTTACGGGTTCAAAAGAACCATAATTGACCAAACTTATGGCGTCACCTTTGCCAGTTGCTAAACTTGAAAAACTTTGGTTTAGTTTTTTATACAACAATGTATCGGATGGCTCTTTTTGATCACATTGGGCTATCGTCATAAAAGAATATACGAACGATACGGCTAAGAGTATAATTCTGTTCATGGTGGCTTTGGTTGAAATAAATGGAGAATAACAGGACGAAACTAATGTACGAAAGAAATAAAAGACAGCGTGAAAAAACGGATTAGTAAAGGTGTTTTGATCGAACAAATAGCCAAAATAAAAAAGGCCGACAATCGACCTTCAGCTCCTTAGTCAGGACTTGAACCTGAAACCCTCTGATTAATCCCGGATATCCGTAATTAGACTATACCCCGGCGCATCAAATATGGTCAACATTCTTCAATGCAAAACGACATAAAAATTCAACTGCATAGTTATCGCCAGCGTCTGTTTTTGCAATTCTTATCGTGCAAAGCCCTTAATAAGATCCAGCAAACTGCCGCCATTTCTTTGCTGCTGTTCCAGCGCCCCACCGGCCAGAGATTTTACAATATCCATGAACCCGCCTCCATTACTCTGACCACCACCATTCAATTGATTTAGCAGTCCACCTATTCCACCGCTTTGCGAAGGCGAAGCGAAATCGTTACTTCTACCACCTGTGATCGACGCCAATAGCTTATCCAAAGAAAAAGCCGAATCATTGGGATCGTTGCTTTTATTAATCAAAGTACCCAATACATTGTAATCAAAATGCCTTCTTCTCCGGATTCAGCAACACAGGATCACCAAAACCTAATTTTTTCATCGGTTCCAATTGTGTTTTGGCATCGCCTACCACCAGCCAGACCATTTTATTTGTATCAAGATATTTATTGGAAAGTGATCTGATTTTTTCTACGGTCATTTCTTTCACGATCTTCTGCCTGTCAAGAATATAATTGGGCTCCCAATTATACTTCATGATATTATCCAATAGATTTAGTTTGGCGCCAGACGTTTCAAATGCTCTTGCATTACTCCTGGTCAAAAAACTTTTTGTGGTGGCCAGGTCCTCTGCTGTATAATTTTTACCAAAGTTCTCTACGATGTCTTTTACTAATTGTGATGACTCATAAGTAACATTACTTCTTACTCCACTTGATATTGTGAACGGGCCCACTGCATGTGTTCCCGAAAAACCTGACCCGATGCCATAAGTATATCCTTTGCCTTCACGTAATTGCTGCGTAAGCTGCGAAGCAAATCCACCACCACCGAGAATATAGTTCATCATAGTAGCAGGATAATAATCCGGATCGGTGACGGCCATCGAAGGATAACCAATGGTTAAGGCAGATTGTTTGGCATCTGGCACATCATAGAAATAAACTTTTGCGGGGGCAGTTGCTTTTGCAACCGGCCATGCAGGGATCTCTACTTTTTTGCTCTTCCAGGTTGTTGCCAGGTCATTTAATGCAGCCAGTGTCTTTGGTTTGTCAAGTGCACCTACCACCTGGATACGTGCCACAGAAGGTGAAATGTTTTTTGAATAATAATTTTTAAGATCATCCATCGTAATCGAATTCACAGAAGCAGTAGTACCTAAAATATTTTTCGAACGGATATTTTTAGCTCCATATATAAGTTCGTTGTATTGTGTTTGTGCGATGGAGTTGGGCTCTCCTTCCTGTTGTTTCAATGTACTTAAAACGGATTGTTTAATAAGTTCAAATTCCTTTGCATCCCATCTTGGTTCCAATAATATTTCTTCTACCAGGTCAACGGTTTGCTGGTAATTTCTCGCAAGTGCATTCACACTTATACGAATATCCTCTGCACCGGCAAATACATTGATGGATGCACCCAGTTGTTGTATGGCTTCTTCCAGTTCCTGTGGCGTTTTGTTCTTTGTCCCCTGTGTCATCATTCTTGCCATCATATTTGCTACACCCACTTTATCAATATTATCCAATAAGAGTCCGCCGTCAATAACAATAGTAAACTGTACAAGTGGCACTTCCTTGTTTTCAATACCCGCTACACGTATTCCATTTCCCAATTTTGTTTTCCATACAGTTGGGATCATCAGCTTCGGTTCTTTTCCATATGGCGGTTCTTTGCTTCGGTCGAAGCTGGATGGTGTTTTTGTATAAGCAGCTGTTACATTGGGATCAACCTGTTCATTGTCATTCGCTGCTATCTTTTCTTCTGCAACCTCGGCTTTATTTGAATCTTCAAGTGCAAGATTCATTTTGGCTTTCGGAACAAAACTGGTTGCTATAAAATTTTTTCCTTTGATGTATTGATTATAGACACGCATTACATCGGCCGGTGTGACCGCAAGAATGTTCTTAATGTCTTTTTCAACAAAACCAGGATCGCCGGCAAAAATATTGTACTGCGCCAGCACAGCGCCTTTACCCAATACACTTGACAATGAATTGTAGAATTGTCTTTCCTGTCCTGCTTTGATCCGATCAAGATCTTTTACAGCAATTCCCTCTTTTTCAAATTTGGTAAATGCTTCATTCACGGCAGCCATCACTTCATCGAGATCTTTATCCGCAAATGCACGAATACTGAGTTGCATATTACCGGCTAGCTCTGACTCACGTTGAAACATGTTGGTGTTTGAAGCCAGTTTTTTATTTTCAACGATCACCTGGTACAACGGTGCTTTTTTTCCTTGTGAAAGGTATTGTGCAAGTACAGCAAGTGGATAAGAATCCGGATGATACTGCTCAACTGTAGGCCAGGCCATTGTTAATTGTGGCAGTCGTGCAAAATTATCTTCATGATAAAGTTTGATTGTTTGCGGAACCTGTCCTGCTTTCTTTGGTATATCATTCACCTCTTCTCCGCGTTTGATCTCTGCAAAATATTTGTTCACCCATTTTTTTGCCTGTACCGGATCGAAATCACCAGCTACTACCAACGTCACATTATTCGGCACATACCAACGACGGAAAAATTCTTTTACATAATCCAGCGATGCATTTTGCAGATCTTCCAAAGACCCGATCACCTGCCAGTTATAGGGATGATCAGTTGGATAAAGATTTTTATCGATCACATAAGAATTATGACCATAAGGAACATTATCCACTCCCTGGCGTTTTTCGTTCTTCACTACTTGTTTTTCTTTAGCCAACACAGGTTCGGTTACGGTATTGATGAACCAGCCCAGCTTATCTGCTTCTGCCCAAAGCATTTTTTCCAATGCATCGTTTGGAACAGTCTGTAAATAATTTGTCCGGTCACGACTGGTAGAACCATTTGCACCGGAGCCGCCAATCCGGGAACTCATTTTATCCAATCCACCCTTGCCAAGATTCTCTGACTCGAGAAAAAGCAGGTGTTCAAATAAATGAGCAAAGCCTGTTCTTCCTTCTTTTTCACGGGCAGAACCAACATGTGCCGTTAATGAAACGGCAACTACAGGATCAGATCTGTCAATATGAAAGATCACCTGCAAGTCGTTAGGCAGTGTAAATTTTTCAAATGGTATTTTGAAGGAAGTTTGTTGACCATTTGCAAAAAGAGTCAACAACAGGACAGCGAATAGTTTGAAATATTTCATATGTGAAGATTTCAATTTTGAAGGTAATGACGAGAGATTTAACAACCATGCTGCCGGGCACAAAACGGATCAGGGGTTAGAAATAATTCTTTAGGGGCATCGTTCAACCCCAGTTGATAAAAAAGGCCGACAAATGTCAGCCTTCACTTCCGCTCCTGCTTCAGGACTTGAACCTGAGACCCTCTGATTAACAGTCAGATGCTCTAACCAACTGAGCTAAGCAGGAATTCCTTTTGGGGCAGCAAATATAGAGAAAAATCGTTTCGTGAAAAACAGAAAACTATTTCAACCATCCAAATAACCCGCCGGTTTCTTCTACCCCTACAAATACACCATCTTCTTTTATTTCCACAGGCCAGTGTTTCAGGTAATATCCTTCACCACTCACATTCCGGCCATTTGCCATATTATATTTATATCGATGCAATGGACAAACGATATTTCCAAGTGCATCTATAAAACCTTCTGCAAGCATACCACCTGCATGCGGACATTTATATGCAAATGCAAAGACAGCATCGTTAAATTTTCCCAGGCAAATATTTTTGCCATCCAGGTTGGCTACCGCAATATTGTTCCTGGCAAAATCAATTTCACCCAGACTATCAGCAACCTTATGCCATTTCATAAAGAAAAATTCAAAAGGTTAAAGTCAAAACTTAAAACCACTTTTTACTTTTTAGTTTTGACTTTTGAATTTAAAAAAGAAATTCAGTTTTATACGGATAACGAACCTTATATATTTCTCTCACTTTTTTAAGAATGGTATCTCTAAGAAGTTCAAGATTTCTTTTTTCAATTGCGGAAATAAAAACTGCATTTCCTTCAGTTTCTCTTTCCCAACGTTCACGCAGGTCTTCAAGAATTTCTTTTTTTACATTCTCATCCAGCCATTCGTCAAACACATTCTTCTCATACAGATCCATTTTATTAAAAATGACAAGAATGGGTTTGTCAAAAGCTTTTATATCCTGCAATGTTTTGTTGACCACACCCATCTGTTCCTCATAACCCGGGTGTGAAATATCCACCACATGTAATAATATATCGGCTTCTCTTACTTCATCCAATGTGCTTTTAAAACTTTCAACGAGATGATGCGGCAGCTTTCGAATGAATCCAACAGTATCGCTTAAAAGAAATGGAGTGGTCTCAAAAACAACTTTTCTTGTAGTGGTGTCAAGCGTAGCAAATAATTTATTCTCGGCAAATACATCGCTCTTGCTCAGCAATGTCATCAAGGTTGATTTACCCACATTGGTATAACCCACTAACGCAACACGGATCAACTCAGCACGGTCTTTTCGCTGGGTAAATGCCTGTTTATCTATTTCTGCTAATCTTTTTCTCAGCAAAGAAATTTTATCCCGGACAATACGACGGTCAGTTTCAATTTCCGTTTCACCGGGGCCTCTTGTGCCAATACCACCGCCGAGACGTTCAAGGTGTTTCCACATACCACGCAGTCTTGGTAATATATATTGGTATTGTGCTAATTCAACCTGTGCTTTTGCCTGGGCGGTTTTTGCTCTTCGTGCAAAGATGTCAAGTATCAGATCGCTCCGATCAATTGTTTTTATATCGGTCGCTTTTTCAATGTTGTTGATCTGTGAGCCACTGAGTTCATCATCGAAAATAAGTACACGAACATTTTTTTGCTGGCAATAATTTTTTATTTCCTCCAGCTTACCCTTACCAACAAAAGTTTTGCTATCCGGATGCAATAACTTTTGCGTAAATCTTTTTACGGTTACAGCGCCGGCAGTTTCGGCAAGAAAAGCAAGTTCATCAAGATATTCCTGTACTTGTGTTTCAGTCTGGTCTTTTTGAATCAATCCCACTAATACCGCCTTTTCCTCGTTTACTATACTATTTTTTTTGTCAAGCATTATTCTTTAAAACTAATTGTATTAATGCAAAAATAAAAGCATCCGCTGACGGCGGATGCTTTTATATATTAATTATTTTTTATCAGAGACCACTTATTGTAACGCCGATGGTATAAGGTTTTACCTGCGGACCAAGACCGTCTTTTATCAAACTTCCGATCTGGTAAGTTGCATGAAGTGAAAGATTGCCATAGCCTATACGGAACATACCAACAAGACGATTACCATTGAAGAAGTATTTGTCTTTATTTTTCTGAACATATTTATCATCAAACCCCGGAATATTAGTTCCATTTTTATCTACCCATCTTTTCCCTTTGATATGTGATGAAACCTGCACACCTACTTTAGCGCCAAGGGCCACTTTAAAACTCTTACCGCTATTCTCAGGATTTAAAACAAAGCGCAACTCCACCGGCAATTCTAAAAACGCATTTACCAATTTGTATTTGTCAAAATGATTGGTGTCAGCAACGTTTTGAAATGCCAATGGCTTCAGGTGATTGGTGGTGGTAATATTTGTTTTATCAAAAAAGATATTGTCAACTCCAATGCCTGGTCCGGCTGCCACACTGAACCGGGGATCGGTTTTAAACGGCATATCGATCATGATATAAAAATTAAAGCTGCGTGAAAAGCCTTTGGTCTTAATGCTATCAGGCTTGCCAGACCAATTCGTAATTCCGTATTGAAGCATAAAATGATCATTGGCACGGTTGGTAAGCTTTACTTTACTCCAGTCTTTTTTCTTATTTTTTGAGGTAGATGGGTTTTCCTGGGCGGACAAAAAGAACACAAAACAAAAGCCAGTCGTAAGCAGAAATAGTTTCTTCATAATTCAAGTTGAGGCGCAAATATATTTTTTCTTTGGGTTAATGAAAGGTTAAGAGGATTTCTTCTGAATTTATTTTTACTTTTGCGATTCTTTGATCCCGAGAAATCGAAGGATCAGGACCCTTAGCTCAGACGGTTAGAGCACCTGACTCATAATCAGGGGGTCGTTGGTTCGATCCCAACAGGGTCCACTAACAAAGAACCATAAGGTTCTTTTTTTTATTTCACTTCCTCGAAGTCAATATAATCTCCCGCCTGAGTTTTTTTGTTTTCTGGTTGGGTAGTGGCAGTTTGCTGATTAGCCTGTTGTTGATTCAAGTGATCTTCCATCCGGCTATGCATTTCCCTGAATTGTTTCTTTACCTGCTTTGTAGTTTTATATATCGGGATTACAAAATGAAATATAAACCTGTAAGCGAGATAAATTAAAAAAGCAAATAAGAGGTAGCGCCAAAGCATGACACAAATTTATTCCTTATTCAAATTAGTGGTGCCGTAAAAATTGTTATGATTTAATATTTGGCTGATAACCGGTATTTCCGTTACATTTGCAACGGCAATGATTGATAGAAGGGAACGAATCCGTTCCCTTCTTCATTTTCAGTACCGGCCGGTAAAGGCCAAAGGAGTAGGGTTATGAATTCAGAAAACCAGGTAATGGCAGTTGAAACAAGGGTAAATGAGTTATTAGCGGAAATACCGGGCTATTTTTTGGTAGAAATAAGTGTAAAACCGACCAATAACATCAAAGTATTTGTGGATGCTGACCAGGGTGCAACCATCGATCAGCTTTCAAGAATAAACAGGGTTCTTTATAAATGGGTGGAAGAGAACCTTTTTCCAAACGGGGATTTTTCAATTGAAGTTTCATCGCCGGGTCTGGATGAGCCTTTGAAACTTGAAAGACAATATTTAAAAAATATAGGCCGTATGGTGGAAGTGTTGTTGAAGAGCGGAATAAAAAAAGAAGGCAGGCTTTTAAGCGTTTCGGAAAATGAGGTAGTGATGGAAGAAGAGACAGGAAAGGGAAAAAAGAAAGCAATAGTTCAACATATTATTTTAAAAGAAGAAATTAAAACAACAAAGGTTCAGATAAAATTTTAAGAAAGCTGTTGGCTGTTAGCTGTGAGCTAATAGCTAAAGGCTAAAAGCAAAAAGCAAAAGTTATGTCAAGTATTAACCTGATAGATGCGTTCCAGGAATTCAAGGAAGCAGAAAATATTGACCGCCCCACGATGATGAAAGTGGTAGAAGACGTTTTCAAAACTTTGCTGCGCAAAAAATTCGGCAGTGATGAAAATTTTGATGTAATTGTAAATGCAGAAAAAGGCGACCTTGAAATTATGCGCCGTCGTACCATTGTGGAAGATGGCCAGGTAAATGATCCGCTTGCTGAAGTAGCCTACAGCGACGCTGTAAAAATAGAACCCGACTTTGAAGTGGGTGAAGAATTGTTTGAGCCGATCGATCTTTATGATTTTGGCCGTCGTGCAATTCTTGCTGCCAAGCAAACTTTGGCAAGCCGTATCAGCGATCTGAAGAAAAATTCTTTGGCAAAAAAATACAGCGAAAGAATTGGTGAGATCATCAGCGCTGAAGTTTACCAGGTTTGGAAAAAAGAAATTTTACTGTTGGATGAAGAAGGAAATGAATTGATACTTCCCAAAAGCGAGCAGATACCACAGGATTATTTCAAAAAAGGAGAATCTATCCGTGCGGTAGTGAAGAAAGTGGATATGAGAAATAACACTCCGGTAATCATTCTTTCAAGAACTTCGCCAGACTTTCTTGCCAAACTACTCGAGATCGAAGTACCTGAGATTTTTGACGGTCTCATTGTCATAAAGAAAATTGTTCGTGACCCGGGAGAGAGAGCTAAAGTAGCCGTTGAATCTTTCGATGATCGTATCGATCCCGTTGGTGCTTGCGTAGGCATGAAGGGAAGCCGCATTCATGGTATTGTTCGTGAATTGAAGAATGAGAATATTGATGTGATCAACTGGACAAACAATACACAATTATTGATTCAAAGAGCATTGACCCCTGCTAAGATCACAAGCATGGAGCTTGACCAGGATAATAAACATGCAAATGTTTATCTGAAACCAGACCAGGTTTCTTTAGCGATCGGTCGTCGTGGAGTAAACATTAAACTGGCAAGTGAGCTTACAGCTTATGAATTGGATGTTTATCGTGATGATGAAGGAGAAGTAGAGGAATTTGATATCGATCTTGATGAATTTAGTGATGAGATAGAAACATGGGTGATCGATGAATTAAAACGCATCGGTTGTGATACAGGAAGAAGTGTATTGAACCTGACAGCAGCGGAATTAGAACGTCGCACTGATCTGGAGAAAGAGACAATTGAAGAAGTAAGAAAAGTATTACAGGCAGAATTTCAGAAAGAGTAACCTCTGCCCCTAAAGGGGTGTTGGGAAAAGATAAGAAAAGACGAAACAGAATAATTTAAAAGTCCGCCTTAGGCGGATTTAGGGTAAAAATTTATATGGCAGAAATAGCAACACCGCGATTAATGGCTGCAGCCAAAGAATTCAACATCGGAAAAGATACCCTTGTTGATTTTTTGACAGGCAAAGGATTTAGTAAAGATGATCTGAAGCCGACCTCTAAGCTTACAGAAGACATGTACCGTGCCCTGCAGCAAGAGTTTCAGAGCGATAAGGTGGCAAAGCTGAAAAGTGATCTGATCGATCTGCCAAAAGGAGTTGCAGCAGACCTGAAAAAAAAGAAAGACGAGGAAGAGATCCTTTTCAAAAAAGACAAAGAAGAAAAAAAGCCGGTAAAAAAAGAAGAGCCAAAAGAAGAAGCACCAACGCCGCCACTACCAGTAGTTGTTGAGCCGGCTGCTTCGGAACCAGAACTTGTAAAAGCAGAAGCACCGGAAATTGAAAGGCCAAAAGTTATCAATAAGATTGACCTTTCGACAATAGATTCTTCAACAAGACCAAAAAAAGAATCGAAGAAAAAAGAAGTAAAACAGGAAGAGACAGAAGAGAAAAAACCAGCGAAAAAGAAAGGAAAGAAAGAAGAAGTAGTTGAACAACCAATAGAGGAAATAAAACAGGAAATAATTCCTGAAGAGCCGGTAGAAGAAGCGCCGCCTGTTATTGAAAATATTAAAGCGGAAAAACTTGAAGGGCCTAAGATCCTTGGAAAAATTGATCTGCCTGTTGAGAACGATACACGTCCAAAGCATGATGAGAAGCGTAAACGCAAACGTATCCCGATCGAAAAGAAAGAAGTAAAAAGAGAAGATGCGATCAAGGATAAAGATAGAAGAGAAGATAGGTTTAAAAGGGATGGAAGACCTGGTGGACCGGGACAAGGTGGTGGAAGAGGACCGGGCGGACCCGGAGGCGGTGGAAGAACTGGTCCTGGTATAGCTCGCAGAGATAACAGGCCAACAAGAGAAGAAAAAGTAATTGACGAAAAAGAAATACAGGAAAAAATAAGGGAAACGCAAGCTAAACTTGCGGGTGCAGGAGGTCGTGGTAAAAGTTTAAAAGCAAAGTATCGCAAAGCCAAACGTGAAGAGGCGGCCGAAGCCGCAGGTGAAGGTGATGAGGGTAACAAGCTTCAGTTAACGGAGTTCATAAGTGTAAGTGAGCTGGCCAACCTGATGGATGTAAGTTTTACAGAAGTTATCAGTAAGTGTATGGGTCTCGGCATCATGGTTTCTATCAACCAACGTCTCGATGCCGAAGTAATAGAATTGGTGGCAAGTGAATTCGGATTTGATGTTGAGTTCATCGATATGGAAAAGCAGATGGAAATGGAAGATGTGGATGATGAAGACGATGATGAGGAAGAATTGCAACCCCGTTCGCCAATTGTTACTATCATGGGTCACGTTGACCATGGTAAAACATCCTTGCTTGATTATATAAGAAGAGCAAATGTAGTTGCTGGTGAAGCTGGTGGTATCACACAGCACATCGGTGCGTACCAGGTTGAATTACCAAACGGAAAAGAAATTACCTTTCTTGATACACCGGGTCACGAAGCATTTACCGCGATGCGTGCCCGTGGTGCAAAAGTTACTGATATTGCTGTGATCGTTATTGCAGCGGATGATGCAGTGATGCCGCAAACAAGAGAAGCGATCAGCCATGCGCAGGCAGCAGGTGTGCCAATGATCTTTGCAATAAATAAAATTGATAAAGACGGCGCCAATTCTAAAAAAATATATGAGCAATTATCACAAATGAATTTGTTGGTAGAAGAATGGGGCGGCAAATTTCAGAGCCAGGAAATTTCTGCAAAGAAAGGTTTGAATATAGATCAGTTATTAGAAAAAATATTACTGGAAGCAGAATTGCTCGACTTAAAAGCAAATCCTGAACGTGAAGCCAGCGGAACTATTATTGAAGCAACATTGGATAAGGGCCGTGGTTATGTTGCTACCGTTCTTGTTCAAAACGGAACATTGAAAGGCGGAGATCTTGTAGTAAGTGGACAGCATTTTGGAAGAGTGAAAGCAATGTTCAATGAAAGAAATAAGAAAAAGGAGGAAGCACCACCTTCAGCACCTGTTTTGATCCTTGGTTTGAATGGGGCGCCACAAGCCGGCGAAAAATTCAGGGTGTATGATGATGAAGCGGAAGCAAAAGAAGTTGCTTATCGCCGTGCACAGATCCTTCGTGAACAAGGTATTCGTACCAAAAAACACATTACACTTGATGAGATCGGTCGTCGTTTGGCGCTTGGTAATTTCAAAGAACTGAATGTGATCATTAAAGGTGACGTGGATGGATCAGTTGAAGCATTGAGTGATAGCTTGCAGAAATTAAGTACAGAAGAAATTGTTGTACGAGTTATACATAAAGGCGTTGGTCAAATAACAGAAAGTGACGTAACACTTGCTAATGCATCTGATGCGATCATTATTGGGTTTAATGTTCGTCCTTCGCAACAGGCGGCAAGACTTGCAGAAAACGAAGCGATAGAAATAAAAATGTATTCCATCATTTACAAAGTAATTGATGAAATAAAGATGGCGATGGAAGGTATGCTGGAACCAACGATACAGGAAAAAATTGTTGCCAATGTAGAGATAAGAGAAGTGTTCAGGTTTGATAAAACGATCGTAGCAGGTTGCTATGTTCGTGACGGAAAGATCAAACGGGATTCTAAAGTTCGTCTTATCAGGGATGGTATCGTTATTTATCCGATCGGCGAGGGCTCCAGTGCAGAGCTTGCTTCTTTAAAACGATTTAAAGATGATGTAAAAGATGTGCAGGCAGGAATGGAATGTGGTTTAATGATCAAAAATTACTCTGATATAAAAGTGGGTGATGTGGTAGAGGCTTTTGAGGAAGAAGAAGTGAAGAGAACATTATAGGAAAGCTATGAGTCATGAGCTGTGAGCTACGAGTTTAAAGGCCCAAAGCTCATTGCTAATAGCTCACAGCTTCTCTCATCAAACTTTTGTTAATAAACCTAACTCCATTACTTCCTCTGATAATCAAATTTACTTTTGGGATTCAAATCCTGGTTATGAAGAAAATATTTATACTCAGCCTGTTCTTTACAATTTTAGCAACAGCTTTTGCACAAGGTCAATCAGCAAAAGTGGTGGCAGATAAGATACTTGCTATTGTCGGTGACAGGATCATTCTTTATTCAGATATTCAAAATACAATTGCCGATGCTATAAGAAATGGCAACCAGGTTCCTGATAATGCACAATGTGTATTGATGGAGCAGGCATTGATCTCAAAAGTTTTAATGCTTCAGGCAGAAAAAGATTCATTACCTGTAACTGAAGAAGAAATTGAAGCCGATCTTGATCTGCGGATACGCAAATACATAACCGGGTATGGTTCGCAGGAAGCTTTGGAAGAGATCGCCGGTAAATCCATTTACCAGATAAAGGAAGACGCAAGAGAAACAGTTAGAGAACAAAAGCTGGCAGAAGCGATGCAAAGAAAAATTATTGAAAATGTTCATATCACTCCTTCTGAAGCAAAAGCATTCTATGATAAGATTCCAAAAGACAGTCTTCCCTTTTTTGAATCAGAATTGGAGATAGGACAAATTGTTATTTATCCCAAAGGCAATCGTGACCTCGAAAAATTTGTGATGGATGAATTGCTCAATTATAAAAGACAGGTGGAATTGAAATTGGCTACGTTTGAGCAACTGGCGCAACGTTTTTCAGAGGATCCGGGCAGTAAAGAAAGAGGCGGTCAATACCAGGTAAACCGAAATGACAAAACCTGGGACCCGAATTTTCTTGCCGCATGTTTCCGTTTGAAAAATGAAGGCGATATGATCGGCCCTGTCAAAACAGAATTTGGTTATCATCTTATACAATTGGTGCAGCGTATCGGTGAAGAAGCAGTGATCCGTCATATTCTTCGCATCCCCCTTGTTACCGACGCAGAAGTAAAAACGGCAATGGCTAAAGCAGATACAATAAGATCAAAGATCATAAGCGGCCTCATGAGTTTTGCTGCTGCTGCCACCCGTTATACAGAAGATAAACAGGCGAAATTCAGCGGTCCGTATTTTCTTGGTCGTGACGGCGGTCCTTATGTAACCATTGATCTGCTCGATAAAGATCTTGTGGCCATGCTTGATAAATTAAAGCCCGGTGAATTTTCACAGCCTGTGGTGTTCGATGATAATGGAAAAAAAGGGGTACGCATTGTTCATTATAAAAGCCGCAGCGAACCTCACCGTCTGAATATGAAAGATGATTTCAGCCGCATATCAGCTATGGCGCTGGAACAAAAAAAGCAAAAAGTGCTTGAAAAATGGATGAGAGAAAAAGTTCCAACTTACTATATCATGATCGATGATGAAATAAAAAGCTGCACTGATCTTAT
>Ga0209797_10001124_pt1 | contig 13413 bp, 12 predicted proteins | sample DOMMetBare3Fresh_2_FD_187472 | JGI IMG/M metagenome (GOLD analysis project Ga0209797, IMG submission 187472) | Wetland sediment microbial communities from St. Louis River estuary, USA, under dissolved organic matter induced mercury methylation -... | ecosystem: Environmental > Aquatic >... | reverse complement strand
GAAATAATTTTTTCTAATTGTTTCAATGGAATACTTTTTACAACTCCTTTTCCAATTTTCTCCAGCAAAACATAATTCATTTCTGCCCTTTCCCTTTTTTTATCCATCTTCAACACATCGAATACTTTCTGCTTATTAAATGAAGCATAAGCCGGCAGATTAAATTTTTCTAAAAGTCCGACTACTCTATCAGTTTGTTTGAACCCTGATAATTGTTCAGAAATATGGCAAGCGTAAGTCATACCAATAGAAACTGCCTGCCCGTGCAATAATTCATATTGTGTTTCCAGGGCATGACCCAATGTATGACCAAAATTCAGTAACCGTCTCTCTCCTTTTTCAAATTCATCTCGTTTTACAATTCCGGCCTTTATTTTTACGTTTCGTTGCACCAATTCACAAATAGCTTTTTGCCGGCTTTGATAATGCTTCAATGAGTTTTTTTCCAGCTCTACGAACATTGCAGGATCCTTAATGCAGGCATGTTTAATTATTTCTGCAAACCCATTTTCCCATTCCACTTGCGGTAAAGAGTTCAGAAAAAACATGTCGTGAAGAATAAATGAAGGCTGACGGATAATACCCACCATATTTTTATAATCTCCCACATCAATCCCATTCTTACCGCCAATTGATGCATCGACCAATGATAAAATTGAAGTAGGTATAAACCCAAATTTTAAGCCCCGCATATATACAGACGCTACATACCCGGTAATATCAGTAACTACACCGCCACCAACACCTACTATGGTAGTTTTCCTGTCGGCCTCCATTGCAATCAACTGTTCTATTACTGCATCTACTGTTGACTGTACTTTAAATTCTTCTCCAGGCTTTATTACAATTGTATTCCAGCCTTTGAACCGTTTTGAATGAGCATTAAAAACATTTTCATCTGTAATCAATACCGTACTCTTTGGATCAGTTATTTTTTTCAAATGACTGATGCCATAGGCCAGGTAAAAATCGGTAGATGAATTAGAAAATTTTATATTAAAGTGTTTCATGTATTTGCCGAATAGAATTACCAAAGTACAAGTGTGCCCCGCTTTTAGCGGGGTAAACTGTGCAACAGACGGTGATACCTGCCTGCCGGCAGGCAGGGCAGCACTACTGCCGGTTACAAAATTACCATACTCATTTGTGACTTTATGAGTCGAGTATTTTTTTCTGATGATTGATACTTTCCATATGAACGGCATCAAAATACCTGGTGATAAACTCTTTGCTTAAGCCCAACTTATCGCCTTTAGCACAGGCTCTTTCGATAATCTCATTCCACCGGCTTGTCTGAAGGATGGTAATATTATTGGCTCTTTTATAAATACCAATCTGCTCAGCCGCTTTCATACGCTGCCCCAATATCTGCATCAGTTCATCATCTAAATGATTAATCTGCTGCCGCAACTTTTCTAATGCTGCATGATACTCTTCTGAATTAATATCTTCTTTTCTCCAGATGATGGCATTCAACATTTCGTGCAACTTTTCTGGTGTTACCTGCTGTTTGGCATCACTCCAGGCTTTGTCGGGATCAATATGACTTTCGATCATCAATCCGTCATAATCCAGGTCAATCGCTTTTTGCATTACTTCTAATAAAATATCCCGACGTCCACAGATATGTGAAGGGTCGTTTATTAAAAGCATATCCGGATGTTTCAGTTTCATTTCAATGGCCAGGTGCCACATGGGTGCATTTCGGTATTCAGTATTGCCGTATGAAGAAAATCCACGATGGATCAATCCTATTTGTTTTACTCCCGACCTGGCAATTCTTTCCACTGCACCGGTCCATAATTCCAAATCAGGATTGATTGGATTTTTAATCATCACCGGTACATCAACACCTCTTAAAGCATCAGCTACTTCCTGTACACTAAAAGGATTCACTGTTGTACGGGCACCTACCCATAATACATCTACATCAAATGTGAGTGCATCCTGTACCTGTTTTCCGGTTGCCACTTCCACAGTGGTTGGTAAACCAGTTATTTTTTTTGCCTGTTGCAACCAGGGCAACCCTTTGGCGCCTACCCCCTCAAACATACCGGGTTTGGTACGGGGTTTCCAGATACCGGCACGAAGCATATCTACTCTTCCGGTTGCTGCCAATCGCTGTGCTGTTTCCAAAACCTGTTCTTCTGTTTCTGCACTGCATGGACCACTGATGATGAGTGGCCTTTTGTTCCATGTAGCCATTACTGACTCGCTTGTTGCATGTTTTGTTGCTTGCATATTTGTAAAGATAATGCCCCATACCCCTTGTGGGTCGAAGTGAGACGGTTTTAATATTAATTTATAGTATCATCATTTGTTTTTTGGTCATTTATCCTGAACCTGCATGGTACAAGAAGGTCGCATTGTTCGAAGAATCGGTTTACTTTTTTTTCAGTTTCTAAATAATTCAATCTGTGACCGAATTATTTTATTATTCTCCTGATTTTATTAGCATCCTCAATTAGCCGCATCAAATATTCATAGTCATCTTTTTCAATACTTTCTTTAAACCTCGACAACTGAGCAATATGTTCTTTCAATACATCCAGTACATTCTCTTTGTTCTGCATAAATATCGGCACCCACATAGCCGGGTTGCTTTTTGCCAGACGCACCGTGCTTTCAAAACCGGCAGATGCTAATTCAAAGATTGCATTTTCTTCTTTTTCTTTTTGCAACACTGTATTGGCCAACGCAAAAGATGTAATGTGTGATATATGACTTACATAGGCTGCATGCAGATCATGGGCTTTAGCATCCATTTCCAGCAGGTGCATACCAATTTTCTTATACATACTTTTTACCCAATCAAGCGCATCCGCATCACTTTCTGCAGCATTGCAAATAATAACAGCCTTATTTTCAAATGCGCCACTTACAGCTGCCTCCGGGCCACTGTATTCAGTACCCCACATCGGGTGGGTAGCTACATATCTTCCCCTTTTCGGATGATTCTGTATAGCTTCGAGAGATAAGCTTTTAGTTGAACCCAAATCTATTACAATCTGGCTTTCAATTTTATCCATGATGGATGGAAGTAACTCTAACAATTTATCAACAGGTATTGCCAGAATTATTACATCTGAAGCTGCAATGGCATCATTAAGAGCCATCACTTCATCTACTAATTCCAACTCTACTGCTTTTTTTGCATTATCAGCATTAACATCAACACCAATCAGCTTTGATGACAATTTCTTTTCATGCAACTGAATGGCTAATGAACCACCAATCAGACCAACACCAACGATTGCTATTCTTTTTCTTTCCATGTATGCTTTTTGATTCGATTAATTGCTTCTTCAAATTTTTCTTCTATACTGCACAAACTTACTCTGATGTAATTTTTTCCTGCACTGCCAAATATACCACCCGGTGTAATAAAGACATTTGAATTATACAATACTTCATCACTTAATTCAAACCCATCTTTAAACTTCACCGGTATTCTTGCCCACACAAACATTCCTGCCTGTTCTTTTGAATAATCACAGTTAAGTAATTGAAGGAATTCAAAAACCTTCTCTCTTCTTTTTTTATAAATGGCATTTAATTCATCATGCCAGTCTTTTCCAAGACTTAATGCTTTTGCTGCTGCCAACTGAACAGGAAGAAACATACCACTATCCATATTACTTTTAAACCGTAGTATCTCTTCAATTCTTTCTTTAGCACAGCATAGCATTCCTACCCTCCACCCGGCCATATTATGACTTTTGCTCAACGAGTTTAATTCAATGACACAATGCTTCGCTCCTTCCACACTTAACAAACTCAACGGTGAATCATTTAGAATAAAAGAGTATGGGTTATCATGAATAATAAGAATATTGTGTTTTTTCCCAAATGCTACTACTCTTTCAAATAATTCTTTAGTTGGTAATTGCCCGGTTGGCATCTGGGGATAGTTGACAAACATCAGCTTCACTTTCTTCAATTTCTTTTTCTCAAGTTTATCAAAATCGGGTTGATAATTATTTTTTTCTTGCAACTTATATTCAACACATTTTCCGCCCGATAAGTTTACAGCACTCCTGTACGTTGGATAACCCGGATTGGGCACAAGAACTTCATCTCCTTTATTTAGGTAAGTCATACAAATGTGCATGATACCTTCTTTACTTCCTATCAATGGCAATATTTCAGAATCCGGATTCAAATCAACATGATACCATGTCCGGTACCAATCGCTGATAGCTTTTCTTAAAACCGGGGTTCCTTTATACCCCTGGTATGCATGAACGTTTGGCTTTTCACTTTCTTCGTTCAATACCTTTATCACTTCCGGATGCGGGGGCAAATCAGGACTTCCGATTCCAAGATTAATAATATTCTTCCCTTCCTTATTTAGCATATCAATTTCTCTCAACTTCTGAGAGAAATAGTATTCTTCAATTCCTTTTAACCGGTTGGCTACTTCCATATTCCTTTTTTATAAACTCCATAAATATTCAGGCTTGCTGTTATTGGCTTAATCTGTTCCATTACTTTTTCAAACTGATTCCTGTTTTCAAACTCCATATCTGCATGAAAACTATACTTAAAATCGCTGCCGGGAATAGGGGAACTCTGCAACTTGCTTAAATTGATTCCTCCTTCTGAAATTTTTGTCAGCACTTTTGCAAGGCTTCCCCGTGAATGATCTGTATGAAAATTAACCGACGCTTTATCAGCATTTTCAATTTTTGTAACTACTTCTTCCGGTTGCAGAACAAGAAACCGGGTATAGTTATTTTTCAATGTATGAATATTGGGAGCAATGATATTCAAATCATATAATTCTGCCGCCAGCCTGCTGGCAATTGCAGCGATATGTTTGCTTTTATGCTGATGAATTTGTTTTGCACTTAAAGCCGTATCATCTGTCTCTACCAGCTTCCAGTTATATTTATCAAGGAAATCATAACATTGCTGCAGTGCCATGGTATGAGAATGAACTTCTTTTATATCTTCGATTTTCACTCCCTTATTCACCAGCAGGTTTTGCCTTATCTGTAAATAAATTTCGCCAACAATTCTGAGATCACTTTTTTGCAATAAATTATAGTTGGGCAATATACTACCGGCAATAGAGTTTTCAATTGCCATCACTCCTCCATTACTTTTCTTTATGTCAGCAGCTATTTTAACTACGTCCCTAAAAGTATCGCAGGGTATTACTTGTACTGACTTGCCAAAAAACAATTGTGCAGCCACCTGGTGAAAGCTGCCTTCATATCCTTGTATAGAAACTTTTGTACTCATGTTCTGTAACAAAAATCCCGGCCAATCTGGCCGGGACTCTTTATGTTGTTTTTTAGTTGTTCTTAGTTTGTATTCAACAAAAGCATTCCCGGCTTCTTATTAAAAAAGAAGTAATAAAAACCAAAATATGTTCTTGTTGTCTTCATCTGTAACAAATATAACTTTCTTGCTCAGTTATTCAAACCTTTTGAATAATTATTTTCTTCCGCCCCCGGTTTCTGCGTCGTTCATACGGATTTTTCTGCCACGATAGTTTTTACCATCTATTGCTTTTATCATTTTTTTACCGGCTGAGGGTTCTATTTCAATCCAGCTTGTCATTTCCTTCATATCTATACGACCAAGCACTTCTTTCTTTAGGTCACTCATATCAAGAATGAATTGCAAAAAACTAGCTTTATAAAAACCATCTTTAGTTCCAAGATTTACAAACAATCGTTGGTAATTTCCACCGCCACCGAAGCTTTTTCCACCTGAGCTTCTTTCTCTTGTAGAAACTGGTCGTTCCGCTCTTTCGCCCCGCCTGTCAGTTGTTCTTCTGTCGTCGCCACGCATATTGAGGTCGGCTGCATTTTCATAATATTTCAGAAAGCGGTCAAATTCCAGTGCGGCAACTCGTTGCAGAATTTCTTCTTTATCAATTGCCCCGAACTTTTCTCTCAGAGTAGGTAAGTATGTTTCATATTGTCCATGGCTGATATCTGCTAATAACATTTTATCGATGAAATTAAAAAACTGCTTCCGGCAAACATCCTTTCCAGAAGGAATATCCATCTTATGAACCCTGGCATTCAGAATCCGCTCAATCTGACGTAAACGGTAAATTTCTTTAGGCGTAACGATTGAAACAGAAACACCACTATTACCTGCACGGCCGGTTCGGCCACTTCGATGAGTATAAACTTCTACATCATCAGGCAATTCATAATTTATAACATGGGTAATTCCGGTTACATCAATTCCTCGGGCAGCCACATCAGTTGCAATTAACAACTGTATGCTCTTGTCACGGAAAAGACCCATTACTTTATCCCGCTGTTGCTGTGTTAAATCTCCGTGAATTGCATCAATATCATATCCTTCTCTTGTCAATCGTTCTGCAATATCCTGGGTATCGGCCTTTGTGCGGGCAAATACAATACCATAAATTCCGGGATTGAAATCAATAATTCGTTTTAATACCTCATACCTGTTATGATGTTGCGTTGCATAATACTGGTGATCAATATTTGCTGCACCGGCATTGGTTTTCCCAATTGTAATTTCAAAGGGCTTATCCATATACTTCTTGCTCACCTGCCTTATTTCCGAAGGCATCGTGGCACTGAACAACCAGGTACTTTGACGATTGGGAGTATTCTTTAAGATAAACTCTATATCATCCTTAAAACCCATGTTAAGCATTTCATCAGCTTCATCCAACACTACGTAATGTATCTTTTCAAGATTAATTGCTTTCCGTTCAATCAGGTCAATTAACCTCCCGGGTGTTGCAACAACAACGTGAGTCCCCCTTTTTAAATCACGGATTTGCATGGTTATAGAAGTACCTCCATATACTGCTGTAACAGACACATTCGCTTTTTTATTTTTGAATTTCTCCAAATCACTGGCTATCTGCAAACAAAGTTCACGGGTGGGACAAACAATAAGTGCCTGAGGAAACCTGTCCTCTTTATTAATTAGTTGTAAAAGGGGTAAGCCGAAAGCGGCTGTTTTGCCAGTTCCAGTCTGAGCTAGTCCTATAAAATCTTTTGTTCCCTGTAATAAAATCGGTATGGCTTTTTCCTGGATAGGTGTCGGCTCGGTAAATCCCAAAGTCTTAATTGAAAGAAGCAGGCCTTCTTCAATTCCCAGGGCCTCAAATGTATTCACTTGTTAAAATTTAAAATTGATAATAAAGTTGCAAAGGTAGCTTTAAATAGGGGGAAAGGCTAATGTATTTTAGTACGGAATGCAATATGGGACTCATTGTAAACAATAAGAAAAGCCTTCCCGAAATGAGAAGGCTTTTACTTAATTGCTTGCCAAAATAATTTACGTCAGGCTTCTATTATAATTAATAAAAATCCTTTCGGTAAGAATTACATTTTGCTCTTTACAGTATCCATAGCAGCTTTAGCAGTAGAATCAATAGCTTTTGTAGCAGAATCAACTACTGAACCAATTGAATCTTTAGCAGCATTAACTGTAGAATCAATTACATTAGTAGTGCTGTCTGTAGTTGATGTTTTGTCACCTTCGTTGTTACAAGCTACTGCAATAGAAGCGATAGCGATAATTGCCAAGAATTTTTTCATTTTTCGATTTTTTGTAATTTTTTGAAATATTTCGATGTTAATACCCAAAAGGGAGAAAGGTAACCCAGAACTTTATATTTTTTTTCAGGTGGCCAAGGGTTACTATTTTTAAAAAAATGTATTAAATAAAGGATTGTGATACAAGAGATCAACGAAAAAGCTTTATTGCAAGGATTAGCCGCTAACGATAAAAAATCAGTTGAAACCATTTATAAGGAAAATTATAATATGGTTCAGGCCCTGATAATCAACAACAACGGCTCTGCTGATGATGCCAAAGACATTTTTCAGGAAGCCATGATAGTTCTTTATGAAAAGGTAAGATCCGGCTCTTTCGAGCTGAATTGCCAGATAAAAACTTATGTGTATTCAGTTTCCAGAAGATTGTGGTTGAAACGATTACAGCAACTTAATCGTTTTACTACTTCTGTAGATGAGGTAGATTCAGTGGTGCCTGTAGAAGATGAAATAGAGGAACATGACAAACGAAATGCTGAATTTGAAATGATGAACAAAGCAATCAGCAGTTTGGGTGAACCTTGTAAAAGTCTTTTAGAAGCCTATTACCTGCAAAAACAGAATATGCAGGTTATTGCAACAAATTTTGGATATACAAATGCCGATAATGCAAAAAACCAGAAATATAAATGCCTGGTTAGACTAAAAAAGATATTTTTTGAACATTATAAAAACGGGAATAGTGATGGATGATATTAAAATACTGGAAGCTGTTGAGAGATATATCCGGGGTGAAATGAACCCGGATGAGAGAATGATTTTTGAAAATCTCCGCAAAACCAATTCTGAAATTGATCAGTTAGTTGTAGAGCATACATTATTTCTACAGCAGATGAATCGTTTTGGTGAATGGAAAAAATTCCGCTCTACACTAAATGATGTTCATACGGATCTTGCCGAACACGGAAAAATAAATTCTTCAAGATTACAAGGTAAAGCCAAAGTAGTATACCTGTGGAAAAGATATAAGAGAGTAGCAGCGATAGCCGCTGTGATTGCAGGCGTTACCACATTAAGTATTTCAGCACTCGTCAATACTTTTTCCAGTAAAGCAGATAATGTAAGATTAACTGAGCTTAGCCGTGATGTACAAAATATCAAAAAGCAACAGAACGTTCAGGGCAATGAAGTAAATAAACTGAAAACAAAAATAACTGATTCAAAAATTCCGTTTAAAGCCGGTGGTACAGGTTTTCTTATTGATGGCAAAGGCTACCTGGTTACGAATGCACATATTGTCCGCAATTCAAAAAACATAGTAGTTAGCAATAATAAGGGTGAGCAATTCAGAGCCGTTGTAGCAAAATTTATTTTGGATAAAGACATAGCCATTCTAAAAATTGTTGATGATGAATTTAAACCGATTTTATCATTACCCTATGGAATAAAAAAATCGTCAACAGATGTAGCAGAGCCTATATATACATTAGGATTTCCAAGAAATGAAATTGTATACAGCGAAGGATACCTGAGTGCTAAAACAGGCTTCAACGGTGATACGCTTAGTTGCCAGCTGGGAATAGCTGCAAACCGAGGAAATAGCGGAGGCCCGGTTTTCAATCATGATGGTGAAGTGATAGGAATAATCAGTACCAAAGAGGCTGAAGCAGAGGGAGTAGCTTTTGCCATCCAGTCAAAATATATTTTTGATGCAGTAGATGAACTTAAAAAAGATACCATTTATCAATACCTCAAAATATCTTCAAAATCCAGCATCCGTGGTATGGATAAAAAACAACAGGTTAAAAAAATACAGGATTATGTGTTCATGGTAAAAGGTGATTAAAAATATTTCCCTATAAATAAAAAAGCCATCAAATAATCTGATGGCTTTTTTTATTGGAACGATTTCATGCCCAGAGATTTTCGGGATATTCTCCTTCTTTTATCAGTTTCATTAAACTACCCTGCACAAAAGGTGCATCTTCCTTATAGGTTACTCCAAACCATAATGATGTTGTTGGTATTATCTCAATTGTGCCGCCTTCTTTAATAAATTTATCTGCCACGATAGGAATAAAAAATTCTGATTTTGCTTCTTTACCGTACGATTTTAAAAATTCACTAAACAGCTGTTGTGTATAAGAAAAGAAAGAAGTATCGAAACACCAGAAGTTCATTGATACCCTGGTATGTATCGAAAGTTCTTTTGGTTCCTGATCATCATCACATAAAATCTGTCCGTTCTTCCTGGAAATATTAATCCGTTCTGTAATAGCAGCAAGATTACCCTCATGGTCTAAACTGCAAATTCCCCTGTTCACTGTTCCATGTTCTGATAACGTTTTTACAAGGTCATAACCAACGATAGCATAATTTTTAGGTGTACAACCTACATTCAAAAAAGCACCTGCATTGTTGAAAGCATTATGACCATAAAAATCATCGGCATTAATTACAGCAAAAGGTTCATTAACTACATTCTTTGCACAAAGCACAGCATGAGCAGTTCCCCAGGGCTTTGTTCTTCCTTCAGGAATATCAAACCCATTTGTAAATGAATCTAATTCCTGGAAAACATATTCAGTCTGAATTCTATGTTTAAGTTTTGGCTCAAAAATGGTTTTAAAATTATCTGCAAACTCTTTCCGTATTATAAATACTACTTTTCCAAAACCGGCACGGATAGCATCAAAGATGGAATAATCCATAATTGTTTCACCCGAAGGTCCAAACCCTTCTACCTGCTTCATACTCCCATATCTTGAAGCCATTCCTGCTGCTAATATTATTAAAGTTGGTTTCATATTGATTATTAAAATTGCGCAACGAAATTAAAGTAAATTCGCCAAGCTGCTCATACTATTTTATCATGCAAAATATCGAACTGGCAAATATATCTGTTGACAAAATAGCATTGCCGGAATTCAATAAAAAAAATATTGAGGTTTCGGTGATGCGGCTTGATAAAATTCATCAGTATGTTTCAGGAAATAAATGGTTCAAGCTGAGGTATTATCTGGATGATGCTTTACAACAAAATAAATCAACCATTGTAACATTCGGAGGAGCCTGGTCAAATCATATACTTGCCACTGCAGCTATTTGTAAAATCAATAATTTAAAAAGTATTGGAATAATACGTGGCGAAAAAGCCAGGCAACTTTCATTTACACTTAACATAGCTGAAACGCTTGGTATGGAATTATTTTTTACAAACAGGACGGATTATGCTGAAAAAATAATACCCAAAGAATTCAATAAACCAGAAAACTATTTTATTGAAGAAGGCGGATATGGAGCAATGGGAGCTCATGGCGCCGCAACAATTCTGGAATATTGTCAAAAAGAAACTTTCTCTCATATATGTTGTGCTGCTGGCACCGGCACAATGATTGCAGGAATAATCAATGCTTCTGTTCCTGCAAATCAAATTATCGGCGTAAGTGTTTTGAAAAATAATTTCAGTCTTAACGGTAGTATAATTTCATTATTAAAAAATAAAAATAAAGACTTCCGCATTATTGACGATTTCCATTTCGGCGGATATGCAAAATACACCCCGGTTTTGTTACAATTCATGAATGATTTTTTCAGGCAAACAAGTATCCCCTCTGATTTTGTTTATACCGGAAAATTATTTTACGCTGTAAATGAATTAATCAAACAAAATTTTTTCCCGGAAGGAAGCAGGTTGCTGGTAATACATAGCGGAGGACTGCAGGGCAATAATTCATTAAATAAGGGAACGTTAATATTTTAAAATTATTAGGCTGCCGCCCTATCTTTGTCATTATCGTAACAAGAATCATTCTTCTGGCAAATATGAAAAAACAGGGTATATTATTTTCAATTTTTCTGCTTGGTTATATCAGCCTCTATTCACAGGATACTTTACCAAATTTCTCATTAAAAAATGCAGGTAAGAACCGTATTGTAATCGGATGGACAAACACTTTTGAAAATATCAGGCAATTAAGCATACAACGATCATTTGACAAACTCACCGGTTATAAAACCATATTGACTGTTCCGGATCCTACTACACTTCAAAATGGTTATGTGGATGCCAAGGCTACAAATGACCATATGTTTTACAGGCTATATATAATGTTGGATAAAGGTGTTTACCTGTTCAGTGAGGCAAAAACACCAACAATTGATACTTTTTACCGTTTAGATCCTATTACCAAAAAGATGGTGCCCTATGATTCAATAACAGGTGTAAAGCCACTGATTATTGACATAGGACAATTTCCCGGAACAGATTCTGTAACTGTTCCTAATAAAGTGAATCCGAAAAACAAACCAAATGCATTTACTCCATCTTCATACGTATATACTTACAGGGATGGCTATGTACGTATCAACCTGCCGGATGATGAAAAACCAAAAAAATATTCTATAAAGTTTTTTGATGCAGCAGATACTTTTCTTTTTGAATTAAAAGATATCAAGGAAAAAGAATTCAAACTTGACAAAACCAATTTCTATCATGCCGGATGGTTTAAGTTTGAACTATATGAGGATGGAAAACTAATGGAAAAACACAAATTTTACTTAGAGAAAGACTTCTGATAATAATTTTACTTCAAACACTTTTTCGAAATTCTTTTTGACCTTTTCTTTTACTTCCTTCATATCAGCTTTGTTTCCCAATTCCTTCTCCAGAGAAGTAACCTGCTTATTGACTATACCACATGGAATGATATGATTGAAATATGAAAGATCTGTATTTACATTAAAGGCAAATCCATGCATCGTAATCCAACGGCTGCAACGCACCCCGATTGCACAAATTTTTCTCTCTTTTCCAAGTACCCCCGGCTCTATCCAAACACCTGTTTCACCTGACGACCTTTCCCCTTTAATCCCATATCCGGATAAAGTCTGAATAATGACTTCTTCAAGATTTCTGAGATACTTTCCAATATCAGTATCAAATTTCTCCAAATCCAGTATTGGATACCCAACTATTTGATCCGGGCCGTGAAAAGTAATATCGCCCCCCCTGTTTGTATGAAAAAATGAGATGTTATTTGCTTCTAATTCTTCATCGTTTAATAATACATTCTTCATATTGCCGCTTTTACCAAGCGTATAAACTGCAGGATGCTCGACAAATAAGAGGTAATGTGAAGTAGAAATTTCCGGAACTACATTTGAATCAATCAATTTTCTGTTTTCTGTCTTGATTTCCACATTTTTATGCAACAATTTCTCCTGGTAGTCCCAAGCCGCCTGGTAATCCATTTTACCAAGGTCCCGAAAAATGATTTGTTGTAAACTCATAAATGAAAGACAAATCTACCAACAAAAAGCCAACCACTAACTTTGTCAACTATGCAGGAAGAATTACAAAATGACAATGCCGAAATACTGGACAGTAATGATGACCTATATGAAAGGTTCAACATCACAATTGATAAAGGACAGGACCCTTTGCGCATTGATAAATTTCTGGCAAACAGGATAGAAGGTGCAACCCGCAATAAGCTTCAACAAGCCATAAATATCGGCATGGTACTGGTTAATGGAAAAGAAGTAAGGTCAAATTATAAAGTAAAGCCTCTTGATTCTATTATTGTTTATTCAGACATGAGTCCGGAAGAAACAGATGTAGTTCCGGAAAAAATGGATCTCAATATTGTTTATGAGGATACTGATCTGATGATCATCAACAAACCTGCTGGCATGGTAGTACATCCCGGCAGCGGAAATTACACCGGCACTTTACTGAATGGAGTTTCCTATTACTTACAACAACAGAACCCGGCTATTTCTGAGGAAGTTTTACCAAGATTTGGACTTGTTCATCGCATCGATAAAAATACAAGCGGCTTATTGGTTCTTGCAAAAAACGACAATGCGATGCGCCAATTGGCAAAACAGTTTTTTGATCACACTG
>Ga0209797_10001123_pt1 | contig 13429 bp, 15 predicted proteins | sample DOMMetBare3Fresh_2_FD_187472 | JGI IMG/M metagenome (GOLD analysis project Ga0209797, IMG submission 187472) | Wetland sediment microbial communities from St. Louis River estuary, USA, under dissolved organic matter induced mercury methylation -... | ecosystem: Environmental > Aquatic >... | reverse complement strand
GTCCCAGCGCTCCACCACCCCGGCGCGGATCAGGGTGTGCAGTCGTTTGGACAGCAGGGTGGGGGACATCTTGGGGACCCCGCGCCGCAGGTCGTTGAAGTGGCGGCTGCCGAGCATGAGTTCGCGGACGACGAGCAGGGTCCACCGCTCGTCCAGCAGCTCCATGGCCTTCGCGACCGGGCAGAACTGGCCGTAGCTACCGGGCATCGGCCTCACCTCCGGGAGTGGCGGGCCAGCGAGCGATGTGCTGGTACAGATGTTGGACCGGCGCGGTACACATCGTGCACTGGGAGCCACGACGGCGCGAGCGCGACCGTCGGGGGGTGCCGCAATCGCGGCAACCCCAGGACGAGGAGTCGTCATGAGCATCCAGAACCTCACCACCGGCACGCCCGCTGCGCACCGCGCGGCGGATCCGCAGGACCAGGCGCTCAAGGAGCGCCATCAGGCGATGTGGGCCTCGGGTGACTACCCCACCGTCTCCGACCGGCTGATCCCCGAGCTGGGGGAGCGGCTGGTGCGGGCGAGCGGAATCCGCGAGGGGAACCACGTACTGGACGTCGCGGCGGGGACCGGCAATGCGGCGCTGCCGGCGGCGGCGACGGGGGCCAGGGTGGTGGCCAGTGACCTGACCCCGGCCCTGTTGGAGGCGGGACGTCGTCAAGCGCTGCGTCGAGGACTCGACGTCGAGTGGCAGCAGGCGGACGCCGAGGCGCTGCCGTACCCCGACGCCACCTTCGACGCCGTGATCTCCTGCGTCGGGGTGATGTTTGCCCCCGACCACCAGGCTTGCGCCGACGAACTGGTGCGGGTGTGTCGCCCCGGCGGCACGATCGGCCTGCTCAGCTGGACGCCGGCCGGGTTCCTCGGCCAGATGCTCGCGACGGTGAAGCCGTTCCTGCCCCCGCCGCCGGCCCACGCTCGTCCCGCGCCGTTGTGGGGCGACCCTGAGCATGTCGCGGCGCTGTTCGCCGACCGGGTCCAGGACGTGCGTGCCCGCCGCGAGGTGCTGCGGGTGGAGATGTTCCCCACCCCAGAGGGTTTCCGGGACTTCTTCGCCACGAAGTACGGCCCGGTGGTCGTGGCGCGCAAGGGGGTCGCCGACGACCCCGAGCGCTCGGCGGCGCTCGATCGGGCTCTGGAGGAGTTGGCGGCGGCGCACGACCTGTCCGCCGACGGCGACCCGTTGCTGATGGAGTGGGAGTACCTGCTGCTCACCGCGCGGCGGTCGGCCTGACCCTCGACCTGGTCAGGCCACCAGCCGGGACCGGGCCTCGAGGACCAGCCCGGGGGCGAGGTGTTCGCAGGGGTGCCGACCTCGACTGGTCAGCATGATCACGCCGCAAAGGAGATGCCGACAGGTTTGCATGATCACGCGGGGTCGGGTCGGCAGGTGAGCGGGCGGGCCCGGGGCCGCCGGTGCGCCGGTTCGACGGGCCCGTCCCGCGCCCTAGAGTGGATCCGTGTCGGTGGCCCCCGTCGAGGTCGAGCGCCCGGAGACCGTCGAGTCCGTCGAGCTGGACGCCGGGTGGGTCACCATCGTGTGGAACGACCCGGTCAACCTGATGTCCTACGTGACCCACGTGTTCCAGACGTATTTCGGCTATCCGAAGATCAAGGCCACCAAGCTGATGATGGACGTGCACACCAAGGGCAAGGCCGTCGTCTCGCACGGCACCCGCGACGAGATGGAACGCGACACCCAGGCCATGCACGAGTACGGCCTGTGGGCGACGTTCTCCCACGACCAGTGAGGGACCGCTGATGGGCCTGCGGCGGACGCGGCCCTTCGCCGCACAGCGGGGCCGGCGCGGAGCGGTCAGGGTGGGGCTCACCGATGCCGAGCGGCAGCTGCTCGCCGCCCTCTTCGACGACGTGGCCGCGCTGCTCGACCCCGACCCGGCGGACGCCCCGGCGGCGACCGATCCGTGGCGGGACCTGGAGGCGGCGCTGCGCGTCGAGCCGCCGAGTGATCCTGCGGTGGCCCGCCTGCTGCCCGAGGGGCATCGGGACGACGACGAGCTCGCCCAGGGCTACCGCCGGCTGACCGAGCAGTCCCTGCGCGAGGCCAAGCAGTCCGGTCTCATCCGAGCAGGTGCCGCCCTGCGCCGCGAGCAGGACCCGGTGGTGCTCGACCCGGACGAGGTGGCCGCGCTGCTCAAGGGCCTGACCGACGTCCGCCTGGTGCTCGCCCAACGGATCGGGCTGCACAGCGACCAGGACGCCACGGACCTGCACGACCAGGTGGGCCGGCTGGTCCATCGCGCCCAGCGCGGGGAGGCGCTCGAGCCCGCGGAGGAACACTGGGTGACCATGGCCTCGCTCTACGAGACGCTCACCTGGTGGCAGGAGGCCTTGGTGACCGCCGTGCGCTGACGGCCCTGCGCTCCGGCTGCCCGGCACCCCCGTGCGCCTGATCGGTCGTAACCGAACTGTTCCTTGTCAGCCACGTACATCCCCCGTGTACGTTGCGGCGAGATCCCCGTGCCCGCAGGAGAGACCGTGACAGAGCAGGACGTCGGCCCCGCTGCCGTCTCCGTGCGCGGCCTGCGCAAGGTGTTCCCCGGGGCGCGAGGGCACGAGAGCGTGGTGGCCGTCGACGACATCGACCTCGACATCGCCGACGGGGAGTTCGTCACCCTGCTCGGGCCGTCCGGCTCGGGCAAGACCACGGTGCTGCGCATGATCGCCGGGTTCGAGCAGCCGACTGCGGGTACGGTCCTGCTGCGCGGGCGCGACGTGACCTCGCTCGCCCCGTTCGAGCGCGACGTCAACACCGTCTTCCAGGACTACGCACTGTTCCCGCACCTCGACGTGCTGCGCAACGTCGAGTACGGGCTGCGGGTGAAGAAGGTGCCGGCCGCGCAGGCCCGCGAGCGTGCGCTGGCCGCACTGGAGGGTGTGCGGCTGTCGGGGTTCGAGCGCCGTTCCCCGACGCAGCTCTCCGGCGGGCAGCGGCAGCGGGTTGCGCTGGCCCGGGCGCTGGTCAACCGTCCGACCGTGCTGCTGCTCGACGAGCCGCTCGGGGCGCTCGACCTGAAGCTGCGCGAGCAGATGCAGGTCGAGCTCAAGGCGATCCAGCGCGAGGTCGGGATCACCTTCGTCTTCGTCACCCACGACCAGGAGGAGGCGCTGACCCTGTCGGATCGAATCGTGGTCTTCGACCGCGGCCGGATCGAGCAGGTCGGCACCCCGGCCGAGGTCTACGAACGTCCGGCCAGCGAGTTCGTCGCCTCGTTCGTCGGCACCTCGAACCTGCTCGAACCCGACGCAGCGCGTCAGGTGCTCGGCCACGCGGGCCGGTACTCGATCCGACCCGAGAAGATCCGCCTGGCCGAGGCGGGCAGTGCCGTCCCCGACGGTCATCATGCCGCTCTGGGCGTGGTGGCGGAGGTGGTCTACGCCGGCCCCGCGACCCGGTACGTCGTCGACCTGGACGCCGGGGGGCGTCTGGTCGCGCTCCGGTTGAACGACCGGGCCGGGTCCGAACCGGTCGAGCGCGGCCGCCCCGTCCTGCTCCACTGGCGTCGTGAGGACGAGTTCTCCGTGGCCCGCGCCGCCTCCTGATCCTTCCGACCTGTCCAGCCCCGTCACCCGAAGGAGACCGATCGTGCGATCCACCCGACGACGTAGGACCCACGGGGCCGTGCTCGCCGCGGCCGCCCTCCTCCTCACTGCCTGTGGAGGTGGCTCGGACGCCGGTGGTGGCGGTAGCACCGGGACGGCGGCCCCCGGCGGAGCCGCCTATGCCGGCCCGGTCGGGGCCGGGGAGGGCACGCTCAACGTGCTCGCCTGGCCCGGCTACGCCGAGGACGGGTCCACCAATCCGAAGGTCGACTGGGTCACCCCGTTCGAGAAGGCCAGCGGCTGCCAGGTCAACGTGAAGACCTTCCCGACCTCCAATGAGGCGGTGACCCTGTTCAAGAGCGGCGGCTACGACGTGGTCTCGGCCTCCGGCGACGCCTCGCTCCGGCTGGTCTACGGCGACCTGGTGCAGCCGGTGAACACCGCGCTGGTGCCCAGCTACGCCGACATCATCCCCGAGCTGAAGAACCAGCCGTGGAACACCGTCGGCTCGACGAACTACGGCATCCCGCACGGGCGCGGCGCGAACCTGCTGCTCTACACCAAGGCGAAGTACCCGACCCCCCCGGACTCCTGGAAGGACATGTGGGACGCGAACAGTCCCGCCAAGGGCAAGATCAGCCCGTACGACGATGCGATCTACATCGCGGACGCCGCGGTCTACCTGATGGCGACCCAGCCCGACCTGGGGATCAAGAACCCCTATGCCCTGGACCGCAAACAGTTCGACGCAGCGGTCGAGCTGCTGAAGGTGCAGAAGGGCCTGGTCGCCGAGTACTGGGGCGACATCACCAAGCAGGGCACCGCCCTGGCCTCGGGCGCCGTACTGCAGTCCCAGGGCTGGCAGGTGACCGCCAACCTGGCCAACGCCGACGGTGAGAAGGTCGGATCGGTCAAGCCCAAGGAGGGCACCACCGGCTGGTCGGACACCTGGATGGTCAAGAAGGGCACGAAGAGCATCAACTGTGCCTACAAGTGGCTCGACCACATCACCTCGGCCTCGGTGAACGCGCAGATCGCCGAGTCCTTCGGTGAGGCGCCGGCCAACGCCAAGTCGTGCGAGCTGACGATCAGCAAGACCCACTGTGCCGACTTCCACGCCACGCAGACCGACTACTGGAAGGACGTCTGGTACTGGACCACCCCGACCGAGAAGTGCCTGGACGGGCGCAGCGACCCGTGCGTCGGCTACGACGAGTGGGTCAAGGCCTGGTCGGCGCTGCGGGCCTGACCTGCCGATGGCGTCGTGGTTGCACCGCCACGTCGGGGCGCGGCTGGCCCTCCTCCTGGCCGCGCCCCTGACCTGGCTCGTCGCCGTCTACCTGGCGCCGCTGGCGCTGCTGTTCCTCACCGCGTTCTGGCAGACCGACAGCTTCACCGGACTGCTGATCCGCCGGTTCACCCTGCGCAACGTCGCCGACGTGTTCGGCGAGCCGGCCTACCTGGCCACGCTCGTTCGGACCGTCGGGGTCGCCGTCGGGGTGACGCTGGCCTGTCTGGTGGTCGCGCTGCCGATGGCCCTGTTCATGGCCAAGGTGGCGGCCCCACGGTGGCAACCGGTGCTCGTGGCGCTGGTGCTCACCCCGCTGTGGGCCTCCTACCTGGTCAAGGTCTACGCCTGGCGGACCATCTTCTCGGCGACCGGGGGCCTGGGCCTGGGCGCCGTGGTGGTGGTGCTCACCTACCTCTGGCTGCCCTACATGGTGCTGCCGCTGTACACCGGACTGAGCGCCATGCGACCGTCCCTGCTGGACGCGGCCGCCGACCTCGGGGCGCGTCCCGGCCGGTCCCTGCGCACCGTCGTCCTGCCGCTGCTCGCGCCGTCCATGGTGGCTGGTTCGATCTTCACCTTCTCGCTGAGCCTGGGTGACTACATCACGGTCCAGCTGGTCGGCGGCACCACGCAGGTGCTGGGAAACGTGGTGTACCAGAACTTCTCGACCGATCTGCCGTTCGCGGCCGCAGTGGCCACCCTGCCGGTGCTGGTGATGGTCGGCTACCTGCTGGCGGCGCGGCGCAGCGGCGCCTTGGAGCAGCTGTGACCGCGCCGGGACCCGGGGAGGGGAGGGGGCGATGATCCTGACCCGGACGGCGCGCTGGGCGCTCGCCGTGGTGACGGCCGCGGGCCTGGCCTTCGTCTACGTGCCACTCCTGGTCGTCCTGGTGAACTCGGTCAACGCCAGCCCGACGTTCGCCTGGCCGCCACGGTCGCTGACCACGCGCTGGTGGAGCGCCGCGGCGTCCAACCCGGGGGTACGCGAGGCGACCGTGACCTCGGTGCAGGTGGCCGCGGCGGCCACCGCGATCGCCCTGGTGCTCGGCACGCTGGCCTCGATGGCCGTGGCCCGCTATGAGTTCTTCGGGCGCGAGGCGATCTCGCTGCTGCTCGTGCTGCCGATCGCGCTGCCCGGCATCGTCACCGGGATCGCCCTGAACAGCGTGTTCACCTCCTTCTTCGGCGGTCTGACGCTGTTCACCCTGATCGCCGGGCATGCCACGTTCTGCATCGTGGTGGTGTTCAACAACGCCACCGCCCGGTTGCGTCGCCTCTCCGGCTCGATCGAGGACGCCGCGATGGACCTGGGCGCCACCCGCGCCAGGGCGTGGCGCACGATCACCTTCCCGGCGCTGCGCAGCGCCCTGTTCGCCGGCGGCCTGCTCGCGTTCGGGCTGTCCTTCGACGAGATCATCGTCACCACCTTCACCGCCGGCCCGGGCATCCAGACCCTGCCGTTGTGGATCTTCCAGAACCTGTTCCGGCCCAACCAGGCGCCGGTGGTCAACGTGGTTGCGGCGGTCCTGGTGCTGCTCTCGGTGCTGCCGGTGTACCTGGCCAACCGGTTGTCTGACGCGAGCAGCGGGGGCCGGATGTGAGTTCGCGGTCGACGCCGGTGCGGGCGTTACCCTCTCTCGCGTGCTGCCTGATGGTCTCGATGCCCCGATCGGCATCCTCGACTCCGGGGTCGGCGGACTGACCGTGGCCCGTGCCGTGCTGGACCAACTCCCGCACGAACCGGTGCTCTACGTCGGTGACACGGCCCACGGCCCGTATGGCCCGCAGCCGATCGCCCGGGTCCGGGCGCACGCCCTCGACGTGATGGACCACCTGGTCGAGGCCGGGGTCAAGCTGCTGGTGATCGCCTGCAACTCGGCCAGCGCGGCCACCCTGCGCGACGCGCGGGAGCGCTACCCCGTGCCGGTGGTCGAGGTGATCCAGCCGGCAGTGCGCCGGGCGGTGGCGGCGACCCGGAACGACCGGGTCGGGGTGATCGGCACTCGGGCGACGATCGCCAGCATGGCCTACGACGACGCCTTCGCGGCGGCCACGCACCTGCGGCTCACCTCGCAGGCCTGCCCGGAATTCGTGGAGTTCGTCGAGGCCGGGGTGACGGCCGGCGAGGAGTTGCTCGCGCTGGCCCACTCCTACCTGGACCCGGTGCGGGAGGCGGGGGTGGACACCCTGGTGCTCGGGTGCACCCACTACCCACTGCTCACCGGGGTGATCTCCTACGTCATGGGCAACGACGTGACCCTGGTCTCCAGCGCCGAGGAGACCGCCAAGGACGTCTACCGCACGCTGGTCGCCCAGGGGCTCACCCGGCCGGCCGACGCGCCCGGGCCGGAGCACCGCTTCCTGGCCACCGGTCCCGCCGAGCCGTTCGCCCGGCTGGCCCGCCGGTTCCTCGGTCCCGAGGTCGCCCAGGTCGAGCACGTGGGGGTGTTCGCATGAGGCTCACCGTGGTGGGCTGCTCCGGATCGTTCCCCTCGCCGGGCTCACCGGCGTCCTGCTACCTGGTCGAGGCCGACGACGAGGCCGGTCGGCCCTGGCGGGTGGCGCTGGACTTCGGCAACGGGTCGATGGGGCCGCTGCAGTCCTACACCGCGCTGGCCGATCTGGACGCCGTCGTGCTGTCCCACCTGCATCCCGACCACTGCCTCGACCTGACCGGCCTGTACGTGGCCTTCCGGTACGACCCGGCCGGGCCGGTCACCCGTCGGCTGCCGGTGTGGGGGCCGGCCGGCACCATGGCCCGGTTGGAGGGCGCCTACGGCGAGCACGAGTCCGGCTCGCTCGCCCTCACCTACGACGTGCGGACCCTCGTCGAGGGTGACCCGCTGACGATCGGCCCGTTCACGATCACCCCACGCCGGGTGCAGCACCCGATCGAGGCGTACGGGCTGCGGGTGGAGGCCGGCGGCGCGGTGCTCGCCTACAGCGGTGACACCGACACCTGCCCGGCGCTGACCGAGCTGGCCCGAGACGCCGACGTCCTGCTCGCCGAGGCCTCCTTCGTCGAGGGCCGTGAACTGACCCGCGGAATCCACCTCACCGGTCGGCGGGCCGGGCAGACTGCGGCGGCGGCCGGGGCCCGGCTGCTGATGCTGACCCACATCCCGATCTGGACCGACCCCGAGGTGGTCGCGGCCGAGGCCCGGCAGGTCTACCCCGGCCCGGTCGAGGTGGCTCGTCCCGGGCTGCAGCTCAGCCTCCGCGCCACGCGCCCCGCTGCATCACCCGGGTGACCTCGAGCTCGTCGTCGAGCAGCACCAGGTCGGCCCGCCGCCCCGCCTCGATCGCGCCGAGGTCGGTGCGCCCGAGCACTCGGGCCGGGGTGGCCGTGGCCGCCCGGACGGCGTCCACGAACGGCACGCCGGCCTCGCGCACGGCGAAGCGCACGGCACGGTCCATGGTCAGCGTGCTGCCCGCGATCGCCCCGGAGCCGGCCAGCCGGGCGACGCCGCCGCGGACCTGGACCTCGAGCGGACCCAGTCGGTAGTCGCCATCCGAGGCCCCGGCCGCGGCCATGGCGTCGGTGATCAGCACGAACCCGCCGGCCGCCGTCCGGGCCGCCCAGGCGACGATCTCCCGGCGCAGGTGGATGCCGTCGGCGACCAACTCCACGACGGCCCGGGGGTCCTCGACCAGGGCCAGGATCGGTCCGGGCTCGCGGTGGTGCAACACCCGCATCGCGTTGAACAGGTGCGTGCCGACGCTCACCCCGGCGTCCAGTGCCTGCCGGGCGACGGCATACGTGGCGTCGGAGTGACCGAGTGCGGCGATCACCCCGCGGGAGGTGAGCCGGCGGACGGCGTCCAGCCCGCCGTCCAGTTCCGGGGCCAGGGTGACCATCCTGATCGCGCCGCCGCCGGCCTCGAGCAGGCGGTCGATGTCGAGCGGCAGGGGGTCCCGCAGCAGGGTCGGGTCATGGGCCCCGCAGTGCGCGGGGCTGAGCCAGGGCCCCTCGAGGTGGATGCCGAGCAGTTCGCCGGCGTGGACCAGCGGGGCCAGCGCCCGGACTGTCCCCTCCAGCCGGTCCACCCTGAAGGTGACCAGGCTGGCCATCATCGAGGTGGTGCCGTGGGCGGCGTGGGTGGCGATCACCCGGCGTGCCTCGTCGGGGTCGCCGGTGGTGAACGAGGCCCCGCCCCCGCCGTGGGAGTGGATGTCGACATACCCGGGCACCAGCGTCCCGGCGAGGTGGGAGTCGGCCGATACCGGCGGGGTCCCCCCGCCGGCACCGGTGATCGACCCGCCGGCCGTCGCCACCCAGCCGGGAGAGACGATCCCGGTGGGCAGGACGACGTGGTCGGCTGCGAGCAGCGTGGGACGCGGCTCGCCGTGGGGCGGCTTCACAGGTCAGCTCGCCTTCGCGACCTCTGGGTCGATCGCCACCGACTCCTCGTCCTCGGCCTCCCGGCCGGGGGTGCGCAGGTTCCAGCGGCGGATGATGAACCGGAACAGCAGGTAGTAGATCACGGCGTAGATCAGGCCCATCAGGATCAACACCACCGGCCGGGTGGCGATGTTCCAGTTGAGCAGGAAGTCGAACAGGCCGGCCGAGAAGCCGAACCCGTCCTTGACCCCCAGCGCGTTGGCGATGGCCAGCGACGTGCCGGTGAGCAGGGCGTGGACGACGTACAGCGGCCAGGCCACGAACATGAAGGCGAACTCCAGCGGCTCGGTCACCCCGGTCAGGAACGAGGTCAGCGCGGCGGAGATCATCAGGCCACCGACGGCCTTGCGGGCGGCCGGTCGGGCCTCCTGCCAAATCGCCAGGGCGGCGGCGGGCAGGGCGAACATCATGATCGGGAAGAAGCCGGTCATGAAGCCGCCGGCGGTCGGGTCCCCACCGAGGAACCGCGCGATGTCGCCGTGCACCACCGTGCCGTTGGGCTTGGTGAACTCACCGAGGATGAACCACGGCACCGAGTTGAGGATGTGGTGCAGGCCGAGCGGGATGAGCAGCCGGTTGGCCGTGCCGTAGACGAAGCCGCCGATCACCGAGTTGTCGGTGACCCACTCGCCCAGGTGGGTCAGCCCGGTGTCGAAGGCCGGGTAGATCAGGCCGAGCACGACGGCGAGGGCCAGCGTGGCGAACGAGGTGATGATCGGCACGAACCGGCGGCCGCCGAAGAAGGCCAAGTAGGGCGGCAGCGAGATCCGGTGGTAGCGCTGCCAGAGGAAGGCGGCGATCAGCCCGCACAGGATGCCGCCGAGCACCCCGTAGTTGATCAGCTTCTGCTGCTGGCCCTCGGCGGGCTCGCCGAGGACGAACGGGGAGATGGCATCCCCCACCCCCTTGAAGACCAGGTAACCGACCACCGCGGCCAGCGCGGTGGACCCGTCGGACTTGCGGGCCATGCCGATCGCCACGCCGAGCGCGAACAGCAGGGCGAGGTTGGCGAACAGCGCGTTGCCGCCGGCACCGAGGACGGCGGCGACCTGTGTCCAGCCCAGGCCGTCCTTGCCGAGCAGGTCGTCCTGGCCCAGGCGCAGCATCAGGGCGGCGACGGGCAGGGCGGCGATCGGCAGCATCAGGCTGCGGCCGAACTTCTGGATGCCGGCCAGGTTGAACCGGCCGCGCCGAGCACCGGCGCTCGCGTCCGTGGTGGTCATCGGAGTCCTTTCCTTTCCTCTCGGTTTCCCGGGGTTCCCCGGGGCTCCTGGTGACGGATCAGGGGTGGTGGGGCATCGAGCTGTCGAGCGAGACGTGGATCTCGTAGCGGTCGCCGCGGTAGTGGCTGAGCACCCGCTCCAGCGGGCGCCCGGCCGAGCGGCTGGCCCGATCGAAGCTGAGCATCGGTGCCCCCGGCGTGACCTGCAGCCAGTGAGCCAGGTCGGCGTCCGCCGCCTGGGCCCAGACCGTCTGGTCCGCGGTGTCGATCGGCAGGGCGTAGACCTCGCCGAACAGGGCGTAGAGCGAGCGGGTCAGGTCGTGCTGGTCGAGGTCGGGCAGCAGACCTCGGTCGTACCACCCGCTCTCGAACGCCATCGGCTCGGCGGCGGCCAGGCGCAACCGCTCGACGTGCCAGGCCGTCTCGCCGTCCCGCAGCCCGAAGAACGCGGCGACCCCGGGTGGTGGGACGGCCGCCTCGACGCGGATCACCCGGGTCGAGGGCTGCTTGCCGCGCCGTTGCATGTCCTCGCTGAACGAGGCCAGGTGCAGATGCGACTGCACGCGGGGCCGAGCGACGAACGTGCCCTTGCCCTGCACCCGCTGCAGCAGACCCTCGGCGATGAGCGCCTCGATGGCCCGCCGCACCGTGGCCCGGGACACCCGGTAGGTCTGCATCAGCTCCCGCTCGGAGGGGATGGGGGTGTCGGGGGCGAGCTGCCGCGTGGTCGCCTCCAGCAGCACCTCGCGCAGCTGGACGTGCTTCGGCACCGCCCCCTCGGTCAGCGGCCGAGGTGGCGTGGCTACCGAGGCGGAGGTGGGAGCGGCAGTGCGGGCGGCCATCGGGCGACTCCCGGTTCGGCGGATCGTGCTGCGAATCGACGTGAAGGTGCGGCGAGGTCGAATCGAGCCGGTGTGCGGCGATTCCACTCGACCTCTGGTCCTGGCTGGTACGAACTGGTACGGTCCAGTTCGTACCACCGAGAGTGCACCGCCGAACGGACGGTGTCAAGCAGGTGGAGCCGGAACCGAGCCGCAGGAGAAGCAGTGCCGAACCCGACGTCCCCCGGGTCCCCCGACCCGTCGCCGATGCCGTCCCCGATGGCGTCCCAGATGCTCACCGAGATCCGTGAGCAGCCCGCCGCCCTGGAGCGTGCGCTCGGCGCGCTGCTCCCGGCCCGCGAGGAGGTGCGCGCGTTGGCTCACGGCCGGCGTCGGGTGCTGTTCGTGGCCCGCGGGTCGAGCGACAACGCCGCCGTCTACGGCCGCTACCTGCTCGAGGCGCACGCCGGCGTCAGCGCGGCCCTTGCCGCGCCGAGCATCGCCACGCACTATCGGGCCATGCTCGACCTGGACGACACGGTCGTGGTGAGCGTCTCGCAGTCCGGCGCCACCCGCGAGATCGTCGAGACCCAGGCCTGGGCCGCGGCCTGCGGTGCCCGGACCGTCGCGGTGACCAACGTCGCCGGCTCGGACCTGGCGGCCGGGGCCGACCTGGCCCTGCTCACCCACGCGGGGGAGGAGAAGGCGGTGCCGGCCACCAAGACCTACCTGACCCAGCTCGCCGCCATGGCGGCGATAGGGACGGCGCTGGCGCCCGACCCCACGGCACTGGACGCCGTGCTGGCTGCGGTCCCCGGCCAGGTCCGGTCGCTGATCGAGGACGCCGATGCCGTGGCACCCGCTGTCGACGTCCTTGCCCAGGCGGAGCAGACCGTGGTCTCGGGTCGCGGGCTGCTGCTCGGCACCGCGCTCGAGGTGGCGCTGAAGCTGGAGGAGACCTGCCTGCAGCCGGTCCGCGGCTACTCCTACGCCGATCTGCGTCACGGCCCGATCTCGGTCGTCGGCACCGGGGTGGTCGCCCTGGTCGCCGCGGCGCAGGACGGCCCGCTGGCCGGAGCGATGACGGAACTCGTCGCCGACCTGCGCCGCCGCGGCGCCCAGGTGGTCGGCATCGGTGGAGACGCCGCCTTCGCGGCCGCCTGTGACGTCGCGGTTCCGGGCCCCGACCTGACCGAGCCGATCGCGCCGCTCGGGCTGGTCGTCCCGGCGCAGCTGGCCATCGAGCGGCTGGCCCGCCGCCTGGGCCTGGACCCGGACCGTCCGCGCGGGCTGAACAAGGTCACCCAGACCGAGGTCCACGCCGGCTGACCTGCGGTCCCCGCACCCCCCGAGGAGCATCCGACCCATCACCCATCGAAACGAGGAGGAAAGGTCATGAGCAGCAAGGCGGAGAAGATCCTGGCCGGGCTCGGCGGCGCCGAGAACGTGGTCGAGATCGAGGCTTGCATCACCCGGCTGCGCACCGAGGTGCGCGACGCGTCGAAGGTCGACGAGGCCGCCCTGAAGAGCGCCGGTGCGCACGGCGTGATGAGCGCCGGCACGGTGGTGCAGGTCGTCGTCGGCCCCGAGGCGGACAACCTGGCCGAGGACATCGAGGAGTTGATGTGAGCGGGTTGACGGTGCTCGCTCCCGTGGCGGGGCAGGTCGTCCCGTTGGCCGAGGTGCCCGACCCGGTGTTCGCGGCCGAGATGGTCGGGTCCGGGGTCGCGGTCGATCCGGCGACCGACCCGATCGCGATGCTGTGGTCGCCACCCAGCACGAGGGGCATGCGGCCGTCGCCGAGGGCGCGCTCGACCTCGAGGCGCAGCTGCTCGCACGCCGCCATGATGGCGTTCTTGTACTTGAGCTTGCCGGCGCCGACCTTCTGGGTCTCGGGGATCTGGACGTCGATGTCCCCGAAGTCGGTGACCTTGTGGCCCAGCGACTCGAGCCGGGACTCGAGCTCGGCGATCCGGATCGCCGAGGGGCCCATGTCCACGCCGCGGCGGCCCGCGCCGAGGTCCACGGGAATGCCGATGATCTCGATGTTCCGCTTCCGGGGAGCCATAGGCGGCGCAGTCTAGTCGGCGGTCCGTGGGGTGGCAACGTCGTGCAGGTTCGTGGTG
>Ga0209797_10001122_pt1 | contig 13431 bp, 14 predicted proteins | sample DOMMetBare3Fresh_2_FD_187472 | JGI IMG/M metagenome (GOLD analysis project Ga0209797, IMG submission 187472) | Wetland sediment microbial communities from St. Louis River estuary, USA, under dissolved organic matter induced mercury methylation -... | ecosystem: Environmental > Aquatic >... | reverse complement strand
ATCTCGGAGAACGCCGTGGCCGGGTTCACCGAGCGACCGTTGGTCAGGGCCGCCGCCGCGCCCATGGAGAGCACCAGGGCGGCTCCGGCCGCACCCAGTACCGGCAGCAGCCGCAGGCTCACCACCCGCTTGGACTCCGCCCGTGCGGGGCCGCACCGGTCGGTGTCCCGGGTGGCCTCGGCAGCCAGCGCCTCGGCGCGGGTCTGCGGTGCCGAGGTGATCCACGCCACCGAGTCGGACGGCGCGTCGCGCTCCGCCGGCTCCTGACCACGCGGTATCGGCAGGGCCACCGTGTCCGGCACCGTTGCCTCGTGCGAGGCCCACCGGTCAGGTTCGGAGGGCGCCTCCGGCTCGGCCGGTCCGGGCACGGTGAGCACGGCGAGGTCCTCGCCCCACGGCTGCAGGGTGCGGACGGCGTCCACCCGCGGTGGCCACAGGTCGTGGCGCGTCAGCGCACCCCGGGTCCGCTGCAGCGGCGCCTCGTCCAGGTCGACGTCGGCCGCCAGGACGGCGAGTGAGGCGAGCACCGGGTCGTCGAGATCGTGCAGGTTCGGTGAGCGCTGGCCGATCCGGTCCAGCAGTTCGTCGGTCTCGGCCAGCCGCGCGATGTCCGGGTGCGACCCTCCGTGGCCGGACGCGGCCCCGGGCCTCACGACGTCCTCCGCTCGAGCCGGCTGCCGGCGAGCACGCGCAGTCGGTGCAGGGCCCGGTGCTGGGCCACCCGGACCGCGCCCGGGCTCATGTCGAGCGCCCGTCCGGTCGCCTCGGCGGACAGGCCCACCCCGATCCGCAGCACGAGGAGCTCGCGCAGGGCCTCGGGCAGTTCCTCGAGCAGGCCACGCACCTCGCGTGCGTCTGCATCGCGCATGACCAGCTGCTCGGGACCGTCCGTCAGGTCGATCAGGTCCGGCAGGTCGGCCTGGGGCTGGGGGGTCCGGTAGGTGCGCCGCTGGGCGTCGGCGACCTTGTGTGCAGCCACCTTGTAGACGAAGGCCTCGAAAGGCTTCCCTTCGTCCCGGTAGCGCGGTAGGGCGGCGAGCACGGCGATACAGACCTCCTGGGCCACGTCGTCCGCGGTGTGTTCGGCGCCGGGGTAACGCGCCAGCCGCGTCCGGCAATAGCGATGGACCAGCTTGTGCACGGCCCCCAGAAGTTCCTCGGTCGCCGGGCGATCCCCGCCGACGGCGAGGCTGACCAGACGGTGCAGGCTCTCGGGGCCGTCATTCGACAGTGTCATCGGATGACTCGGCGACTGTGTTACGCCGAGCCCGACGAGCTCCGGTCGATAGCGGCTCCCCGAGTCCACCCGATCAGCGCACCAATCCCCACCGGAATCCGATGGCGACGGCCTGCGCGCGGTCGGCGGCATTCAGCTTGCGGAAGAGGCGACGGGCATGCGTCTTGACGGTGTCCTCGGAGAGGAAGAGCTCCTTGCCGATCTCGGCGTTGCTCCGGCCCCGGCTCATCCCGGTGAGCACCTGCATCTCGCGCTCGGTCAGCGCAGGCGCCGCGGACGTCGCCTCGACGGCACGAGGCGCCGGGAGCGGACGGCGCCACACGGCGTCCGACAGAGCGTGCACCACGGTGGCGGCCATCTCCTCCCTCGTCGCGTCCTTGACAACATACCCGCGCGCGCCGCTGGATACGGCGCGCGCGACACCTTCGGCATCTTCGGCCACCGTCACCATCAGCACAAGGGCGTCGGGATGACGGGCGAGCAACCGCCGGGTGGCCTCGACGCCACCGATCCCCGGCATCCGCACGTCCATCATGACCAGGGACGGGCGCTCCACCGGCCAGCGGGCCAGGGCCTCCTCGCCCGAGGAGGCGTCGACCACGCGGGTGATCCCCGGGATCCCCGCCAGCGTCCGATGCAGGGACTCACGGACCAGCACGGAGTCGTCGCACACCAGCACGGTAACCACGGGCTTCCCCTTCCGACCCGCGCCGATCATCGGGGTGAGCCCGGTGCCGGCGAGCCATGGCCGCCCGGCCCGGTGCCGAGGCGATCCTGGGCAAGGTGTCGTCAGCCCGAGGGGCGAACCTGAGCGGATACCGGTCGGAATCGGCCGCCTGATCCAGTCGCCGGAATCAGCCGACCACGATCCACGTTTGACCCGATGCCGAAAGTGGGCACTCCTTCGATGCCGAGTTCGTTCGACTCCCCGAACTGGACGAACCCGATGAACTCGATCCACACCGTGACCAGAGGGTGGGACCTGATGGCTGAGATCTCCCGGCTCCCCGGGCCCGTGGCGGACCTGTGGGAGTGGCAGTTGGACGGCGCGTGCCGTGAGGCCGATCCGACCCTGTTCTTCCACCCCGAGGGCGAACGTGGGCCGGCACGGCGCAAGCGGGCGTCGGCTGCCAAGGCCGTCTGCGCCGCCTGCCCCGTGCTCGAGCAGTGCCGTGAGCACGCGCTGGCGGTCCGCGAGCCCTACGGGGTGTGGGGCGGCCTGAGCGAGGACGACCGCGAGGAGCTGTACCACACCGGACGGCGCCGCCGGGCGGCCGCCGCCAGCTGAGCGCTCACCCGAGACACCCGAACGGGCCCGGTCCGTGCAGGACCGGGCCCGTTCGACGTGATGCCCGCCTCGGGCAGGGTCAGTGCCCGTGCCCGTGGCCGTGGCCGGCGGCCGGGGTGGCCGGCTCCAGCTCCTTCTTCTCGACCACCAGGGTGTCGGTGGTGAGCACCATCGAGGCGATCGACTCGGCGTTGCGCAGTGCCGAGCGGGTCACCTTGACCGGGTCGATCACGCCGCGCGCGTAGAGGTCGGTGTACTCGCCGGTGGAGGCGTCCAGACCGTGGCCGATCGGCAGGCCACGGACCCGCTCGACCACGACGTAACCCTCGAGTCCGGCGTTCTCGGCGATCCAGCGCAGCGGCTCGACGACGCTCTTGCGCACGATCGCCACGCCGGTCGCCTCGTCGCCGGTCAGTCCGAGCGCGTCGAGCGCCGGGGCGGCGTGCACGAGCGCCGTGCCACCCCCGGCGATGATGCCTTCCTCGATCGCGGCGCGCGTGGCCGAGACGGCGTCCTCGATCCGGTGCTTCTTCTCCTTGAGCTCGACCTCGGTGTGGGCACCGACCTTGATCACGCACACCCCGCCGGCCAGCTTGGCCAGGCGCTCCTGGAGCTTCTCGCGGTCCCAGTCGGAGTCGGTGCGCTCGATCTCGGCCTTGATCTGCTGCACCCGCGCCTCGACGTCCGCAGCGGTCCCTGCGCCGTCGATCACCGTGGTGGTGTCCTTGGCGACCACGATCCGCCGGGCGCTGCCCAGCACCTCGAGGCCGACCTGGTCCAGCTTCAGGCCCACGTCGGGCGAGACCACCTGAGCGCCGGTCAGGGTCGCCAGGTCCTGCAGCATCGCCTTGCGCCGGTCACCGAAGCCGGGCGCCTTGACCGCCACCGCGGTGAAGGTGCCGCGGATCTTGTTCACCACCAGGGTGGACAGGGCCTCGCCGTCGACGTCCTCGGCCACGATGAACAGCGGCTTGGAGGCCTGCAGCACTTTCTCCAGCAGCGGCAGCAGGTCCGAGATCGCCGAGATCTTGTTCTGGTGCACCAGGATGTAGGCGTCCTCGAGGACGGCCTCCATGCGCTCCGGGTCGGTCACGAAGTAGGGCGAGATGTAGCCCTTGTCGAACTGCATGCCCTCGGTGAACTCGAGCTCGAGCGCGGTGGTCGAGGACTCCTCGACGGTGATCACGCCGTCCTTGCCCACCTTGTCGAAGGCGTCGGCGATGAGCTCGCCGATCGCCGGGTCCTGGGCCGAGATGGTCGCCACATGGGCGATGTCGTCCTTGCCGTCGACCTCGCGGGCCATCTCGAGCAGGCGCTCGCTGATCGCGGTCACCGCCGCGTCCATGCCCCGCTTGAGCGCGGCCGGGCCGGCTCCGGCGGCCACGTTGCGCAGGCCCTCCCTGACCATGGCCTGGGCCAGCACGGTCGCCGTGGTGGTGCCGTCACCGGCGACATCGTTGGTCTTGGTCGCGACCTCCTTGGCCAGCTGGGCCCCGAGGTTCTCATAGGGGTCCTCCAGCTCCACCTCCTTGGCGATGGTCACGCCGTCGTTGGTGATCGTGGGGGCGCCCCACTTCTTGTCGATCACGACGTTCCGCCCGCGCGGGCCGAGGGTCACCTTGACCGCGTTCGCGAGGGCATCCACGCCCCGCTCGAGCGCGCGCCGCGCGGAGTCGTCGAACTTCAGGGTCTTCGCCATTGACGTCCTTCGTCCTCTCGACGAGGACCGCCCCGGCCGATCGGCGGTCGGCCGGCCGGTCGGGGCGGTCCTGTCTCAACTGGTGTGATGCCTGCCGGCCGAGCCGGCGCAGGTCACTTCTCGATGATCGCGAGCACGTCGCGGGCGGACAGGATGAGGTACTCCTGACCGCTGTACTTGACCTCGGTGCCCCCGTACTTGCTGTACAGCACGGTGTCGCCGACCTTCACGTCGAGCGGGATGCGCTTCTCACCCTCGTCGTCGAACCGGCCCGGACCCACAGCGAGGACCTCGCCCTCCTGGGGCTTCTCCTTCGCGGTGTCCGGGATGACCAGTCCGGACGCAGTGGTCTGCTCGGCCTCGAGAGGCTTCACGACGATGCGGTCCTCGAGAGGCTTGATGGAGACCGACACTTGCGGACCTCCCCTTCGGGAATGTCGATGGGCGGCTGGACTGCGCCGGGTGGGGACCGATCCGTCGTCGCGGGTGCCGGTCGGGCCCGCCCTGCGTTGGCACACTCACCACGAGAGTGCCAACTCAGAATCTAGGACGGTGATTAGCACTCGGTCAAACGGAGTGCCAACCGAACGGCTCCGTCGCCGGGCGCTGACCACCGACGTGCGAGGATCGACGGGTGGACCTGACGGGGATCTCCGGGCTGCTCACCGAACAGGGGTGGGCGCTGTTGGAGTCCCTGCCGCCCTACGACGAGCACGAGGCGCTGGCGCTGGGTGAGCAGTTGCGACGCCAGGGGCACGACGCGGCGCTGGTCGCGGCGGCGCTGACCCAGTCCCGGCTGCGCGCCGCGGGCCGGGCCAAGTTCGGCCCGTTCGCCGACGGCATGCTGTTCACCCCGACCGGCCTGGAACAGGCCACCCGGTTCGCCGTCGCCGCCCGGCACGCCCAGCGGTTCGCCTCGGCCGGCGTCCAGCGGGTGGCAGACCTGGGCTGCGGGATCGGTGCGGACTCGATGGCGCTGGCCACGTTCGACCGGGAGGTGCTCGCCGTCGAGCGGGACGAGGTCACCGCCGCGATCGCCACGATGAACCTGCGGCACTGGCCGGACGCCGTGGTTCGCTGCGAGGACGCCACCGCCACCGACCTGGCCGGCATCGGCGGGGCCTTCGTCGATCCCGCCCGGCGCGGCGAGACCGGACGGCGCCTGCTCGACCCGCGGGCCGGCTCTCCCCCGCTCTCCTTCGCACTCGAGCTGGCCGGGCGCCTGCCTGCGGTCGGGCTGAAGACCGCGCCCGGCATCCCGCACCACCTGGTGCCGGACGGCGCCGAGGCGCAATGGATCTCGGTGGCCGGCGAGGTGGTCGAGGCCGGCCTGTGGTTCGGCCTGATCGCGCGGGACGGCGTGCGCCGGGCCGCCCTGGTGCTGCCGGCGGACGGCGACACCAGCCGCGATCCGGTCGAGGTCACCGATGTGGGGATGCCCGCGCCGGCCGCCGGCCCGGTCGGTTCGTACCTCTACGAGCCGGACGGCGCGGTGATCCGGGCCGGGCTGGTCGGACAGGTCGCCGCGGTGGTCGACGGCCGGCTGCTCGACCCGACGATCGCCTACGTGACGGCGGATCAGCTGGTCCCCACTCCCCTGGCCACTCCCTACGCGATCGAGGACGTCTTCCCGTTCCAGCTGAAGACCCTGCGCGCCTGGCTGCGGGATCGCGGCGTCGGCCGGCTGACCATCAAGAAGCGCGGGACGGCGATTGAGCCGGAGCAGCTGCGCCGTCAGCTGCGGCTGTCCACCAGCTGGGGTGAGGGCGAGGCGACCATTGTGCTGACGCGGGTCTCGGGGCGGCAGAGCGTGCTGGCGGTCCGCCCGGTGCGCTGACGGGTCCGGCGCGTCACATGGGCGGCAGCGACACCCCGAAGCCGTTCGTGCCCAGGCGCACCAGGACCGGCCCGGGACGGGCCAGGTCGCGCACCCGCGAGGAGGCCAACACGTCGAGTTCGCTCACCCGCCGACGGTAGACGTCGTCGCCGGCGGCGCGAGCGGCGTCCAGCGCCTGGGCATTACCCCAGACCATGCGGCGCGACTCCCGCAGCAGCCGCCGGCTCATCACTCGGTTCACCGGAGTCATCGCCAGGTCCACCAGACGCCGCCGTCCCGAGACCGCGTCCAGCTCGCCGTCCTCCGCCGCGACCCGCGCACCGAGCACGGCGTCCATCCGCTCATGGTCACGCTCTCGCCGGGCGAGCAGCACCGGATCGGCGAACTGGGACGGCGAGATCACCGCGACCAGCGCCTGCGGCAGGTCGAAGTTGATGTGGGCGTTCATGCCGAGCAACACGTGGCGCAGCGGATCGGCCTCCGGCGCGGCGGCGAAGGCGATCCGCCACGGTCGCGGCGCCGCGCCCGGGGAGGCCAGGTGGGCGTCGAGCGCGTCGAGGTAGAGGTCGGCGAAGACCGCGTCCCACCACTCCACCCAGGTCGGGTCCTCGAACGCGCCGTCGTCGAGGGCTGCCGCGACGGCCTGGGTGGTGCGCAGGTAGGTGGCGAGGAAGAAGCGCGCCGGGTCCCGGGTGCGCTCGAGCGGCGCCAGGCGCTCGCGCATCCGCCCGATGACCCCGTCGATCGCGCCGCTCATCGCCACCTCCGCCCCTGCGCCGACGTCTCTGTCCCATCTCACCACTGGTGGGGCGGGAAGAGGGCTGTCACAGTGGCCGCGACATCAGGCGGCAACATCAGGCGGCGAGGACGTCGGGGAGGCCCGATGGGACGCTCGGCGATCACCGGGTTCGACCCGGTGCGGCTGGGCCGGCACGAGAACGCGGCCTGGGTCGGGTACTACCGACGCGACTGGCGCCTGGTGCTGCGCTCCGCCCTGGGCATGGTGAGCAGCGGGTTCGGGCTGAGCCGGGCGCAGAGCCTGCGCGGGGCCTGGTACGTGCTGCGGGCCAACCAGGCCTGGGCGCCGTACCCGCAGAACGACCCCGACCGGGCCCGTGAGCTGATGCGCCGCTTCTACGCCATCCTAGCTCGCGCGCACGACCTGCCGATCGAGCCACGGCGGGCGGCCCTTCTCGAGGTCGACTGGTGGCGCGAGCACCGCGTGCTGCAGCGCGAGACAGACACCGAGACAGACACCGAGACCCGTAGCGAGGTCGACGACTCGGCCCTGGTGGCCGCGCTCACCGCGCTGTACTCCTACTTCTACGACGTGCCGCCGGACGCCGTCCGACCCGCGGCGGCACTGCGATCGCGGGCGATGCAGCTCAGTGACGCCTGGGTCGCGCGGGGCTGCGATCCGCACGACGCCTCGCTGCGCGAGCAGCGGCGCATCCTGGTCGCGTCCTACACCGCCCTGCGCCAGGCAGTGGAGAGGCCGCCCGGCTGAACGCTCAGCCGCCGGAGGTCGCCCCGGCCACCCGGGCTGCCGCCACCACCCGAGTACCGACCCCGGGCACTCCGCGGACAGCGTCGGCGATCGTGTCGCGGTAGACCCCGTCGACGTCCGTGGCGATCATCAACAGGTGGGCCGCGACCTGCTCGGTGAGGGCGCCGAGGGCCAGGTCCTTGTCGATCACCGCCTCCACCCGATGCAGCTGTCGCTGGTCGTCGTCCACGGTCGGGATCCCGCGCCCGGCACAGATCACCACCGTGCCCGCCACCAGCAGAGCTGGATCGGACTGTTCGACGGCGGCAGGTTGCCCAGCTCCTGCTCGATCAGATAGCCGATCATGGCCTCGGTCTCGGCCCCGAGCACGTCCAACGGGTACGGCTCGGCCGTCGGTATACGGCCTGCTGCAGGGCGAGCAGGCCGACCTGCCGGGCGTTTCCGTGCGCCACCACCACCTCGTTCGGCGGGCACCACCGTGGCGCTCGGATCACAGGCCCGCCGCGCGTCGGCCCGCTGCGTGCCGGCGTCCATCTGATCTCCGCGAGGCAGCAGGGCATTGCCGCCGAGGGCGATCACGATCCGCATCGCACCCCTCCCGGTCAGGCCAGGGTGGAGGGTATTCCGGGACTGCGTCCGATCAGGGCCGTTGGTCGTCAGCCGTTCCGGCGACGGTGTCGAGCCACAGCCGGGCGTACCGCTCGGCGTCCACGCCCAGCGCGACGTCCAGCACCGAGGGCGCGAGGCCGTGACGGTCGTGTTCCTGGTCCAGCCCGCCGCGCTGGTCCACCACGGTCTGGCCGCGGGTCCAGGTGCCGGCCAGCTCGATCCGGACCGGTAGTCGCCGGGTGGTCAGGCCGCTCGGGTCGACGACGGCACAGACCGCTCCGGCGTCACCGATGGTGGCGTCGCCCTCGGTGAACCGCCGGCACTGGAAGTCGATCAACCCGCCGGCCAGCCGGGCGACCGGGCGCGAGGAAGCCATCAGGTCCGCCGCCCGAGACCGGCTCACCCGGACGTCGTAGAAGACGTCCAGGCCGTACATGGTCACCGGGATCCCGAGCCCGGTGGCAGCATCCAGGACCACGGCCGCGGCCTCGGGATCGTGCCAGACGTTGAACTCGGCGGCCGGCGTGGCGTTGCCGAGCAGCGCCGCGCCACCCATGAACACGATCCGCTCCAGGCCGCCGGCCACCGCCGGGTAGGTGCGCAGCAGCAGCGCGATGTTCGTCAGCGGCGCGAGCGGCACCATTCTCACCCGCGCCCCTGACTCGGCAGCCGCGAGCAGCACGTCGCGGATCAGCTCGATCGCGTGCCGCGGGTCGGGACGACGGCCCGACGGTGCCCAGCCGAGGTCACCCATGCCGTCCTCGCCGTGCACATGGCGGGCCGGGCGCGCCGGCTCGAGCAGCGGCCGGTCCGCACCACGGGCCACCGGCACGTCCTCGCGGCCTGCGACGTCGAGCACGGTCAGGGTGTTGGTGACCACTTGGTCGACGCCGGCGTTGCCGGCCACGCAGGAGACCGCGCGCAGATCGAGCCCAGGGTGGCGGGCGGCGAGCAGGAGGGCGCACGCGTCGTCCACACCCGTGTCCACGTCCAGGACGACGGGCACGGGACGGCTGGTGGTGGCCCCGATCACGGTGGCGAGTCTAGATTTCGCGGGAGGAGGTCTCGGTCATGGGTTCCCGTGTCACGTCCTGCCCGTCGTGCGGCACCCGCAACCGGGTGCCGGTCGCATCGCCCGGCCGCCCGCAGTGTGCCTCGTGCCACGAGGGGCTGCCCTGGCTGGTCGATGCCGAGGACGTCGAGCTGGACGCCGCCCTGCAGACCCGCCAGCTCGTCCTGGTCGATCTCTGGGCACCGTGGTGCGGTCCGTGCCGGATGGTCGCGCCGATCCTGGAGAGGTTGGCGGTGCGATACGCGGGTCGGGTCAAGGTGGTGAAGGTGAACGTGGACCACAACCCCGTGGCCGCGGCCCGGTTCGACGCCCGCAGCATCCCCACGCTGGCCCTGGTCCGCGACGGCGAGACGGTCGGCCGCATCGTCGGCGCCCAGCCCGAACCGGTCCTCGTGCAACGGATCGAGGCCGTACTCGCCGGCTGAGCGCAACCGGGCGATGGCGTCAGGCGGGCCGTCATGGGCGGAACCTCTGGACGGCGATCCGCGCCCCGATCCGACGCAGGAGTGCAGCCGCGTCGCGCAGGCAGAGCGCCGGGTCCGGCTCGAGGTCGAGCAGAGCGTGGACGGCGTCCAGCCCCACCGCCCGCCACTGCTCGTCGGTCAGCAAGGACCGGCCGCAGACAGCGATCACCGGGACGCCGGCTGCTCGCGCTGCCCGGGCCACGCCCATCGGCGCCTTGCCGAGCAGGCTCTGCTCGTCCAGCGAGCCCTCGCCGGTGATCACCAGGTCGGCACCGTCCAGCAGCCGATCGAAACCGGCCAGTTCCAGGACGACCTCGATCCCCGGCCGCATCCGCGCCCCGAGGAGGGCCATCGCGGCGTACCCCACGCCACCGGCGGCACCTGCCCCGGCCCGGTCCACGTCGTCCCGGCCGAGGGCGGCGGTGACCACCTGCGCCCATCGCCCGAGCCCCGCCTCGAGCGCCGCCACCTGCCCGGGCGTGGCTCCCTTCTGTGGCGCGAACACCGCGGCGGCCCCGGTCGGGCCGAGCAGCGGGTTGGCCACGTCCCCGGCGAGGACGATCTCGACCTCGGCCAGGCGGGGGTGCAAGCGGGCCAGGTCGATCCGGTCCAGCTCGGCCAGAGCCGTTCCGCCGTCGGCGATCTCGTTCCCCCGGGCGTCCAGCAGCCGGGCCCCCAGGGCACGCACCATGCCGGCGCCGCCGTCGGTGCTCGCGCTGCCGCCGACCCCGATCAGCAGGCGTCGGGCGCCGGCGTCCAGAACCGTCGCGATCACCTCACCGAGTCCGCGGCTGGTCGCCGTGGTGGCCGCCGGACGCCCACCCGGCAACCGGGCCAGTCCGCACACGTCGGCCAGTTCCACCACCACGACGGGGCCGTCCGGATCCGCGCGCCAGGCGGTGCGGCTCTGCACCGGCTCCCCCGTCGGCCCACTCGCCGTCACCGGGACGGCAGTGAAGCCGGCGGCCAGCGCGGCCTCCACGGTGCCCTCGCCCCCGTCGGCGACCGGGACCCGCGCCACGTCCACCCCCCGGTCAGAGCCCGCCGCGCCGGTGAGACCCTCGGCCAGCGCCTCGGTCACCTCACGCCCCGACAGCGATCCCTTGAACTTGTCGCAGGCCACCACCACACGCACCGTGGCAGTATCACAGCCGTCTCACATCGCGAGAGGCCCGATCAGGCTATGGACGCGGTCACGCAGCGTCCTTACCCTCGTAGCCGTAGGTCATGAGTGCCAGCGTCAAGCCCCGGCTCGCTGGTCGGCAACCCTCCTCCGCGGTGGGGTGCTCCGGGTGACGACCTGGTCCGCGTCCAGACCGGCGCGGGCAAGCGCGGACCCTGGACCCGGGTCCCGGAGCACAGGAGCACCTCGATGACCCTCGCCCCTCTTGCCTCGACCGTCACCCGGTCTCCCGTGCCGACCGTGGCCGACGAGTTGCTCGTGCCGACTGCCGGCGGCCTGGTCGACTTCGCCCACCTCGACCACGCGGCATCCACGCCCGCCCTGGTCACGGTCGAGGCAGCGGTGAACCGTGCGCTGCGCACCTATTCCTCGGTACACCGCGGCAAGGGGTACGCCAGCCGGGTGACCAGCCGCTGGTACGAGTCGGCCCGGGCAGAGGTCGCCGCCTTCGTCGGTGCCCGCAGCCACGACACCGTGATCTTCACCCGGTCCACGACCGACTCCTGGGCCGTCCTCGCCCATGCCCTGCCCGCCCACACCTCGGTCTTCGTCTTCGCCACCGAGCACCACTCGACCCTGCTGCCGTGGGGCGAGCACCGTACCGTCACCCTGCCGATCCCGGCGGGCGTGAACGAGGCGCTCGGCACGCTGGAGGCCGTCCTGGCCGCCGACGTGGCGACCGGAACCTCCGACCACCGGCTGGTCGTCCTCTGCGGCGCCTCCAACGTCACCGGGGAGATCTGGCCCATCGACCGGTTCGTGCGGGTCGCCCGCCGGTACGGCGCCCGGGTCGCGGTGGACGCCGCCCAGCTCGCCCCGCACCGTCGGATCGACCTGGCGGCCGGCGGGATCGACTACCTCGCCCTGTCCGGCCACAAGCTGTACGCCCCCTTCGGCACCGGCGTCCTGGCCGGGCGGTCGGACTGGCTGGACCTCGCGCCGCCCTACCTGATCGGTGGCGGCGCCACGTCCCGGGTCAGCGCCGGCGGCCGGACACCGCGCACCCAGTGGGCAGCCGGCGCGGCGCGGCACGAGGGCGGCAGCCCGAACGTGATCGGGGCGATCGCCCTGGCCGCGGCCTGCGCCACCCTGCGCGAGCACTGGACCGCGGTCGAGCAGCACGAGGCGCGCCTGACCGTGCGGCTGCGCCGCGGGCTGGAGGCGATCGAGGGCGTGCGCACCTACTCGATCTTCGATCAGGATGCCCTCGATCGGGTGGGCGTGGTGGCGTTCACCGTGGACGGGGTGGACTCCTGCGACGTCTCCTCGGTGCTGTCCTTCGAGCACGGGATCGGGGTCCGCGACGGCAAGTTCTGCGCCCACCCGCTCACGGACCACCTGCTCGCCGACCTCCCTCAGGCCACGGCCGTGCGGGCCAGCGTGGGCCTGGCCACCACGCTCGACCACGTCGACCGGCTGGTCACGGCCGTCGCCGGCCTGGCCGAGCTGGTGCGCCGGAACCCGGGCGGCCTGCCGTCGCCGGTCGACCCGCTGGTCGAGTTGGACGCCGTCCGCCCCTGGTGACAGGCGGCACCGACCGACGGCCGGTTCAGGCCTGGATCGTGGTCACCGGCATCGAGGAGTCGACCCCGAGATCGAGGGCTGACGGCACGCGACCGGCGTCCACCAGCAGCGATCCCAGGGCGGCCACCATGGCTCCGTTGTCGGTGCACAACCCCGGCCGGGGGACGCGCAGCCGCACCCCGGCGTCCGCACACCGCTGTCCGGCGAGCGCACGGAGCCGGGAGTTGGCCGCGACCCCGCCGCCGATCAGCAGGCTGTCGATACCGTGCTCCCGGCAGGCGAGCAGCGCCTTGCGGGTGAGCACGTCGACCACCGCCTCCTGGAACGAGGCGGCCACGGTGGCCACATCGATCGACTCGCCCCGCGCCTCGCGGTGCTCGACCCAGCGCGCGACAGCGGTCTTCAGGCCGGAGAACGAGACGTCATAGGGGTGCCGCTCCAGGTCGCGGCCCGAGGTCAGCCCGCGGGGGAACGCGATCGCATCCCGCACTGCTTCGCCGTGGTCGGCCACCGCCTGCGCGGCGGCCCGGTCGATGTGCGGGCCGCCGGGGAAAGGCAGTCCGAGTAGGCGGGCGACCTTGTCGAAGGCCTCTCCGGCGGCGTCGTCGATGGTCCGGCCGAGCGGGGTGACCTGCTCGGTCACGTCGGCGACCAGGAGCAGCGAGGAGTGGCCGCCCGAGACGAGCAGGGCCAGCGTGGGTGCCGGCAACGGACCGTGTTCCAGGGTGTCGACCGCGACGTGGGCGGCGAGGTGGTTGACCCCGAACAGCGGGACGCCGAGGCCGAGCGCCAGCGCCTTCGCCGCAGCCACCCCCACCGTCAACGCACCGACCAGCCCGGGACCGCTGGTCACCGCCACGGCATCCACCTCGGTCAGCCGCACGTGGGCCTGGGCGCAGGAGCGCTGGACCGTGGCCACCATCGCCTCGAGGTGCGCCCGGCTGGCAAGCTCGGGCACCACCCCACCGAACCGCGCGTGCGCCTCGACCGAACTGGCCACGGCATCGGCCA
>Ga0209797_10001121_pt1 | contig 13436 bp, 11 predicted proteins | sample DOMMetBare3Fresh_2_FD_187472 | JGI IMG/M metagenome (GOLD analysis project Ga0209797, IMG submission 187472) | Wetland sediment microbial communities from St. Louis River estuary, USA, under dissolved organic matter induced mercury methylation -... | ecosystem: Environmental > Aquatic >... | reverse complement strand
GCCGAGCACCGGCGACTTCATCACGCCTTCGCGCGCGCGCATCCAGTTGAAGTTGCCCTTGACGGTGTTGATCTCGCCGTTGTGCGCGACCATCCGGTACGGGTGCGCCAGCGGCCACTCGGGGAAGGTGTTGGTCGAGAAGCGCTGGTGCACCAGGGCCAAGGCTGACACCGTGCGCGGGTCCTGCAGGTCGAGGTAATACCGGCCGACTTGCGTGGCCAGCAGAAGGCCTTTGTAGATCACGGTGCGGCAGCTCATGCTGGGCACGTAGTACTCGCGGCTGTGCGTCAGCTTCAGGGCCTGGATCGCCGAGCTGGCCGTCTTGCGGATCACGTACAGCTTGCGTTCGAGCGCATCGGGCACGATCACGTCCGGGCCGCGGCCGATGAAGATCTGGCGGATCACCGGCTCTTTCGCGCGCACCGCCGGCGACATCGGCATCTCGCGGTCCACCGGTACGTCGCGCCAGCCGAGCAGCACCTGACCCTCGGCCTTGACCGCCCGTGCAAGTTCCTGCTCGCAGGCCAGGCGCGAGGCGTGCTCCTTGGGCAGGAAGATCATGCCGACGCCGTATTCGCCGGGCGGCGGCAGCTCGACGCCTTGCGCGCCCATCTCGGCGCGGTAGAACTCGTCGGGGATCTGGATCAGGATGCCGGCGCCGTCGCCCATCAGTTCGTCGGCCCCGACTGCACCGCGGTGGTCGAGGTTGGCCAGGATCATCAGCCCCTGCTCGACGATGCCATGGGCGCGCTGACCCTTGATGTGGGCGACGAAGCCGACGCCGCAGGCATCGTGCTCGTGGACCGGGCTGTAAAGGCCGAGGGCGGAAGCGCTGGCTCGCGCGTTGTCGTCAGACGTCGAGGTCGATGGCTGGGCTGCCTTGGTCATGGCGCTCTCCGGAGACAAGTTCGCGGGAGGGCGAGGTTACTGCGACGCAGCATTTTGAACAAGGCAAATTAATTGGGGTCAGACTCCTATAAATATGCGCGCGGGAGCTGTTTCGCTTTAATTAGGGACAGGCTTTTTATGTGCTCGGGAGACATCGCCTGCCGGCCGGCCTCGCGACCTGGGTTGCTGGGACAGACCGGTACGCTCCTGAACGTACGCTGCAAAGGCCGCCGACCCTGCCGCCCGCCCCTGCATCACGGCGCGGTCGAAACGCAGAGCCAGCGCCGCCGGTACTCCTTCGTCAAGTTTGTAAGCGTGCGCAGACTCCCGTTCGAATGGCGTATTGCCAAGCGACCAGTACGCTGGATGTTCGGTCACCAACGCATCGCGGCGACGACCCAGGTGGTGTGCCGCACTCGACCACGGCCATTCGCCTGCTGCTCCGGCTAGCCCCGCACGAACTGGCTGCAACTCGACATGGATCATCGCCTCCAGCCCCAGCGGCACTGATTCGACAAGACCTGCGCGAAAACGGCCTTCCCATAGCGTGCCGCTGCGGTCATGCCGGCGGTTGAATGCAGCCACGTAGCGCCGACCTAGCGATTGCATCAGCCGACTCAACGATTCGGCCTCTCGCGGGGTGGCAAGCAGGTGCACCTGGGCATCGAGCAGGGCGTAGGCGTGGATTGCCACGCCGTATTGCTGTGCGGCATCGCACAGCATGGTCAGGTAACTGTCGCGGTCGCGGTCATCGGTAAACACGCTCTGGCGGTTGTGGCCTCGCTGCAGCAGGTAGTGCAACTCACCAGCCAGGGCCAGGCGGGACGCGCGCGCCATCGGCTTAGTCGTGCATGAAAGCCGTGGCGCCGCTCAGCCGCTGGTATTCGCGGGCGGCAAAGCGGTCGGTCATGCCAGCGATGTAGTCGGCCACGACGCGGTGCCCGCGCGCGTCGAACGCCGCCGCCTGCTCGACCGGCATCTGATCGGGCGCGGCGGCGTAGGCGGCAAACAGCCGCTGCACCACGATTCGGGCGCGCTCGGTCGTGCGCATCACCTGTGGGTGACGGTACAACGCAGAGAAAAGAAAGCGCTTCAACTGCGTGCTCTGCTCGCGCATCGCGTCGCTGAAACACACGAGCGGCGGCATCGCGCGCACCGCGTCGGCGTCACCGGGTGCATACCGGTCGAGACGGGCCTGCGTGGCCTCGATCACGTCATGAACTTGAGCCGACAACATGCGGCGCAGCGATTCCGCAAGCAGCCGGCGTGGCAACTCCGACAGCTGAGGGTAATCGGCAAGTGCTTCGTCGCGGTGCCGCATGATCAGCGGCACGGCACCCAGCTGCGCCATGTCGAGCAGTCCGGAACGCACACCGTCGTCGATGTCATGTGCGTTGTAGGCGATCTCGTCGGCGAGGTCGATGAGTTGGGCCTCCAGGCTGGGCTGTTGCTGCGCACGAAAGCGCCGCGCCACGCCGCCCGGCTCGCAGGCCTCCAGCAACGCAGCCACGCGCGCCGAGCAGCGCTTCAAGATGCCCTCGCGCGTTTCCAGGCACAGGTTCAAGCCGTCGAACGTGGGGTAGCGCTGCTCGAGTTTGTCGACCACTCGCAGGCTTTGCAGGTTGTGCTCGAAGCCCCCCTGGTCCTTCATGCAGTCGTGCAGCGCATCCTGGCCCGCATGACCGAACGGCGTGTGGCCAAGGTCGTGGGCCAGCGCGATGGCCTCGACCAGGTCTTCACACAACGCCAGGGCGCGTGCGATCGAGCGGCCGAGCTGCGCCACTTCGAGCGAATGCGTCAGCCGCGTGCGGAACAGGTCACCTTCGTGGTTGACGAAGACCTGGGTCTTGTAGACCAGTCGTCGAAACGCCGTGCTGTGCACGATGCGGTCGCGGTCACGCTGGTACTCGGTCCGTGGCGGCGACACGGGTTCTGCGACCCGGCGCCCACGCGTGCGCGCCGGGTCGCAGGCGTAGCGTGCGAGCATCACGAGCCCTTCAGCCAACGTACTCGGTTAGCGTGTCGCGAATCAGCGCCTCGGGCACCGGCCGCAGCGCCGCACGGCCCAGCGCTTCGATCAGCACAAAGCGGATTTCGCCGCCCTCGCTCTTCTTGTCCACGCGCATCAGCTCGAGGTATCGCTCTGCCCCGAGATCGGGCGCCCGCACCGGCAGCCCTGCGCGTGCGCATAGGTCGAGCATGCGGTCACAGAACGCGCGCGGCATCAGACCCAGGCGCACCGACAGGTCGCTGGCCAGCACCATGCCGCAGCCCACTGCCTCGCCGTGCAGCCACTTGCCGTAACCGAGTCCGGCCTCGATGGCGTGGCCGAAAGTGTGGCCAAAGTTCAGGATCGCGCGCAAGCCGGTCTCGCGCTCGTCCGCGGACACCACCGCAGCCTTGAGCTCGCACGAGCGACGCACCGCATGACTCAGCGCGGCGGGGTCGCGCGCCAGTAGCGAGTCGAGGTGGGCTTCGATCCAGTCGAGGAACGCTGCATCGGCGATCGGTCCGTACTTGATGACTTCGGCCAAGCCCGCCGACAGCTCACGCTCAGGCAAGGTGTCCAGCGTGGCCAGATCGCAGACCACGCGCAGCGGCTGGTAAAACGCGCCGATCATGTTCTTGCCCAGCGGGTGGTTGATCGCGGTCTTGCCACCCACCGACGAATCGACCTGCGCCAGCAGCGTGGTCGGAACCTGCACGAACGGTACGCCGCGCATGTAGCAGGCGGCGGCGAAGCCGGTCATGTCACCAACGACGCCACCGCCGAGCGCGAACAGTACCGTCTTGCGATCGCAGCCCTCGCCGAGCAAGCGCTCGAAGATCAGATTCAACGAGGCCCAGTCCTTGTGCGCCTCCCCGTCCGGCAGTTCAAGCGTGAGGACGCGTTCGTAGTGCGGCGCCAATGCCCGCTGCAGATCCTGCGCGTAGAGGCGAGCGACTGTGGGGTTGGTAACTATCAGCGCCGTGGTCGCCGGGGGCAAGCCTTGCCACGACGAGGCGTCATGCAAGACATCGGGTCCGATGACGATGTCGTAGCTCCGATCGCCAAGGGCAATCGGCACACGACATGGGGAGATCGCGCAAACACTCGGCATAGTGCCGAGTTTACGGGGGCGACGCTCCCGGCTCGTTCGCTAACGGCACAACGCCGGCCAACTCGAGTTGCATCAGCACCATATTGACCAAAGCGTGCACCGAAGGCCGGCCTGTCTCGATGATGAAATGTGCCGTGCGTCGGTACAGCGCGTCGCGGTCTTGGAACAGTGCCCGCAAGCGACGCAGAGGGTCGCTGTTACCCTGGAGCAACGGTCGATGGCTGTCGTGCCGCAGTCGTCGGGCCAGATCTTCCGGACTCGACCTCAGGTAGACCACCGTGGTGCGGGAATGCAGCGCCTGCCGGTTGGCCTCGCGCAGTACCGCACCGCCGCCCGTCGCCAACACATGCCCGTCAAGTCGCGTCACCTCGTCGATCACCGCCTGCTCGACATCCCGAAACGCCGCCTCGCCCTGCGTCTCGAAGTAGTCACGGATCGAGCAGCCGATACGCTGCTCGATCACATGGTCAGTGTCGACGAATGGCAGCCCGAGATGCCTGGCCACGTGGCGCCCGACCGTGGACTTGCCACTACCGGGCATGCCGACGAGGGAAATCAGCGCAACTTGGTCGGCGCGGCCTGCCCCCGAATGTCGCACCACGAAGTGAACGTGTCAGCGCACCACACTGCGCTCGGTAACAACCCTGGGCGTCAGGAAGACGAGTAGTTCAGTGCGGGATGTGTCGCGGCTTCTCGTCTTGAACAAATTGCCGAGCACTGGGACATCACCGAGGAAAGGCACCTTGGTCTCAGAACTCTGCTCGCTCTGTTCAAAGATGCCGCCGATGACAACCGTACCGCCGTTCTCGACAAGCACCTGGGTCTTGACCTGCTTGACGTTGATCTCACGACCTAGCGCAGTGAGGGTGCCAAGGCTGTCCTTGTTCACCTGCACATCGAGGATCACATTGCCTTCTGGCGTGATCTGAGGCGTGACTTCAAGCTTCAGCGAGGCCTCGACGAACTCAACTGATGTGGCGCCTGAGCTTGTCGACTTCTGGAACGGGATCTTTGTACCTTGACTGATCAAGGCCTTGACCTGGTCGGCCGTGATGATGCGCGGGCTCGAGACGATCTTGCCTTTGCCATCGGCCTCCAGCGCGGAGATCTCCAGGTTGAGGTATCGAGTCGCGCCGCTATTGAACAACGACACCGCAAACGATGCCGGGTCATACCCGCCTTGACCGATTGCCGGCAAATTGACGAACTGGTTGTCAATGATCCCGCCGGTTGAGGAGCTCCGTCCAGGGCCTGCACCACCACCAACGACGACGTTGTGGATTCCACCCACCTGCCCACCAGCCAAGTTCTGCACGGAGCCACCCAGCTTGACGCCCAGCGATTTGCCAAACGTGTCATTTGCCTCGACGATGCGCGCCTCGATCAGCACCTGACGCACCGGAATGTCGATCTTCGCGATCAGCGACTGAATTTCTTCCAGTTTGGTCGGAATGTCGGTGACGAACAACTGGTTGGTCCGCTGCTCGGCGATCACGCTGCCGCGCGGTGACAGGATGCGAGACGACTGGCCCGTACCACCACTGCCCGACCCTGCCCCGACCAAGCTCTTGGCCACCTCGTCGGCCTTGGTGTAGTTGAGCTGGAACCCTTGCGTGCGCACTGGTTCGAGCTCGGTCTTCTTCTTGCCAGCTTCGAGCTCGGCCTGCTCCTTGATCGCCAGTTCGTCCTTGGGCGCGATCCAGATCACGTTGCCGCTCTTGCGCAGCCCAAGTCCCTTGGCCTGCAGGATGATGTCGAGCGCCTGGTCCCACGGCACGTCCTTCAGGCGCAGCGTGAGATTGCCGGTAACGGTATCGCTGGTCACGACATTGAAGTTGGTGAAGTCGGCGATCACCTGCAGCAGCGATCGGACTTCGATGTTCTGGAAATTCAGCGATAGCTTTTCGCCTTGATAGCCCGGGCCTTGTGTCAGCTTGTTCGGGTCGACGCGCACGGGCCGCACTTCGAGCACGAACTGGTTGTCGCTCTGATAGGCGCTGTGCTCCCAGTTGCCACGCGGCTCGACCACCATGCGCACGCGGTCGCCGGTTTGCGTGGTGGTCACGGTCTGCACCGGTGTGCCGAAGTCGGTCACATCCAGGCGCCGGCGCAAGCTGTCGGGCACGGCCGAGCGCAAGAACTCGACCACCAGGCCAGTACCCTGCTGACGGATGTCCACACCCACCTGGTTGTTGGGCAGACTGACGATGACGCGGCCTGCGCCATCGGCACCACGGCGGAAGTCGATGTCTCGCAGCGGCTGCTGTTCTCGGTTCTGGGCCGGCGCGAAGTTGCCGACCGGTGCGGCTGACACGGGTGCCGCCGCCACGGTGGCTGTTGACGGCGATCCGCTGTCGATAATGATCAGCAGCGCCTTGCCGTCAAGCTGCGCCCGGTATGTCGCAGCTTGCTTCAGGTTGAGCACCAGGCGCGTGCGTTCACCTGCCTGGGCCACATTCACCGAGCGCAGATTGCCCTGATTGAACTCGACCGACGGGCGGCCCAGCGCGCTGCTGACCCCGGGCAAGTCGACCGCGATGCGCGGTGGCGCCTGGATCGCAAACCCCGCAGGCACCGCCGTAAGTGCCTCGCTCAACTCGATTCGGACCACCTCGCTGCCCGACTGCTGGCTGCTGGTGATCGACTGGATCACGCCTTGCGCCAGGGCCGCCGCCGGTGCGCCGATTGCCAGCACCAGCGCAATACCCCATGCCCGCCACTTAATCATGATGCGCCTCTCCTTCGGATTCTTCATCGCGCCCCCCGCTCCAGCAATTGCAGCGTGCTGTTGCGCTCGATCCATTCGCCCGCGGCGTCCTGCACCACTTCGCGAAGTACCAGTTCAGTTTCGCTGACACGCAGCACGCGGCCGTAGTTCTGGCCCAAGTAGTCACCCACCTTGACCTGATAGAGAAGGCCATCAACGCGCAGCAGCGCGAACGGGCGGCCCTGCTTGTTGACGCTGCCAACCATGTTCATGTTGTCCAACGGGTACGCCTCAAGCGGCTCCTTGCGGCGCTTGAGTTCGCTGGCCAGCAGCGAACTGGGCGCACGCTCGTCACGCTTGAAGGCGACTGCAAGCTTTTGGGTACTGAACGGTTCGACCGCGTCGGCCGCGGCATACGGTTGCGGGTCGAATTTCTTTGGCGGCTGCAGTGGCGGCACATTGGGCTTGACTTCGCGGCGCTGCTGCTCCATCCACTGCTGCATTTCTTCGAGATCTGCGCCACAGCCCCCCAGGACGACCACGGCCATCAGGGCCAGTGCGTAGCGCATACCGCGACGTTGCGATTGACGACCAGTGAGCTGGTTCATTTCTTGGCCCCCGCCGCCGGCTTCTTCTGCGCCGCCACTTCGTTGGAATCCAGATAGCGGTAGGTGCGCGCCACTGCATCCATGGCCAGGACGCCGCCGGCGTCGCGCTGAACACCGGTGATGCTCATGTCGTGCAGGGTCACGATGCGAGACAGGTTGGCGACGTCGGCAGCGAAGGCGCCGATGTCGTGATAACGCCCGGTGACGCGGATCGTGATCGGCAGCTCGGCGTAGTAGTCGCGAACCGCCACGCCACCAGGGCGGAACAACTCGAACTGCAAGCCACGGCCGATGCCGGCCTGATTGATGTCGGTCAGCAACGCATCCATCTCGGCCTTGCCGGGCAGTTGCTTCTCGAGCTGCGTTACATACTCCTCGACCTGCTGCTTTTGTTTGCGCAGCTCGGGAAGGTTCACCGCTTGCGCCAGCTTGCTGCGGTAGTCCTGCTTGAGGCCGGGCTCCTTGTTGCGCTCCGCGTCGAGCGCGTCGGTGGCGTCCGATAGCAACAGGAACCAGCCTGCCACCACCACCATCACGCCCAGCAACAGCCAGGTCGCCAACTTGGGCAGGAGCGGCCATTGGCCGGGTTCGTTGCGGTTGAGACCGCGGAATTGCGCCGCGACCTGCTCGAACAACAGGTTGAGGTCGAAGCTGGGGCTCTTGGTCTGGGTGGCCATGGTGCAACCTCAGGAAGCTTTGGCGGCCGCAGCCGGTGTGCTGGCAGCTGCGGCAGCGGGATTCGCCGCCTGCGGGGGTTTGATAGACAAGCGCAACGAGAAATCGTATGTGCGCTGACGGCTCGTCGACTGGCCACCCGCCCTGATCTCGATCAGTTCAGGCTTCTCCAGCCACTGTGAGCTGTAAAGCGTGTTGCGCAGGAACTCCGACACCCGCTCGTTGGATTGTGCGACGCCCGTCACGGCCACCACCTTGCCCGCCTGTCGAATCGAGTTGAGGTAGACACCCTCGGGCGTCTGCTTGACCAACTCATTGAGCAGGTGCACGGGGATGTTGCGGTCGGTCTGAAGATCTTCCACTGCCTTTTGACGCGCCTTCAGCGCATCGATTTCGGCACGCAGGTTGGCAATGTCCTTGATCTGGGCCTCGAGTTTCTTGATCTCCGCACCGACAAACGCATTGCGTTCCATCTGCGCCGATTTCAACTGTTCGAGCACGGCGTACCACAGGCCCACCGCCAACACGCCCATGACTGCACCTGCCGCCAAGCCGGTGAAATACCGCGCTTTGCGTGCTTTGCGCTTTTCTTCCCGGTGGGGAAGCAGATTGATGAGGATCACTGCATGAACCTCCGCATCGCCAGCCCGCAGGCCGTGAGGTACGACGGCGCCTCGCGCCGCACCTTGTTCTCACGCACCGAGCCGCCCAGCTTCATATGCTCGAAGGGGTTGACCACCATCGAGGCGAAGCCGGTCAGGTCGGTGACGCGCTCCTTCAGGCCCGGCAACGTGGCGGTTCCCCCGGCAAGCATCACGTAGTGCACCTTGTGGTGCGGCGTGCTGGTGAAGAAATACTGAAGGGCACGGCCGATCTCCTGCGACAGGCTGTCGACGAAGGGACCGAGGATCGACGACTCATAGTCCTCGGGCAGATCGCCGCCGAGCTTCTTCTGCTCGGCCTCCTCGAATGAAAAGCCGTACTGGCGGGAAATGAGTTGCGTAAGCTGAGAACCGCCAAAGGCCTGATCACGATCGTAGAGCATCTCGTCATCGCGCAATACCTTCAAACTGGTGGTGTCTGCGCCGATTTCGAACAGCGCCACCAGTGCATCCTTGCCCTCGTTGGGCAGGGCCTTGACGATGCGGCTCATCGCCAGTCGCGAGGCGTGGCTTTCGATGTCCAGCACCACCGGCTTCAGGCCGGCGGCTTCGGCCAACCCCTGACGGTCCTGTACGCGATCCTTGCGTGATGCAGCAATCAGCACCTCTACGTCGCCTACCGACGTGGGGCTCGGGCCGATGACGCAGAAATCCAGGCTGACTTCGTCGAGCGAGAACGGGATGTACTGATTGGCCTCGCTCTCGACTTGCAACTCGAGCTCTTCCTCGCGCAAGCCGGCGGGCAACATGATTTTCTTGGTGATCACGGCCGACTGCGGCATCGCCATCACGACATTCTTGGTCCGCGTTCCGCTCTTGCTGACGACGCGGCGCACGGCATCGGCGACCTCGTCGAACTTCTCGATCTGGCCGTCGGTGATCCAACCCTTCTCGAAAGGTTCGGACGCGAAGCGCTCGACGATGAATTCGCCCGCAGCACTCTGGCCCAACTCGACCAGTTTGACGCTCGATGTGCTGATATCCAGCCCGATCATCGATCCGTGCTTACGGCCTAACAGCGAGTCAACAATGCTCACGACGATTCCCCCCCAAGTGCGTCGCCGAATCTGGCCATCCCGCACTCCGGACTGTTAAGAAGTTACTTCAATGCTAGCAGCAAAGCCTTTGAGCGCCCAAGAAATAGGCACGCTTTTCGACCCCGCGTCGTTGTATCGCTCCGACGTGAACGACGCACCTTGGAATGGACATTGACACGACCCTATCGGGCGCTGCATGGGGTAAGCCCTGAGACACCGTGCATGAGTCGAGCAGCAGTTCACAGATCGCCACAGGCAGCGCGGGCCCGCTTCCTATAATCGTCGCAGCCATCGCTGGCGCGCCTCCAGGCGGCTTCAATCGCCCGACCCCGTGAGCCTGAACAATCGCCTTCCTCCTTGGGCCCAGTGGGTCATGCGGCCCTTGGGTTGGGCCGCGGCCCTGCTCGTGACGTTAGCGCTGCTGCTGGCCGCCCTGGCGGCGATCGCGCTCGCGGTGGCCTACCCGAACCTGCCTTCGATCACCAGCCTCACCGACTACCGGCCCAAGCTGCCGCTGCGGGTGTACTCGGCCGACAGCGTGCTGCTAGGCGAATTCGGTGAAGAGCGGCGCAGCTTCGTGCCGATCACGCAGATTCCGAAGGTGATGAAAGACGCCGTGCTGGCGATCGAAGACGCTCGCTTCTACGACCATGGAGGCGTCGACTACGTCGGCATGCTGCGTGCCGGCCTGGCGCAGTTCAGCGAGGCGCGCAGCCAGGGCGCGTCGACGATCACCATGCAGGTAGCGCGCAACTTCTACCTGACCAGCGAGAAGACTTTCACGCGCAAGATCTACGAGGTGCTGCTGACCTGGAAGATCGAGAGCCAGCTCAGCAAGGACCAGATCCTCGAGGCCTACATGAACCAGATCTTCCTGGGCCAGCGTGCGCACGGGTTTGCCGCGGCCTCCGAAATCTACTTCGGCAAACCGTTGAAGGACGTGACGGTGGCCGAGGCCGCGATGCTGGCCGGCCTGCCCAAGGCACCGTCGGCCTACAACCCAATCGTCAACCCGCGGCGCGCCACGATCCGCCAGCAACACATCATCGAGCGCATGCTCGATAACGGCTTCATCAGCGCCGAGCAGGCCAGCGCCGCGCGCGCCGAGAAGCTGCACTACCGCGCGCCTTCGGAAGTTGCGGTACATGCCGAGTTCGTCGCCGAAACCGCGCGCCAGCTGGTTTTCGCCCAGTACGGCGAGGAGACCTACACGCGCGGCCTCAACGCCATGCTGACGGTCAACGCCGCCGAGCAGGCCGTGGCCTATCGCGCACTGCGCCGCGGCCTGATGGAGTTCGAGCTGCGGCAGGTCTACCGCGGACCCGAGGCCTACGTCGACCTGCCGGCCGACCCGGCCGAGGTTGACACCCGTGTCGCCGAAGCGCTCGCCGACCATCCGGACAACGACGACCTGCGTGCGGCGGTGGTGCTCGAGGCTTCGGCGCGCAAGGTCGTGGCGGTGCTGCAAGACGGCGACGAGATCACCGTCACAGGCGATGGCCTGAAACCGGTGGCTTCGGGCCTGGGCGACAAGGCCGCGGCGCAAAAGCAGATTCGTCGTGGCGCGGTAGTGCGTGTGCTGAAGAATGCCAAAGGACAGTGGTCACTGACGCAGGTGCCCGAGGTCGAGGGCGGGTTCGTCGCGCTCGATCCGCGCACGGGCTCGATCCGTGCGCTGGTCGGCGGCTTCGACTATGGCAAGAGCAAGTTCAACCATGTCACGCAGGCGTGGCGCCAACCGGGCTCGAGCTTCAAGCCGTTCATCTACTCGGCGGCTCTCGAAAAAGGTTTCACCCCGACCACCGTGATCAACGATGCGCCGCTGTTCTTCGATGCCGGCACCACCGGCAGTCAGCCTTGGGAGCCAAAGAACTACGACGGCACGTTCGAGGGCCCGATGCCGCTCAAACGCGGCCTGGCCAAGTCAAAGAACATGATCTCGATCCGCATCCTGCAGTCGATTGGTGCACCGTACGCGCAGCAATGGGTCACTCGCTTCGGCTTCGATGCCGAAAAACACCCGCCCTACCTGACGATGGCACTGGGCGCCGGCTCGGTCACGCCGCTGCAAATGGCCAGTGCGTACGGTGTGTTTGCCAATGGCGGCTACCTGGTGGCGCCGCGCCTGATCGAGCGCCTGGTCGACAGCAAGGGCCATGTATTGCAGCAGGCCGAAAAACCGACCCTCGACGAATCCTTGCGCACACTCGACGCGCGCAACGCATTCGTGATGACCACGTTGCTGCAGGAGGTCACGCGCTCAGGCACTGCCGCGCGTGCGCAGGCGAGCCTGAAGCGCAACGACATCTATGGCAAGACGGGTACCACCAACGACTCAATGGATGCCTGGTTCGCTGGCTGGCACCCCAGCGTGGTGGCGGTGGTGTGGATCGGTTACGACAATCCGAAGAAGCTCGGCGACCGCGAAACCGGTGGCGGCCTCGCTCTGCCCGTATGGATCGAGTACATGGCCCAGAGCCTCAAGGGGCTGCCGGTCAAGGAAGGAACGCCGCCCGAGGGCTTGCTCAACGTCGGAAGCGACTGGGTCTACGAAGAGTACGCGCACGGCGCCGGCGTTGGCAGTCTGGGTCTGGAAGAAAAGGCCCCCTCTGCACCGACCGAGGACGAGCGCAAAAGCATCCTCGACCTGTTCCGGAATTAAACAACGGTCAGAACGCCAGCGGCGTGCCCGCTTGCGCGCTGGCCGCCTCAGACAGGCGAGCGAAGAACTCCGCGCCGTCGCGCGAGTCGCGCCAGGCTCCGTCGACATGGCGGAAGTGGTAGCCGCCGCCGCGTGTGGCCAGCCACAACTCGTGCAATGGCGGCTGGGTGTTGACGACGATCTTGCTGCCGCCGGGAAAGGCCAGTTCGAGCAGGCCGCCGGTGCGCTGGCCATCGACGTCGATCACGTCGTCCTGCAGCCAGCGATCAATGGTGGCTTCGATACGCGCGAGCACAGCGGCGGTCAACCGGTGGTACTCGGCGTCGGTCAGCGGTGTGGCTTGCATAGAATCGTCGGCATGAAATCCCTCATACGCACATCGAGTGTAGCTACCGCTCGTTGCCCCCCCTGTCGAAAGGGGCAGCGCGGCCTCGCGTCGATAGCGTTGCTGGTACTGCTGGCGGGCTGCGGCCAGAAAGGGCCGCTGACGCTGCCGCCGCCTGCGACTGCGGCCAGCGCTCCGGCGCCGGGCAAATGACGGCGCTACCCGGCGCGCCGTACATCGCCTGGCGCGGCAACGAACTCTTCGTCGAAGGTCTAGGCTTGGCCGCGCTGGCACGCGAGCACGGCACACCACTGTATGTCTACTCGCGTGGCGCGATGCTCGACGCGTTGGCGGCGTACCAACGTGCACTGGCCGGTCGCACGCACTTGGTCTGCTATGCGATGAAGGCCAATTCGACCCTGGCGGTACTGCAGACCTTCGCGCAAGCCGGCTGTGGCTTCGACATCGTCTCGATGGGCGAGCTCGAACGCGTGCTGGCCGCCGGCGGCAGCCCCGCCAAGGTGGTGTTCTCCGGTGTCGGCAAGCAGCGCCACGAAATGCGCCGCGCCCTCGAGGTCGGCGTGAAGTGCTTCAACGTCGAGAGCCTGGGCGAATTGCGGCTGCTGTCCGCGGTCGCCACCGAGGCCCGCCTGCGCGCACCGGTCAGCCTGCGCATCAACCCCGACGTCGACGCCAGGACGCACCCCTACATCTCGACCGGCCTCAAGGGCAACAAGTTCGGCATCGCACACGACCAGGCGTTGGCAGCCA
>Ga0209797_10001120_pt1 | contig 13444 bp, 13 predicted proteins | sample DOMMetBare3Fresh_2_FD_187472 | JGI IMG/M metagenome (GOLD analysis project Ga0209797, IMG submission 187472) | Wetland sediment microbial communities from St. Louis River estuary, USA, under dissolved organic matter induced mercury methylation -... | ecosystem: Environmental > Aquatic >... | reverse complement strand
TCGGTGCCGGCGAGTGCGAGCGGGAACGAATTGGTGCCGCTGATGCCGACGCCCAGCTCGGTGAGCACGCCGTCGCGCAGCGCCAGCACCACGCCCACGCCGGCCAGCGGGAAGTCCATCGCGCCGCGCGTGCGCGCCTTGCGGTACGCGCTTCGTTGCCCCGGCACCGGCGCGCGCAGGAGCACCCGGGCGACGAACTCGCCCGGCACCAGAGTCAGGTGCGCCGCACCGTCGTCGCGATACAGCTGCGCCAGCGGCATGCGACGCGGCCCGTCGGGCGTGGCGACCTCGACCTGCGCGCCGGCGGCGAGCAGCACCGGTGCGACGTCGCCGCTGAACGCGGCGTGGCAGCGCTGGCCCTGCGGCGCGACGTGGCAGATGGCGCCGCCGCGCTCAAGCAGATCCGGCTCCGCCGGGCTGCTCGAACCCCCTCGGGGGGCTGGCCCGGACATCGGCCCGGACCCGGGGACACGCTTCAGGCACCAGCCGTTGCTGCTGCGCCACCAGGCACTCTGGTTGTAGTAGACGCAGCGCGTGTCCTGGCACAGGTTGCCGCCCAGCGTGGCGGCGCTGCGATGGCCCGGGCCGGCGACCGAACGCGCCGCGTCGGCCAGGGCCGGCAGCGCCTGTGCGATCCGGGCGTCGTCGACCAGGCGCGCGAGCGTGACCCCGGCGCCGATGGCCAGCGCGCCACCGTCGGACTCGATCGCATCGAGCCCGGCGACGTGGCCCAGGTCGACCAGCCGCGACGGATGCTCGAGCCCGCGCCGCAGGTTGGGCAGCAGGTCGGTGCCGCCGCCCAGCGCGCGGCCGCCTTCGGCCAGCAGCGCCGCGGCCGCGGCCATCGTCGTCGGGTGCGCGAGCGTGAATTCCGGCAGGCCGCTCATGTCAGCTCACTCCCTTGGCCAGCGCGCGCCGTGCCTGCAGCCGCTCGTCGCGACGCCGCGCGTGCAGCGCCTCGAGCAGGCGGTCGGGCGTGACCGGCAGTTCGTGCGGGCGGATGCCCACCGCGTCGCACACCGCAGCGGCAAGCGCCGGCGCGAAGCCGTGCAACGCGCCTTCGCTCGCCTCCTTGGCGCCGAACGGCCCCAGCGGGTCGTGGCTCTCGACCAGCGTGACGTCGATCGGCGGCGATTCGGCGATCGTCGGGATGCGGTAGTCGAGGAAGTTGGCGCGCAGGTGCAGGCCCTCGTGGTACTGCGTCTCCTCGCTCAGCGCCTGGCCCATGCCCATCCAGACAGCGCCCTGCACCTGGCCTTCCACCGCCAGCGGGTTGAGCGCGCGGCCGCAGTCGTGCGCGACCCACACGTGCTCGACCGTCACCGCGCCCGTGTCCTCGTCGACGGCCACCTGCACCACCTGGGCGGCGTAGGAGAATCCGGCGGTCGAGCCGACTGCCGCGCCGCGGAACTTGCCGCCCTGCGTCTCGGGCGGCGTGGACCACGCGCCCTTGATCGTCAGCGTGCCATGGTCGGCCAGCGCGGCCTGCACCACCTGCGCGAAATCCAGGCGGCGGTCGGTGCCGGCGATGCAGCACGATTCACCCTGCCAGTCGATGTCGTCGGGCTGCACCTCGAGCCGCTTGGCGGCGGCCTCGACCAGCACCCGTTTCATCGCCTGCGCCGCACGCAGCGCGGCATTGCCGACCATGAACGACACGCGCGACGAATACGAGCCGTTGTCCTTGGGCGTCAGCATGCTGTCGGTGGCCATCACGCGGATGCGCGCCATCGGCAGCAACAGCACCTCGGCCACCACCTGCGTCAGCAGCGTCGACGAGCCCTGGCCGATGTCCGATGCGCCGGTGAGGATGGTGATGCCGTTGTCGAAGTCGAGCTTCAGGTTCACCACCGCGTGCGGCTCGCCGCTCCAGTGCACCGGCTTGGCCGATCCCGACACGTAGTGCGAACAGGCCAAGCCCAGGCCGCGGCGCACACCGGGTGCCGCAGGCAGCCGGCCCCTTCGTGACCTCCAGCCCGACGCCCGTTCGACCGCATCCATGCATTGCGGCAGGCCGTAGGAGTTGACCTGCAGGTCGTTGAGCGTGCGGTACGGCGTGTCGATCAGGTTGGCTCGGCGCACGGCAAACGGGTCGAGCCCGAGCTGCGCCGCCATCTCGTCGAGCAGCGACTCGAACGCGAAGCGCACGTTGACCGCGCCGTGGCCGCGCATCGCGCCGCACGGCGGCAGGTTGGTGTAGACGCGGTAGCCGCGATAGCGCACCGCGCCGACCTTGTACAGCGCGTGCAGCAGCGCGCCGGCGTACAGGATCGTCACCAGCCCGTAGCCGCCGTAGGCGCCGCCGCGCTGCACCACCTCGGCCTCGACCGCGGTGATTTCGCCACTGCGCTTCAGGCCGATCTTCAGCCGCGTCTCGGTGGCCGGCCGGCCGCGGTGGGTGAGGAAGCCCTCCTCGCGCGTGAGCTGCATCGTCACCGCCCCGCCGGCGGCGCGCGCGAGCGCCGCGGTGACCATCTCGAAGTTCAATGGCTCGACGCGGTGGCCGAAGCCGCCGCCGACGAATGGCTTGATCACGCGGATCTGCGAGGTGTCCAGACCGAGCGTCTGCGCCAGCGTGAGGTGCAGGTAGTACGGCACCTGCGTCACCGAATGCACCGTCAGGCGCTCGCGCTCGGGCTCCCACAACGCCACGGTGGCGTTGAGCTCGATCTGGCCGTGCGCGACCTCGGCGCAGTCGTACCGGCGCTCGAGCACCAGGTCGGCCGCGGCGAAGCCTGCTTCGACGTCGCCGAAGTCCTGCTCGACCAGCCGCTCGATGTTGCCCGGCTTGTTGTCGTGCAGCAGCAGCGCGCCGTCGGCGCGCGCGTCCGCGGCGGCAAAGTATGCCGGCAGGTGATCGATCTCGACATCCACTGCGGCCAGCGCGGCCTCGACGCTGGCCTCGTCGTCGGCGGCCACGGCAAACAACGGCTCGCCGCGGTAGCGCACCTTGCCGCGGGCCAGCGGCCATTCGTTCTGCGCGATCGGGATCACGCCGTATGGCGCGACGAAGTCCTCGCCGGTGACCACCGCGTGCACGCCGGGCAGCGCCAGCGCGCGGCTGGCGTCGATGCGGCGGATCACGCCGTGCGCCACCGGGCTGCGGAAGATGCGCCCGACCAGCGTCGCGCCCAGCGGCAGATCGGCGGTGTAGCGCGCGCGGCCGGTGACCTTCTCGATGCCGTCGACCAGCGGCGTGCGCTCGCCGATCGAATGCGTCGGCGGCGCCGGTGCGCGCTTCAGGCTGGCGTCGTCGTATCTCATGCCCGAGCTCATGGCTGCCCCCTGACCGCCGCTGCGCGTCGGCCTCCCCCCGCGGGGGGCGAGTCGACTTGGGGCGGCCCGGCGTCGACTCCGGCTGCCGCCTGCACCGACTCGATGATCTTCACGTACCCGGTGCAGCGGCACAGGTTGCCGGCCAGCGCCTCGCGGATTTGCGCCTCGCTCGGATCGGCCACGCGGCGCAGCAGCGCCTCGGCGGCCATCACCATGCCGGGGGTGCAGAAGCCGCACTGGGTGCCGAGCTTCTCGTGGAACGCCTGCTGCAGCGCACTCATGCGGCCCCCTTGGCCCTGCGGGCCGTCCCCCCGAGGGGGAATTCGCCCTTCGGAGCGGCCGTGCGGGCTCATGCGGCCCCCTTGGCCCTGCGGGCCGTCCCCCCGAGGGGGAATTCGCCCTTCGGAGCGGCCGTGCGGGCTCATGCGGCCCGGGGCGGCGAGCCCCTCGATCGTCTCGACCGCGCGCCCCTCGACCTGTGCCGCCAGCGTGATGCAGGCCAGCCGCGGCTCGCCGTCGACCAGCACGGTGCAGGCGCCGCATTCGCCGCCGTCGCAGCCCTGCTTGGTGCCGGTGAGACCGAGCGAGTCGCGCAGCACGTCCACCAGCAGCGCGTGATCGGCGGCCGCCACGTCGTGGCTGCGGCCGTTCACCCGCAGGCTCAGCAATCTCTTGGTCATGGATTCACACTCCCGGTGGCGCGCAGGTCGCGCACGCGCACCGCCTTGCCTTGCGAGCGCGCGATCGCGCCGGGCGGCTTGACGTCGACGTCGACCGTGATGCCGACCATCGACTTGACGTGATGCGCGACGTCGCGCGCGAGGTTGTCGAACTGGTCGGCGGCCAGCCCGAATGCGGCCTCGACCTCGAGCGTCACATGGTCGAGGCTGCCGCGCCGCTGCAGCACCAGCTGGTAGTGCGGCGCCAGATGCGGGCGGCCGATCAGCACCGCCTCGATCTGCGACGGAAACACATTGACGCCGCGCACGATCAGCATGTCGTCGTTGCGACCGGTGACGCGCAGGATGCGCAGGTGCGTGCGACCGCAGTCGCACGGCGCGCGGGTCAGCCGCGTGATGTCGCGCGTGCGGTAGCGCAGCATCGGCAGCGCCTGCTTGGTGAGCGTGGTGATCACCAGCTCGCCGGCCTCGCCCTCGGGCAGCGGGCGCCCGGTGTCGGGGTCGATCACCTCGAACAGAAAGTGATCCTCCCAGCCGTGCAGGCCGTTCTGGCACTCGCACTCGACCGCGACGCCCGGGCCCATGATCTCCGACAAACCGTAGTTGTCGATCGCGACGAGTCCCAGACGCGCCTCGATCTCGCGGCGCATCGCCTCGCTCCACGGCTCGGCGCCGAACAGGCCGACGCGCAGCGCGCCCTGCCGCAGGTCGATGCCCGACTGCTCGGCCACCTCGGCGATCGCCAGCGCGTAGCTCGGCGTCGCGCACAGCACGCGGGCACCGAAGTCCATGATCAGCGCGATCTGCCGCTCGGTGGAGCCGCCGGACATCGGCACCACCACCGCGCCGAGGCGCTCCGCGCCGTAGTGCATGCCCAGGCCGCCGGTGAACAGGCCGTAGCCGTAGGCGTTGTGCACGATGTCGCCGCAGCGTGCGCCGGCGCAGAACAGCGTGCGCGCCATCAGCTCGGCCCAGGTGTCGAGGTCGGCCTGCGTGTAGCCCACCACCGTGGGCTTGCCGGTCGTGCCCGACGAGGCGTGCAGTCGCGACAGCTCGTGCACCGGCCGCGCGAACAGGCCGAACGGGTAGTGGTCGCGCAGGTCGGCCTTCACCGTGAACGGCAGCCGCGCCAGATCGGCCACGCTGTGCAGGTCGTCGGCATGTGCGCCGGCCGCATCGAGCCGCTCGCGGTGCAGCGGCACGCTGGCGTGCGCGAGGGCCACCGTGTCGCGCAGGCGCCGCAGCTGCAGCTGCGCCAGCTGCTCGCGCGGCATCGTCTCCACGTCCGGATGCAGCCAGCGCGTCGACGGCTCCGGGCGGCGGCGGGCGGTGGAGGCAGGAGCGGCGAGCATGCGGCGTCTCAGCGCGGGTCGGACACGCGGCGCACGCCGCGCACCGGCAGCTGCGTCAGCGAGAAACCCTGGTTGAACGCGGCGCGCGTGACCAGGTGGAACTTGAACGCCGCGCCGCCGGCCGCGGCCAGCGCACCAGCCAGGCCCCACAGCGCAGTCGTCGCCGCGCCGGCCAGCGGCAGCACCTGGGCCAGCACGATCAGCACCAGCGGTGCGAGTCCGCCGGCGAGCCACAGCGGCGCCGCCATCGCGTTCAGCGCCTTCATCGGCCGCGGCCCCCACAGCAGGCCCAGGCGCTGCCGCCACAGCCGCGCCAGCAGTGTGCGCGCCAGCAGCGCCGCGGCGAAAGCCGCCAGCGCCAGCGGCGGCGCGCCGCCGAACGCGGTGGCGGCCACGCAGAACAGGCCCCCGCCTTCGACCAGCCCGGTGAGCAGCACCAGCGGCGTGGTCATCGGCTGGCGCCAGGCCACGATGCCCTTGGCCGCGTGCAGGATGCGCGCCTGGCAATAGACGAAGGCCAGCGCCAGCGCGGCGACCACGCCCGCATAGGCGGTCACGCCGAGCACGGTGAGCAGGCCCAGCGTGAGCAGCGCCGCGGCGACCAGCGACTCGCGTGTCATCCACGACGTGCGCGGGTTGAAGAACACGTTCAATGCACGCAGCGGGCGGCCGATCTCCAGCCACACCAGCAGCAACCCGGTGGACACCAGCGCCATGCCGACCAGCCACAGCGTGACGGCCGGCGCTCCACGCCAGCCCGACAGCGCCACGAACACCATCAGCCCGGCGCCGGCACCGCCGGCCATGAAATTGCCGGCCGCACGAGCGTCCCAGCTCTTCTGCAGCCACGGGTTCGGGCCGTAAGTCATTCGGTCACCTCGTGATCCCACAGGTAGTGGAAGTTCGGCCCCGTGCCCAGCTCCTCGTGCATGCGGAAGTGCTGGTTCTTGGCCAGCAGCGTGGACACCGGGCTGGCCGGGTCGTCGGCATCGCCGAAGATCAGCGCGTGCGTGATGCAGGCGTTGACGCAGGCCGGCGTGGCATCGGCGTCGACGCCGGGCGTCAGGCCGGCGGCCAGGCCGGCGTCGATGCGATCGACGCAGAAGGTGCACTTGGTGGCCACCGCCAGTCGGTCGGGGTCGATGCGCTGCGCCTCGCTCGGCATCGCGTCGCCGTAGGCGAACGTCGCGCGGTCGGTGCGGTAGCGCGCCTGGTACGGGCAGGCCACCGCGCAGTAGGCGCAGCCGATGCACAGGTCGTAGTCGATCGTCACGATGCCATCGGCGCGCTTGCGCGTGGCCGTGGTCGGGCACACATCCAGGCACGGCGGGTCGTCGCAATGCTGGCAGCCCACCGGCACGAACACCCGCTGCACGTCGGGGTATTCGCCGAACTCCATGTCGAGCACACGGCGCCACTGCACGCCGGGCGGCGTGGCGTTGGTCTGCTTGCAGGCGGCCGTGCAGGTCTGGCAGCCGATGCAGCGGCGCAGGTCGGCCACCATCGTCCACTTGGTCATGGCTGCGGCTCCGACGGCCGGCGGCGCGAGGTGCTCACGACTTGGCCTTCTGCGCCTTGGCGAGGATGCGCGCCTCGGTCTTCTTCACGTCGACCACGAAGCGCTGGTGCTTGCCGCGGCAGATCGTGTCGATGCCGTCGGTGCCGTCGAACTCGAAGGTGACGCTGCGGCCGTCGACCGCGGTGGCGCGCAGGTTGAGCGTGACGGACAGGCCGAGCGGCGTGGCGGCCAGGTGGTCGAGTTCGACCCGCGTGCCCACCGAGTCCTCGCCGGCGTCCAGATGCTGCAGCAGCAGGTTGCGACAGCCGATCTCGACGTCGCGCACGAGCATCGGCGTCGCGTACACGCGCGCGCCCTCGCCCATGAAGTCGATCGTGCGTTCGCGGTCGACCGCGAATCGGGTGGTGCTGGAAATTCCGGCCTGCAGTGACGGTTTCATCGTTCGGTCCTTCGCTGGAAAGGTTGGTCTTCGGTGGTGCGGTCAAAGGCCCATGTAGGCTTGCTGCACCTCGGGCTTGCGTCGCAGCTCGGCGGCGGAGCCTTCGAGCACGATGCGTCCGGTCTCCATCACGTAGCCGCGGTCGGCGATGGCCAGCGCGGCGCGTGCGTTCTGGTCGACCAGCAGGATGGTCGTGCCGCTCGACTTCAGCGCGGCGATCTGCGCGAAGATCTCGGCGACGAGCCGCGGCGCCAGGCCCATGCTGGGCTCGTCGAGCAGCAGCAGGCGTGGCTCGGCCATCAGCGCGCGTGCGATCGCGAGCATCTGCTGCTGGCCGCCCGACAGGTTGCCCGCGGCCTCGCGCCGCTTGGCCTGCAGCACCGGGAAGATCGCGATCACACGCTCCAGGCCCTCGGCATGGCCTCGTGCGAACGCGCCCAGGCGCAGGTTGTCCTCCACGCTCAACGGGCCGAACACCTGCCGCCCCTCGGGCACCTGAACGACGCCGAGCTTGACGCGCTGCCGCGGCGTCAGGCGCGTGAGGTCCTGGCCGTCGAAGCCGATCGCGCCCCCGCTGGCGGGCTGCACGCCGGAGATCGTGCGCAACAGCGTGGTCTTGCCGGCGCCGTTGGCACCCACCAGCGCGACGAGTTCGCCGGCGCCGACGTGCAAATCCACCGCGGTCAACGCCGGAATGCGTCCGTAGCGGCTGCAAAGGCCCCGCACGTCAAGCATCGCTGGCCTCCAGCGCCGGCTCGGCCACGCCGAGGTAGGCCTCGATCACCGCCGGGTTGCGGCTGACTTCGTCGGGCGTGCCCTCGGCCAGCTTGCGCCCGTGGTCGAGCACCAGCAGGTGGTCGGAGACCTCCATCACCAGGCGCATGTTGTGTTCGACCAGCACCACGGTGACGCCCTCGCCGGCCAGGCGCTTGATCAGGGCGTCGATCTCGTGCGCCTCGGTGGCATTCAGGCCGGCGGCCGGTTCGTCGAGCAACAGCACGCTCGGCTCGGCCGCCAGCGCCCGCGCGATCTCCAGCCGCTTCAGCGCGCCATAGGGCATCGCGTCGGCGGCGGCATCCGCCCACTCGTCCAGCCCCACGCGGTGCAGCAGCTCGCGCGCATGGTCGCGGCAGGCGGCTTCGGCGCGCACGCGCGACGGCGTGCGCAGCAGACAGGCCAGCAGCGATGCCGCCTCGCGCAGATGGCGGCCGGTCATCACGTTCTCCAGCGCGCTCATGTTGAAGAACACCTGCAGGTTCTGGAACGTGCGGCCGACGCCGGCGGCGGCGAACTGGTGCGGCCCGAGGCCGGTGAGGTCGCGCCCGTCGAGCAACACGCGGCCGGTGTCGGGGACATACAGCCCGGTGAGCATGTTGAGCAGCGTCGTCTTGCCCGCGCCGTTGGGGCCAATGATCGAGTGCACCGCGCCGCGCCGGACCTGGAACGACACGCCCTGCATCGCACGCACGCCGCCGAACGACTTGCCGAGGTTCTCGATGACCAATACGGTCATGTCGGCCTCAGCGGCGGCGCGACAGCGCGAACAGACGCTGCAGCGAAGGCACGATGCCTTGCGGCAGGAACACCATCGTGGCGATCAGCACCGCGCCGAAGACCATCATCTCGTAGTCCTTCAGCACCGTCAGCACCTGCGGCAATGTGGTCAGCACCGCGGCGCCCACCACCGCGCCGAACACCGAGGCCATACCGCCGAAGACGACCATGATCACGAGTTCGACCGAGTGCATGAAAGAGGCCTTGGCCGGCGTGATGAAGCCGGCGTAGTGCGCCATCAGCGCACCGGCCAGCGCGGCGAGCACCGCCGAAATGACGAACACACGCAGCTTGTGCCGCGCGGCGTCGATGCCCAGCGTCTGCGCCGCCACCTCCGAGCCGTGCAGCGCGCGCAGCGCGCGGCCGGCGGGCGACTCGATCAGGTTCAGCGCCAGCCACACCGTGCCCACCAGCGCGGCGCCGACGATCGCGTACCAGGTGTGCTCGCCCTGCACCGTCCAGCCGAAGAGCACGATCGGCGGCACCGATAGGCCGTCGGGGCCACCGGTGAGTTTGTCCTCGGTGGACAGCACGATCGAGACGATGACGCCCAGCCCGAGCGTGGCCATCGCGAGGTAATGCCCGCGCAGTCGCAACGTGGGCCGGCCCACCAGCAGCGCCAGCACGCCCACCGCGGCCACCGCGAACGGCAGCGAGGCCCACACCGGCCAGCCGGCGGTGCCGGCCAGCAGCGCCGAGCCGTAGCCGCCGAGCGCGAAGAAGCCGGCGTGGCCGAGGCTGATCTGTCCGGCATAGCCGATCAACAGGTTCAGGCCGACGCAGACGATGGCGTTGAGCGCCACCAGGATCGCGATCTCGTAGAAGTAGTTGTTGCGCATCACCAGCGGCAACAGCACGATCACGCCGGCCAGCAGTGCGAGCCCGCCGGTGCGCGGCTGCATCCAGCGGCGCGAGCCCGGGGCGGTGGGCTCAGACACGCTCAATGCGGCGTGCGCCAAGCAAGCCTCCGGGCAGGAAGAACAGCACTGCCAGGATGATCACGAAGGCGATCACATCCTTGTAGGCCGACGAGATGAAGCCCGCGCCCAGGCCTTCGGCCAGACCGAGCACCAGGCCCCCGAGCACGGCGCCGCCGAAGCTGCCCAGGCCACCGAGCATCGCCGCGGCAAAGCCCTTGAGTCCCAGCATGATGCCGCTGTCGTACGCGGTGAAGGTGATCGGCGCGGTGAGCACTCCGCCGAGCGCGCCGAGCAGAGCGGCCAGTCCGAAGCTGACCCACAGCACGGTGCGCGTGTTCACGCCCATCAGGCGCGCAGCCAGCGGGTTGTACGACGTGGCGAGCATGGCCTTGCCGAACAGCGTGCGGCCGAAGAACCAGCTCAGGGCGGCCACGGCCGCGGCCGCGCCGGCCAGCACCCAAATGCTTTGCGGCAGCAGCGTCGCGCCGAACAGGTGGATCGGTGCATCGCCCGAGAACGCGGGCAGCGCGTGCACCCGCTTGTCCCACACCAGCTGCGCCAGCCCGCGCAGGAACAGCGACACGCCGATGGTGATGATGATCAGCGTCACGGTGCCGGCGTGGCGCGCCGGCTCGATGGCGATCTTCTCGACCAGCAGGCCGACGAACATCGCGGCCAGCAGCGCCAGCAGCACCGCGATCGGCAGCGGCAGGCCCATCGCGAGAAAGCTCACCGCGCTCATGCCGCCGACCATCACGAACTCGCCCTGCGCGAAGTTGATGGCGCCGCTGGCGTTGTAGACGATCGAAAAACCCAGCGCGACCAACGCATAGATCGCGCCGGCGGTCAGGCCGCTGGCAACGAACTGGACCCATTGGCTGCCCATGGCGCGGGTCCGGTGCGGTGGCGTTCGGGCGTTACTTCACCAGCGACCAGTCGCCGCCCTTGACCTCGAGCATGCGAAATGCACTGAGGTCCAGGCCCATGTGGTCGGTGGCCGACATGTTGACGACACCGCCGGTGCCGATGTAGCCCTTGGTGGCCTCGAGCGCGTCGCGCACCTTGGCCTTGTCGGTGCCGCCGGCCGCCTTGATCGCGTTGACCGCCAGCATCAGCCCGTCGTAGGCATGGCCACCGAAGGTGGACACTTCGGCCTTGTACTTCTGCTCGAAGTCCTTGCTGTAGGCGGTGACCACGGGCTTCTGCGCGTCGCCGGCCGGCAGCAGATCGGCCACCAGCAGCGCCGCGGCCGGCAGGCGCACGCCCTCGGCCGCCGGGCCGGAGAGCTTGATGTACTCCTTGCTGGCGACGCCGTGCGACTGGTACAGCGGCAGCGTGAGGCCCACCTGGCGGTAGTTGCGCGTCACGATCGCCGGGCCCTGGCCGAAGCCGGCGTTGAGCACCGCCTGGGCGGCGCTGGCGCGGATCTTGGTGAGCTGCGCCGTCATGTCGGTGTCGGCTGCGCCGTAGGTTTCGTCAGCGACGATTTCGACGCCATACTTCGACGCGACCTTGACACACTCGGCACGCATCGACTTGTCGAAACCCCCGGCGCCGGAGATCAGCGCCACCTTGCTGAGCTTGCGCGCCTGCAGATCGACGAAGATCTTCTCGCAGGCCATGCGGTCGGTGTGCGGCGTCTTGAACACCCACTTCTTGACCGGCTCGACGATCACCACGGCGCCGGCCAGCGAGATGAAGGGCATACCCGCAGCCTCGGCCAGCGGCACCGCGGCCATCGTGGCGCCGGTGGTCGAGCCACCGACAATGATGTCGACCTTGTCCTGCTCGATCAGGCGCTTGGCGAAGGTGCGCGCCTTTTCGGCGTCGCCGCCGTCGTCGTAGGCCACCAGCTGCAGCTTGCGCCCGAGCACGCCGCCCTCGGCGTTGAGGCGCTCGACCACCATCTCGAGCGTCTTCTGCTCCGGATCGCCGAGGAACGCCGCCGGGCCGGTCACCGACAGGAAGCTGCCGATGCGGATCGGCTCCTGCGCCTGCGCGGGGCTGATCACGCAGCCTACCGCCACGGCAGCCAGGGCCAGGCGGACCTGTCGGCGAACACGATTGAATGGGCGCATCGGGGGTCTCCTGTAGGGTTGGTCGCGAGCCGGATCGAACGTCCGGTTGGCCGCGGGCTGCGGCGCCCACTGGCCTGCGGCAACCGACACACGGCTAGAATTCCCAGCACTTGGCTCATTCTGGTACCGGAATGCGCTTATTTCCTTGATCTGCCTTAAAGCACACGCTTGACCGCCAGCCCCGCCGCCGCCCGCAAACGCGCTCGCGCCCGACGCGAAACCACCGATGCGGTGAACGTGCGCCCGGTCAAACGCGGCGACCTGCCCGAGGTGATCGCCATCGACGCCACCGTGACCGGTCTGGAGAAGCAGGCCTACTGGCGCTCGGTGTACCGGCGCTACGGCGTCGGCGGCAAGGACCAGCGCCACTTCCTGGTCGCGGTGATGGGCGAGCGCATCGTGGGCTTCCTGATCGGCGAGGTGCGCGATTGGGAGTTCGGCTCGCCGCCGTGCGGCTGGGTGTTCGCGATCGACGTGCATCCCGACGCGCGCCAGGCCGGCATCGGCAGCCGCCTGATCCAGTCGATCAGCGCGCTGTTTCGGCGTGCCGGCGTGCGCAAGCTGCGCACCATGCTGGCCAGCGACAACACGCTGATCCTGTCGTTCTTCCGCAGCCAGGGCATGATGGCCGGGTCGCTGATCCCGCTGGAAATGGACCTCGAATGAAGCTGCAGAAGAACACCATGCTCGCGCTGTACAGCGTGCTGGAGTTCGCCGCCGACCCCACGCGCCACATGGCCGCCTCGGTGATCGCCGACAAGTACGGCGTGTCGCAGCACCACCTGGCCAAGGTGCTGTCGGAGCTGGCGCGCGCCGGCATCGTGGAATCGGTGCGCGGCGTGGGCGGCGGCTACCGCTTCGCCGCCAACGCACGGCGCCTGACGCTGATGGACGTGGTTTCGCTGTTCGAGGAGCCGATGCCGACCAGCACCTCGGTGGCTTCCCCGGCCGACACCACGCCGGTGGACCGCGCGCTCGACGCCGTGCTGTCGGAGATCGAGCAGATCGCGCAGGCCACGTTCCGGTCGATCACGATGGCCACGATGCTGCGGCTGGTGGACAAGCAGGCGGCCGGCGCACGCCCGCCGGCGCCCGTCACATCGGGATAGACGCCGCATGGACGGGTTCGTGCCCTGGCCCGACGACCTCGCCGCGCGGTACCGGCGGTCGGGGCTGTGGCAGGGCCTGACGATCGGCGAGATGGTGCAGCGCACCGCGCGCCGCATGCCCGGCAAGACCGCACTCATTCACGGGGCACAGCGGCTGCACTACGCCGAGCTGGTGGCGCGGTCGAAGCGCCTGGCGTGGGCGCTGGCGCAACACGGCCTCGCGCACGGCGACCGCGTGGTGCTGCAGTTGCCCAACACCGTCGACTTCGTCGTCACCTACCTGGCGCTGAACTGGATCGGCGCCATCCCGGTGATGGCGCTGCGCGCGCACCGCCATGCCGAGCTGCGGCACTTCATCCGCGCCTCCGGCGCGGTGGCCTACATCGTGCCGGACGTGGTCGGCAACTTCGACTTCGCCGCGATGGCGGCCCAGATGCAGCAGGAGTTCCCGCAGCTGCGCAAGGTGTTCGTCGCCGGAGCGCCGCTGCCGGGCCAATGGCGCCTGGGCGATGGCGTC
>Ga0209797_10001119_pt1 | contig 13449 bp, 8 predicted proteins | sample DOMMetBare3Fresh_2_FD_187472 | JGI IMG/M metagenome (GOLD analysis project Ga0209797, IMG submission 187472) | Wetland sediment microbial communities from St. Louis River estuary, USA, under dissolved organic matter induced mercury methylation -... | ecosystem: Environmental > Aquatic >... | reverse complement strand
ATCTGTATATCATGAATTTTTTCAAGATATACAGAAACACTATCATTGGGCATTGACGCATTTCTTTTAACCACATTTACTCTCCCCACAATTCAAACAAGTCATGCAGCCATCCATCAACACCATCGCCTTGGTGCTGCATTTGCAGCAGAGCACGGCTTTTTCAGGGAATGACTGGGTATCGGCGGCGCCGTGCTGGGTTTCGAACTCGCGGCGTTTTTCGGCCAGGAACTGTTTTTGATGGTCGCTCATGATTTCCGGTTTGATCATGCCGATCTTTTTCATGTGGGTCTCGATGGCGCAGCCGATTTCAGCGACCAGCGACGGCATGAACACGCCGCCTTTTTTAAAGTAGCCCCCCTTGGGGTCGAACACCGCTTTCAGTTCTTCGACTAAAAACGTGGCGTCACCGCCTTTGCGGAACACCGCCGAAATAACCCGCGTCAACGCCAGCACCCACTGAAAGTGCTCCATGTTTTTCGAGTTGATGAAAATTTCGTAGGGGCGGCGCTCTTCATGGGCGGTGCCCTGGTTCAGAATCATATCGTTGATGGTGATGTACAGTGCATGTTCGGACGCAGGCGTTTTGATCTTGTAGGTGGAGCCGAGCAGCACTTCCGGGCGCTCGACGTTTTCGTGCATGCGCTCCACATCGTTGAGTTTGGCATCGTTGGCGGACTGTTCGGCGGCGGCCTTGTCTTCACTGGTCAATACCTTGTAGCTGACGATTTTTTTTGCGATTTTATGGGTCATTGTTTTCTCCTCTCTTGCTGATTTAGATTTTAAGCAAACACCGATTTATTTAATTCATTGACTTTATGTATTTAGTTAACCATAATTAATTCAAGGATTGGGGATTCTCGGTCGACAAAAAGCCTCGGTGGAAGCATCGGGGTTTTTTGTTTTTATGGGAAACACTTTAATCCGTAGCCTTTTTTAATGCTTTTGTCGTTCAGGTAAAACTTACCGTCAATGATCGCAAAAGCCCTGTTGTCCTGCTCTGGTTTTAGTATGTGCAAGCCAATTGGCCTAGCTATCAAATCAGCTAATTGCAGCCCGGTTGAATTGCTTTTTTTATCCGCAAACACCAACTCAAAAGGCAATGGCTTTTGCAGGTAATTGAATCCGTCACATACACGACGAAATTCAAGTTCCAGTTCGTCGTCTTCTGCTTTTCCGCGTTTTTCAACAACGATGTGGGTGGTTCTTAAGCTCGCTTGTTGCTCAGACAGAAAATAAAAAATACGTTCCAAACCATAACGTAAGGCAATATGATAAGGATTTTCCGGTGAGCTATATCGTTGGCGATAAGGTTCCTTTTTAATGACAGTGCTTATTAAAACAAACGGCGTTTTTTTGATAATACTTGTTAATTCATCAAGAAAAGCTGTTTTTACTGCTAGGCTTTTCAAAAACGCAAAATCACCACGGTCTTTACGTATATCAGTTTCATGCAATATGACTTGATCGTGTCCGAAATGTGCAAACTTGAACAACTGCAACAAAGGTATTGCAATATTTATGTAATCGTCTTTTTTGAATATACAAAACACGAGCACAAACACCGGATAAGAGGGATCAATAGTAATTAGTCCATGATCTCCACTTTCATCAACATAAACGATATAGTCGGAAAAGTTTTTATTCATTGGATGATTGAGAATAAAAAGCCAAAGTACTATTTGGAGGCGAAAATCCGAATCAAAACTTCCCGTAATACCCTTCCTTCAATGCATCAAACAAATTCGCCGCCGTGTGTAATTCGCCGTCGTATTCCACTTCTTCGTTGCCTTTGAACTCGACGACATGGCCGTCTTCCAGCGTGAATTGGTAGGTCGTGTTTTCCAGATCCGATTCCTTGACCAGAACGCCCTGGAACGCTTCCGGGTTGAAGCGAAAGGTCGTGCAGCCTTTCAGGCCTTTTTCATAGGCGTATTGGTAGATCGACTTGAAATCCTCGTACGGATAATCGGTCGGCACGTTGGCGGTTTTCGAGATCGACGAATCGATCCAGATCTGCGCCGCGGCTTGGATGTCGACATGCTGTTTCGGGCTGATGTCGTCGGCGGCGATGAAATAATCCGGCAGTTTTTGGCTGGGATCGTCGCTGTACGGCACCGCTTTAGGATTGACCATCTCGCGATAGGCCAGCAGTTCGAACGAATAGACGTCGACTTTTTCCTTGGATTTTTTGCCGGCGCGGATGACGTTGCGCGAGTAATGATGGGCAAAGCTGGGCTCGATGCCGTTGCTGGCGTTGTTGGCCAGCGACAGCGAAATGGTGCCGGTCGGCGCGATCGAACTGTGATGCGTGAAGCGCGCGCCGGTGGTGGCCAGTGCCTCGGCCAGTTCGGGTTCGATCCTGGCCAGTTGCTGCATATAGCGGCTGTATCTGGCGTGGAGGATTTTTCCGGGCACCTGGTCGCCGATTTTATAACCGTCGGCGATCATTTCCGGGCGCTTGTGCAGCATCTCGCCAGTCACGGTAAACAACTGGTCCATGATTGGCGCGGGGCCTTTTTCCCTGGCCAGCGCCAGTCCTGCTTTCCAGCCTTCCACCGCCAGGACTTTGGTGACTTCTTCGGTGAATTGCAGCGATTCGGCGTCGCCGTATTTCATGCCCATCAGCGTCAGGGTCGAGCCCAGCCCCAGATAGCCCATGCCGTGGCGGCGCTTGCTGAAAATTTCCTCGCGCTGCTTGGCTAACGGCAAGCCGTTGATCTCCACGACATTGTCCAGCATGCGGGTGAAAATGCGCACGGCTTTGCGGTAATTGTCCCAGTCGAAATGCGCGTCGCCGGTAAACGGTTTTATGACGAAGCGCGTCAGGTTGATCGAGCCGAGCAGGCAGCTGCCATAGGGCGGCAAGGGTTGCTCGCCGCAGGGATTGGTCGCGCGGATATTCTCGCAGAACCAGTTGTTGTTCATTTCGTTGACCTTGTCGATCAGAATGAAGCCCGGCTCGGCATAATCGTAAGTCGAGCTCATGATAATGTCCCACAAGCGACGGGCGGGTATGGTTTTGCTGATGCGGCAGGCGACCAGGCCGTCGTTGTTGACGACATAGCCGTCCTTATTGGCCAGGTCGCGCCAGATGATTTGTTTGCTGTCGCTCAAATCCAGCTTGTCCAGTTTGACTTCCTTGTCGGTGACCGGGAACGACAATGGCCAGAGTTGGTCGTTTTTGACGGCTTCGACAAATTCGGTGGTGATCAGCAAGGACAGGTTGAACTGGCGCAGGCGGCCGTTTTCGCGTTTGGCGCGGATAAATTCAACGACGTCGGGATGACCGACATCAAAAGTGGCCATTTGCGCGCCGCGCCGGCCGCCGGCGGAAGACACGGTGAAACACATTTTGTCATAGATGTCCATGAACGACAGCGGGCCTGAAGTATAGGCGCCGGCACCGGAGACATAGGCGTTTTTGGGGCGCAGGGTCGAAAACTCATAACCGATGCCGCAACCGGCCTTTAACGTCAGCCCGGCCTCGTGAACCTTGCCCAGAATATCATCCATGGAATCGGCAATCGTGCCGGAAACGGTGCAGTTGATGGTCGACGTGGAAGGCTTGTGCTCCAGTGCGCCGGCATTGGAAATGATGCGGCCGGCCGGAATGACGCCCTGGCGCAAAGCCCATAAAAATTCCTTGTAGCACTGTTCCTGCTTGTTTTTACCGGTTTCCACTTCGGAAAGCGCTTTGGCGACTCGTTGATAGGTTTCATCCATCGTGGCGTCGAGTGCAACGCCGTCTTTCGTTTTTAAGCGGTATTTGGTGTCCCAGATATCCAATGACGCATCTTGAAAGGGAATTTCGGTCACCGTATTGGCAACGACATGGAGTAGTTGTGCAGTCATGGATCATGCTCCTCTGGAGTTTGGAATGAGTTGAAAAAAGCGTTAAATCAGCAGCTTAGATAATGACAATTAGTGCTTTTTTATCTATATCTAGTGACTTAATATAATACTAGCACAACATGTAGTATTTGTGAATAAATGTTGGCTTTTTTAAAAAATAAAAATAGGCATGATAAGATACCTGTAAATTAGCTGATTTGAAGGTGAAATTTATGGATTTTTCAACGACCGAACAACAAAAATCTTTGCGTGAAGAGATTATCAAATTCGCTCGGCAGGAACTGAACAAGGATGTGATCAATCGGGATAAAGGGCAGATTTTCCCGGCCGCCCTCTGGCGTCAATGTGCCGGGATCGGTATTCAGGGGCTTCCTGTTGATAAGGATTATGGCGGCGGCAATTTTGATGCGCTATCGACTGCAATCGCGTTAGAGGCACTGGGCTACGGGTGTAAGGATGGTGGCTTGGTGTTTTCTCTGTGCGCTCACCTGCTGGCATGTGTCGTTCCACTATGGAAACACGGTACCGTCCAGCAGAAGCAGCATTATCTTCCAGATCTGTGTAATGGCAGTTTGATAGGTATGCATGCCCTGACGGAACCCGCGGCCGGTTCCGATCCATTTGCCATGACCACGCGGGCTGAACCGGATGATAAAGGCTGGCGCATCAATGGCACAAAAACCCTCATTTCCAATGGGCCTGTGGGTGATGTGGCGATTGTTTATGCGGTCACCAATCCTCAGAAGGGCTTTTACGGCGGAAGTACCGCTTTTATTATCGAAAAGGGTAACCCTGGATTTTCAAACAGCAACAGTTTCGACACGCTGGGACTGCGCACCGCAACGATAAGCGAACTCAAATTTGACGATGTTTATGTGCCTGAAAGCGCAATTTTGGGAAGCGTTGGGGCCGGTTCAAGCGTCTTTACGACAGCCATGGATTGGGAACGCACGTTGCTTGGGGCAAGTCTGGTCGGCACCATGGAGCGCTTAATGGAAACATCCATAGCATGGACGCGCAAACGTTTTCAATCGGGACAGACCATAGGGAAGTTTCAGGCAGTTTCCCACAAGATTGCCGACATGAAAGTCCAGCTTGAAGCGGCGCGTCTTTTAAGCTATCAGTCTGCCTGGCGACTAGATCATCATAAAAATGCGTCGCTGGATGCCGCCATGACCAAATTGTTTGTCAGTGAAGGACTGGTTAAAGCGGCGCTGGACAGCGTTCAAATTCATGGCGGCTATGGTTATATGACTGATTATGGAGTCGAGCGTGCCCTGCGCGATGCGCTTGGCAGCACCCTTTATTCAGGGACTTCGGAGATTCAACGCAACATCATTGCCCAATGGCTAGGGATTTAGTCCGTTCAATCAACCAAAAACCCCCCACTCTGATGCTGCCACATCTCAAAGTATTTGCCCTTTCGGTCAAGTAGTTGCTGGTGAGTGCCCTGCTCGATAATAGTGCCGGAATCCAGGACAATGATTCTGTCCATTTTCAAGATGGTGGAGAGCCGGTGGGCGATGATAATGGCCGTCTTGTTTTTAATCAGGTTGAAAATGGCTGTTTGTATCTGTTTTTCGGTGAGAGAGTCCAGCGCACTGGTGGCTTCATCCAGCACCACGATCGGGGCATCTTCCAGAAATGAGCGGGCAATGGCAATTCGCTGTTTTTCGCCACCGGACAGCTTGATGCCGCGTTCGCCAACCAAAGTATCGAATTGTTGCGGGAGCTTTTTGATAAAATCAAGGCTGCAGGACTTTATGGCGGCAGCAATCAGCTGATCGTCCGCTATGTTCGTGCCCAGTGTGATATTGTCCCTGATGGAACGATGAAACAGATCCGGTTGCTGAGGCACCATGGAGATTTGTTGGCGCAACGATTTTAGCGTAAAGTCCCTGGCAGCTATGCCGTCATACAAAATAGTGCCTTGCTGCGGCTCGAGAAAGCGAAATAGCAGTTTCGTCAAAGACGATTTTCCGGAACCTGATTGCCCCACTAATGCCACCTTTTCACCGGCTTTGATGCATAAGGAAAAGTTTTCGAATAGTTGAGGTTGATCTGTGCCCGACTCATGATAAGTAAAGGATACATTGTTAAAATTAATTTCGCCCTGAGTTATTTTGAGCGGTTTGGCATCCTCAGCGTCTTTCTCAACATCCTCCCGCCTGAACACTTCCGCCATTTCCGACGCATCTGCCAAGGCGGTGAAAAAGTTCCTGAAATTGCGTCCGAACTCCCAAAGCCGCTGGATTAGCATGATCATGATGGATTGAAACAGCACAAATTCGCCGACTTGAAAATGACCGTCTTGCCATTTACGGATCATCAGATAGATCAGCAGCAGCTCTATTGCAAAAGTCATGAATCCTTGGACGGCGAAGGAAACAAACATCAATATCCAGGCGATTTTCTTTTTGCGGTAAACATGGTTCGAGGCCTCATTGATGCGTTTTTGTTCGATGGTTTCCAGCGCGAAGCTTTTGACTATGAGGATATTGCTGATGGCATCAGAATAGACGGCACCCACTTTGGAGTCGGCCTCGGCAACCGCTTGGTCAAACCGCAGTTTCCATAGGGAGTAGCCAATATTCCAGCTGATGAAGAGTGCCACCCAGATCAAAAAGTAAGTGGCGAACTCGCGTTGCTGCTGATAAAAAATGGTGAATGAAATCACTATGGCCAGGCAGTTCATAAACAAATGAAACAGAAACCAGTCCATGATAATTTCAAAGGAACGCGAAAAACGATTGGCCTGTTTAATCAGGCCGCCGGAAAAGCTGTTCTCAAAAAAGACGTACTTTTGTTGTTTCAGTATGTCAAAACAGCGTTTTTCCAGTAAATTAATGCCGCCTGCTTCCAAGGGAATGATCGCTATTTCAAGCAAGCGCCAGGACAGCCAAAGACCGGAATAAATTAGGGCTACAGTCTTCAGGTAGCCGAACAGTTCAGCTAGTGTGGTTTCGGAATACGGCGCAGCCAATCCGTTAGCGATTTTTTTATAATAAAGAGGAGCCGATAAATCGAGTGAAATAGCACAGGTTAATGCAAGCAGGGCCAGCAGGAAAAACCATTTTTTCTGCCAGACAACTTTGCCGTATTCTTTAAATATAATATCCATTCTTTACAACAATGCGTGTTTCTATGGCATGATAATCTACCACTTCAAAGCGCAATAATGATTTTAATTGGTATTGAATTTTGGGCAATACCGGACTAGTGCGGGAGGGTTCATGCCGGCGTCAGGAGAAGGCTGGGCTGATTGCGAATTTTCATAGGCTCTCAGAATGAAAGGCTAACTTCCGAAACTAAACAATAATGTAGCAATTCAAACTTATTTTATGTGACACGTCATGAGGCTGTCACTTTGATCGCAGGAGAAACCTTGGCCCTGGATTCACAGTTCAAAGCGTAAGAGTTCTTGGATTACCCCGAAATGACAAAGAACCCTGAATAGTTGGACTTTACTTGAATAATCAGACTTAAAAATACCGGTTAACTTATAAACATAAGGAATAACAGATTGTGTAGCTTAACGAAGCAGTTTCCGCCAGCTAACGATATTCTGAGTCGAAGGTTAATGCCATTGTTGTTAACTTTCACTATTCAAGTCGGAAGTGCTGATGAACAAAAAGATAACGTTTCCTATAGACAAACTTCAACAACCCGTTCTAACGTTTCTCCAACTACAGTTAGGATTGTCTCAAAACCAGAACATAGAAGCCTGAAACAAATAGCAGTGCTGGAGCCACTAACTGTTTTTGCCACGCCGGAAAGCTTAAGTCTTACGGTACCATCCAGCGGAGAATCCCAAGAAAAACTTGACCGAGTACCAGGCGGGACAAGCGTAATTGATGGCAAACGGATCAAAGAAGGCGCAGCATTTTCTGTGACCGATGCCTTAGCTTATGCCCCTGGCGTCTATGTGGGTGACTCAGACGCTGGGGTGGCAGGAGGCTCACGCATATCCCTGCGAGGTTCGGATATTAATACTTCGTTCATACCAATTAGTGGCATCAAGTTCTTACGGAACGGAATGCCATTTACCAATGCGAATGGATTTACCGATACCGAAACATTGAATCTTAGCTCGATTCAACACATTGAAGTCTATCGAGGCGCCAATGCGTTGGAATACGGCGGCAGTAATTTAGGCGGGGCAATAAATTTCATCACGCCAACGGGCTACACGGCCGATCCCTTTAAAATCGGTATGACTTTGGGAACTAACGGTTATGTGAACCCCAGTGTCAGTGGCGGTGGTATACTAGGCCATGGCTGGGACGCTTATGGTTCGTTCTCCTATGTTGACTTCAATGGTAACCGGCAAAACAGCGACCAAGAGTTATTTTACGGTTACGGCAATATAGGTTACCGCTGGAATGAAAGAAATGAGACCCGCCTGCATGTGGACTTACAAGATCATAATTTTCTGTTGTCTTCAGGGTTGACTAAACAACAGCTAGACGACAATCCCCATCAAACCAATATGAACCGTTATGACCGGCCCTCGGGATTTCCGGTTTATCGGGTGGATTTACAGCATACTATGCGTTTAGATGACGGTGACCAGATCGACGTTGGCGCATACTTTTTCAGCAAGGATAATAAATATAATTTCCGTGACTTCGGTTTTTTCTATGACCTGTGGCAGGATGCCGGCTTTTCCTGGCGCCATCTGATAAATGGCGAGATATTCGGTTTAAAAAACCGGCTCATTTGGGGAGGCTTGATGCAATGGCTTTGGATTAAGGATCGGGAATATCAACCGGTTGACGGTAATCCAGGCTTGCTTCGCTTCAGCGAAAAAGATCAATGGCATAATGTAGAAGTCTATATTCAGGATCAACTGAACCTGACTCATGACTTTACCGTGATCGCGGGTGGTCAAATCAATTACCGCAGCGTTGACTTTGAACGCAAGTTGCCCGCATTAGAGCCTGGGTTATCAAGCCCGGCCGGACAGGATTTTTTCAACTTTAACCCTAAATTGGGTTTTACCTGGCAAGTTGAACCAGAACTTCAACTTTACGGCAATGTGAGCCGGAGTTCCGAACCATCGCCCCTCCTTGATTTAAGGGATATTTTCCAATCTCCCCAATTGACTAGTCAAACCGGGACATCGTTGGAGATCGGCACGCGCGGCGGCAACCAGCAATTCAAATGGGATTTGGCTGTCTACCATGCCTGGTTAAATCATGAGTTTCTGACCGTTCGAACCCCGCCCAGCTTCGTCACTTTCAGCACCACCAATGCCAAGAGCACCGAACACACTGGTATCGAAATAGGTTTAGAGAGTACACTTCCTTTAAATCTCATGACAGTTGATGATCAATTACGTCTGCGGGCAAGTTATACCTGGAGCCGTTTCGAGTTTGACAACGACCCCCAGCTTGGTAATCACCGCTTGCCGGGCATTCCCGAACATAACGGTCGTTTTGAAGCCCTTTATCAGCATCCCGGCGGTTTTTATCTCGGCCCCAATATCACAGCATTCGGTTCTAATTGGGTGGATTTTGCCAATACATTGGCCGCAGAACCCTATGTTTTGTTAGGGGCTCGTATAGGTTGGGATGATGGTAAGCATTGGAAGTTATACCTTGATGGCCGCAATCTGACCAACGAGTATTATGCCGCTTCGGTTTTTGTCACGGGCGATGCTCGCTTGCCTGACCCTTTGGGGCGTGGTACAGCGCTTTTTAATCCAGGTCCAACACGAATGCTGTTTGCCGGTTTTGAATACCGTTATTAATGGGATGAATGCCAGAAAAACACTTGCTTTACCCAGAGATTTGTAGCGGACAAAATTTCGTTGATGTTAGCTTTAATTCTACTTTGTCAGATACTGCTTAAGCTCGTCATACCCGCCCGGAAGCGGGTATCCAGTGCCATGGATGGCAAGCTTAAACCCGTCCATGGAGCCTGGATTCCGGCAATCCCTGCCGGAATGACGATCTCTGAAAATATGCACCAGGTAATCTGACAAAGTAGAATTAAGCAATTTTTTCGTGTACAAAGTAGGAAGATAAAACAGTTGATCACCGCATGATGATGTCCGTTAAACACGGGACATACGGCGTTTGCCTTTTAAGTTATTTTAATTTACTGCAGTTAAACAGTTAAGAAATATTCAATGGGGCTGGTCATGCCGAGAAAAATCAGGAATTTTATTTATTTTTGAGCATGAAAAAAGGCTCAAGATTGCTTGCGCTCGTCAAAAAAATGAAGCCCCATGCAAGTAAAAGCCGAAGAGTTACCATGTCATAGGAGTCAGGAATGTTTGTGATAGCCTTCAATTAACCAGGAGATTTTGAGTCCTGGCTTTTAAGTTTTTTGCCAAACCAATGATTTTAATCGAAGCTTATTTTTAGGTAATCCAGATGTGTGTTTGTGATAATTTAGCCAGTAGCTAATAATGGCGATTTCAGTGCTTATCGTTGAGGACGATCCGATATTTCAAGGCGTCTTTGCCGATGCCGTCAATAAAGCGGCCGACCTGCGATTAGTGGGTAGCGCCAATGATTTGCCTGAAGGACTGCGCTTACTGGAACAAACCAAACCTGATGTGCTCTTGGTTGATATTGGTCTGCCAAGCGGCAGCGGTATTGAGCTGATCCGCAAAGCGCATCGGCTTGGACTGGCCTGCGACGTCATGGTCATCACGGTGTTCGGCGATGAACGTCATGTACTGGAATGTATTGAAGCAGGCGCCACGGGCTACTTACTTAAAGGCAGCAAGGACCTTGAAATCATCGATCAGATCCATTCGCTTCGCGAGGGCGGCAGCCCGATCAGCCCCGCCATCGCCAGGCGATTACTGGTTCGTTTCAATACCGAAAAGGTTTATGTTGGACCTAATCCAACAATCGACAAACCTATTTTATCGGGTCAAGAACGCACGGTATTGGAAATGAGCGCCAAGGGTTACAGTTATGAAGAGACCGCCCGGCTACTGAATTTATCACCCCGCACCATTGAAACCTACGTCAAGCGCATCTACCGTAAACTTCAAGTTCATAGCAAGTGTGAAGCGATCTATGAAGCTCGCAAATTAGGCTTGCTGTGGGACTAACGTGTCTAAAATGTTGATTCGGCTTGCCGCTATACTGGGAGCATGGCAATTGTTTGGCTTGTTGCTGTTGCTCAGTCCGCCTGATTCAACAAATGAAAAAGTCATTCGCTTTGAGCAAGCCAGTCGCTGCAGGGAAAAAGCGGGTTTATACCCTTTAAACGGAGAGGGTATTGCCGCCATGCTGGATCAACCGCCGCAGATCCAACAAGATTGCTGGCAACCGGTTACCTTGCCTGAAAACAATCCCATCCAAGAAGCTAAGGTTGATTTAAATCATCCGCATCTGGTTCGCACCTGGTACCGAGTGCATTATCGAGTGCCGGATGATTGGCCGGTTACAAAACCGTTGATGATCTTTGTGCCGCGAGTTATTGCCAACGCCTGGCAAATAAAGATACAAGGTCAGCCTGTCGCAGACAACCGCTCCGATTGGCGTTCCACCTGGAATCGTCCGGTATCGGCCCCACTCTTTGCCAATCAATTCCAGCCAGGCCAAACGCTTGATATTGACGTTGCCATAATTGCTTCGCTAGCTGAAGGGTTTTCTATCGCACGAATTTCAGTGGGTGATGCGACTATACTCGGTAGACAGAAAGCTTTTCGGGAGTATTTCCAAGTCGTCATGCCACAAGCGCTCAGTGCAGTCATACTGTTGCTGGGGTTATTTTTTTTATCGTTCTGGCTGGCACGCCGGGCGGAGACGGAATATCTTCTGTTGGCCTTTGCCAGCGTGGCTTTGGCGGTCTTAAACTTGAGATACACGCTAACGCAGCCTGACAATCCCGGTTTAGATCGTTGGTATGACGCATTAATTATTGATAGCGCAGTCCCTTGGATTAATTGCCTGGTCTATTTATTTATTGCACGCTTCGCCAACTTTTCGTTTCCCTGGGTCGAGAGAATTCTTTGGCTGCATGTCTTTGTCATCAACCTTATTACCTTTTCCCCTATCTCATTACAATACGATACAAGCTTGATCAAGGGCGCTACCAGTTTTCTAATAGGAATCGTTGTTAAAGTGATCGTCGTATGGCAGGCCATTATTAGCCAAAAGATTGGATTGCGCATTATTGCAGTTCTCCTTGTTATCGGCCTCTTCGTTGGATTTCACGATATCGCGCTAAACCTTAACTTAATTAATCCTGAAGGAATTTATATAGGCCCTTATTCGGTACTCGCTTTGTTTGCTGGCTTCCTCTATGCCATTCAACGCCGCTATGTAGCTGCCATTAACGGTAAAGAACGGCTGAATGCCGACTTAACAAAGCGTTTAGCGGAACGCGAGGCGCTCATGCAACGATTAACCGAGTCTGAGGCTGAATTACGCTGCCAACAGTGCCGGCTGCTCAAACTGGAGCGCGCTCAGACCCTAGCCGAAGAACGCCATCGTCTGATGCATGATATGCACGACGGTTTAGGTTCAACATTGCTTACGACGCTGGCCGCAATCGAAAAAAACAATTTGCCTCAACAGGCTGTTGCTGATGCGCTACGGTCATGTATTGAAGACCTGCGCCTGGTCATTGATTCGCTGGAACCAACAGCTAACGACCTGGTTACGTTGTTGGCGACGATTCGCTACCGGTTGGGTCAGCGTCTGGAATCGGCGGGCCTTGAGCTAAAATGGGAAATCAATGATCTGCCGCCCTTGCTCTGGCTGGAACCGCCGGATGCTTTGAATATGCTGCGACTGGTACAAGAAGCGTTGGTCAACATTCTGAAACATGCCAAGGCCAGCTCAGTCCGAGTGGCGACACGGGACCTGGGTCAGCAGGTGGAAATACAAATCGAAGACAACGGCATGGGCTTCGATCCCCAAACAGTCGCGCCGGGACGTGGCATGCTCAGCCAAACCAGACGAGCAGAACGCTTGGGCAGTGAACTGCAAATAGAGAGTAGGCCGGGGCAGGGTACCTTGGTCCGCTTAATTTTGCCAGTCAGCAAAGATTCCAGAGCATAATGCAATCCAGTCTGTGTTTTCATTTAGCGATTAAAATTCCAGTCATTGCGAAAGGGGGGTTAAAGGGCCCTTTATCCTTCATATTGCCCAAACCCATCATACAAAGTTGTCCGTGATAAAAGGGACAGACAAAGATGATGAATTGGTTTACTCTCATTACATCGTAAGTTTACTATAGCTTAGGTAGCTCCGCTTTTGTGCCGTGGCAGGTGTTTCCGAACAGGAGGTGCGGCAAGTGGTAAAGATGCGCTACCCAGCGATAAGACAGTTCGAGCACAAGCCGTAACCGGCGAGACCCAAATAAGAGTTCGAGGCCGATCGAAGCGTGCAGATGCGCTGCTGTGGAGATTTTAAACACAAATGGTTCAACGCTTCCTTAATCGGCGGTAACCTGAAAATTTTGCAGCCTTCAAGGGTTAGAAAAATTTTCAGTGGGGGAGGGATCACGGGGTAATGCAGGCCAAAATTGCTTCCTATCCTAAGCTGTAACTCATTGACAGGTAAGCCACTGGTTTAACCAGTGAGACCCTTAAGGCTTTGCCTTTAGATTTAGTTTTAAAAG
>Ga0209797_10001118_pt1 | contig 13477 bp, 16 predicted proteins | sample DOMMetBare3Fresh_2_FD_187472 | JGI IMG/M metagenome (GOLD analysis project Ga0209797, IMG submission 187472) | Wetland sediment microbial communities from St. Louis River estuary, USA, under dissolved organic matter induced mercury methylation -... | ecosystem: Environmental > Aquatic >... | reverse complement strand
AACCTTGCGCACGGGCACGGATTCGCCGGTCAGCAGTGATTCATCGGCGTGCAGGTCGAAGGCGTCCACCAGCACCGCATCGGCGGGCACCCGGTCGCCTTCGGACAGCACGATCACGTCGCCCCGCACCACGTCCCGACCGGCGATGCGCTTGCGCTCGCCCGCGCGGATCACCAAGGCACGGGGGCTGGTGAGGTCGCGCAGCGCCTCCAGGACCCGCTCGGTGCGGGTCTCCTGGATCACCGTGATCACAACCGAAAGTGTTGCGAACGCAAGCAGAACCAAGGCTTCCTTCAGGTCCCCCAGCACCAGATAGATCACGCCGCCGCTGAGCAGCAGGGCCAGCATCGGCTCGCGCAGCACGTCAAGGACGATGCGGAGCGGCGTGCGACGTTCCGGCCGCGGCAGCTCGTTGTAGCCCTCGGCGTTCAGCATGGCCCGCGCTTGCGCCTCGCTGAGACCGTGCATCGCAGTGAGCGATACTGGACCGTCGGGCATTTCGTTCCCCTCTGGAGCTCGTAACGCTTGGGTCCAACACCCTGGACCATACCGGACCATGCGGTGGATCAATTCCCCCACGCGGCATCCGCGCCCGTCGCGGCGGCAGGGCCCTACCGCCGAAACAACAGACAGGCATCACCGTAAGAGTAGAACCGGTAGCCCGTCGTGATCGCGTGTGCATACGCGCCCAGCATCACGTCGAGCCCGCAGAACGCCGCCACCAGCATGAACAGCGTCGACCGGGGCAAATGAAAGTTCGTCATCATCACGTCGACGGCACGGAAGCGGTAGCCCGGCGTGATGAACAGCGCGGTCTCGCCCGCGAATGAACTGACCACGCCGTCCTCGCCGGTCGCGCTCTCCAACAGCCGCAACGCCGTCGAGCCGACCGCCACGATACGCCCGCCAGCGCGATGCACTGCGTTGAGCGCCGCCGCGGTCTGCGCCGAGACGCTTCCGGCTTCGGCATGCATGCGGTGGCCGCAGGTATCATCAACCTTGACCGGCAGGAACGTCCCCGCACCCACGTGCAGCGTCACGGTATGGAGCGCGATGCCCCGCGCTTTGAGGCGATCGACCAGCGCGTCGGTGAAGTGCAGCCCGGCGGTCGGCGCCGCGACCGATCCCTCGGCCTGGGCAAACATGGTCTGATAGTCGGCGCGGTCCTGCTCGTCGGGCGCTCGCCGCGACGCAATATAAGGCGGCAGCGGCATGGCGCCGCGCTCGTCGATCGCCTGGTCGAGCACCGCCCCATGAAAGGCGAAGGCGAACGTCACCTCGCCGCCCTCCCCCTTCTCCTCGACCGTCGCGTCAAGCTGGCCAAGGAAGCAGACCTTTCCCTCCTCCCCGAAGCGAACCACGTCGCCCGGCGCAAGCCGCCTCGCTGGCTTGACGAAGGCGCGCCAGCGCGCGCCGTCGAGCCGGCGGTGCAGCGTCGCCTCGATCCGGGGCTCGGCACCACGGCCGATCCGCCGCCCGACGAGCCGCGCCGGGATCACGCGGGTGTCATTGACCACGACTGCGTCCCCCGGCCGCAGCAGGTCGGGCAGGTCGCGCACCGCGCGGTCTTCGAGCGCACCACCCGGGCGCACGACCAGGAGCCGCGCTGCATCCCGCGGCGACACGGGACGCAGCGCAATACGCTCCGGCGGCAGATCGAAGTCGAACAGATCGGTGCGCATCGCTATGACCCAGGCCCATGACAGGCCGCGGCGAAAAGGGCAAGATACTAGTGCCGCCGATTTGAAGTTCCTACAACACAAGCGGCAAACTCGGTTAGGAACTTCAAATCGAGAAGCGGCACTAGAACCATCAACTTGCTAGTGCCCCTTTTGCTTCCGAAGTTCGTGTCAGAGGGTGCCGCCAGGTATCACGAACTTCGGAAGCGGGGCACTAGAATGCTGACGATGGACACCGGCGACGGCCACCAATTCACCCTGCGGTCGCGCTGGGGCCATGGCGCCGCGGCGCATCCGCAACTTGCAGCCGCCCTTGAGCGAGGTCGAGCCGACTACGAGCGGCAGCTTGCCGATATCGAGCGCCATGGTGACGTGCTGCGCACCATCAGGCAGGAGCACGATCCGGCCAACCCGCTCGCGCCTTGCTGGAACAACATCTGGTTCACGGCGCTCGACGCCACGGCGCTAGTGAGCTTTTTGCTGTCGTGCCGGCCGAAGAACTATCTTGAGATCGGCTCCGGCAACTCCACCATGTTCGCAAGCCACACACTGCGCGGGGCGGCGCTGCCGACCATCATCAGCTCGATCGATCCGCGCCCGCGCGCCGAGATCGACGCGCTCTGCCATCGCAAGATCCGCGCGCCGCTCGAAGACTGCGACCTCGCCTTGTTCGATGAGCTCGGCACGGGTGACATCTTGTTCTTCGATGGCTCGCACCGGGTGTTCATGAACTCGGACGTCACCGTGTTCTTCCTGGAGGTGATGCAGCGCCTGCGGCCCGGCGTGCTGGTTCACATCCACGACATCTTCCTGCCGGCCGACTACCCACCGGACTGGAACCAGAGTCTGTTCGCGGAACAATATCTGCTCGCCGCCATGCTGTTGTGCGGCGCGCCACCGTTCAAGGTGATCTTTCCAAGCTACTTCGTTTGCACCGATACGGCTCTCGGCGCGCGGGTCCGCAGCATTCTGGGCGGGATGGAAATCCCCATCAGCTATCCCAATGCAGCCAAGACACTGCCGAGCTCGATCTGGCTCGAAATGACCCGCCTATAAGCGCGGCGGATAAGGATCAAGCCCGTAGCACCAGGCCGGCTGCGGATCGCCGTGTTCGTCCACGCGGCAAACTTCCGTCTCCTCGCCGTTGGCGCCAAGCTTATGCGCGGCGTCGACCGCAAAGAGCATCGCCTCCCGCTCGCTGATGTAGGGACCGAAGTCCTCGCCGGCGAACTTGATGAACCAGACATCTTCCTGGCGCACGACCAGATAGCGGGTGCGTGGCCGATTGGAAACGAAAGCGGGCGCCTGCGTGGACTCACTGAGCCAAAGTCGCAGCATGATGTTTCCCGTCCCTGTCGATTTCGTCACAGATTGCAGAACGCCTGACAACGCGACTGACCGTGACTCGTTCCGCCAATTGCACTCGTTCCGTCAATTGCGGCTTAATTTGTTTCTTACAGTGCAATTAAGTCACGGCGATGGCTACGAGAGAATTGGCAACATGCAACCGCCGATGATGGATTATCACGACCATTGCGGGTCACTTTGCACGCCGAGCTCGGCGCTCCCGCTAGCTCTCAACATTTTGATTCTCATGTGATCTTGGAACTGTATCGATCACATGGCCTCGTCAGGGCGCCACGAATTTCAAATCCACCACACCAGCGCCAAACGATCGTCGCACATCTTCACTAATACGCACACACCACCAACCGGAATGAATGCAGGCAGAAATCAGGCATGGATGCAAACACGGGTGCAGGCATGGATGCAGACGCGGGCGCAGGCGCAGTGATGATCAAATGTCCGGAAACCGGCCGCGACATCCCCACTGGAATCGTCGCTGATCGCGCAAGTTTTCGCGCGACGCCGGTGTTCTTTGCGCTGGCGTATTGTCCCTATTGCCGCACTGAGCATGAATGGTTCGCGCAACAGGCTTGGGTGTGCGAGGCTGAAGCGGACCACGTGGAGATGTCCTGACAGGCGCGGTCGCGCAAACTGAATGACCCAATGGCATGGCCACCGCCGCAGACCTGCGCCGAATCACCTTGTCGCTCGCGGGAACCACCGAGGCGCCGCATTTCGACCGCATCGCCTTCAAGGTGGCGCGCATCTACGCCACGCTCGCGCCCGACCGGCTCACCGCCAATCTGAAATTCTCGCCCGAGGAGCAGGAGTTCAAGTGCCTGCTGGCCCCGAACGCGTTCGCACCCGTTCCGAACGCCTGGGGCAAGCAGGGCTGGACCACGGTCACGCTGGCCATCGTCAAGGTGGCCGAGCTCAAGGACGCCCTGGAAACGGCATGGCGCCACGCCGTTCCGGCCCCGCGATCAAAAGCGAAACCGGGACGCGCCCGGCGGAGGTGACGCCCTCAGGCCGCGTCCGCGGCCATCTTGGCGCTGACGATCTTGTCCGGGTTCTGCACCGGCTCGCCGCGCTTGATCTTGTCGACGTTCTCCATGCCCTCGGTCACCCGGCCCCACACCGTGTACTGATTGTCGAGGAAGCGTGCGTCGTCGAAGCAGATGAAGAACTGGCTGTCGCCGGAATCAGGGTTCTGCGCGCGCGCCATCGAGCACGTGCCACGCACATGCGGCTCGCGGTTGAACTCGGCCTTGAGCTTCTGGCCCGAGCCGCCGGTGCCGGTGCCGTGCGGACAGCCGGTCTGCGCCATGAAGCCGTCGATGACGCGATGGAACACGATGCCGTCGTAGAAGCCGTCGCGCACAAGTTCCTTGATACGCGCGACATGGCCGGGCGCCAGCTCTGGCCGCATCTCAATGACCACCCGGCCCTTGGTGGTTTCGAGGATCATGGTGTTCTCAGGGTCGGTCATGGCTGCTCCCGGTTGTCGACGTAGCGAATCGCGATCGGGCGACCGGCGACTGCGCCGCCCAATCCGGTGGTGAATGGCAGCGGCGTGCAACGCTCAAGCGCCGCGGTGATGGCTTGGTGATAGGCGTCGCGGACTTCGCGCGGCGTGTCAGGCGTCGCGTAGGTCACGCGCGGCGTGCCAATGATCTCGCCGCTGCGCTTGAAGCTCAGGCGAACCGACATCTGCATGCCGTGGCGGGCCTCGGCCGCAGGCGGCGGCACCCAGCAGGCGCGCAAAGCCGCGAACAGCTCGCGCAGCGTGTCGAGCTTGTGCTCGCTGCCATCGTCATTGCGCTCGTGCGCAAGCGCCGAGACACCGGCCACGGGCGCGCTCTCGATCGTCAGCCGTAGGTCCTGCCCGATCGGGTACTCGATCTCAGGAATGCAGGGTCGGCGCTGGTACACGCTGCAGACCGTTGGCGCGCACGGCTTCTTGTCAAACACGCTGCAGACCGCAACGGCCGGCGTGGCCGAGCCGGCGGCCATTGCGGCCACCACGAACGCCATTCCTAGATGCAGCCCGCGCATGAGCCGTTGCCGTCAGCGTGTTGGGCAGGACAGCCTGTCCCGCTATTGCCCGATCGTAGCCTTCCGCACGAAGTCGAGATTCGGGAAGTCCTTCGTCAGATAGGCATTGCCCTCTGACTGGATGCGACCCTGATTGGGGCCACGCCCTTGCGGCGCGCCTTCGCCGTAGCCGCTGAACAGCTCGTCCACCACATTCATGCCGGTGGACACTTGTCCAAAGGGCGCGAAGCCCATGCCGTCAAGCCGGCTGTTGTCACCGTAATTGATGAACACCTGTGTGGTGCGCGAGTTGGGACCGGAGGTCGCAAAGGTGATGAAGCCACGCTTGTTGCTCTGCTTGACCGGGTCATCCTTGATCTGCGCATTGCGCCACGGCGTCGAGACCTGCGGATTGCCGTTGATGCCGAACTGCACCATGAAGCCAGAGATCACGCGGAAGAACCGGGTATCGTCAAAGAAGCCGTTCTTGACCAGATTGTAGAAGCGATCGGCCCCGGCCGGCGCCCACTCGCGGCGCACATCGATCACAAACGCGCCTTTGCTGGTTTCGAAGCGGGCCTTGTAGGTCGCCGGCGCCTGCTCGGTCAGGGCGGCCGGATTGCCAAGATTGCCTTGGCCGAACAGCGGCGTGGCCAACAGGCCGAGTGTCAGCACCGCGCTGAGCGTCACAGCGGAAAGACGGATTGTCATGGCACTCCCTGTCGAGGCTTGAACTGAAATCAGGCTTTGGTCTTGCCCGCGAACTTTGCTTTCAACCGGGCCGCAACCAGCGGCGGCACGAACGCCGATACTTCGCCGCCCATGGACGCGATCTGCCGCACCAGTGTGGCGGTGATCGGGCGGACCGCCGGGGCGGCGGGCACGAAGACGGTCTGCAGGTCGGGCGCCATCGTGGCGTTCATGCCGGCCATCTCCATCTCATACTCGAAATCGGCGCCGCTGCGCAGGCCGCGGATCAATAGGCTTGCGCCTTCGCGCTTGGCAGCCGCGACGACCAGATCGGCAAAGGTGACGCACTTGAGTTCGCAGCCTGCCGCGCGAGCAACCGGCGCGCAGGTCTCCTCCAGCATCGCCAGCCGTTCCTCGACCGGGAACAGGGGTGTCTTGCCGGGATGGGTACCGATCGCGAGCAGCAGCCGATCGGCCAGCCGCACCGCCTGGCGCACGACATCAAGGTGGCCGTTGGTGACGGGGTCGAACGAGCCCGGAAAGAGCGCTGTGCGCGGCATGATCGGGGTCTAACCCGGCCGCCCCCCATACCGCAAGTTCCAGTCGTATTGTTTGGGCTCGCGCCCCTCTGCCGACGCCCCACGTCCACGGTCTGCGCCCCAAAGCCCGCGCCCAAGGAGCGCCCAAGGAACGCGCCTTAAGGCAAGATTCTGGCGATATTTGAACCTTTTCTGGAGCCGGTGCGACAAAACCACAAAAGGAGCGGGAAGCTCCATGGGCAAGGCGCAGGCAGGGGCTTCTATCATGCTGATCGACAAGGTCATTCCGGCGGTTGCCGCGGCCGCGATAGGCGCCGCGGTCACGCTCGCATTCCCGGGCTTCAGCCCCGAGGCGGACGCCAGCACGCCCCCTAAGGTGGTCAAGTCCGATCGCCTTGACCTGCGCCCGACCGGGAGGGACTGCACCCCGCAGGCTTGGCCCTACTACGAGACGAATTGCCTGAGCGACCGCACTCAGGCCGCCCGCCAAGCCAAGCCGGTCCGCGTGATCACCACCGACCGGATCGCAGCGCAATAAGCCCCTGCCCGGCCCTCCCCGTTGTGGGGACTGCGGCAATTCCCGACCTTCAACCTCGCGACACCCGTGCTACCATTCCGGCCCAGGAGCGATAACCTATCCGCCCGGGGTCGTCATGATTCGACACGCCAAGCTCTTCCGTATCGCAAAGCTCTGCCTAGCCATTGCCGCAGCGCTCGCCTGTTCGCTGAGCGCCCCGCAAGCCCAGCAGGCACCGACCGACCGCGATATCGCGATCTATGCCGGCCTGCACGCCGCCGCCGCCAACGGCGAGGTGGCCGAGATCGAGAAGCTGATCGCCGAAGGCGAAAATCCCAACATCCAGGATGCCAACAGCCGCACGCCGCTGCACGTCGCGGCGTTCCGCAAGCACTACGCGGCGGTCGAGGCGCTGCTCAAGCGCGGCGCCAATGCAAACGCCCGCGACATGCAGGGCTTCGACATTCTCACGCTGGCGGCCGTCAACAACGACATGCAACTGTTGAAGCTCGCGCTCGCCGGCGGCGCCGACCCGCGCAAGGTCACGGGCCCGCTCGACGGGACGGCGCTCATTTCGGCGGCTCATCTCGGCCATGTCGAGATCGTGCGCGCGCTGATCGAAGCCAAGGCCGCGCTCGATCACATCAATCGGATGGGCTGGACCGCGCTGATCATCGCCGTGATGCTCGGCAACAATAGCAAGGGCCACATCGAGACTGTCGATCTCCTGGTCAAGGCCGGCGCCGACGTCGACATCAAGGATCGCCAGGGCACGACCGCGCTCGGCCATGCCCGCGCCCGCGGCTACCAGGATATGATCACCATTCTGCAGCCAGCCACTGGCCGCAAAACATAACTTTGGGGAGATAACGCCCATGCGACGAGCAGTTGCGCTCGCGGTGGCTGCCATTTGCCTCGCGACCGGGATGCCGGCTCACTCCCAGGACCGGACCCAAGACCGGTATCCCTCGCGTCCCGTCAAGCTCCTGGTGCCGTTCCCGGCCGGTGGTCCGGTTGATGTCATGGGGCGGCTGGTCGCGCAGCATCTGTCGACCGCGCTCGGCCAGCAGTTCATCGTCGAAAATCGACCGGGCGCCGGCGCGACCATCGCCGGCAAGGCGGCGGCGACGGCAGAGCCGGACGGCTATACGCTTCTGGTCGGCAGCGCGGCGACCTATGCGATCGGCCCGACGCTCTACCCCAACGCCGGCTATGACCCCACGACCGCGTTTGCGCCGATCGCATTCGTGTCGAGCGTGCCCTATGTGATGATCACGAGGCCGCAGGCCGTGCAACGGACCATTCCGGAGCTCGTCGCCTACGCCAAAGCCAATCCCGGCAAGCTCAACTTTGGCATTCCCAACGGCGCGCCGCCCCACATGCTCGCCGCCTGGTTCCGCAACGCGACCGCAACCGACATCGTAATCGTGCCCTATCGCGGCGCCTCGATCGTGCTCACCGACATGATCGGCGGCCAGGTCGATCTCGGCTTCGAGACCACCTCGGTCACATTCTCGCATGTGCATGAGGGCAAGGTGCGCGCGCTCGGCGTCGCCACGTCGGCGCGGCTGCCGGAGCTTCCCGGCGTTCCCACGATGATTGAGGGCGGCGTGCCCGACTTCATCGCAAGCTCCTGGACCGGCATCGTCGCGCCCACGGGAACGCCACGCGAGATCGTCAACAAGCTCAATGCCGAGATCAATGCCGGCCTCAACTCCCCGATGCTGCGGGAACGCTTCAAGCAGCTTGGCGCCATCGCAAATCCCGGCACGCCGGAAGATCTTGCGGCCTTCGTCGCGAAGGAGCGGCCCAAGTGGGTGAACATGGTGAAGCTCTCGGGCGTCCAGCCCGAATAGCAGGTCGCGCGAGGTGAGTTGACACTCACGCCAAGCGCGCGGCGATCGGGAGGCGACATGACTCGGATGCTTTTGGCGCTGCTTGCGCTCGCCGCCGCGACCTTGCTGGGCGGCTCCGCTTCGGCGCAGCCCTATCCCAATCGCACCATCAAGCTGATCGTGCCGTTTCCGGCCGGCGGGCCGATCGACGTGATGGCGCGACTTCTGAGCCAGAAGCTCTCCACGACGCTCGGACCGGTGATCGTCGAGAACCGGCCCGGCGGTGGCGGCACCGTCGGCCTCAAGGCGGTCGCAACCGCCGAGCCCGACGGCTACACGTTCCTGTTCGGCGGCACCATCACGCTCAGCGTCGTGCCGGCGGTGATGACAGGGCCGGAGAGCGATCAGATCAGGCGCATGACGCCGGTCGCGCTCATTTCGAGCACGCCCTTCGTGCTCATCGTGGCGCCAAGGCTGCCGATCACGACCATACCGGAGCTGATCGGCTATGCCCGCGCCAATCCCGGCAAGCTCAACTTCGGCGCCCCGGCGGGAGCGACACCTCTCCTCGTGGGCGAGTTGTTCAAGCTGCGGGCCGGCATCGCCTTCACCACGGTGCCCTATCGCGGCGCCGCCAACACCATGACCGATATGCTGACCGGGCAGATCGACATGGCGATCGAGCCGACCTCGGTGTCGCTTGCTCATATTCACGAGGGCAAGATCAGACCGCTCGCGGTGACCAGCCGGACACGCAGCGCTGAGCTGCCGGCATTGCCAACCATGGTGGAGAGCGGCGTGCCCGGAGTCGTCGCGGTGTCGTGGACCGGCGTCTCAGGACCTGCGGGCTTGCCGGCGGAGATCACGGCGCGGCTCAATCGCGCCATCAACGAGGCGCTCGCGGCCGAGGACATGAAGCTCGCGCTCCGGAAGCTCGGCAGCGATCCGCTCGGGGGCTCGACCCAGGATTTCGCCGCGCTGCTGGCGGAGGAAAGCCCCCGCTGGCTCGAAGTGGTGCGCGCAGCCGGACTCAAGTTTGACTAGGGCGCGTAGTGATGAATCAGCTTGGTTGATCTGGCCGGCTCGACGTCCGCTGATCCCCCAACAGCGGGATGAATCCAGACGTGCGTCGGTTAGGGCCAACCCGACATGCCTTCCATAGCGTCCTCAAGCTGAGGTAGCCTAGTAATTGAGCTGCCAGGGGGGCGTGCCGAATAATCCTTTTCATTTCATAGGCAGCGTTGGTGCCATCGGCCGGCGAGCATTCAGAAGATAATCGGACTCTTTGGATGGGTGTCGCGATCAACGCCGCTTCCATTCCTGCAAGATGATCTGGGAGAACGCCATGAAATTTCCCCGTAGGCAATTTCTGCAACTGGCCGCCGGCGCTGCCGCGCTGCCGGCCGTCTCGCACGTCGCTTGGGCGCAATCCTATCCGACGCGGCCGGTCACGTTGGTCGTGCCGTTCCCAGCGGGCGGCGCTACTGATGCGCTGGCGCGTATCTTGTCCGAGCGGATGCGCACAACGCTGGGACAGCCTATCGTCATTGAAAATGTCAGCGGTGCTGGCGGCAGCCTCGGTGTCCGCCGCGTGGTGCGCGCACAACCCGATGGCTACACGCTCAGTATCGGCCAATCGGGCACGCACGTGCTCAACGGCGCGACCATGAACCTTGATTACGACGTGTTGAAGGATTTACAGCCCATATCGCTTCTTGCAGATACGCCATACTGGATCGTTGCGCGAAATTCACTTCTTGCAAGGGACCTGAGAGAACTCATTGCCTCGGCTAAGGAAAAACCCCGCAAAGCGACGGTTGGTGTCGTCGGAGCCGGTGGTGGCGGTGAAATCATTGGTGTCTATTTGCAGAAGGCGACCGGAACGACTTTCCAGTTTGTCCCCTACCGCGGAATCGCGCAGATCGCTCCCGATTTGATCTCTGGACAGATTGATCTGACCATTACTCAGGTTGCCAATACCCTGGAGCAGGTCCGTGGCGGGCAGATGAAGGCACTTGCCGTTATGGCCAAGTCACGATGGTGGGCAGCTCCCGACGTGCCGACAATTGGCGAGGGCGGCGTGCCGGAGCTCTATGCTTCGCTCTGGCACGGGCTTTGGGCTCCCAGGGGAACGCCGAACGATGTTGTCGCCAGGCTCAACGCAAGCGTTGTAGGTGCTCTCGCTGATCGTGAGACACAGCGGCGCTTTGCGGACCTCGGGCAAGAGATTTTTTCGCGCGATCGCCAGACACCCGAAGCACTCGGCGCACTGCAGAAGGCCGAGATCGAGAAGTGGTGGCCGATCATCAAGGCAGCGAATATCAAGGCTGAATGACAGTGTCTGGTCCAACGGGCAAATGTGATTGCCCCCAAACGTCTGCTGTGGGTCATACTGAAGGTGAGAAGTTTGCGTCAGCAGCACTGGAGTAAGCGGACGGAATGCTGCATTTCAAAGATTCGACGATCCCAGCCCAAAGTAGTCAAACGAAAACGTCCTAGGCTACTGCGTCAGGCCCATTTCAGGCGCGCAAGGATCGCGCGTCCCATCACCCAGTCCTTGTCGCTCTCCGACAGGAAGCTCAGCTCTTCGGTGAAATGGGTGACGCGCTGGCGGTAGCTTGCGTTGGCGAACGAGTTCGTGATGTCGGTACCCCAATGGCAGCGCTGAGGACCGTAGGCGTCGAATAAGCGCTGCAGGTACACCGTCATGTCGCGGAACGGATAAGGTTCGAGCGAATTGCCGACCGCACCCGACAACTTGACGCTGACGTTCGGATATCTGGCGAGCGCAATGGCCTGATCAATCGCCGCCGGAATCTCGGTGATCCTGTTGGTACGGCTCGATGAGTTCAAGCCCATGTGGTCGATGATGAGCGTGAGCTGCGGGTGGCGCTCCGCGATGCGCGCGAACCTGGGAACCTCGCCGACCGCAAGAAACATGACGGCAAGCCCAGCCTTCTCGGCTGCCGGCCAGAACCAGTCGGCGGTGCCGTCGGAGAGCCAGGCGAGCGTTGAGGGCGTGTTGAACGTCACGCGCACGCCGAGCATGCCCGGCTGCTGCTTCCATGTCGGCAGCAGCGCCGCCGATTTCGGGTCCTGCAGCAGAATGCGGCCCATGACTCCAAAGCGGTTGGGATAACGCTTGGCGGCTTCGAGCGCATAGTCGTTGCGGTCGTTCAGGCCCGGCGGCACGATGACTACGCGGTCGACGCCAGCCTCGTCCATCATTGGCAGCGCGCGCTCGATGGTGAATGGTTCCGGCAATTGCGGCCTGGCACCTGGATCCCAGGCCCAGTCCGGCGAATTTGCTTTCCAGAAATGCACCTGCGCGTCGACGATCGTGCGCTTGCTTGCGGGCTGCGGCCGCGCCTGTTGCGCGCTTGCGGTCAGCGCTGCACCGGCGACCAGCGTCGTGCCGATGAATTTGCGTCGTGTCAGCATGATGGTCCTCCCTGCTGGCGCCGCTCTTTGGCGGCGTTCGTCGTTGGAAGACTGTAACCTGGGCAAGGCAAAGCGCAATCCCGGTCCCCGCAGCTTAGACCGCGGCAACGTGCGCCACTATCGTTGTGCGCGCCATCGCACGGCACCCGCGCCGCGGTAAGTGCCTCGAATTTTTGGGGGGATTGATCCTGCCTATTCTAGGTGCCGACGCGCGGCCGAGCTTAGGCTCGACTTGGCCGCGACCGACGCGACGTCTCCTGTCCCCAACGGCAGCACGAATGTTGATTGACGCCGGCATCGAACCCACGCTCAACTCAAACCCGGAAAAATTCCGGCAGTCGCTTGCAGCCGATGTTGCTCTCTGGGCGCCGGTCGTCAAAGCGCTCGGGCTTAAGATCGACTGAATGTCTAAAGGGACCGCGTTCAGAAAACTCCGGCAGCCGATGACCACTTCGGGTCAAATGAGCATTAGACGTCCGCTTTCGGGTGGAGCGCAACCATAGAGCGCTTGCAGGTGATGTTGAGATTGGCTGCCGTGTCAGAGCGGCGTGCCCGGCGTCGCGCGGTATCGTGGACCGGCGTCTCCGGACCTGCCGGCACGCCAGCAGAGATCACGACGCGGCTCAACGATCAACGAGACGCTCGCGACCAAGGACATGAAGCTCGCGCTCGGAAAGCTCGGCAGCGAACCGCTCGGCGGCTCGCCGCAGGACTTCGCCGCGCTACTGGCGGAGGAAAGCCCCGCGCTGGCTCGAAGTGATGCGCGCAGCCTAACTCAAGTTTGACTAGGTGGCCCGAGGGACGGCGTTCCTTGGCTCGGCGGATCACACTTGGCGAGGCCGTGGGCGCCCACGGCCTGATCCCGACATGTTTAGTCAAATCTGCTGAACCGTGATCACCTCCCCGTCACCGTGTTCCTGCACCAAAAATTCGGAACCGAGGCGATACGGTTTCAGGAGTCCACCATTGCGGAGTTACGCCATCATGGCACATGTCAATCGCTCGCTCCTTGAAACTCTTCTGGCGGCAATGCTGCTGACAGTCGGCAGCGGCCATCTAATGGCTGACGAGCGTGCGAATTCGCCGGCGGAGGTTTCGTTTTTCGGCGGCGGTTGGGATCTCAACGGTCCGGCCATGTCGGGCACCGAGGCTCCCGCGATGGCTGATGTCGATGCTCCGAAGTCTGATCATCCCCGCGGACGCCGTGGTGGTTGGGATGGCAACGGCTCTGCGCTCGTAGGCGCGGCTGCTCGCGGCGCCGACGAGCGCGATCTTGACGGCCTGAAGATTGAGTCCGTGACCCCGCCCAAGAACTAGCCGCCATCCAGAACGGCACAGTCTCGCTGGGTGCGGGCTCCGCGAACGGCGGCTGAGAGACGATGGTCAGTTTGTTCT
>Ga0209797_10001117_pt1 | contig 13479 bp, 12 predicted proteins | sample DOMMetBare3Fresh_2_FD_187472 | JGI IMG/M metagenome (GOLD analysis project Ga0209797, IMG submission 187472) | Wetland sediment microbial communities from St. Louis River estuary, USA, under dissolved organic matter induced mercury methylation -... | ecosystem: Environmental > Aquatic >... | reverse complement strand
GGGTAAACGCCACCCATTGGCGTTCGTGATTGCTGCCTTTGTGTTGGCCAATTGGTAGGTCGCAAAAAGCTTTCCAGCATTCATCGTTTTATGCGCAATCGCGCAGATTGGCTGCACGAACTGATCCAAACCCCCAAAATAAAACCTATTTCCCGTGCGCATCTGCCGCGTTTGTTGGATGGTCTGAATTGGTCAGTGCTGAATGAACTCATTGAGCACTGTTTTGGTGTGCGAATACAGTCCCATGAAAGCCTAAAATGGGTAGCGATCGATGGCAAAGCAATACGCAGCACGCTGGATGCCGGTGACAAGCAAAATCTGATTTAGGCGATTGTTCACGATACCCGTGAAGTCGTCGCGCAAGCCCGACAATGTGGCGACAAATCCAGTGAGATTCCAGTCGTTCGTGAGGCCTTGAATTCATATAATAAAAGCTACGCCAAAAAACTAAGTTTAAGTACGTGTAGTAAGGGTTAATACTACGCTAACATTACGCCTTAAATGCCAAATAATCTGCAAGTTAAGAATTAAATACTATTACAATCAAATGATTAAAGAAGATTTATCAAAAAATAACACTCCGATGATGCAGCAATATATGCGCATCAAATCAGATCACCCCGATACTCTTTTATTTTATCGCATGGGGGATTTTTACGAACTGTTCTTTGATGATGCTAAAAAAGCCTCGCAATTACTGGATATTACGCTAACCAGTCGCGGGCAATCCGCCGGCTTGCCAATTCCTATGGCTGGAATACCCTATCATGCAGCTGAGGGCTATCTTGCCAGACTTTTAAGAAACGGTGAATCTATTGCCATTTGCGAGCAAATCGGTGATCCTGCGACGTCTAAAGGCCCTGTCGAGCGTAAAGTTGTACGAATTGTCACTCCAGGAACCGTCACCGACGAAGCCTTGCTTGAAGACCGAAAAGATAATTTACTGGTAGCTGTCTGTGTGCATGACAATCAGCTAGGCATTGCCAGCCTTGATTTAACCAGTGGCCGCTTTATATTGCAACAAGTGGATTCTGAAGATCAGTTACTCAGTGAACTGGGTCGCCTTAATCCAGCTGAATTGCTATTTAGCGAAGACTGGCCGCTGCCTTCAACCTTACAACAACGTAGCGGTTTATGCAGAAGACCGCCCTGGCATTTTGAGCCGGAAAGCGCCAGACAACGGGTGTTGAAACAATTCAATACCCTTGATTTAAAAGGCTTTGGCTGTGATAATCTGGCTGCAGCCATTGCCGCCGCTGGCGCTTTATTGCTTTATGTTAAAGATACCCAGCAAAGCGCATTACCTCATATTCAGGGTATCCACACGGAAAGCAGTGATGACAGCATTTTGCTGGATGCCTCCAGCCGTCGCAATCTTGAACTTGATTATCATCCCTCGGGACAACTGCAATACACATTATTTGGCGTACTGGATAAAACCGCAACTGCTATGGGCAGCCGCTGTTTAAGACGCTGGATAAATCGGCCTTTGCGCGATCACCGCATTCTTAACAATCGTTATTCCTGCGTTGATTCGTTGCTTTATAATCAGCTTTATAAGGATGCGCAAACCCATCTGCGGCGAGTGGGGGACATTGAAAGGATCAGCTCACGCATCGCCTTAAAATCAGCGCGTCCCCGCGATTTACTGGTGTTACGAAATACTCTGGCAGAATTGCCCGCCCTGCAACAAACGCTTGCGAGCAGCGACAACCCGGAACTTGCCCAAACGGCACAACAAATCGGGGAGCAGCCGGAAATATTAAAGCTGCTGCAACATGCCATCATTGATAATCCACCGGTGCTTATTCGTGACGGCGGTGTCATTGCGCCGGGCTATAATCAGAAACTGGATGATTTGCGTAACTTAAGCCAAAACGCCGATCAGTTTCTGATTGACATGGAAAATCGTGAAAAAGCGGCAACCGGTATTGCTACGCTTAAGGTCAATTACAACCGTGTACACGGTTATTATATTGAGATTTCCCATTTACATTCAGAAAAAGTACCCGCGCATTACTCCCGCAAACAAACCTTAAAAGGGGCTGAACGCTACATTACCGAAGAATTAAAATCTTTTGAAGATAAGGTGCTCAGCGCCAAGGAAAAATCACTGTCTTTTGAAAAGGCCTTGTACGAGGAATTACTTAACATCATCGCCGCTTCATTAATCCCTTTGCAGCAATGCGCTTCAGCACTGGCTGAACTGGATGTAGTGGTCAACTTTGCCGAACGCGCCGAAACTTTGAATTTATCGCAACCGACCTTGGTTGACAAAGCCGGCATAACCATTGAGGGGGGCCGGCATCTGGTCGTTGAACAAGTTTCAGACATTCCTTTTGTGCCCAATGATTTGTCTTTTTCCAGTCAGCGGCGGATGCTGGTCATCACTGGCCCCAATATGGGCGGTAAATCGACGTATATGCGCCAAGCAGCGCTTATCGTCTTAATCGCACATATTGGCTGTTATGTACCAGCAAAATTCCTAACCTGCGGCCCCATCGACAAGATTTTTACCCGAATTGGAGCGTCCGATGATCTGGCGAGCGGCCGTTCCACGTTTATGGTAGAGATGTCGGAGACTGCAAATATCCTCCATAACGCCACCTCTAAAAGCCTGATTTTAATGGATGAGATTGGCCGTGGCACCAGCACGTTTGACGGCTTGTCTTTAGCATGGGCTTGTGCGGATCATCTGGCTAAAGAAACCATGGCCTTTACGCTATTTGCGACGCACTATTTTGAATTAACCACACTGGCAGATGAACAGAAAAACATTCATAACGTGCATCTGGACGCTATGGAACACGGCGACAAGATTATATTTTTACATGCCGTTAAAGACGGCCCAGCCAATCAAAGCTATGGTTTGCAGGTTGCCTCGCTAGCTGGAGTCCCAAGTTCGGTGATAGATAAAGCCAAAACCAAGCTGCGGCATTTGGAGGATCATGCCTACAATGAACTACAAACCGCAACTGGCATTAATCAACTGGATTTGTTTTCATCAAAAGAATGTCATCCGGTGGTCACCTTGCTGGAAAACATAAAACCCGATGACCTTAGTCCACGGCAGGCACTTGAGTTGCTTTATCGGCTTAAGGGGATGGTGGTGTGAGGTTCAAGATAAAAAATTTTCCACTTGAACCTTTCCAATATAATAATAGTGCGGTTTATTTATTCTCGCTTTCCAGCGCTTCAACCAATTGTTTTGCAGGGAGATAGCCAGGATAGATATTGCCTTTTTCTGTAACAATCATCGGCGTTCCTTTTACGTCAAAATTCGCAGCTAACTGCATGTGCTCATCGACTGGATTATCACAAGTTTTAGCCTGTATTTTTTGGTCTTTTTTTGCAGCTGTTAACGCTGCATTGCGGTCATCAGCACACCAAACAGAGACTGCTTTATTATAGGAATCCGAACCTTTACCTGCTCGGGGGAAAAACAAGTATTGAATAGTAATGCCTTGAGCCAGGTATTGATCGATTTCTGAATGCAATTTACGACAGTAGCCACAGTCTATATCGGTGAAAACAGAAACCGTATATTTACCTATTTTGGGTTTAAATACGATCATGTTTTTCTGACCGATTTTTTCAAGGGCTTGTTTTCGTGTACCACTCAACTTTTCTTCAGTTAAATCTTTGTGGGCAGCCACATCAACCAGGCGTCCCTGTAGCAAATATTTTCCATCTTCAGATACATACAAGATAGTAGCGCCTACTATTAACTCATAAATACCTTTAACTTCAGAGGGCTTAATGGATTCAATTTTCATAGAGGGCATAGACTTGGCCATAGCCTGCCTGATGGCATTTTCATCGGCATTAGCGGTGGGCAACGCCAGACTGAATAATAATAACGCGGCGAACTTAATAACTTTTCTCATGGTTTTCTCGTGTTTCCTTAATTAATTGTTTTGAATGCTAAAAAGCTTACCACTTTTGGCTTCTAAATTTAGCCCTGCGCCTAACTTAATGAAATAATCGTTGAACATCCAGAACCATAGCTAATGCCATTAATGACATAAGCAAAGCAATGCCGACTTGCTGGAAAAAGTTTTGTATTCTTTCTGAAACAGGCCTGCCTTTAATGGCTTCCAAAGCAAAAAATAGCAAATGACCACCGTCGAGCACGGGGACCGGCAATAAATTCAAGACGCCTAAACTGACGCTAACCAAAGCTATAAATTTCAGGAAAGGTGCCAGACCCATTTCGGCAGATTGGCCTGCGTACTCGGCTATACTGATCGGGCCGCTAAGGTTTTTAACAGAAGCCTTGCCTATCAGCATCTTGCCCATCATTTTTAATGTTGTTGATGCATAGTGCCAGGTAGTTTCCAGAGCAACTGGTATTGCTTTCAGCGGCGATAATGAATATTCGACACTGAGTGACTTGATCAAGTCTTCGGGTACATAAACTGCAGCCCCAATCTTGCCTTCGGTCTTCAGTTCGGATTGCACACTTTTGGGAGTAATGGTTATGGGTAATTGAACGCCATCACGTTCAATGAGCAGATTGATAGCAACGCCAGGGTGATTTTTTACTGTGTCGACCCATTGCGTCCAGTCATTCATCACTGTGCCATCAGCACTAACAATCAAATCACCCTGGCGCAATCCCGCAGATAATGCGGCGCTGTCAGGAAGCACCTTACCAATAATCGGTTTTAATTTCGGCGACCACGGTTTAAAGCCCAGGTGCTCATAGAGCACTTCAGGATTCTGAGCATCGTTTTCTGCAATCTTCAGCATCCTGACGTTTTGCTGATCATCAAAGTTTTTAACGGTAACTTTAATTTCCTGATCACCATCCAAAGCCGAGGCGATGATTACACCCATCGCTTCAGTCCAGGTCGGGGTCAACTTGTCATTAACTGAAATGATCTGATCGCCTTCAACAAAACCCGCTGTGGCGGCTAATGTACCCTGCCCTACTGCTCCAAGAATTGGTTTTATACCCGTTTCGCCAATAACAAGAACACTCCAGAACAAAACAACGGCAAGCGCCAGATTAAATACTGGACCGGCTGCAACTATTGCTGTTCTAGCCAGTAACGACTGACGGTTAAAAGCGAAAGGCAAGTCTTCTGTTTTAACTTCGCCTTCCCGCTCATCGACCATTTTGACATAGCCGCCCAGCGGAATGGCTGATAATACGTAATCTGTGGCTTCAGGGTTTTTCTGATAAGACCATAATACCTTACCAAAACCGATAGAAAACCGAAGCACTTTGACTCCGGCTTTACGCGCCACCCAGAAATGCCCGAATTCATGAAATGAAACCAGAACACCGATAGCAATGGCAAAATAAAAAAGCGTATGCAATAAATCCATTAATGATTAAGCTCGGTAATAATTTGTTTAGACACCACCCTGGCCTGTTGATCTGCCTCGAGAATAATGTCAAGAGTATTGGCCGGCTTGACCTCGAACATTTTCATGCACCGCTCGATAATGACCGGAATATCGGTAAAACGTATTTGTTCATTCAGGAAAGCGTCCACGGCTATCTCATTGGCAGCATTTAAAACAGTTGGCATTATACCGCCCTTGTTAATAGCCTCATAAGCGAGGCGTAAACAAGGGAAACGTTCCAGATTTGGCTCTTCAAAATCCATTCTTCTGACATCAAAAATATTCAACGGTTCAACGCCTGAATCAAAACGCTCTGGCCATGCCATTGAATAAGCAATGGGAACACGCATGTCCGGATTGCCCATTTGCGCCAACACCGTGCCGTCAACATAATCTACCATCGAATGAATAACACTTTGGGGATGAATGACCACTTGTATTTGTTCCGGTTTCATAGCGAATAAAATACAGGCTTCAATCATTTCCAGACCTTTATTCATCATGGTTGCTGAATCAACCGAAATCTTTCTACCCATATCCCAGTTTGGGTGGGCAACCGCTTGATCGGGAGTTACATGGGCCATTTGATCCAATGGCATTTCGCGAAAGGGCCCGCCGGAAGCGGTTAATAAAATACGTCTGGCTTGTTTTGCATGCATTCCTGATTTATAGCCGGCAGGCATACATTGAAAAATGGCATTATGCTCACTGTCGATGGGCAATAATTGCGCCCCCGACTCAGTAACGGCTTGCATAAAAATATCGCCGGACATGACCAAGGCTTCTTTATTGGCTAATAAAATTATCTTTCCAGCCTTTGCCGCCGCCAGACTAGGCAACAACCCCGCCGCACCTACGATTGCTGCCATAACTGAATCAACGTTATCCAGTGTTGCAACGTACTCCAGCGACTTGGCACCTGAAAACACTTTAATATCGGCGATAGGCGATTTTTTCAGTTTCTCTTTAAATTCCAGAGACTTATATTCATCAACCACGACAACATATTCTGGGCGATGCTCCAGACATTGCTCATAGAGCAAATCTATGTTGTTATTAGCCGTTAATGCGACTACGTTATAAAGATCGGCGTGTCTTGCAGCTACGTCAAGCGTACTCACACCAATCGAGCCTGTTGCGCCGAGTATACATAACCCTTTCATGAATCAAGCCCAATAAGCACTATACCGGCATAAAAAAATGGTATAGCGGCAATCAGGCTGTCAATTCTATCCAGAATACCACCGTGACCCGGCAATAATGTTCCGCTATCTTTTACACCACGCTGACGTTTAACCACACTAATAAACAGATCACCATAAATGGAAATCAACACAGTCAATACAGACAACAGTATAAAATCAAATATCCTGATCCAAACGAAGCCATCCCGATAACCATAATAACCAATGAAAACCGCTGCCCAAAGAACACCGGCTATTAAAGCGCCATACATTCCCGCCACTGTTTTACCCGGGCTGATTTCAGTTGCGAGCTTGGTTGCGCCCCATTTCTTCCCGGCAAAATAGGCCGATATATCCGCCACCCAAATCAGGATTAGAAAATACATGGCCATTTCCGGACCATAAAAAGCTCTTAATCGGGATAAAAACATCCACGCTGAAAATAAAATGAACCAGCCGATTAACACTTTATATCGCGTTTTCAGCTTCAGATTTAACACGCCTGTTGGTGTGTTTCTGATTAATATCATGATCAATACCCAGAATAGCACCGGCGGAATAACCAGCCATTCCAACGCACCTGAATAATCCCTGACATCTGTCCAATCCGTCGCTTGAGCAACCAACTCAAGTAATTGCGTCCAAAAATGAATGCCTAACATGGGCAGGATCAATATCAATAGAAATAATGCCCGCTTAACCGGCGAGATAAGGCCTGCAAGGTTACACCATTCCCATGCGGCTAACAGGGTAACCAAACCAATCACCAATGAAAAATACTCCATCGGCAATTTGAACACTGCCAATGCAATCAGGGAAGCAAGGACTAATGCCGTTATAATTCGCTTTAGTAACATTTTTGTAAGCTATTAAATATTAAGGTTATAGAGTGACTGATTTATTAAGAACTTGCTCACTGGTGTGACCAAAGCGCCGTTGCCGGCTTTTAAAGCTCTTGATAGCATCTTCAAGTGAATTCTGGTCGAAATCCGGCCAGAGTGTTGCTGTAAAGTACAATTCCGTATAGGCTAACTGCCATAACATAAAATTGCTAACACGTTGTTCGCCGCCTGTTCTTATAAACAGGTCGGGATCCGGCAGGCCAGCCGTTGATAAGTGCTGATTGATCAGTTCTTCGCCAATCGGCTGATTTTTTATTTCACCGCTAGCCATTTTTTCTGCCACTTTCTGGAATGCCTGACACATATCCCAATGACCGCCATAATTTGCTGCCACAACCACAGTTAAAGCAGTATTGTTTTGAGTTTGGGCCTCTCCTTCGGCCATTTTTTGTTGTAACTTATCGGAGAATGCGGTTCTATCGCCTATAAACCGCAAGCGGATATTATTACGATCGAGCTTGTTGATTTCCCTTTGCAGGGTTGCCATAAACAGCGCCATTAGCAATGAAACTTCAGCCTCTGGCCGCCGCCAGTTTTCACTACTAAACGCAAATAAGGTCAATACTTCAACCTTTTGGTTAGCGCAATACTCGACAATTTTTCTTACCGCTTTAACTCCAGCCTGATGACCAACTGCCCTGGGCATAAACCTTTTTTGTGCCCACCGGCCATTACCATCCATGATAATAGCAATATGCCGTGGATTATTGTTGTCGAATTCCGGATTGTTAAGATCATCAGTAGGCATTGTTCTGTCTCTCACATTGATAAGAGATCAGCCTCTTTGGCTTCCAGTAACTTTTCAACTTCCTTTACATATTGATCAGTTAATTTTTGAATTTTTTCCTCGGCTGTACGTGCCTCATCTTCAGAAATCTTTTTATCCTTTAAGGCCTCTTTTATTTCTGAATTCGCATCACGGCGAATATTTCTGATGGCAACACGGCCATTTTCTGCTTCATGCTTAACGACTTTAACCAGGCTGCGTCGACGTTCTTCAGTCAATGGCGGCAATGGAATACGAATAGTCATACCATTAGTAGCCGGATTCAAACCCAGGTCTGATTTCATAATGGCTTTTTCAATCGCCTGTACCATGCCTTTTTCCCATGGCGTGATCGTTAATGTGCGCGCATCTTCAACGGCAATATTGGCGACCTGCGATAATGATGATTCCGTGCCATAATAAGAAACGCTAATTTGATCCAACAAACTGGGGTGTGCCCTGCCTGTTCTAATTTTTGAGAATTCATGCTTTAACGCGTCAATACTCTTACCCATGCGGGTTGCAGCATCCTGTTGAATATCACTAATCATCAATCTGTTCCTCGTTCAATAAGAGAGCCAATCTCTTCGCCCATCATTAATCTCATGACCGCACCTTGCTCAAAAATATTCATGACGCGCATCGGTACATTGTTGTCCCGGCATAAAACCAATGCCGTAGTGTCCATAACATTAAGGCGTTGATCAAGCGCTTCGTCATACGTTAGTCGTGAATAAAATACAGCTTCCTTGACTTTTTCAGGATCAGCCGAATACACGCCCTTGACTTTAGTCGCTTTAATCATCAACTCTGCATTGATTTCAATCGCTCTAAGACTGGCTGCTGAATCGGTGGTAAAAAAAGGATTACCGGTGCCGGCTGCAAAAATAACCACACGGCCTTTTTCTAAATGCCTGACCGCCCGGCGGCGAATGTAATCCTCACAAACCTGGTTAATTTTAAGTGCAGACATCACTCGAACCTGCTGACCGTGTGCTTCCAGTGCATCCTGCATAGCCAGGGCATTGATAACCGTAGCCAGCATACCCATCTGATCGCTGGTAACTCTATCAAGACCTTCAGCGGCTTTTTCTGCACCGCGTAATATATTACCTCCACCGATTACTAAGCCAACCTGAATACCAACATCACATAACTCTTTAATTTCAGTGGCAAGACGTTTAACTATATCGGCATCAATACTACCGCCTGCCTCACTCATTAAAGCCTCACCACTTAACTTAAGCAAAATTCTCTGGCAAATCGGTTTAGTCATTGTTTTATTGGGGGTTTAATTTGTAGGTTTGCTGGCTGGATTAGCGTTGCTTAACCCAACAACCATAGTCGCTTGCTTCGGGTTGCCAAGCAGCGGCAACCCGAAGCGTGCAACTTTAATTTCCTCTAACTTGTGCCATTACTTCTTCAGCAAAGTTTTCTTCTTTTTTCTCTATGCCTTCGCCCACTTCAAAACGGATGAAACGGATGATGATGTTACCTTTTTCTTTCGCTAACTGACCAACCGTTTTTTTGTCGTCTTTGATGAATAGTTGACCTAATAAAGTCACTTCGCCCAAGAATTTGCTAACTCGACCAGCAATCATTTTTTCAACGATATCAGCGGGTTTGCCTTTGATTTTTTCTTCTTGCTGTGCCAAGAAAATTTCTTTTTCTTTTTCAATGGTTTCTGCAGGAACTTGATCATCAGAGACACATACGGGTTTACTGGCGGCGATGTGCATCGCTACGTCTTTGCCTAATTCCTGATCCGCCATCGCCAATTCAACAATTACGCCAATTTTACTGCCGTGCAAATAACACGCTGTACCGCCTTCAGCAGTTTTAAATTTTTCAAAACGTCTAACCGTAATATTTTCGCCCAACTTTGAAATCAATCCGCGACGCATTTCATCGACGGTAACGCCGTCTTCCAAAGGCATTGCCAGTAATTGCTCTTCTGTTTCAATGTTGTCAGCGTTCAATAACGCAAGCGTTACGCTTTTTACGAAATTAACGAAATCATCTGCTTTTGCAACAAAATCTGTTTCACAGTTAATATCGACAATAGCAACCGCTTTGCCATCATCACTGACTTTAACACCAATAATACCTTCGGCTGCTATACGGCCCGATTTTTTATCGGCTTTTGCTAAACCGGATTTGCGCATATTTTCAATTGCCAACTCCATGTCACCATTGGCTTCAACTAACGCTTTTTTGCACTCCATCATCCCGGAGCTTGTTCTTTCACGCAGTTCCTTAACCATTCCTGCACTGATAGTAATACTCATTCTGGTGTTTCCTCAATAATATCGTCACTGTAAAAACGCCCCCGTGAGGGGGCGTTTTTTTGGCCTAATCTAAACTTTCACCTTATCAGGAAAACCTGAAAAGGATACATTTATAGTTATTCTACCGCTGCTTCTTCAACAAAATCATCGGACTTTGCTGATAACCCCAAACCTGCTGTTTTGGCTTCCATCACTGCCGCAGAAACGCTTTCACAATAAAGTTTAACGGCTCGAATTGAATCGTCATTTCCTGGAATAACATAATCAATTTTTTCGGGTGAATTGTTAGAGTCAACGATACCAACAACCGGAATGCCTAATTTTTTAGCTTCGCTGATGGCATTTTTTTCGTAACCGACATCCAGAACGAAAATCACATCAGGAACACCCTTCATATCCTTGATGCCGCCAAGACTCCGTTCCAGCTTTTCCATTTCACGTTCCATACCCAAGGCTTCTTTTTTTCCGAAGCGTTGATAAAGCGTGCCGTCAGCTTTCATTGCTTCCAATTCTTTGAGACGGTTAATCGATTTCTTAATGGTTTTGAAATTGGTCATCATGCCGCCTAACCAGCGATGGTTAACATAGGGCATTCCGCAACGTTTTGCTTCTTCAGCAACGACTTTACGCGCTGCCTTTTTGGTGCCAACAAACAGGATAGTACCTTTGTTTGCTGTCATTTGACCTAGATAATTCATAGCGTCATTAAACATTGGAAGCGTTTTTTCCAAATCAATAATATGGATTTTGTTTCGGGCGCCGAATAAATAGGTTGCCATTTTCGGATTCCAATAACGAGTTTGATGCCCAAAGTGGACACCCGCCTCAAGCATTTGACGCATGGATACTGCTGACATGTATTCTCCTAAGTTTTAAAATTCGGAATATTTATTCCGAGTTGGGTTACGCCTCCACTTATCCCGTCTGATAACCAACTTCCACAAGAGAAGTCAGCACCCTATCAAACGTGACGATAAGCGTGAGTATTTTTTACAAAAAACAACTTACCTTTATACCATAATTTACTTTTTGCAACAAGCAAACCTCTGTTAAAATCTAATACTGGCTCAAGGTAAAAGGTTCAAAATCCTACCACTTGAGCCTTTAACCTTTAACCTTGCATCTTGAACCTCGAATGAGCATCATCATTAAATCCCCAAGTGAAATTGAAAAAATGCGTATCGCCGGCAAACTGGCGGCCGAAGTTTTGGAAATGATTGAACCTTACGTTGTTCCTGGTGTGACCACCGATCTGCTCGATAAACTCTGCCATGACTACATTGTTGATGTTCAAAAAGCCATTCCTGCACCGCTCAATTATCATGGTTTTCCAAAATCAATATGTACATCGATTAACCAGACAGTTTGCCACGGTATCCCTAGCGAAAAAAAACTGAAATCGGGTGATATTGTGAATATCGACATCACTGTAATTAAAGATGACTACCATGGCGATACCAGTAAAATGTTCTGTGTTGGTGAAGTCAGTCAACACGCAAAACGTCTGATTAAAATAACCCAGGAATCCATGTTCCTCGGTATAGAACAGGTCAAAGCTGGGGCTACTTTAGGCGATATCGGCCATGCGATACAAAAACACGCTGAAACCAATCGTTACTCTGTGGTCAGAGACTTTTGCGGACATGGTATCGGTAGGCAATTCCATGAAGAACCGCAGGTGCTGCATTACGGTAAACCTGGAACAGGAACCGTTCTTGAAGCCGGCATGATAATAACCGTTGAGCCCATGATTAATCTTGGCAAGCGTGATGTTAAAGTATTAGCTGATGGCTGGACCGCAGTAACCAAAGACCGGAGCCTGTCTGCGCAATTTGAACATACCATTTTAATTACGCCTACCGGGTATGAAATCTTAACGTTACGTCAGGAAGAATTATGATAGCGTTAGATAATTATATTAACTCTGAGCTTTTTGGAAAGCCTGACCGCCTGCTGCAATTTAAACATTTGCTAAAACAAAAGGATATCGAGTTAAAGCTAAAATTTGACCCGCAAAAATCAGTTTCAGATCTGCTCAAAGAAAAATCAGACTTCATTGATCTCATCCTGAACTGTTCCTGGGAATATTTTCTCGATGCACACGCTCAGCGACTCAGCTTGTGCGCCGTTGGCGGTTACGGCAGAAGGGAATTATTTCCCCATTCCGATATCGATATTATTATTTTGCTGGATTCTGATGACACTACTCCTTATCAGGAGGCGCTGGCGAATCTCTTTACTTTCCTCTGGGATATTGGTTTAAAACCGGGACACAGCGTTCGCACTGTCAATGAATGCGTTAAAGCAGCACTTGAAGATCAAACGATCATGACCAGCCTGATGGAAATCAACCTGATTTCCGGCAATACCAAACTTTATGAAGCGCTCAAACAGCGAATCACACCCGACAAAATCTGGCCATCAGATCAGTTTTTTGCCGCCAAAATGAAAGAGCAGCGGCTCCGCTATGCCAAATTTCACGAAACCGCCTACAACCTTGAACCCAACATCAAGGAAGGTCCCGGTGGCTTGCGGGACATGCAGGTGATCGCCTGGGTATTTAAACGTCATTACAATTCATCGACACTCAAGGAACTGATTAAATACAATTTTTTGCCAGAATCCGAATATGCAGAGCTAATTACTGCGCGTGATGTCCTGTGGCGCATTCGCTATGCGTTGCACCTTTTAACCAACCGCGCAGAAGATAGGCTCATTTTTGATTACCAGCGTGATCTCGCGCAGCAATTTGGTTTCAGCGCAATACATCAGGGCTATAATCAGGACGTTGAACAGTTTATGCAGTTTTATTTTAAAACAGTGCAGGGATTGGAGCGCCTTAATGAAATGCTGCTGCAACTCTTTAATGAGCGCTTCGTACATGGTGCAATGGCTAGCAAAGTCATCCCGATTAACGATAAATTTATTGCCATCAATGGCTATCTTGAAGCGGTAAACGAATCCATATTTGAACAATACCCGCT
>Ga0209797_10001116_pt1 | contig 13484 bp, 12 predicted proteins | sample DOMMetBare3Fresh_2_FD_187472 | JGI IMG/M metagenome (GOLD analysis project Ga0209797, IMG submission 187472) | Wetland sediment microbial communities from St. Louis River estuary, USA, under dissolved organic matter induced mercury methylation -... | ecosystem: Environmental > Aquatic >... | reverse complement strand
GCACCTGCAGTGCGCACTCCGCGATGCGCACCATGGCGGTCGCACTAACCGGATTCGCGCCTTGCGGTCCGCCGGACGGGTTGAAGACCGGCAGCGTCGGGTCTACGAGTTGCTGCTCGACGAAGTGCGGCCCCTCGGGCGAGGTACAGAAGCCCAGCGCGGGATAGGCCATCGCTTCCGCGCTGGAGAAGGCCGAATACAGTTCGACGACGCGAATCTGCCGGCGCGGGTCGGTCACGCCGGCCTCCTTGTAGGCCTTCTGCGCGGACAGGCGCAGCGACAGCAGGTCGACCAGCGTCGCTTCCGGCCGGTGGATGCGGTCGCCCATGGCGTAGCTGTCCGATGTGGACGCATAGCCCTGGATCCACACCGGCCGGCGGCCGGCCGCGTGCTCGGCATCGACCAGGACCATGGCGCAAGCGCCCTCCGACATCGGGCAGGCCTCCATGCGGTGGATCGGCCAGGCCAGCAGCGGCGATTGCAGCACCTCCTCGGGCGTGACTTCGCGGCGGAAATGCGCCAGGGGGTTGCGCGCGGCATGCCGGTAGTTGCGTGCCGCGATTTCGGCCCAATGGCGGTGCGTGTAGCCGTAAAGGCGCATCAGCATCGATGCGCGCAGCGCGGCCATCGTGATCGTCGTGAGCGGAAAATCCTTCTCGTAGATCGGATCGAAGATGGTGTTGAAGACCTGCTGAGAGGTCGTCGCCTGGCCCATGCGCTCGAGCGCGAACACCAGCACGGCCCCGGCCCGCCTCGCGCGGATGTACGAGGCGCCCGCAAAGACCGTCGACGATCCGGTGACGCCGCCCGTGTTGACGCGCATGAAAGGCAGGCCGCGGCCCATCATGCCGGACCGTTCCACGCTGGCCTCGCCCGAGAGGGCATCGGGCGCCACGCCAGCCACGACGACGTCGATGTCGTCCATCGACATGCCCGCGTCGTCGAGGGCCTCCTTGGCGGCCGCCCAGATCAGCTCGCGCGAACTCTTGTCGGCATGACTGCGGCGATAGGGCGTCTGTCCGACGCCGATGATGGCGACCGGCCTCAAGACAGGGCTCCCTTCGACAAGCTCATGCGGACTCCAGCACCACGGCGGTGTGCGTCTGCGCGGCAACCACCGACGACCCCATCGCCAGCGCTCGCCGAACTCCGGGGCGCTGCACGGCGCCGGCGCGCCCCTGAATCTGCAGCGCTGCTTCGACGATCCGTGCCAGGCCCATCGTCGGCGCGCAATAGCCCGCGGCGCCGCCGCCGGATGCATTGATGCGCGCATCTCTGGCCAACACCGAAAGCCCTTCACCCGGTGCGGCCAGGCCGATCGCTTCGAGCAGGATCGCTTCGTCGAGCAGCGTGAGGCCGTCGAGTTCGAACAGATCGAGATCGGTCAGCGCCATTCCCGCTTCTGCGAGCGCGAGGTCGCAGGCTCGCCGCGCGCTCGGCATCGCAAGCAGCTTGCGGTCTCCCACGGCATACGGCTCCGACGCCTGCCCCAGGCCGCGCACCCGAACGGATCCGCCCTTGGACGAGAGGACGACGGCCGCCACGACATCGGCCCACACGGGCAAGTCGTCGCGCGTGAGGGGGTACGAGGGCACGGACGAGCGCGTCGTGTCATGAACCGCCCGCGCATTGGCGGCCGCAGCGGCGCGCCGCCGTGCAACGGCCTGGGCATGGTCCGTGCGCCGGCCACCGGCCTGAACCCAGGATTGCGCTCGCAAGGCCGACACCTGGAGTTCGTCGAGCCCGAGCGGCCCCTGAACGAACGGATCGAACAAGGCCTTCGACAGCGCGTCGACATCGTGCTCGCTGGCGCGACCCCACGCCGCCACGATCGAGCGGGTGGCTTCGCCGGCCTCGATGCGCACGACCGCCGCGGCAAGGGCTGCCGCGCCGTCATCGCCGTACCTGATCTCGTCGCGAAGGTAGGCACCCGCGGCGGGCGCGGTCACCATGCTCGACAAGGATCTGCCGTCGACCAGGTCGTGCGCGGCCAGCACCACCGACTCGATCCCCTGAAGTCCTTCGCGGCTCTCGTCCAAGGCGCGCCGAACGGTGCGAAAGATCAGCTCGGACAGGTTGCGGGTTTCATCCCGCCAACCGATGTCGAGCGCTGCCGATTCGATGAAGACCTGTGGCCTGGTATCAGCCAATCAATGCTCCGCGGTTCCGGATGAAGGCGAGCACTTCGCATCCTGCTGCGACGTCGGTGCACGAGTGACCTGCATCTTGCCGCTTGGCCGCCAGCGAGTCAACAAGTATGTTGACTAAATGGGGGGATCTGGATAACGTGGATGCTTGCTCGGGCGCCGGGGCTGTCCTGAGCTGGGTGACTGCGGGCGCTGCGCCTCCATCGGCAATGAACAAGTCCACTTCGCGAGCAACACGAACCGCGCCGCGCCTCAGGGTTCGAGCCATGGGGCAAGAGCGTTGACGGCCCATCACGTCATTGCGCGCGGCCTGCTCTTTCCTGAGGGGCCCGTGGCCATGCCGGACGGCAGCGTGCTCGTGGTCGAGATGCACCGCAAGACGCTGTCGCGCGTGTCCCCCGACGGCACCGTGGAGGTCGTCGCCCAGTTGCAGGGAGGGCCCAACGGCGCGGCGATGGGCCCGGATGGCCGCTGCTACGTCTGCAACAACGGCGGCTTTGTCTTCACTCAGGATGGCGGCAAGCTGATACCGGGCCTCGCTGCCGCGGATTACACCGGAGGCTGGATCGAGGCCGTCGACTTGTCCACGGGGCGAACTGAAGTGCTCTACCGTGACTGCAAGGGCATTGCAATGCGCGGCCCCAATGACCTCGTGTTCGACCGCCAAGGCGGCATGTGGTTCACGGACACCGGCAAGGTGATCGGGCGCCAGCGCGATCGCGGCGCGGTCTTCTATGCCAGCACCGACGGAACGATGATCCGTCAGGTCGTCTTTCCGCTGGAAGGCCCGAACGGCATCGGTCTGTCGCCCGACGAACGCACTCTCTACGTGTCGGAGTCGTGGACCGGACGCATCTGGGCCTATGACATCGTCAGTCCCGGATGCATCGCGCGATCGGCCAGCCGCATGCCCTGGGACCGGGGGCGCCTGCACTATGTCTCGAGCGGTTATTCCATGCTCGACTCGATCGCCATCGAGCGCGACGGCAACATCTGCGTGGGGGACATCCCGCACGGCGGCATCGCGGTGGTCACCCCGGACGGACGGTTGCTCGAACGCCATCCGATGCCCGACGCATTCACGACGAACATCTGCTTCGGGGGTCCCGATCTCCGGACCGCCTTCATCACGCTGTCGTCGACGGGTCTGCTCGTGTCCGTGCGATGGCCCCGGCAGGGGCTGGCGCTGAATGACGGGTCCAGGCCGCCGGCGACTGGCTCATGACGCACGAGCCTGCGACACCGGCGGACGAGCTCGAGCCCGAATTCGTCAACCCAGTGCGCGGCATCTTCCGCGGGTCGGCCGCGTACGTGGTCGCATGAGTGCTGGCTCGAGGCTGCCCGGCACGCCGGAGCCCATGCATCGCCTTGGCGACGCAGGCAGCCTGCACATCGCGTGCGACACCTGGGGCGATGTGGGTTCGCCGTGGGTACTGTTGCTGCATGGCGGTGGGCAGACGCGTCACGCCTGGAAGGGCACGGGCCGCAGCCTCGCCCAGGCCGGCTACCGCGTGGCCGCCTTCGACACTCGTGGGCATGGCGACTCCGATTGGGCCGACGACGGCGACTACAGTTACCACGCGCTGGCATTGGACCTGCAGCGCGTCGTTCAAGCGCTCGGCGCGGTACGACCCGCCATCGTGGGGGCGTCCCTGGGCGGTGGCACGGCTCTCGTGGCACTCGCCCAGGGCCTGGTCGAGGCAAGCGCGCTCGTTCTGGTCGACGTTGCCCCGCACATCGAGCGTGCGGGGGTTGGCCGCATCCGTGAGTTCATGAGTCAGAGTCCCCAAGGCTTCGACTCCTTGCAGAGTGTGGCGGACGCCATCGCCAGCTACCAGCCGCACCGGGCGCGGCCGAAACGTCTCGAGGGCATCGCCAAGAACGTGCGGCTCGGCGCGGACGGCCGCTATCGGTGGCACTGGGACCCAGCCTACCGCGCGTCACACATCGACTTGCATCGCCGTCGTGATCTGCTGTCGGATTGCGCGCGCCGGATCGCAGTGCCGACCCTCCTGGTGCGCGGGCTGCTGTCCGATCTGCTGAGCGAGGAAGGCGCGCGCGACTTCCTCGGTCTGTGCCCGCACAGCGAGTACGTCCGCGTCGACGATGCGGCTCACATGGTCGTGGGCGACCGCAACGACATCTTCGCCCGCTCGGTCGCCGAATTCCTCGCGCGCACCGTGCCAGTCGCCACGCCCTGAGTCCGCGACCCGGACCGCAACGTCGGACGTCCAGTGCCGTCCGGTCAGCCTTCCTTGGCGCGCTCCTCGTAGCGAGAAGTCGCACTCGTCCACACACGTGCGCTCGACGCGTCGAGCACCTCGTCGATGCGGTCGCGGATCATCTCTGGCGACAACGACGCATCTGAGAAGCCGTCGTTGTAGGTCAGCGCAATCCGGCACACCTTGCCGCCGGACACCGCCAACGTCTCACCGTTGATCGAACAGCATTCGTGCCCGAGGTACAGCGGACCGGGTGCAACCAACGCCGGCTTCATGATCTTGTCGAGGCGTTCGCGCAGTTCGGGGCTCAGCGCCGATGCATGGAGCATGCGCGTCGAGCCTTGCGGCGCGATCGCGTTGACGCGAATGCCGTGTTCGATCGCCTCGAGCGCGAGACTGCGCGTGAAGGCGAACACGCCGCCCTTTGCCGGGCCGTACTCAGCCAGTCCGGGCAGGCCGAAGATGCCGCCGCTGATGGTGTTGACGATGCGGCCATAGCGCCGCGCCACCATGTGCGGCCACGCGGCCTTGCATACCAGGAAGGAGCCGATCACGTGCACGGCCAGGTGCCGCTCGAGGCCTTCGAGCGTCGCATCCTGGAACGGCTTCATGTTCAGCACGCCGGCGTTGTTGACCACGGTGTCGACCTGGCCAAAGGCGCGGAGGGCGGTGTCGATCAGGCCCTGCGCGCCCTCGGGCGTGCCGACCGACGCGTAGTGCGCCACGGCCCGGCCGCCGTGGCGCTGGATCTCGGCCACCACGTCGTCGGCCGGCTGGTGGGACGGCGTTCCGTCGCCGGCCAGCGTGGTGCCCAGGTCGTTCACCACCACCGCTGCACCGCGGGCCGCGAAGGCCAGGGCGTACTCGCGCCCCAACCCGCGGCCGGCGCCGGTGACCACCACGACCCGGCCCGCATAGCTCAGTGTGGCCATGTTGTGTGCTCCTCAGTGCGCAGGCTGCCATGCAGCGAACAGGTCGCGGTCGTCGACGTGCCGCAGCCCGCCGTGCACCACCGTGACCGAAATGCACCCGTCGACGATGGCACCCGCGTCGGTGTCGTCGGTCCCGGCGATCGTCGAACGCCAGCGCCGGTGCAACAAGCGATCGTGGTCGTGCTCGAGTTCGATGCGCATCAGCCGCTGGTTCGCCTGATCGGCAATCGGCGCATCGTCGTCCAGCAGCACGATGCCCACCAGGCTGCGCGGCGCCAGGCGGGTCTGCCGCACGCCGGCGATCTGCTCAGCGGGCAGGTCGGGCACATTGATGTTGAGCGCCGCCACCGGGCCCATCGCGCCGATCATCGCGGCGAGGTGGCGCGCGCAGAACGCGCTGGCGGTCTCGTAACCGAAGCGGGGCCGCTTCTCGGTGCTGAGCGCAATGCCAGGCAGACCGTTCGACGCCGCCGTCACCGCGGCGCCCAAGGTGCCGGAGTGAAGCACCAGCGGCCCGAGGTTGAGCCCAGAATTCGGCCCGGATACCACCACCTCGGGCGCCGGCCCGAACCGGCCTTGCATGGCCGCCAGCACGATGAAGGCCGGCGGGCTGTCGACCGCGACCGCGGCGATGGCTTCGGCCCCCGGCAGGACCACGTGGTGGATGCGGATGCGGTGCCCTTCGGACACGCTGCCGATCGAGGCCCCGCAGCCGCTGTAGCCTTCGAGCGGCGCGGCCACCAGCACCTCGTGCCCGGCATCGGCCAGGCAACGTGCCAGCACCGGCAGTGCCGGCGCGCGGATGCCGTCGTCGTTGGTGATGAGCACTCGCAAGGGATGCCCTTTTGCGCGTCAGCGGCCGGCGTCGTGCACCGGGATGAAGGAGGCGAGCGGACGCACTTCCCCCGGGAAACGCTCGAGCTTGAGCGGCAGGTACCACGAGCGGTCGAACGCCGTGAGTTCCGCCGAGCCGTCCACGATCGCGCGCTCCACCTTGGCGAGCGCCTCGGCGTCGGTGACTTCGCCCAGCAACGCGCTCAGCCGCGTCATGGTCTCCTGCGCCAGCGCGCGCAGCGCGCCGATCGCGGCGCCGGGTTCGCGCAGCAGGGCCCGAGCGCGCTCGTCCAGAGCGGCAAGCTCGCGCGATTGCGCAGCGCCAGACGCGCCAAGCAGCTGGCCGCACTCGGCCGCGAGCCCGGCGTAGAAGCCGAGCTCGAAGCGCGCGCGGGCGTAGAGATGCTCGACGCGCTCGCGACAAAACGCGAGATAGCGCACCACCATCTTCAGTTCCTGCAGGGCGAGCGGGTCGTTGGCCGGGATCGCGGGGACGACCACGTCGTTGAGCGTCTTGATCAGGCCGCGCAGCGAATTCGTCGTGATGTCGGACATCAGAGGATCTCCCGCAGCATGGCCTGCAGCCTGGCGCTGGCCATGGCCGCCTCGGCCTTGAGAAGCACCATCAGCGCATCCTGGTGGTTCTTGCCGAGCCGCACCACGCGGTAGCAGCTGCCCAGCGTGGACACCAGCGCCTGGTAGCAGTTCAGCAACGAGTACCACTGGAGGCGGGCCGGGTCGATCACCAGCCCCGACATCGCCTGGTACTGCTCGTAGAACTCGGCCTCGTCGAGCAGGCCGCAGATGTAGAAGCCGCGCCCGTCCTCGCGCGGGTCGCCGAACATCGCCTGGGTGATCCAGGCCAGGTCGCGATGACGGTCGCCGAGGTGGCCGCGTTCCCAGTCGAGCCAGGTGGTGATCCGGCCGCTGGCCTCGTCGAACAGGAAGTTCCCGCTGCGGTAGTCGCCGTGGATCACGCTGACCTGGTCCATCACCGGCAGGTTGCGCGCGAGCCAGTTGACGGCCACATCCATGAGCGGAAAGTCCTCGGCGCGGTCTTCCTCCCAGACGCGGCGCGCCCGGTTCAGCTGCAGTTCGGCGGCGTGCGTGGTGCCGAGGGTCGGCGGTTCCATCGTCGTGAACCGCCCTTCTGCAACCTTGAAGGCGTGGATCTTCGCCAGGTGTTCGACGAACTGCGGCCCGAGCTTGGCGCGCAGCGCGGCTCCGAAGTGGATGCCCAGCCCGCTGACTGCGCCCGAGCTGGTGGTCTTGGGCTTGGTGACGCCGTCGGCGAAGGCGTAGATCAGCGCCGGCTCGGGGAACCACTTCGCCTCGTGGTCGACGAAGAAGACCTCGGGCACGGGGATGATGCCGCTGAAGGCGCGCAACAACTCGGCCTCGCGCAGGCGGCTGGTGGCGTTGTGCGATTCGGCCGGGTCCATGCGCACGACCATGCGGTCGCGGCGCGCGCGGCCCAGCTGTTTCCACTCGATCTCGAACAGCACCTGAAGCTTGGAGGCGCCGCCTGCGAGCCAGCGAAGATGCGTGACCCGGAATGGCCCGTCCAGGTGGGCTTCGAAGAAGGAGCGGATCCAGACCTCCATCTCCGACAGCCGGGGAACGTGATAGTCCGCGGTCTGGCTGGCGCGCCGCTCGAGCTTGCGCACCAGAAGCTCGTCGGTCTCGCGTTCGGTGGGGTATTTGCGCTGCATCTGCTCGATGAACGAGCGCGGCGGCGCATCGAGCAGCGCGTAGTCGGCGGCGGCCATCTCCGGCCTCTACTTCTTGACCGCCGGCGCGGGGCCGCCGGCTCGGTAGCGACCGAGCGCCGACATGCGCTCGGCGAGGTAGTCCAGACCGAAGCAGTCGGCGCTCTCGCCATAGCCCACGCGGCCATTCACCTCGTAGCGGAACAGCGTCTGGAACACGGCCTGGCAGGGGTTGATCGCGTATTGCGGGTGCCCGGCCACCGCGGTGCCGCGCATCTCGTGGACCTTGCCGCGTACGTCGACGGCGCGGATGTGGTTGCTGACCGCGATCATGTCGATGCGCGTGGCCGTCAGTTCGGCACTCACCAGGCCGTAGGTCTGGCCTTCGTCGACCACGTAGCCGAAGCGCAGCTTGTCGTAGTGCACCTGGCCGTTTCGCAGGTCGAGGTGGAACACCGTGTGCAGCCCGTAATCGGGGCCGAAGGCCGCCGCCGTCCAGCCCATGGCGCGGATGCCTTCCTCCTTGCGCGGCCCCCAGCTGTGATCGGCGCCGTCGTAGCTGTCGATCGCGTAGTGCTTGCCGCGCAGCACCAGTTCGCCCTTGACGTGGCCGAGCACGTCGTAATGCCCGTTGAGCCACTGATCGCCGAGTCCGGCGAAGGTACTGTCGCCGAGCAGCGGATTCTGCTTCGGGTCATGGCAGTCGAATGGCTCTCCGACAGCCGTGAAGTCGAACTCGATGCTGCAGTTGCCGCCGTTGTGTTTGTAAGAGTAGTGGAGCTCGTAGGGTGGCCTGACCGCCTCGACCGACAGGCCGTTGCGCAGCGTGAACTTGCGGAACGACGGCGGGCAGGGCAGGTGCATCTGCGGATCGTGGAAGTCCATTTCATAGGGAAAACGCGAAAAGCCCTTCTGAATGGTCACATCGGAGATCACCGCACCCACATTCGGCCGTGCAAGCACGTACACGTTTCCGAACAGCTGCTCCTGCGGGATCGAGAAGCTGATGAACCGCGTCTCGGCCCAGTCGTAGTCCTTGGGATCCCTGGGATGGAACTCCGCGTCTTCTTCCTTGACCATGGTGATCCTTCAGTTGGTCCGGCCGTCTGCGCCGCTGCCGGTTGAACAAAGCGCACGATGACATTAACGCCGCACACCGCAGTAAGTCAACAGATATGTTGACCAACTGCTCGTCACGCTGCATCATCCGCACAGTGCCGCTCCAATGTGCGAGTCGAGCCGGGCCGAGGAGACGCCAAAATGGAAAGCCGCAGACTGACGGGCAAGGTCGCCATCGTTACGGGCAGCGGACGCGGCATCGGAAGGGCTGAGGCCATCGCACTGGCGCGTGAAGGCGCCAAGGTGGTGGTCAGCGACTTCGGGACCGACAGCGACGGTCGCAGTTCAGCCGCGGGCGTCGCTCACGAAATCCACCAGTTCGGCGGCGAGGCCGTCGCCGCGACCGAGGATCTGATGACCGCCGATGGTGTACGACGCACCGTCGATGCTGCGGTCCAGGCCTTCGGCGGCCTCGACATCATCGTGAACAACGCGGGGCTGCGCGGCGGGAACCCGGTGCAGAAACTGACCGAGGAGCAATGGGACACGGTGGTCGACAGCCACTTGAAGGCGTCGTTCCTGATGATCAAGTACGGTGTGCCATTGCTGAGGCAGCGCGGCGGCGGCGTCATCATCAATACAGGCTCCGAAGCCGGATTGGGAATGGTTTTCAACTCGGCCTACGCGTCGGCCAAGGAAGGGTTGGCGGGCCTCACGCGCTGCGTCGCGCGCGAGCAGTCGCGCTTCAACATCCGCTGCAATCTGATCCGGCCCCGCGCCACTGCCGGCAACACCGGAGGAGGCGATTGGTTCGCGAAGAACCTGGCCGGGATCTGGCGTCCGTTCGTGCAGTCGCTGGGGCGCTACTGGATTGGCGAGCGGGGTCATGCCGGTTGGGATCGACCGGCGCCCCCGGATTCGGTCGCTGCCTTCGTCACCTGGCTTTGCACGCCGGCGGCCAAGAACATCAACGGGCAGGACTTCTTCGTGGGTGGCGACGAGGTCGCGCTGATATCGCCGCCGCAGTTCGTCTCGACGTTGTTCCACGAAGGCGGGTGGACCGTGGATTTGCTCGATCGCCTGGCGCCGTCCATGACTGGTGGCCTCACCGACGTGTTTCAGGTCCCCAACCCCTTCGAAAACGATGACTGAGAACGTCTTGCAGTTCGAGGTTGATGCAAGATGATGGCAACGCGACGCCATGCGATCCCATCGCGCATCCTTGAAAACGATTTTCCCCAACGGTCGGTAGTTGCCGGGTCAGTCCGGCCTGTTCCCTCACGTGCCATTCCCTCAACCCTCTTTGACTCAGGAGACGCTGTCGTGCCCCTAATTGCATCAATCACCCTGCGCCAATGTGTCGTCTTCGCCTGCGCTGCGGCTCTTCCGTTGGCCACATTGGCCGCCGAGGTCAAGGTCGGTCTGCTCGGCAACCTGACGGGCCGCGCAGCGGCGTCGTTCGGCATCCCCTTCAAGAACGGCTTCGAACTTGCGCTCGCGGACATTGCCAAGTCCGGCGTGCTCACGCCCACCAAGACGACCATCGAGGTTCAGACGCTCGACACCAACTCCGAGGTGACCAAGGCCGTCACGGCGTTCAATCAGTTTGCGCAGCAACGATTGCCCATCATTGTCAGCGATTCCCAAAGCCCCATCGGCCAGGCCGTGGCGCCTCTGGCGAACGATGCGAAGATCACTTTCCTGAGCGGTGCGGGCAGCCAGCTGGAAAACAAGGGTGGGTTCGCATTCCGTCTGGCCGATCTGAAGTCATCCGCCAGCGGAGTGGGCAAGCACCTGATCGCAAAAGGCGCCAAGCGGATCGCGGCGATCGTGGCAACGGACAACCCGTCGTTTCCGACACTTGCCGCGGCCACGCTCGAGGGCACGGGCGTGAGCTACGTGACGACCCAGAACGTCACGACCAAGGACACCAACTTCTCGGCCGTGATCACCAACCTGAAGAGCGCCAACATCGATGCTCTCGTTCTCTCGGTCTTGCCTGAGCAGGCCGGCAACATCATTCAGCAGATGATGGGCGCGGGGATGCAGAACGTGCAACTCGCCGGCACCCTGGCCATCAGTCCGCAGACCTTCACGATCGCCGGCAAGGCCGCTTCGGGGCTGGTCTTCCCGCAGGCGTGGGCACCGGGCGGCGGCCGTTCTACTGCGTTCGAGGCCGCCTACAGGCAAAAGTACAACGCCGTGCCCACGGCATACAGCGGTGTGGGATACCACGTGGCATGGATGATTGCCGCGGCCGCGCTTGAAGTCGAGCAGGCGGGCAAGCCGATCAACGGCGACACCCTTCGTGCCGCCATGCCGGCCGCATCGACCGGCGCGCTGCTGAAGAAGCACGGCATCCTCGAGATCGCGCTCAACGCCAGCGGCGACTCTGTCTCGCCAGGCACGCTGGCGCGCTTCGCCGACAACGGCGACATGGTCGGCGCGGGCAACTGAGCTGCATCGAGCGGCGCGCGCGCGGTGGAGTTCTGGGCCCAGCAGACGCTCAACGGCCTTGTGCTGGGCAGCGTCTATGGGCTGTACGGCCTCGGCTTCGGGCTGGTCCTTGCCAATCTGAAGATCTTCCACGTTGCACACGCGGCAGTATTCACGTGGGGTGCGGTTTTCGCGTGGTTGCTCACCGCCCGCCTGGGCTTGCCGCTTTGGCTGGCGCTGCCTGTCGTCGCGCTGCTCTCGGGACTGCTGAACGTGCTCGCCTATTACATCGTCGTGCGGCACCTCTTGCGGCGTAGACACACACAGCTGGCCGCATTCATCTCGAGCCTTGGCGCCCTGATGGTGTTGAACGAGCTGGCGGCCAAGGTACTGGGCGGCATGGTGGAGCGCATCCCGCGCGAGGCCTATCCGGTGCACGCCCTGCACCTTGGTCCATTGCAGTTCAATACGCTCGATGTCACGATCGTCGTGCTCACTGCATTGCTCATGCTGCTCCTGGGGTGGCTTCTCCATCACACCGAGTGGGGACGCGAAGCACGCGCGGTGGCGTTCAACCGCGATGTGGCAGCGCTGCTGGGCACCCACGTGGACCAGGTCAGCGTCGGTGTGTTCTTCCTCTCCGGCGCTCTGGGGGGCGTTTCAGCCACATTGGTGGCCATGGCGTTCAATGTGATCAGCTCGGATCTCGGAGACACCTATCTCGTCATCGCGATCGCGGCCATGGTGGTGGGCGGCTTCGGCAGCGTTACCGGTGTGCTGCTCGGCGGATTGCTCATTGGCTTGGCCTCCACTTATGCCGTCGCCTACATCGAGAGCTCGTATCGCGACCTGGTCGTGTTCGTTCTCTTGCTGTTGTTCCTCGTCGTGCGGCCGAGTGGCCTGCTGAAGACCTCCAACGATCTCGAACGCGTCTGACCCTCCGCTGCATACGAAGAGCCCGTGGCTGCACAGTTCCTAGACATCTTCGGCGCCTACGCATTTGCGGCACGAAGCGCTCTCGTCCTGAGCCTGGTGGCAATGGCGATCTACGCCTTGCTCAATGCCGGCATCTTTGCATTGCCGCAGACCGGGCTTCTCGCCGTTGGCGCGTACACGGGCACGATCCTGTCGCTCGATGCGCACTTGTCCTTCGGTTGGGCGGTGATGGGCGGTGCGCTCGCCGGCATGTCAGCCGGGCTGGTTCTGGCGGGCCTTCTGGGTCGGCTCAACGGGATCTACCTGGCCATCGCCACGCTCGCCTTCAGTGAAGCCATCAGCGCCGCGGTGCTCAACATCCCGCTCACCGGCGCGGCGCAGGGGCGCGTTGGCATCCCACGTGCATCGAGCGATGCAGCCATCGTCGGCGCGGTCGTGCTTGCCACGCTTGCGCTGTGGGCTCTACACCGATCGCGCTTCGGAATGGCCATCGTTGCCATGCGCGAAGACGCATTGATGGCGCGGCATCAGGGCATCGATGTCTTTGCCTACCGGGTAGGCCTGTTTGCCGTGGCGGGCGTGTTGTGCGGTCTGGCGGGCGCGCTGAACGTGCACCTGACGGGATTCGTCGAGCCGGGCTTCTTCAGTTTCAGCTTGCTGGCGCATCTGCTGGCCGCGGTCGTCATGGGCGGAATGATCTACGTCGCGGGGCCGCTCGTCGGCACGGCGTTGTTGTTCACACTGTCTCAAGCGGTGACGCTGGTTGGGGAGTACCAGGCGCTCGCCAATGGCACGATCATCATGCTGGTGGTGGCGTTCGCTCCCTTCGGTCTGATTGGCTTGATGGCCGATTGGCTTCACAGTCGGCGCAACAGCCGCGTCGTGCAAATCGCTGGCGGGGTGGACACGGGAAGTGGTTTCTCGAATGTGCCCGCTGCGGCGATCGATCGTGCGGCGCGCCGGACGGACAGCGTGGCCACGAGAGAACCGGTCGTCGACCTCTCGGACATCGCCGTGAGTTTCGGTGGCATTCGAGCCCTTCAGGGCGTTTCGCTGAACTGTGCGCGTGGCGAATTGCTGGGCGTCATCGGGCCCAATGGATCGGGAAAGACAACACTGCTCAATGTGATTTCGGGCGTCTACAAGCCGACGGCGGGTACGGGCAAGTTGCTGGGCCGTTCGCTCGAGAGGTTGTGGGGGAGTCCACAC
>Ga0209797_10001113_pt1 | contig 13502 bp, 10 predicted proteins | sample DOMMetBare3Fresh_2_FD_187472 | JGI IMG/M metagenome (GOLD analysis project Ga0209797, IMG submission 187472) | Wetland sediment microbial communities from St. Louis River estuary, USA, under dissolved organic matter induced mercury methylation -... | ecosystem: Environmental > Aquatic >... | reverse complement strand
TCTTACTGCAGTTTCTTATCGAAGCGATCATCATGACGGCAATCGGTGGAGTGCTTGGCGTCGCCGCGGGAATCGGCATCTCCTTGCTGCTCACTACCATGATCGGCTGGCCGACCATCATCAACACAGAAGCCGTGGTGGCCGCGTTTCTTTTCTCTGTCGTCGTCGGGCTGTTCTTCGGTCTCTATCCGGCGAATAAAGCCTCGAAGCTGAATCCAATCGAGGCGTTGCACTATGAATAATCGTGAGACAGCCTTCTGGAGCATACCGGCGGATGAGCTCTTCGGCCGCCTTCAATCAAGACCTGGGGGCCTTCGTACGGAGGAGGCTCAAGAGCGCCAAGCACGATATGCCTCTGCCCGGCTCAAGCCTCACCAGGACATCCGCCCCCTGTTCGCCCTGCTCTCGCAATTTCGTAGTCCGATTATTCTCATCCTACTCCTTGCAGCAATTGTATCGTTCTTCCTCGCGGATCGAACCGATGCGCTCATCATCCTTGCCATCATTCTGATCAGCGCGTTGCTGGGATTTTGGCAGGAGCATAGCGCCGCAAAAGCGATTACCGCATTGCTCTCGCTCGTTCGGGTCAAGACCGAGGTCTGGCGAGATGGACAACTCATCGAAGTGCCGATTGAAGAGATCGTCCCCGGCGATGTCATCGACCTCTCAGCCGGATCCAGCATTCCCGGCGACGGGCTGGTGATTGAATCAAAAGATCTTTTCGTCGATGAAGCCATGTTGACTGGCGAAACCTACCCTGCCGAGAAGTCTGTATCAGTCATCGCCGCCGCATCCACATTGAGCCAACGGACGAACAGCGTCTTTATGGGCACACACGTGGTCAGCGGGCATGCGAAGGCCATCGTCACGCATGTAGGCAAAGAGACGGAATTCGGCCGCATTGCTGCTCACGTGATGCTTCGACCTCCGGAGACCGAGTTTGAGCGAGGCGTCCGGCGCTTTGGACATTTGTTGCTCGAAGTGACGCTCCTCCTCGTGTTCGCCATCTTCGCCATCAACGTGTATCTCCACCGGCCAGTACTCGACTCATTATTGTTTTCCATGGCTCTCGCCGTGGGCCTCACCCCACAACTCTTGCCGGTTATCATCAGCGTGAATCTCTCTCATGGTGCGAAACGCATGGCCCAGCAGAAGGTGATCGTCAAGCGCCTCGCGTCCATCGAAAACTTCGGGAGTATGAATGTGCTCTGCTCGGACAAGACCGGCACGCTCACTGAAGGCACAATGCGACTGCAGGCGGCGCTCGATCTGGGAGGTCTCTCCAACGAGCGCGTCCTCTTCTATGCCGGTCTCAATGCTACCTATGAGACCGGCTTCATTAATCCGCTCGATGCAGCGCTTCGGACCCAATGCATTGCTGATCTATCGGGATACCGGAAACTCGACGAAGTACCGTACGACTTCCTCCGTAAACGCTTGTCCATTCTCGTGGCCACACCCACGACCCACCTTTTGATTACCAAGGGCGCCGTAGAACCGATGCTGACTGTCTGCACCAGTGCCGAATTGCCTGACGGAACGATGGTTCCCATCGGGGATCGCAGCGAGGAGATCCGACAGCAGTTTCAGGACCTGAACCGACAAGGTCTTCGGACACTGGGCCTGGCCTATCGAGACATGGGCGAGACGCCTCATATTGACAAGACGCATGAAGCGGACATGACATTCCTTGGGCTCTTGGTCTTCGCCGACCCGGTCAGGTCAGACGTGGCAGATACCATCGCGTCCCTACGACAACTGGGCGTCTCGCTGAAAATTATCACGGGCGATCACCGACTCGTGGCCGCGCATGTCAGTCAGCAGGTTGGGCTGGACCATCAGCGGATCTTGACCGGGCAGGACCTCCGTCAGATGACCGACGAAGCACTGCTCCAACGGGTCAACGACATCGATGTGTTTGCGGAGGTGGAACCCAATCAGAAAGATCGCATCATTCTGGCCCTGAAACGTTCCGGAAATGTGGTGGGCTATATCGGTGACGGTATCAACGACGCACCGGCCTTGCACGCGGCGGATGTTGGCATCTCCGTCGAAAGCGCCGTCGATGTGGCGAAGGATGCAGCGGACATTGTCCTGCTGGAAAAAAACCTGGCCGTGTTGGTGCAAGGAGTCCGTGAAGGACGGACGACCTTCGCCAATACGCTGAAGTACGTCTTTATGGCAACGAGCGCCAACTTTGGCAACATGTTCAGCATGGCCGGCGCCTCCCTGTTCCTACCATTTCTCCCTCTCCTGCCGAAACAAATTCTCTTGACGAATTTACTGACCGATATCCCCGAGATGACCATCGCGACCGACAGCGTCGACCCTGAACTGATCGATCAACCGAAACGCTGGGACATCGGATTTATTCGGAAATTCATGCTGACGTTCGGGTTCGTCAGTTCGCTGTTTGATTACTTGACGTTCGGAGCGCTGCTGTTCGTGCTTCACGCGTCGCCGGAGCAATTCAGGACTGGATGGTTTGTGGAGTCGGTCATCTCCGCATCAGCCATCGTCTTGGTCATCCGCACCAGACGTCCCTTTTTCACCAGCAGGCCGGGACAGTCTCTCGTTCTGGCCACCATTGCTGTTGCAGGAACCACGCTGCTCCTGCCCTATCTGCCGATTGCCGATGCGCTCGGATTGACTCCGATGCCGCTGTCTTTTCTTCTATTGTTGGGGACGATCCTGGCCGGCTATGTTGCGACCGCCGAGCTTGCAAAGCGGCGCTTTTATGCCGCATAAGGAGATTTTACTCGAACACAATCGTCTCACAGGAATGGTCTGATTCATATCTATACGGTGAGAAGGACCTCAACCTCGCCGGTTCGGCGGGCCACCCTTAATGCCACTTCGTCCTCATGGCGATCGAGCACGAGGTCGAGACGCGCGGTTCCGATCGAGAGGTCCCGAATTTCGACTCGTTCGAGAAATGGCGGAAGCACGGGGCGCACAAACCGCACGAGGCGCCGAGTCCCATCGATCTGCAAGCCCAGGCAGGCTTGCAACGCCTGAAAGCCGGCACCGGCCGCCCAAGCTTGCGGAGAGCAGGCGGTCGGGTAGCGTGTCGGGCTTTCACCTGGACGCCGAGAGAACCCACAGAATAATTCAGGCATTCGATGGATGTCGAGAAACAGACTGGCGTCGAAGAGCGCGGTCAGAATCTTCACGGCCCCTTCTTTGTATCCGTAGGCCGCCATCCCTGCCGCAATCAGCGCGTTATCGTGCGGCCACACTGACCCGTTATGATAAGACATGGGATTGTAGCGCGCTTCTGATGTCGCGATTGTTCGGATCCCCCATCCGCTGAACATGTCCTCGCTCAGCAGGGCACGTGCGGTGCGCATCCCACGCTCCTGATCAGCAATGCCACCATACAGGCAATGGCCTGCATTCGACGAACGCACACGGCAGGGTCTTCCTCGCCCGTCCAGGGCCAAGGCATAGGAGTCGAGCTTCTCGCACCAGAAAGCTCGCTCAAATCGCTCTTTCAGCAAGTCCGCTTCTTTCAGCAGCCGATCGGCATGATCGAAATCCCCCAGCAGTCGAGCCAAATCTGCTGCCGCTCGTTTGGCTCCATACACGTATGCCTGGACCTCGCACAGCGCAATCGGCCCTTCTGCAGCCGTCCCATCGGCATGAAAGACGGCGTCGTGGGAATCTTTCCATCCTTGGTGCACCAGTCCGCTGGCGGTCTGCCGAGCATAGGTCGTGAAACCCATGCCAGTTGGATCGCCGTACTGATCGATCCACTGGAGAGCGAGCTGAATATGCGGCCAGAGTGTCGTAAGAAACCGGCGATCGCCGCTCCGTTCGTAATACGCGCCGGCCAGGACAATGAACAACGGCGTGGAGTCGACACTACCATAGTACTTGCCGAAGGGAATTTCACCGAGTGCCGCCATCTCCCCTTGACGCGTCTCGTGCAAAATTTTTCCAGGCTCTGCATCCTGCTCTGGTCGAACTTCCGTGGCCTGTGTCGCTGCTAAAAATCCCAGCACCCCCCGCGCGATGGCCGGATTCACCCAGAGCATCTGCAGCGCGGTGATGATGCCATCTCGGCCGAACGGCACGCTGAACCAGGGCACTCCGGCGTAGGGATAGAATCCCTGCGGAGTCTCCGAAATCAACATGTGGAGATCGGCAAGCGACCGGTTTAGCCAGTGATTGAATTGTTCATTCGCTGTATAGACATGGGCGTTGTGGGATGTGGCTTCTCGTAATGCGCTGGCGGCTTTTGTGTTGGCACGATCGTAGGTGAGAAGCACCCGGCTCCGTTGCCGCGCGATTTCACAAGAAATGGTGATCTCCCATGTCAGGTGTGCATGCGGCGGGACGCGTGCTTTAAGAGTGAATCCGTTAGGTCTCACCTGTGTCGGCACTGGAAAGCATTGAACAGAGGTTCGGCGAATGGTTCCATCAAGGCCCTTATAACCAAATACCAGTCCGTTTTTGGATCGAAGAGTGTTGAGCTGCGATCCACGACGTTCTCGCTGTCGTCCTCTCGCCTCGAAGAGATCGGCGAAATCCGCATCCAGCGTGAGGGTGAGCTCGAGAGGAAACTTCGTGACCCCATAGTTATGGACACGGATACGCTCATGACAGGTCCCTTGCCAAAGAAACCGAGTGCGGCACAGATGGACTGTGCCGCGCTGTACGGATTTTTGTCCGTCAACTATCAGATCTGGATTGGTGAGGTCGACGGTGAAGAGGGCATTGTCCTCTTTCACGGTGGCACTGAGGAGCATCGGACGCTGCGCCTGCATCGACAGATCGAATCGGGATAGGAAGCGCGTCCCTTCATGATAGAGACCCTGCGGGCCAGAGAGCACTTGGTGAATATCGCCGTATCGATCAAAGACGACGAAGGTCTCGCCCTGTTTCAAGACTTCCGTGCGCCCACCCGCCAACGAGGATGAGGCGAGAATATAGTATTGATCGTTCCATCGGATGACATCGTTCATGAAGCGCTCCCTTTTTTACCCTGCGCTCGCTCGACTCATTCGGGTGGCCCCCAGGGCCGTCAACAAGAGAACCAGCGCAATCCCTAGCAGGCCGGTTTCAGGGCCCTGTTGTTCCGTAATCCATCCGAATGCGGAGATCCCTCCGATGGCTGCAGTCATCGCCCCGGTTCCATATAGGCCTAACACTCGACCGATCATCTGCCTTGGCGCGAGCTCTTGAATGATGCCCCACGCAATCGGGGTAAATGCGCCCATCCCACAGCCGATCACTCCCATGAGGAGCCCGGCGAGATACGGATCATGCGTCACGGTCAACGCACAGAGCGCTGCACCGCTCAACACACTGGTGGCCATGATCAGACGCATTCGATCGTTGACTCGCCACTCCGTCACCCACAGAAGTCCAATTGACGTAACCAACAATCCGACGCCGAGTGCCGACCAGAGATAGCCGACCTCGACGGGTCCCAGCCCAAGCATCTTCCGAGCGAATACTGGAAAAAGCGCATTCAGCGCACTGGTGCCGAACGTATAGAGAGCGGCGATGCTCGTCAAGAGCAATAATCGTGGTTGAGTTACGACGCTGTAGCGAAATCCTTCGATCAGATCTTGCAGCATGGTTGACGTGGCCGCAGGTGAAAGAACTGTTGTGACTGGGTTGCGGAAACGAACCAGCAGAAGAAACGCAGCCGAAATCATATAGGTCGCGGCGTTGAGACACAGGACCTCTTGTGATCCATACGCGGCAATACCGAGCCCGCTGAGCGCCGGACCGAAGATAATACCGAGACTGGTGGTCCCTTGGAGAAGAGCATTCGCCGCGGTAAACTTCGCTTTCGGCACGAATGCCGGTATCGCGGCCGTAAGCGCCGGACCAAACACCGCCGTGGCGATGGCATGGAGAAACACCAGCACATACAACACCGATACCGTAAAGGATTCCACGGGGATGAGACAAGGAATCAACCCGATCAACAACGCGCGCAACACATCGCTGGTGATCAGGAGCACTTTTTTCGGAAGACGATCGACATACACGCCGATGAGAGGGCCGAGAACAATCGGGGGGATCGTCTGCAGCAGACCGATCACAGAGGTCTTGAGGGGTGACCCTGTCACCGCGTAGACGAACCATAACAGCGCCAGCTTGGAGACGCCGTCGCCTATTTGCGAAATAAGTTGGCCCGACCAGACAAGTCCGAAATCGCGGGTCAGGAGGAGTGGACGATTCTCGACCGAGCCGGTGCTTGCTTGCTCCGCTACGGTGGGAGCGCCCGCCAAGGAGCCGGGGCGTCCCTGCATCAGCTCTCACCTTCCAGCCGTATCTTCTCAGTGTTCACGGCTCGGACACCCGGCACCTGACGGGCTGTCTCGGCAGCTTCCAGTGCGATAACCTGAAACCGCACAGTTCCGTTGAGCTGGACGACACCATCCTCGGTCTTCACCTCGAAATTCGCCGCTTTCAAGGTAACACTCTTGGCGAATCGTTCCTTGACCATGGTGGTCAGGATGTCGTCCTGCTTCTTCAACAACGTTTTGGCCAGATCTTTTTCCACGGCAAGCTTGTTCACGACAGTTTTGACACCTTGGACAGCCTGTGCAACTTCTGTTGCAGCCGTCTTGTCATCTTCGGTCGAGACACGCCCGGTGAGGGTAAGAATTTGTTGATTGTCCTCCACCTCAATGTCGTAGTGGAAGAGCCGTGCATCTCCCATCAGTGCAAGTTTGACTGACAGGATCAGCGAGCCAAGCGCCTTCTTGGGCGTCTCTTTCTCCTTCACTGGCTCTTTCTCCTTGACCGGCTCCTTTTCTTTAGCCGGCTCCTTCTCTTTGACCGATTCTTTCTCTTTGGCTGGTTCCTTTTCTTTGACCGGCTGTTTTTCTTTGGCCGGATGCTTTTCCCTGGCCGGTTGCTTGTCCTTGACCGGCTCCTTCTCCTGGACCGATTCTTTCTCCTTGGCTGATTCCTTCTCTTTGATCTCCGAGTCAGGCGGCACATCAGCCTTGATGGGAGGAATAGGCTGTGAGGGCGTTTTAGGTTCAGATGATGGCTTGTGCGGTGCCGGCTGACTGTCAGAATCGGCCGGCTGGGGTTGCGGACGTGGCGTATGCTTCTCCGGCACGACTTCTTTGTGATCGGTGGACGTGTCCGTCTTCGTAGAAGGAGCGGGCTGTGGCTTCGCTTCCGGCGCACCTTCTTTTTCTTGTGTCTCAGAGAACGCTGAACCCGCACCTATCGGCACCAGCACCAACACATTCAGACACAGAACGATCAGCGCTCTCGACGATGTGATCATCGCGCGAGTCCTCCTCGTGAATATCACTCCTGAAATGTTCCCAGGCATTGTAACTCGCTCATGATGCTCTGTCATCTGCACACACGTGAGGGAGCCCTCTCTCGTCAGGGAACTAACCTGATTGACGCGCCTCCGGTTGAGCCGGAGGCTTCTGTCTTGTCGTTCAACCAGGCCGTGAGGTCCGGTTTCTATGATTGGGCAGCGCTTGGTTGGGGGGTAAAGGAGCCGGATGGAGATACGGCCAATCCTCGGGGGTGTGCCTTGTAAAAGCTGAAGAGCCACGCGGTCGCAGCCGTCAGAAGAAGAATGAGACTGATCCCTCCTAAACTGGCGGCAGGACCGATGTGATCAGCCGCCCATCCAAAACCAGCCATTCCGGCCATCGATGAGGCCATTCCCCCCGTGGCGAAGCTCGTAAAGACTCGCCCGAGCAGATGCTCCGGCGTCAATTCTTGAAGCATCGTCCACACCAACGGTGTAAACACGGCGGTGCTTCCCCCAATCACCGCAATCAAGACTCCGGCGGCGACCGGAGCATCGAAGAAGCCAAGCGCGGCAACGGCAATGCCGCCGACCGCCAAGGCGCCAGACATGAATCGCAGACGCCAGGGTACGTCTCCCTGCGCAATGGATGTCAAACTGAGGGACGCGAGTAACATCCCGACGCCGAGTGCTGACCACAGCCATCCAAGCTGAATGGGCCCCACGCCAAGCACGTCTTTCGCAAAGACCGGCAGTAGAAAGATGAAGGCACTGATGCCGACGCTATAGAGGGTGGCCGTCAACATGAGAAGCGTAACGGTTTTCTGTTCGACGAACACGAAGCGGAAACCCGCCATCAAATCGGTGACGATGCCTTCCGTCAACCCTTTACTTACAACTCGGAAACGGTCGATCGTTTCATGCACCCGAATGGGGAACAGGCAAAGCGCAGAGATAAAAAATGTGGCCGCATCGACATAGAGCACGTTTTGTGCTCCGATAAGGGCGATCCCGAGGCCGCTGACGGCAGGACCCACAAGAAGCCCTACGTTGGTCGTCGTCTGCAGTAACGCATTGGCGGCGATCAGCCGCTCTTTGGGCACAATGAGAGGAACCGCCGAGGTCAAAGCCGGCCCGAAAATCGTGGAGAAGATTGCAGTGGCAAACACAAGGATGTACAGCCGATCAAGCGACAAGGCTCCCATCGCAAAGAGCACCGGGATCAGGAGCACCATCAGGGTTCGGAGAAGATCCACCCCGATCATCACCGGCTTCTTTCGAACACGATCCAGATAGACACCAATGAGCGGCCCAAACAGCAGGGGGGGGAGTGTTTGGAGCAGTCCAACCACCGCCATCTTGAGCGCCGAGCCGGTTAGGTCGTACACAAACCAGAGCAACGCGACCTTATTAAGACTGTCACCGATCTGAGAGATCGTCTGGCCGGCGAACAAAAAACCGAAATCTCTAGTTTTGACTAACTCCCAGCCTCGAGCACGGCTCGGAGTGGAACCAGTCCCTTGTGAATGAGTACGTACGTCAGACATGCTGGCCTCGTCCAAGAATCTTGTGCGGTTCGGAAGCGAAAGCGTGTGTGGCTTGTGCGGCTCCGTCTTCGAGAAGACGTTCATAGAGCGCCACATAGTCACGTGCCATCCGCTCCGCCGTAAACCGCTCATCAAAGGCCGCCCGACAGTGCTGTCGATCAATAAAGGAGACCTGCCCGACTGCGTCCACCATTTCGGAGACCGTCTCACAAATAAAGCCGGTGACACCGTGATTGATGATTTCAGGAATCGATCCGCGTCGATAGGCTAACACCGGAGTTCCACAGGCCAAGGCTTCGATCAGCACCAACCCAAAAGGCTCCGGCCAATCGTAAGGACACACCAACGCCATCGCATTGCCGAGAAAGTCGTCTTTCTCAGCATCGGAGATCTCTCCAACGAACTCAATCAGTGGATGGTTGAGCAACGGTTCAATCTCAGCTTCGAAGTAATTCTGGTCGGCCGGATCGACCTTTGCCGCAATCCGCAAGGGAAGGCCGGCCCGCTTGGCGATTTCGATCGCGTGGTCCGGACGTTTTTCAGGGGAGATCCGCCCCAGAAAGGCCAGATACCCTTGAGCCTGAGGATGAAACGTATAGAGATTTCGAGGAAGACCATGGTGGATAGTCGCCGCCCAGTTGGCCCAAGGTAGCGGTTTGCGCTGGGCATCTGAAATGGACACCAAGGGCATTTCTGGGAACTCACGAAAGACCGGTTCCAATTCGGGAAGATCCTGACGACCGTGCAAAGTCGTCACAACCGGAATGGTATTCCTCCGTGCCAGCGGGAATCCGATGAAATCCAGGTGTGAATGAATAATGTCAAAGCCCCTCGCCGCTCCAAGGCCCCGTTCCTGAAGCATCATCATCGGAGCGTCTCGGTTGAAGATGCCGGTATTCAACCGGAGGGCCTGTGGGCAGATGGCTTCAAGCCGCGCGGTTGTTTCTGAGTCGCCGCTTGCAAACAGCGTGACGTCATGTCCCTGGGCAACCAACTCTTCCGTAATATACGAAACAATTCGTTCCGTGCCCCCATACAGCTTGGGCGGGACGCTTTCCCACAATGGAGCCACTTGTGCAATTCTCATGAGTCTTCCTTTCTTCCTCTCGTAGGCGACTGCGCGTGATCAGTCGTCGGCTTGTTTATGATTTCGTTATTAAGGGCCAGGTCGGGCTGTGATCGTCGAATGATCGGCTGAAGGTTACATACCAGAGTCTCGATCGGACACGTGAGCCGTTGGTGTTGCTGGTTTGTCCGTCATTCATGAGCGACATGCTACTCACCACAGCTTCTCCGGCTCAACGGACAAAACTTCTAGGAGCGAGCCGGAATATGTCCAGTCCCCGCCGCTTGACTGAACATTGAGCCTCATGGTTTGCACCCACCAGGGAAAACCTCCGCAGCTGACTCGACCCGATCCAAGCGCTTTATCAGCAACGAACATCGATATCATCTCACGGACGGAACATCGGGAACGCATCCTTTCCCGTGGCGATTTCGACAGGTCCATACCCACCGAACGCTGCCGCAGGAAAGGTATTTCTCGCGGAACATCCTACTGACCGATCCGCGCTGCCTTGACGATTTTCTCTCCTCTGATCTGCTCCAGGAATCGATCGGGTGGGACTGCCGGTGGAACGATCCGTACTTCCTGCCAGCCTTCGCTGACGGCTCCCTTGTGACCCTGCATTTCATAAACCCATTTGTCGATGCTTTCCTGACTGGTTCCATCGCTGAAGGTCACCCAGAAGAGAAACGGCATCTGCTGCTGAGTCGCCTGGAGGCTGTCAGCCATTTTCAAGAGCCGCTCAGGGCTTGGATCGACAGCTTTCGATGCACTCGCAACTGCCGTCTGCAACTTAGTCTTCAGCACCTGGTTATATTCTTCCAAGCTGACGACTTCTTTGGCGAGCCGATGATTGTCCGCTGTAAGATTCTGGATAGCAGCTTCCAACTGCTCCTGCTCGACCCGCCCTCGGCTCGCCATCTGGCGTGTCTGGCGATCTGTCTCGCGACCGACCGTTTCCAGCCGCTTTTCGATCTCCTCCCTGACAGTTAGCACATTGGACTCGAAGGACTCCTGCGTAGACGACAGCTTGACCAAGGCCTGTTGCAGCTGCACCACGCCTTTCTGTTGAGACCCGAGCGCGTCATCAACCTTCGCTTGCATCCGTACCAGCTCATCCAGCCGTTGTTCAAATTTTGCCATGTCAGCGGCCGGAGCCGGCGAAAGAGTTGCTGTTTGAACAACCGGAGATGGCGTGCGATCCGATGTCCTTCCTGTCGTGATTCGGTCAGCGACCAACCCAACGACAGCAATTGCCAATAGCGCTTGCGTGAAGGCAACCGTTCGCATTCCATAGGCCAGTGCCGGTTCCGGACGGCGGGCTACCACTCTGTCGGTAACATCGGCAATGCTCTTCCAGGCTCGGCTCCAGAAACTTGGCGCAGGAGTGAACAGCGCACTGAGCGTTCCCCCTTGTGCCAGGTTGTGAACAGAGAGCTCGACTGTATCAGCGGAAAGCCGGACACGGTCCGTTCGATATCCACACTCGAGGGCCGTAAGCCCCCCTAAGAGCGTTCCGTCTTCGGCGCGAAGCTGTACCGTCTCGATGTGATCGACGCACTGGACTTGCAACATTGCACCGATCCCTGCGCTTTCAAGCTCTCCAACACGCCGCTCATTGACATAGACCTGTATAGGATCCGACCAGCTACGAATCTCGGGCCGGCTGTTCAATGATTCAAGGAGTTGGGATCGATACGCTTCCAATTCCTCTTCGTGACCCATAAGAACCTCCTTACCTTACTACTGCATCTAGGCGCCTACCAGGCGCCCCCCCTACGGTCGCACCTGCAATTCCAGACGCGGTTTTTCGCCGGTCAAAGATCCACTGGATCCCAGCCCCCAGGCCGTTTGCATGCAATCGAGGCAGAGCGCCAGGTGCCAAATTCGATAATCGCAGCCATAACCCTGCGTGAACATTTCTCCCCATTGAGACCGTGAGAGACAAGGATAATGATCCGGCTCACTTTTTCGGTAATGCCCCTGAGCGACTCGGATCAGGCGCTCGGCCTCGCCGTTGAATCGTTGTCGATGTCGTTGCTGCTGTTGCCCAAGCTCGGCCAGCTCTGCCTTCGTAAGGCCCACCTCATCCATCGTACGCTGCCAACCGCTCTCACGCCATCGTCGAAAATTCTTATAGATACGCTGGCTTTCCAACCCATTGAGTCCGGTCACCGCGATCACGTCCCCCGCGCCCCATCCATAGGAATGATGATAGAGCGCGATCAGCGCGTCACGACTGACGACCGCGCGCGCGACGAGCCCATCGAGAAATCGACCGAGCGGCCGCAGCAAGTCTGGGTGATAACAAAATGGTTCTGGCTTGCTGTGCTGTTTGGCCACCAAGGAGTCGAACAGAAACAACGGCCGACAGGGAACTTCGCTGCGTCCACAGACCAGAAACCGTTCGAGATATTCAGAACCCCAGCGCAACGCGAATTTTTCATGTTCGATGTCGTCGTTCCATTGGCCAGTCTCCCGTAAAAACCGTTTCGTATAACCCGTGGCCCGATCCAACAGAACCGGTAAGGCTTGCGAGACGACTTGATCGAACTCATCCGATGTCGAGACCACCTCTTCCAGGCGGTTCACCGTTGCCATACGATCAGCCATCACGTGGCTCTTACTGAGCGTATTATGCATTCTCGTCACAGCCATTGTGCCTCCATCGACACCGGAGAGCATTGGACAAATGCCCGCACTCGCTCCCTCGTTTTGTCCATTGCTCCGATCCTCGCACTCCTGGTAAGAGGCTTGCGTTTACGGTTTTTCCAGGCGGAACTGGACTAGCAGAACGGTAATCCAACCATTCAACGTTCTTTAATCCCTCTCTCTGCTCACGAGGAGCAGGCTTCTTACCCGACAGCGTGATCGTGCCCCTTACCCTTCGTCCGAGTCATCACCGACGAAAAACCTGGCCATCACAGGCACTACATCAATGTTATGGGAACCAAGCTCTGAGGCCGCATCATCCAGGCAACAGGGCTCGACAGTCAGAAGCATGGCGCTTTCAACGACTATAATCTAACCAGAACGGGGTGAGTAATTACTAGTGGGGAAGGGATATCGATCCCTTCGTCTTAAGAGGCAGGGAGCTCCTGCAGGGCTAGAACAACGTGTAAATGAATGGCGCGACCGCAGACCCTTGCGTGAGAACGATCAGCGTCCCTAATAGAAGCAACACGAGGAAGATCGGCAACAGCCAGAACTTCTTCCGCTCTTTCATAAAGGCCCACAATTCGCTCAGAAATTCTCCCATACTCACCTCCTTCTATCCCCTACCCCTAAAATTGATTGCGCATATGTTGAGGTGGCCGAGGAGCTCTTACCACACGATACGTTGTGGTTTCCTTGGCCAGAGTTCGATGCATGGAATCTTTGCCCATCAAACGCATGACCAGACCCATCGGCGTGATCAGAAGATAATAGATGATCCCCAGTATGATCCTCGTATTGATCGCGCCGAGAACATGACCGATCTTCATCCATCCACTGTGAACCTGTTTTAGGCTCTGCGGAACAACTGCACCGAGGACAATGAGTAGACTGCCGAGAATCATCGCCCACAGGCGCGGCGGCTCACTCCGAAACACCAGAGGCCACAGCCCGATCACCGCGAACACGCCACCAACCAGAAGACCAA
>Ga0209797_10001112_pt1 | contig 13503 bp, 11 predicted proteins | sample DOMMetBare3Fresh_2_FD_187472 | JGI IMG/M metagenome (GOLD analysis project Ga0209797, IMG submission 187472) | Wetland sediment microbial communities from St. Louis River estuary, USA, under dissolved organic matter induced mercury methylation -... | ecosystem: Environmental > Aquatic >... | reverse complement strand
GGCTTGGGGTGGTGGTCGGTGTAGTGCCCGATCGCGGGCTGGAGCAGCGAGGCGGTGAGCTGGAAGGTGAGCGTGATCAGGCCGATCTGGCCGAAGTCGAGACCGAAGCCGTCCTTGAGCATCGGGTACATCGCAGGCAGCAGCGCCTGCATCATGTCGTTGAGCAGGTGGCAGAAGCTGATGGCGGCGAGGACGGTGAAAGCGGCGGGGGGTTGCACCAGGCAATGCTAACGGCACCCTGCTCCAGGACGCCAGACCGCGTCCTGGAGCAGGGCCTCGGGCGCTACGCCCCCGGCGGCCGATACCCGACGGACTTCTTCGTGGCCGCGTCGAACTCCTCGGGCGAAAGCAGCAGGGTGGACTGGAGGTTGACCGCTCCGCTGCCGTTCACCGCGAGGCTCACGGCCACCGCGCTCGCGGCGTCGGGAAACTCGGCGATGCCGTACACGTCCGCGTCGCCGATGGCGAAGTAGAACGCGTGCAGCTTGCCTCCGGCTCGTTCGACCATCTGTTGCACGGCTGTGCGCCGCTTGGTTCCGCCGTCTTTCATGAGGCCCTTGGCGCCGTCCGCGGTGTACGAGCCGCGCCAGAGATACATCGGCATGCAGAGCTCCAGGATGAGTTGGGGCGCAAAACCTACAGACCCCGACTCGGGTTGGGAAGAGCCTCGCGCCGGCCGCCCCGATCAGGGCTTGAAGCGGCTCTGTTCCTTGAGGACTGCCAGGCTCTTGGACCCCAGGGTGAGCAGCGCCTGGAAGACCCCCTTCACGCCGATCTTCGATCCCTGGGGCGGCGGGCTGCTCCCCTCGCTCACGACGGTGAGCGTGCCGGTGTTGTCCTTGACCTGGTAGGCCCCCGCCACGAGTGCGCCCACCGACTTCGTCACCTCGCCCTTGATGCGGACCGTCTTGCCATTGTAGCGGGAGGCGTCGCTGAGCAGGTCGCCGATGGGGGTGGTGGAGGCGCAGCCGGCCAGCAGGACGAGCGCGGCGGCAAGGCGAATGGACCGGCGGAAACTGCGGCGTGACGCGGGCATGAACGGCTGCTCCTGGTGGGAGATCGCGTGGTGGAGCGGGATCGCACAGTCGAATCTAGTGCGCTCCCGCATGGCACCGCCAGCTTGCCCGCTCGGCGGCGTAGCCGATGCGCGGAAGCACCTGCTCGGCCGCCAGCACGATTCCCCAGAACATCAGGATGAGCGACAGCACGTGCGGGGCCCCGCCACGCATTCTCCAGGACGCGAACGCGATCCAGGCGCCGGTGATGAGCAGCGCGGCGACCGCGCCGAGGTATCCCAGCAGGGCAAGGTCACAAGCATGGGGATAGGGCCACTGGGTCATCGCGCCGCCGAGCGTGACGCCGAGGAATACGCGTGCCCAGAGCGCGATGCGGTCGCCCCGGGTGGGGGCGCCGGCGGGGCGCGCGGGGCCGCCGGCGGTGGCGGCTCGAGGCTGGGCCGGTGGCAGGGAAACCGGGTCCGTTCGGCGCGGTAGTGGCGTGGAAGCCGGGCCCTTTCGAGGCGATGGTTGTTCGTGGTCCGGCCGGGAGCCGATGGTCGACAGGCCAGCGAGCAGGCGGTTCACCTCGCGCTCCATCGGATCCGGCCGGGGCCGGCGCGGAGTGTTCGGCATGGGTCGGTCCTGCGAAGGGTCGGAAGCGTCCGGAGAGACGACCGAGGCGGCATTTGTCATGCCGCCCGCTGCCACCTTCGGTAACCGCGCCTGCGCAACCGCCCATCGCGGCGGCCACCAATTGTTGCATCGCGCCGAAGCCTCCCGAAGCCTCGCACTGCGCCATGCGATCGTGAGGGGCGCTCTGCAAGCTCCTGCAGGGCCGGCGGCGAGCCCTCGCCGGATGAACGCATGCTCATGCCGGTTTCAGGTCGCCGTCAGAGGACTCAGGTTACGCTCACGGTGACCGGAGCCTTGGCTGGGGGACACCATGACCATGAAGCGTGCGCTGCAGGTGATCCTGGCGATCGGCCTGGTCGGGGTCGCCTTCTCGGGAACGCTCACCTACCGGGAACTGTGCGTTCGAGGCGCGGAGGGATGCACGCCGGTGGGAGCGCCGGGGACGATCCTGGGCTACCCGGCGTGCGTGTACGGGCTGGTCATGTATCTGCTGCTGGTCGCGGTTGCCTCGTTCGGCTTGCGTGCGGAGCGGTAAGCTCGGCGCGTCCCCCCCACAGCCTGAGGACGCGCCGGCGCGCTCAACCTGCGTGTGTTCCGGAGGTCAGCTCAGCGCCCACTCCACGCCCGCCTCCGTCGTCTTGCCATCGAAGTGCTCGTCGTCCGCCTCGGCGTCGGCGCGGGTGTGGTGGACCACGCCGTCCCGATGGTTCGGCGGCGCATAGAGCGTATAGAGCTTCAGTGGAACCGGGCCGGTATTGATGATGTTGTGGTGCGCCCCGGCCGGAATGACCATCGCAAAGCCTGCGCTGATCGGCGTACGAATGCCGTCGATGACCACCTTGCCGGTCCCCTCCTCGACTCGAAAGAACTGATCGAGCGTGTGAACTTCGGTCCCGATCTCCTCCCTGGGCTTCAGCGCCATGACGACGAGCTGGCAGTTCTTTGCCGTATACAGCACGCGGCGGAACTCTTCGTTCTTGATGGCGAGGCTCTCGATGTTCTGCACGAACCCTTTCATGGAGACACTCCTTGTTCCTCACAGGATAGCGTGAAGGTGCCCGGTGCCATCATGCTAGGCCGCCGTGCGTGAAGGCGTTCTGAACGTGTCGTGAGAAAGGCCTCAGGCAGGCGGGGTCGCCATCGATCCCCCGGACCCGGCCGGCTGCCGCCTGCCCGGCTTCGATCCGGCCCAGGATCGTCAACTCGTGGTCCGGCAATGAATTGCGTACCAAGTTGAGGGGCCACCGACCGGCCCGGTGCTTCGGCCGCGGGCCGATGTCCCCGCGGTGCTGGCGGAGCTCGCGCAGAGCAGGGTATCGTTCGTCGTAATGTCATCCTCACGTTCCCGGCCGACGGCGGCGGCCCTGACGACGGCGGCCCTGATGGCCGCGCTCGTCCTGGCAGCGTGCAGCGGCGCTCCCCAAGCCGCGGTTCGAACTTCTCCCACCCCCCGCTATCCCCATACCGAGGCGGACGTTCACTTCATGTCCGGCATGATCGGCCACCACGCCCAGGCGATCGTGATGGCCGGCTGGGCGCCCACCCACGAGGCCGGCCCCTCGGTGCGCACCCTGGCCGAGCGGATCATCAATGCCCAGCAGGACGAGATCGCGACGATGCAGCAGTGGCTCCGTGATCGCGGCCAGCCGGTGCCGGAGGCGCGCGCCGAGGGGATGAAGATGATGAACGGCGCCGAGCATGAGATGCTGATGCCCGGCATGCTCACCGAGGCGCAGATGCGGCAGCTGGACCAGGCGAGGGGACCGGACTTCGACCGGCAGTTCCTCACCTTCATGATCCAGCACCACCGCGGGGCCGTCGCCATGGTAAAGGACCTGTTCGGGTCCTCTGGCGCGGCCCAGGACGAGACCGTGTTCAAGTTCGCCAACGACGTCGGCGTGGATCAGACGACCGAGATCGCCCGGATGGAGCGGATGCTCGCGGCGCTCTCCCCCGAGAAACCCACCCCGTGATACCCAAGAGAACAGTCATGGCCTTCGCTCCGCTCCGGTCGCTTTCGCTCACCCTCGGGCTCGGCCTCGCGTCGGCGTGCGCCCACTCGACCTCCTCGTCCAATGCCGGCGCCCTGTCGCCGGTGGACATGTCCACCTCGCCGCCGAGCCCCGATCCGCGCGTGGGTCTCCGCGCCGGACTGATGGATGCCGGCGAAGCGGTGTGGAACCTGCGAGTGCTCTCGAAGACGCCGCCGCCGAAGCCGTTCGCCGGAATCACCAACTCCGACCTGTCGTTTACCGGCCACTACGCCATCCAGGGCAACTACAACGGGTTCCAGGTGTGGGACATCGCCGATCCGAGGAAGCCGGTCCTGAAGACGGCCTACGTCTGCCCGGCGTCGCAGAGCGACGTCTCGGTCTACCGGCATCTGCTGTTCGTCTCCGCCGAGGATTTCGCCGCACGCCTCGATTGTGGGACCCAGGGTGTGCCGGACCCCGTCAGTCCGGAACGGTTGCGCGGCATCCGCATCTTCGACATCAGCGACATCGAGCACCCCAGGAACGTGGCCAACGTGCAGACCTGCCGCGGCTCGCACACGCACTCGGTGCTGGTGGATCCGAAGGACACGGCCAACGTCTACGTCTACATCTCCGGCTCGGCCCAGGTGCGGTCGCCGAGCGAGCTCGCGGGCTGCGTGAGTGCGCCGCCGGCGGAGGACCCCAGCTCGGCGCTGTTCCGCATCGAGGTCATCAAGGTGCCGCTGGCCCATCCCGAGCAGGCGGCGATCGTCAGCTCGCCGCGGATCTTCGACGACCTGGCGGCGCCCGCGAGGCACGGCGAGGCGCCGGCGGACCTCGCCGCCGCCGCCAAGGCGGCCGCCGACGCGCGTGCGGCGGGCAAATTCACCGCGGTCGTGCACGGGCGGGAAGTGGTTCTGTCGGATGATTTCACCGCGCGGCTGCTGCACGACATCGTCCGGGCCCGGCAGGGGACCGGTGCGCCGACGGCCGCGGACAGCGCCTTGCTGCGGGAGGCGATGCCCCAGATCATCGCCGCGATCGTCGAGCCGGCGAGCCCTGCTTCGGGGCCCACCCAGTGCCACGACATCACGCTCTATCCGGCCATCGGATTGGCCGGCGGCGCCTGCGAGGGCTACGGGCTGCTGCTCGACATCAGCGACCCGGTGCATCCGGTGCGCATCGGCGCCGTGGCCGACTCGAACTTCTCCTACTGGCACTCGGCGACGCTCAACAACGACGGCACCAAGATCCTCTTCTCCGACGAATGGGGCGGCGGGGGACAGCCGAAGTGCCGCGTCTCGGACAAGTACGAGTGGGGGGCGGATGCGATCTTCACGATCGCCGATCGGAAGATGCAGTTCCAGAGCTACTACAAGATGCCGGCGCCGCAGACGCCGCAGGAGAACTGCGTGGCCCACAACGGGTCGCTGATCCCGATCCCGGGGCGCGACGTGATGGTGCAGGCGTGGTATCAGGGCGGCATCTCGGTGTTCGACTGGACCGATGCCGCGCACCCGCAGGAGATTGCCTTCTTCGACCGCGGTCCGGCGGACTCGACCACGATCGCCAGCGCCGGGTCGTGGTCGATCTACTGGTACAACGGCGTCATGGTGAGCTCCGAGATGGCTCGCGGCCTCGACATCCTCGAGCTGACGCCGAGCGGATTCATCTCCCAGAACGAGATCGACGCGGCCAAGTCGGTGCGCCTCGATTACCTGAACGTCCAGGGCCAGCCGAAGTTCGTCTGGCCCCCGAGCTTCGCGCTGGCGCGCGCCTACCTGGACCAGCTCGAGCGGTCGCATGGTCTCGAGTCGGGCAGGATCGCCGCTGTGCGGCAGGCGTTGACGGGTGCCGAGCAGGCATCGGGGACAAAGCGACAGGAGGCGCTGACCCGGCTGGCGGTGCAACTGGACGAGGACGCCGGCGCGGCCGGCGATGCGGCCAAGGTCGGGATCCTGGCGGGCGCCGTGAGGGACGTGGCCGCGGCGTCGCGCTGAGCACCTGCCCGCGGCTTGGGCGCCGCACCGCCCTGGCGGGCCACTCCGCGGCTCCTCAGATTCGATTCATCTCCTCCCGTCGGCCCAAGGTGACCGAACTCCCGCACGAGCTCGCCGCTGCCCTGCACGACCGCTACACGATCGAGCGTGAGCTCGGCCGCGGGGGCATGGCCACCGTGTACCTTGCGCGTGACCTCCGGCACGAGCGGCTGGTGGCGCTCAAGGTGCTCCATCCGGAGCTCGCCCGGACCCTCGGCCCCGAGCGGTTCCTCCGGGAGATCCGGCTCGCCGCCCGGCTCCAGCACCCCCACCTCCTCCCGGTCCACGACTCGGGCGAGGCGGCCGGGCAATTGTGGTTCACCATGCCCTACGTGGAGGGAGAGAGCCTCCGCGACCGGCTCCGGCGGGAGCGCCAGCTTCCGGTGGAGGACGCGGTCCGGATCGCGCACGAGGCCGCCCGGGCGCTCGACTACGCGCACCGCCACGGGGTGCTCCACCGGGACATCAAGCCCGAGAACATCCTGCTCACCGAGGACGGGGACAGCCTGGTCGCCGACTTCGGCATCGGGCGGGCGCTCGTTGCTCCAGCCGCGGACGAGCGACTGACCGAGACGGGCATCGTCGTGGGCACACCCGCGTACATGAGCCCGGAGCAGGCGGCGGGCGAGCGGGAGCTCGATGGCCGCTCGGACATCTACAGCCTCGGGTCGGTGCTGTACGAGATGCTCGCCGGGGAGCCCCCGTTCACGGGGCCCACGGCCCAGGCGATCGTTGCCCGGCGGCTCACCGAGACGCCGCGACCGCTCCGGTTGGCGCGGGAGACGGTGCCGGCGGAGCTGGAGCGCGTGGTGGGCAAGGCGCTCGCCCGCGCGCCGGCGGACCGGTACGCGGGCGCCGGCGCATTTGCGGAGGCGCTCGACGCCGCGCGGCACGCGGGTGCCGCGCGCGCCGATCCCGGGTACCCGGCCACGGCATCCGGCCCCCGGCCCCGACGGCGGCGCGCCTGGCTCGCTGGCCTCGTGGCGGTCGCGGTCGCCACGGCGCTCGCCGCCGGCCTGCTCCGCCTCCGTGCGCGCCCTCCTGGCGCGCTGGACGATTCCCTGGTCGCCGTCGCGCCGTTCGACGTGCTCGACCCGAAGCTCGTGCTCTGGCGCGAAGGGCTGGTCGATCTCCTCTCACGGAACCTCGATGGAGCGGGTCCGCTCCGCACGGTTCCGCCCACCACGGTCATACGTCGCTGGGAAGGCCGCGCCGACCCCGAGTCGGCCGCCGAGCTCGGGCGGCATACCGGTGCCGGGCTGGCGCTCTACGGCTCCCTCCTTGGCGCGGGTCGGGATTCGGTCCGCCTCCGGGCCACGCTGTTCGACGTCGCGCGCGGACGCCCCATAGACGAATGGGAGCTGGGTGACGTCGCCGATCGGGTCGATCGGGCGGCCGACTCGCTGACCCTCCGCCTGCTGCAGGGACTCGGGCGGACGCGCCCGATCGGCGCGGTGAGGCTGGCCGGCTTCGGCTCGACCAGTCTCCCCGCGCTCAAGGCATTCCTCCAGGGCGAGCAGCACCTCCGCCGGACCGAATGGGACTCGGCCCTGGTCTATTACGAGCGCGCCATCGCTCTCGACAGCACGTTCGCTCCCGCCCTCCGACGGGCGAGCACGGCGGTGGGGTGGCTCCGTACCGGATCGGACTCCGTCTCCACCGCCTACGCGATCCGCGCGGGTGAGCACAACCACGGTCTCCCGCCGCGGGACAGCCTGCTCATCGCCGCCGAGTCGCTGATGGCCTCGCTGCTCCAGGCCGGCCCGTTCGCTCTGCGGGCCGACAGCCGGTGGGGACCCCGGCTGCATCGCCTCTTCGCCACGCTCGACTACGCCACCACCCGCTACCCCGACGATTCGGAGTCCTGGTTCCTGCTCGGCGAGGCCAACGAGCATCTCGGTCCATACGCCGGCCGCTCGGACGAGCAGGTGCTTGACGCCTTCGACCGGGCGATCGCGCTCGACTCCGCCTACGGGCCGTCCTACATCCACCCGATCGAGGCCTCGGCATCCGAGGGTGCGGAGGCGATGCGGCGGTACCTCCGGCCATACCTGGCGCTGGCCGGCGGGGACGTGCGTGCGGACGGCGAACGCCTTGTGCGGACGGTGCTCGATTCCGTCCCGACCGGCGCCGATCCGCTGGTTCTATTCCGGGGCGTCTCCGACCTCGGCCTGACCAGCGCCTACTTCGCGCTGGCACGGCTTCCCGACAGCGCGGAGGTCAGCGTCAGCCTCGCGAGGCTCATCGCCGAACGGCCGCTCTCGGTCCCGCCGCTCGATACTCCACTCGGCGCGAGGCGTTCGCTGGCGCGGGCACTCATGAGCCGGGGGCATCTCAGGGCGGGGGCCGAATGGCTTGCGGGCCAGGAGCTGAGTCTCACGTTCGCCGACGCGGCCCTCCTGGGCGCCGTGCCGGCCGAGAGCGCGGCGGCGCACTTCCGCGACCGGCTGTCGGGTCCGGTCTCCGCTCTGCTCGTCGCCGCGTTCCCCTGGTGGGCCGCCCGGCGGGACACCACCTCGCTGCGAAAGGCGGAATCCCACGCCGATTCGCTGGCGCGATCGGAACCGGCCTCGGCCACGCTCCCTGGAGCGCCGTATGTGGCTGCCGCCGCCGCCGCCTACCTGGCACTCGCCCGCGGCGACACCGCCCGCGCGATTCGCGAGCTCCTCGGCCTGGCGGGCGACGGCTGTCCCGCGTGCTACCTCGACCGGCTGACCCTCGCCCAGCTTCTCGTCGAGCGACAGCGTGACCAGGAGGCCTGGCGAATCCTGGGTGGGGATCATCCCAGCGCCAGAGTCACTCCGGATCATACGGAGGTTCTGTGGGTGCTGCTGCGCGGGCGGGCGGCGGAGCGACTCGGCAAGACGGAGCGGGCGATCCGATCGTACGGCTGGGTCGCCGGCATGTGGCGGAACGCGGACCCCGAGCTCCAGCCGTACGTCAGCGAGGCGCGCGAGGCGCTCGTGCGCCTCTCGCGGGAGGAGAGCTGAGCGGGGCTCCTACGGAAAGATCCCCAGCTGCTCGTAGCTCAGCGCGACCTTGTCGATCGCCACGATCATCGCCGCGGTGCGGAGGTCCACCTCGTCCTGCCGCTCCTTCCATTTCTCGCGGATCGGGTGGTAGGCGCCGATCATGGTCTCCTCGAGCCCCGAGTTGACCAGGTCCTCCTCGCTCGCCCCCTGGGTCACCCGCTCGATCTCCTCTGAAGTGAACCGCCGGCCCGTGATGACTTCCACCGCCTGCAGCAGCCGGCCATAGGCGCCCTGCTCGAACCGCTTCTGCATCCTGCCCAGACGGACGTGGCCCAGGTTCTTCACCCACTCGAAGTAGGAGACGGTGACGCCCCCTGCGTTGATGTAGGTGTCGGGGACGACCATGATCCCGCGGCGGGCGAGGATCTCGTCCGCCTCGCTGGTGGTGGGTCCGTTCGCGGCCTCGACCACCAGCTTCGCCTTGATCCGGGGCGCGTTCTCCGCCGTGATCTGCCGCTCCACCGCGGCGGGGATGAGGATGTCGCACTCGAGCTCGAGCGCCGCCTCCCCGCGGGCCAGTCTGGTCGCGCCCGGGAAGTCGACGAGGCTCCGGCGCTCGCGCCGGTGCGCCATCACCTGCTCCAGGTCGAGCCCCTTCGGGTCGGCGATGGCACCCTCGGCTTCCGCCAGCCCGACCAGCACCGCGCCGGCCTCCTGGAAGAACTTGGCGGCGAAGTACCCCACGTTCCCCAGACCCTGGATCACCACGCGCTTGCCCCCGATCCCCGCGGAGAGCCCCAGCGCCTTCATGTCTTCCGCGACGCTGCATACCTCACGAATGCCGAAGAAGACGCCGCGGCCGGTAGCCTCCACCCGGCCGTGGATGCCGCCCGCGCTCACCGGCTTGGCGGTGACGCAGCCGAGCGCGTCCAGCTCCCCCGGTCGAAGCTGGGTGTAGGTGTCGGCGATCCAGGCCATCTCGCGGGGACCGGTGCCGACGTCGGGCGCCGGGACGTCGAGCCCGGGGCCCATGAAGTTCTTGCGCACCAGCTCGAAGACGTAGCGACGGGTGATCCGCTCCAGCTCTCCCGGCGAGTAGGTCTTCGGATTGAGCCGGATCCCTCCCTTGGCCCCGCCGAACGGGACGTCCACCAGCGCGCACTTGTAGGTCATGAGCGCGGCGAGCGCCTGCACTTCCTCGGCGTCCACGGTTTCGGCGTACCGGATCCCGCCCTTGCAGGGGAGCTTGTGGTGGCTGTGCTCCGCCCGCCAGGCGTGCATCACCTCGATGCTGCCGTCGTCGCGCTTGATGGGAAAGCTGGTGTAGAACAGGTTCTTGCACGCCTTGATGTTGGCGAGCAGGGTGGGATCGTGCGCGGTGAACCCGGCCGCGCGGTCGAAGGTCCGGTTCACCTGGTCGAGAAAGCCGGCGCCCAGGGACATGGGCACGCTCCTGTGGTGGCGGGGAAATGCAGGGCGGTGCCGAGTGACAGCTACAGCCGAACAGGCTCAGCTTCGCGGCGGCGACCAACACCGCCTCGGCCAGGGAGCCGGCAGCCGAAATCGTCGTCCGCCCGCACGGTGATTGGTCGGGGCATGGGAGGCATCGTGAGTGGGCGGACACTTGCCAGTATCGCTCTGCGATAGGGGCTGTCAAGCCTCGACACGAGCACCGGCTCCATCTAGAATGCGACTTCTCTGTCGCCTACGGTCTTGCCGATGCCCCGCCTCATCAGGATCCGTCGTCCTCGGGCCCCGCTGCTGACCACCGCGCTCGCCGCCGGTGCCTCCGTCGCATGCTCCCGCATGCCCGCCCCTTCGAACGCCCCGGCCGCCGGTCCGTCCCAGGTCTACCTCGAGCCCGAGCCCGGCGAGCGCCACCTGCGCCGCATCCGGCAGCTCACCTTCGGCGGCAACAACGCCGAGGCGTATTTCTCGCCCGACGGCACGCGACTGATCTTCCAGCGGCAGGACAGCGTGAGCGCCGGCTGCGACCAGCAGTACGTGATGAACGCGGACGGCAGCGGGCTCCGGCGGGTGTCGAACGGCCTCGGGCGCACCACCTGCGGGTACTTCTACGACGGCGGACGCCGGATCCTCTACAGCTCCACGTTCGAGGACTCGCCGGCGTGCCCGCCTCCGCCCGACCGCTCGCAGGGCTACGTCTGGCCGCTCAACAACCTGGAGATCTACACCGCGCGGCCGGACGGGAGCGAGCTCCGGCGGCTGACCCGCAACGACGCCTACGACGCCGAGGCCACGGTGTCACCCGACGGCAAGCGGATCGTGTTCACCAGCACGCGCGACGGGGACATCGAGCTCTACACGATGAAGGTGGACGGCACCGACGTCCGCCGGGTGACCCGTCGCATGGGCTACGACGGCGGGGCGTTCTTCTCGCCGGACGGGAAGCGGCTGGTGTGGCGGGCGATGTATCCCGAGACCGCCGCCGATTCGGCCGACTACCGGGGACTCCTCGCCCGGCGGCTGGTGCGGCCATCCCGCCTCGAGCTCTGGGTGGCCGACGCCGACGGGAGCAACCCGCGGCAGGTGACCACGCTGGGCGCCGCGAGCTTCGCGCCGTTCTTCCATCCGGACGGGCGGCGGATCGTGTTCGCGTCGAACCATCCCGATACGAGGAGCCGCAACTTCGATCTCTACCTGGTGGGCGTGGACGGGAGCGGGCTGGAGCGCGTGACGACGAGCGCCGAGTTCGACGGCTTCCCGATGTTCAGCCCGGACGGGCGGCGGCTGGTGTTCGCCTCCAACCGGCACGGGCGCGAGCGGGGGGAGACGAACATCTTCATCGCGGACTGGGTGGAGTAGGCCGGCGGGGTCCCGTTGACCTCGCTCTCGCCCGCGCGCCTGTTTCATCAACGCCCGCACCAAGGACGAATGTGCCGCACCGGCTCCTCGTACCGATCGCGCTTTCCCTGGGCATCCTGCTCGGCGCATGCGGCTCCGACCCGTCCGGCCCCGGCCGCCCCACCCGATCCTACCTGATGGGCTTCTCCGCCATTCCCCCGCGGCCGGACACCGCGCTTGTGCTGCCGACGCTGACGCTCGCCACCCAGCACTCCGACGCCGCCCTGATCCAGCTCTCGATCCCGTGGCAGGCCCTGCTCGACGGCGTATCGGCGGCGGCGGAGGTGCGCACCGTCCGCCTGCCGCTGGCCAACTTCTACCGCGGCCATGGTCAGCCGATCGCCGTGGCGCTCGACGTGACCGACGGACTCAACCGCGCGCAGGAGGACCCCACGCTCCTCGCGGCCGGACGGAGCATCACCGAGCCCGCCATCCAGGCCCTCTACCGCGAGTACGTGAATGCGGTCGACACCATCCTGCACCCCGAGTTTCTGAGCCTCGCCGCCGAGACCAACCTCATTCGGGCGGCCACACCGGGGGCGGTGTATGCGGCCGTGGTGGCGATGACCGCCGCGGCGGCGGGAGATCTCCGTGCTCGAGGGACGTCCGCGCGGCTGGCCGTGAGCGTGCAGGTGGAAGTCGCCTGGGGCGGCCTGCAGGGAGGCACCGGGTTCGTCGGCATCGCGCAGGACCGGGCCGACTTCCCGTTCGGGGATGCGCTGGGCCTGTCCTCCTACCCGTTCCTCGGCGGCTATGCCGAGCCCGAGAGCATCCCGCTCGACTACTACAGTCGTCTCGTCGAGGGCAATCCGCTGCCCGAGCTGGTGCTCGAGGGCGGGTGGCCCTCGGTGCCGGCGGGCGCGGTGGCCAGCACGCCCGAACTCCAGGCGCGATATATCCGGCGGCAGGCGCAGATCCTCGACCGCGCGGGCGCGATCGCCCTGTTCCAGATCACGTTCACCGATCTCGACCTCTCCGCTGCGCCGCCTCCACCCGGCTCGATCCTCCCCCTGTTTGCGCACCTCGGACTGGTGGACAGCGCGCTCGGAGCCAAACCGGCGCTCGCGGTGTGGGACAGCCTGCTCGCGCTCGACCGGCAGGAGTGAAACGGACGGCGCTGATGCAGGCCCGTGCGCGAGCCGCTTGATGACCCTCAGTTTGTAACGATTCGAGCCCTGCCGGGAACGTGCCAGCCGCTGCACTCGCGGCCCCGTTCGAGCCCGTTGGTGCGCCTGGTCCGGAGTTGCGGGGTGGCACGAGAATGCATCTCGGGCCCCACTGTCGCCTTTCACTTCGCGAACAGCTTTCTCACACTTGATGCCCCGCCGGGTGCGGACGATCCTGTTGACGTCCTTGACAGGAGACCCATTGGCGTTCCGCTCCGGCAGTCGCCGTTCGCTTGCTCCCGTGGTGGCCGTGCTCGCGCTCGTGAGCTCGGCGTGCGGGGGCGCGCGCGGCGAGATCGCCTTCCCGACGCCGTTGCCCGACCCGGCGGCCACGTCCGACGTCGCGGGCGTCGCTTTGCGTGGCTCGGGGCCGGCCGCGGCGACGCCGACCGCGGCGGCGCAGAAGCTGGCCGCCGGGTCGCGGCGGAAGCCGGCGGCGCTCGCGAAGGCCCCGGCGACGAAGGTCCAGCCGGGGAAGGGCCCGGTGGGGAAGGCTCCGGCGGTTAAGGGTCCTGCGACCAAGGCTCCGGCCGCCGTGGGAGCGCCGGCCCCGCGCGTGCGCGTGGACAGCATGGCGCTCGAGTTCGCCGTGACCGCGAGGCTGGCGCACGAGCCGCTGACGCGAGCGATCGCGCGCCGCACCCGGAACCCCGAGCTCGCCGAGCGGGCGGCCTGGGCGGTGACTCGGGAGGCCGGACGGCTCCGCATGAGCCCAAGCCTGCTCGCGGCGGTGCTACTGGTGGAGAACCGCCAGCTCGACTCGGTGGCGGTGAGCAGCCAGGGCGCCATCGGCCTCATGCAGGTCATGCCGATCCACGCGGGCAGCTACGGCTGCGAGTCGGCCGACCTGATGACCG
>Ga0209797_10001110_pt1 | contig 13514 bp, 11 predicted proteins | sample DOMMetBare3Fresh_2_FD_187472 | JGI IMG/M metagenome (GOLD analysis project Ga0209797, IMG submission 187472) | Wetland sediment microbial communities from St. Louis River estuary, USA, under dissolved organic matter induced mercury methylation -... | ecosystem: Environmental > Aquatic >... | reverse complement strand
TCCCCGCCGGCGCGCTCACGATCCGGCCCGACGACCCGGTGCGCGGGAACCCGCGCGCGCCGGTGACCATCGTCCTCTTCTCCGACTTCCAGTGCCCCTTCTGCGCCCGCGTGGGACCGACGCTCGACGAGGCGCAGCGGCAGTACGGCGACAAGGTGCGGGTGGTCTGGAAGCACCAGCCCCTCCCGTTCCACCCGAACGCGCTCCCCGCAGCGGAGGCCGCCGAGGCCGCCCGCGAGCAGGGCAAGTTCTGGCCGATGCACGACCGGCTCTTCGCCGCCCAGAAGGAGCTGTCGCCCGAGACCTACGAGCGGGCCGCCCGCGAGATCGGCCTCGACCTGCGGCGCTTCCAGGAGGCGACGCGCTCGGGGAAGTTCCGCGCCCGGATCCAGGACGACCAGCGGCTCGCCGCGCAGATCGGCGCGCAGGCGACGCCGACGATGTTCGTGAACGGCGAGAAGGTCGAGGGCGCCGTCCCGTTCCAGACGCTGAAGGCCGTCATCGACCGCGTGCTCGCGGCGCGCTGAACGAGGGTTCGCGAGTCGCGATGATCTCCGTGTCGCGCCTCGCGCCCTCGGCTAGCCCTTCGACCGGAACCAGGCGGGGCCGAGCGCCTGCGCGAGGGCGCCGGGCCCGCCGCCGTCGGCGCACAGCTCCCAGACGACGACGTCGCCGAGCCCCTTGAAGGCGGCCGCGCCGACGCGGCGGAACAGCTCCCCGACCCGGCCGTCCTTCCGGAAGCACGCGACGAGCGAGAGCGGCTCCTCTCCGTAGTACCAGCGCGCGCGCAGCGGCTCCGGGATCTCCGCGGGCGCGAGCTCGGTCCGCCGCACCTCGCGGGCGGCCCCGACCTCGGCGAGGTACGCCTCCAGCGCCTCGGCCGAGAGCGCGGCGCCGCTGTTGTAGATGTCGCCCGGCCGCTCGCCGTCGCGCGCCACCCGCTCCAGGGCCTCGCGCACCGCCGCGGCGAGCGTGCGCATCGCGCCCGCCCCGTCGCCGCCGCGGTAGAGGCGCAGCGCCTGCTCCTCGGCCTCCGCCGGGAACGCGACCCGGAGCGGCTCGCCGATGAAGACGGCCCAGGCGTGCTCGAGGGCGGGCGCGCGGCGGCGGACCCGCTCGCGGGCGAGCCCGGTGTCGGCCCGCGCGCGCGCCGACGCGACCCGCGCGGTGCCGCGCGCGGACTCGTTGATCCGCTCGGCGATCGCCACGCGGTTCTTGCCGAAGACCTCGTCCTCGATGACGACGACGAGCGGCGCGGCGCCGTGCGAGACGAACACCCCTGCCTCCAGCACCTCCCCCCGCGCCCGCCCGAGGGCCCGCTCCCGCTCCACCGCGAGGCGCGCCTCCTCGGCGCGCGCCCGGGCGAGACGCGCGGCATGGGGCGCGTGCTGCGGCGTCCCGGCCGCGACTCCGGCGAGGGCGGCCTCGGCCGCGGCCCGCTCGGCGCGGGCCGCCTGGAGCCCGCCCGCGTGGGCCTCCTCGATCGCGGCGATCTGGCGGGCCACCACGTCGCTCGAGACCTCGCGGGCGAGGCGGGCGGCGTAGGCGGCGAACTGGGCCCGGATCGCCTTGGCGAGGGCGACCATCTCGTCGATCCGGCCCGCGAAGCTCACCGCGTCGCCGAGCAGGTTGTTGAGGGTCACCCCCCCGCGGTCGGCGAGGTGCTGCATCCCGCCGAAGTGCTCCTTCGCCGAGACGAGGATCGGGACGTAGAACTCCCGCCGCAGGAACTCGGCCATCGACGCCTGGCCGAGGAGCGCGGTGCGCCGCGTGAAGTCCTTCACGTCGGCGAAGAGGTGGCCGGTCAGCCGCTCCGCCGCCTCCGGCAGGATCGCCGCCGGGCGCGCCGAGAGCCGGTAGAGCCGCCCCGCCTCCCACTCGAGGTCCGCGCCGCCCTCCGCCTCGCGCCCGGTCCGGAAGGAGAGCGCGCGCCGCGCGGGCGCCGCGGCCCGCTCGAGGGCGAGATCGGCGAGGAGCGCGCCCGCCGCGATCGCGTACTCGGCGCGAGCCGCCTTGCGATCGAGGCCGACCGCCGCGGCGGGGTCCCTGGGCTTCCAGGCCTTCACCACGCGGAGGACGCGCTCGAGGGGAGCGCCCGCGTCCGCGCCCGGCGACGCGCTCGCGAGGTCGCGCTGGAGGGCGCGGCGCTCGGCGTCACCCGCGAGCGCCGTGGCGAGCGCGCCCGGCGCCGAGAAGAGCGCCCGGAGCCCGTCGAGCCGGGCCCCCGCTCCCGCGTCCTCGGCGGCGGCGATCGCCGCGCCGAGGAGCTCCCGCGCGCGGGCCACCGCCACGGCGGCCTCCGCGCGGAGGGCGAGGTCGTCGTCGGCGCCGAGCGCGGCCACCAGGTCGGCCTGGACGGCGCCCGGGTCGCCGCCCTCGACGAGCCGCGCCACCTGGTCGTCCGCGTGCGGGACGCCGGGGGAGAGGTCGCAGCCGTAGAGCGTCGCCCCGCCGGCGGTGACGCCCGTGCGCCCGCCGAGGAGCGCGGCCGGCGACAGGGCGGCCTCGATGCGGGCGAGGAGGGGATCGTCGATCCCCCGCCCGGCGTCGCGCCAGACGCGCGCGAGGCCGGTGCGCGCGGCGAGCCAGGCCGCCGCGAGCGCGGCGGCCTTGAGGTAGCGGTCGAGGGGCGAGGACGGGAGGACCGGCCGGAGCTCCCGCTCGGCGGCCGCGCACTCGGCGGCCAGGGCGAGCGCGACGACGAGCGGCGTCCGCTCCCGTCCGTGGGTGGAGTCCATCTCCTCGAAGGCGCGCCGGAGGAGCTCGATCCAGAGCCCCACCAGCGAGCGCCCCCGGCCGCCCTTCCCCAGCCACGCGGTGACGACGCCGCCGGTGAGGGCGGGGTGGACCGCCGGGGCGAGCTGGGCCGCGCCGCGCAGGTCCGGTCCGCCGCCCGACGGCCCGAGGTGCGGGGTGACGGCGGGCAGCGCCGCGTACTCCTCGCGGAGGATCAGCCGGTCCACGTCGTCGGGCCGGACGAACCCGCGGTGGTGGGTGGAGAGGAGCAGCGCGACGTCGGAGAGGGCGCCCGACACGATGGCGCGCGCGTCGGCGGCGATCTGGATCGGGATGGCGAGGTCGGCGAGCGAGGTGCCGAGCGAGAAGCGCAGCCCCTCGCGGTCGAGGCGGAGGAACGCGGCCGGGTCGGACCGGGCGGCCGCGAAGATCTCGAGACGGCGGGCGGCGAGGGCGGAGGGCACCAGGACCCGACGCTACCCCGGCGCTCCTGGGCTCCACAATCCTTCGGGCCGGGGACGAGGGGGCGGCCCGGGACCCTCAGCGCCTCCGCTCCTCGAGCCGCACCCGCGCCGTCCTGCGCTCCCCCGCGCGCTCCCACTCGACCAGGACCTCGTCGCCGGGCCGGTGCGAGCGGAGCGCGAAGGCGAGATCCTGGAGGTTCAGGACCCTCGTCGCCCCGATCCGGAGGAGGACGTCCCCGCCCGCGATCCCCGCCCGCTCCGCGGGGCTGCCCGGACGGACGCCCGTGAGGAGCACGCCCGGCGCCTCCCGCTCCCCGAAGTCCGGGATGGCGCCGAGGTAGGTGCCGTAGCCCCGCTCGCTCCGCTCCGGCGGCGGCGAGGCGCTGCGCACGACCTCGAGGCGCCCGGGACGGTCGGCGGCCTCCCGCGCGACGCGGTGGGCGAGGCGCGCGATGGCCGCGATCCCCTCCGCGTCCACCTTGTCGGCGGTGTCGGTCGGCCGGTGGTAGTCGGCGTGCGCCCCGGTGAAGAGGAACAGGACCGGAACGCCGCGCGCGTGGAAGCTCGTGTGGTCGGACGGCCCGTAGCCGCCGCCGCCGCCGAACGCGAGCCGGAGCGGGAGCGCCGGGCGGCGGCGCGCGAGCGCCGCGAGCACGTCGCGGAGCCCCTTCGCCGTGTCGGCCCCGTCCACGTAGACCTTCCCGCCGCGCGGGCGGCCGACCATGTCGAGGTTCACCATGAGCTGCATGCGCTCGACCGGACAGCGCGCCGGGGGGTCCTTCACGAGCTGCGCGGACCCGAGGAGCCCGAGCTCCTCCGCGCCGAACGCCGCGAGGAGCACCGTCCGGCGGGGGGGAGCCTCGGCGGCGAAGGCCCGCGCCACCGCGAGGAGCGCCGCGATCCCGGAGGCGTTGTCGTCCGCGCCCGGGTGCACGGTGCCCGCCTGCTCCGGCGCGAGCGAGGCGTCGCCGCCGAGGCCCAGGTGGTCGTGGTGCGCGCCGACGACGACGCACTCGCCGGCGAGGGCGGGGTCGCTCCCGGGCAGGATCGCGACGACGTTCGAGGTCTCCGCCCGCTCGTGGCGGACCTCGACCGCGAGCCGGGCGGTCACCCCGAGCGGCCGCGAGTGCGGCTTCCCGTCGGCCTCGCCCCCCGCGGCGAGGGCGCGGACGTCGATCCCCGCCCGGGCGAGCGCGGCCGCCGTGAGGCGCACCGCGACGAGCCCCGCCCGCGACGAGACCTGCCCCCGCCACGGCGGGAGGTCGTCCGGGCCGTCGTGGGCCCAGACGTCGCGCACCCCGACGATCGCCGCGGCCCCCCGCTCGCGCGCCGCGATCGCCTTCGTCCGCCACTCGCCGTGGCGGTAGTTCCGCGGGTCGCGGAAGGGCGAGGCGGGGTCCGACTCCCGCGGGAAGTCCTGCGCGACGAGGACGACCTTCCCCTTCACGTCGAGCCCGGCGTAGTCGTCGTAGCCGAGCTCGGGCGCGGCGATCCCGTAGCCGGCGAAGACCAGCTCCGCCTCGACCGTCCCGTCGTCGCTGAACCCGAGCGGCAGGAAGTCCGTCCCGAGCGCCGCCGCCGCCGCGCCGAGGGCCACGGCGTTTCCCTCCCCGAGGGTCGCCCGGTACGGCGCCTCGAAGGGCTGCGCGTAGCCGGCCTCGAACGCCGGCGCGAGCCCGGCCTCCCGGAACCGATCGGCGATCCAGCCCGCCGCCTCCGGTCCGCCGGCCGTGCCCACCCCCCGCCCGGTTCGGGCGGGGTCGGCGAGCCAGCCCACCTCGGCGCGCACCCGGGCCGGGTCGATCGCCGGGTCCGGCCCGGGGTGGCTCGAGAGGCGCGGTCCGCAGGCGGCGAGGAGGAGGGCGAGGGGGGCGAGCCGCATGGCGCGATCACATAGGGGACGCCGGGGCGCACGGCATCCTCGCGCCCCGGCTCCCCCGCTCCGGGGAAGCCTTGCGCCGCGCGCCCCGACCATGTAAGAAAATTCCTTCGCCCATGCGCCGGACCTTCTTCAAGTCCAAGATCCACCGCGCGACGGTGACCCACGCGGACCTCGACTACGAGGGCTCCGTCTCGATCGACGAGGACCTCCTCGAGGCGGCCGGGATCTGGGAGTACGAGGCGGTCCACGTCTGGAACATCACCCGGGGCACGCGTCTCCAGACGTACGCCATCAAGGGGGCGCGCGGCTCGGGGGTCGTCTGCATCAACGGCGCCGCCGCGCACCTCAACAAGCCGGGCGACCTCGTGATCCTCGCGACCTTCGCGGAGCTCGAGGAGTCCGAGGCGCGCGACCACGAGCCGGTCGTCGTCCTGGTCGACCGGGCGAACAAGATCGTGGCGCGGGACGTGGCCGAGGTGGCGGGGCCCAAGCGCCGGGTGTCCGCATGACGGTGTTTCTTTGGCGCCGCTGACGTGCGGCCGCTCCCGGATCTCCAGACCTTCCTGAAGCTTTGCAGGCCGGGGCGCGCCGTCCCCGTCCGCGTGGAGGTCGATGCCGACACGGAGACGCCGGTGTCGGCGTTCCTCAAGCTCTCGCAGGGGGAGGATCGCGCCTTCCTCCTCGAGTCGGTGGAGGGCGGGGAGCGGAGCGCGCGGTTCTCCTTCCTCGGCGCGGGCCCCCGCAGCGTGCTGCGCTGGAAGCTCGGCGACCGGCGCGATCCGCTGGCGGCCATCCGCGCGGCGCTCGCGACGCACCGGGCGGTCCGGGTGGACGGGACGCCGCGCTTCTCGGGCGGGCTCGTCGGCCACGTCGCCTACGACGCGGTGACGCTCTTCGAGCCGCGGGTGCCCATCGCCAACCCCGACGAGCTCGGCTTCCCGGACGTCCTCCTCATGGACTTCGACGAGGTGGTGGCGTTCGACAACCGCCGCCACTCGATGCACGTCATCGCCGAGGCGCGCTGCGGGCCCGGAGACGACCCGCGCGCGCTCTACGCGCGGGCGGTCGCCCGGATCCGGGCGCGGCTCCGCGCGCTCGCGCGGCCGCTCGTCGACCGCCGCGCGCGGCGGGCGGCGCGGCCGGCCGCGCTCGTGCCGCGGGTGGCGAAGCGGGACTACCTCGCCGCCGTCGCGCGCGCGAAGGAGTACGTCCGGGCCGGCGACTGCCAGCAGATCGTCCTCTCGCAGCGCTTCGACGCGGAGGTCTCGGTCCCGCCGTTCGAGATCTACCGGGCGCTCCGGCGCGTGAACCCGTCGCCGTACCTCTTCTTCCTGAAGGACGGCGAGCGGGCCCTCGTCGGCTCCTCGCCCGAGACGCTCGTCAAGCTCGAGGACGGCGAGGTGACCCTCCGGCCGATCGCGGGCACGCGCCGGCGCGGCGCCGGCCCCGACGAGGACCAGCGGCTCGAGGCCGAGCTGCGCGCCGATCCGAAGGAGAACGCCGAGCACGTGATGCTGGTGGACCTCGGGCGCAACGACGTCGGGCGGGTCGCGGAGGTCGGGACCGTGCGCGTGACGGCCCTGAAGACGGTCGAGCGGTACTCGCACGTCATGCACCTCGTCTCGGAGGTGAAGGGGCGGCTCGCGCCGGGGCTCGGCGCGGTGGACGTCCTCCGCGCCGGGTTCCCGGCGGGCACGGTCTCCGGGTCGCCCAAGGTCCGGGCGATGGAGATCATCGACGAGCTGGAGCCGGCGCGGCGTGGCCCGTACGCCGGGGCGGTCGGCTACTTCGACCGGGGCGGCGACATGGAGATGTGCATCGCCATCCGGACCCTCATGGCGAGCGGCCGGCGCGTCTCGGTGCAGGCGGGGGGCGGCCTCGTCTACGACTCCGATCCCGAGGCGGAGTACCAGGAGACGCTCAACAAGGCCCGGGCGGTCTTCACCGCCGTCGCGCAGGCGGAGCAGCGGGTCCTCGACGCGGTGGCGCGGCCGGTCGCCGCGCGGCCGGGGCGGGGCCGCCGCCGGGTCGCCGCACGGCGGCCCGCGCCGCGCCCCCGCGGGAGGCGCTCGTGAGCGCCGCGCGGCGGGGCTCGACGGCCGGCGCGGGGCGCGAGAAGCGCGCGGCCGGCGCGGCGCCCGCCGCGGGGGCGGCCCGCCCGCCGCGGCTGCTCCTCGTCGACAACTACGACTCCTTCACCTGGAACCTCGTGCAGTACCTCGGCGAGCTCGGCGCCGACGTCGCGGTCTTCCGGAACGACCAGATCGACGTCCCCGGCATCCGCGCACGCCGCCCGGACGCGCTCGTGCTCTCCCCCGGCCCGTGCACGCCGGACGAGGCGGGCGTGACGCTCGCGGCGATCCGGGAGCTGTCGGGCGACCTGCCCATCCTCGGCGTCTGCCTCGGCCACCAGGCCATCGGGCAGGCCTTCGGCGGGAAGGTGGTCCGCAACGCCCGGATCCTCCACGGCAAGGCGAGCCCGGTGCACCACGGCGGCGAGGGGACCTACGCCGGCCTGCCGTCGCCCTTCGAGGCGGGCCGCTACCACTCGCTCGTCGTCGAGCGCGGGTCGCTCCCCGCCGCGCTCGAGGTGACGAGCTGGACGGACGAGGGGGAGATCATGGGGCTGCGCCACCGGGTGCTGGACGTCGAGGGCGTCCAGTTCCACCCGGAGTCCATCCTCACCGCCGAGGGGAAGAAGCTCCTCGGCAACTGGCTCGGGCGGATCGCCCGGGAGGTCGGGGTCTCATGATCCAGCAGGCGATCGCGCGGCTCGTGGAGCGGCAGGACCTCTCCCGCGCGGAGATGACCGGGGTGATGGGCGAGATCGCCGACGGCGGCGCGACGCCGGCGCAGGTGGGCGCGTTCCTGGCGGCGCTCCGGCTCAAGGGCGAGACGGTGGACGAGATCACCGGCGCGGCGGAGGTGATGCGCGCGCGCGTCGACCGCGTCCGGGTGGACCGGGACGTCTTCGTGGACACCTGCGGGACGGGCGGCGACGGGCGGAACACCTTCAACATCTCGACCGGCGCCGCGTTCGCCGTGGCGGGGGCGGGCGTCACCGTCGCGAAGCACGGGAACCGCGCCGTCTCGTCGAGGTCCGGCTCCGCCGACGTCCTCGCCGCGCTCGGCGTGGACGTGGACGCTCCCAAGGACGTCGTCGAGCGGTGCATCGCCGAGGTCGGGATCGGCTTCCTGTTCGCGCCGCGGCTCCACCCCGCCTTCAAGGCGGTCGCCGGCATCCGGCGCGAGCTGGGCGTCCGCACCGTGTTCAACCTCCTCGGCCCGCTCGCGAACCCGGCGGGCGCCCGCCACCAGGTCATGGGCGTCTACGAGCCGCGCTGGGTGCCGATCGTCGGCGGCGTCCTCGCCGCGCTCGGGGCGGCCCACGCCTTCGTCGTCCACGGCGAGGGGCTCGACGAGATCGCCGTGACCGGCATGACCCACGTCTGCGAGGTGAAGGACGGCGGCGTCGAGCGGTACGCGATGGTGCCCGAGGACATCGGGCTCAAGCGGCACGCGGAGGCCGAGATCGCGGGTGGCGACGCCGAGCGGAACGCCTCCATCCTCAGGGACGTCCTCTCCGGGCAGAAGGGCGGACCCCGCGACGCCGTGCTCGCGAACGCCGCCGCCGCGCTCGTCTGCGCGGGCGCGGCGAAGGACCTCACGGACGGCGTCGCCATCGCCGCGCGGTCCATCGACCGCGGCGCGGCGGCGGAGAAGCTCGCGCGCCTCGTCGCCGCCACGAACCCCTCCGCATGACCTTCCTCGCGGACATCCTCGCGCGCAAGCGCGGCGAGGTGGAGGCCGCGCGCCGGGCCGTGCCCGAGCGCGAGCTCGCGGCGCGCGCCAGGGACGCTCCCGCGCCGCGCGGCTTCGAGGCCGCGCTCTCGCCCCGCGGCGGGCCGGCCCGGGTCGTCGCCGAGGTGAAGCGGGCGAGCCCGTCGGCGGGCGCGATCCACGCCGGGCTCGACGCCCCCGCGCAGGCCCGCGCCTACGCCGCCGCGGGCGCCGCCGCGATCTCGGTGCTCACCGACGGCCCGGGCTTCGGCGGGTCGCTCGCCGACCTCGCCGCCGTCCGCGCCGCCGTGGACCTCCCCCTCCTGCGCAAGGACTTCGTCCTCGACCGCTACCAGCTCCTCGAGGCCCGCGCCCACGGCGCCGACGCGGCGCTCCTCATCGTGGCGGCGCTCGACCCGGCGGCGCTGCGCCGGCTCCTCGACGCCTGCGGGGAGCTCGGCCTCGCCGCGCTCGTGGAGGTGCACGACGCGGCCGAGGTCGACGTCGCGCTCGCCGCGGGGTCACGGATCGTCGGCGTCAACAACCGGAACCTCAGGACCTTCGCGGTGGACCTCGCGGTGTCCGAGGCGCTCCTGCCCGGGCTGCCCCCGGCGGTGCGCGGCGTCGCGGAGAGCGGCGTGCGGACCGCCGAGGACGCGCGGCGGCTGCGGCGGGCGGGCGCCGCGAACCTGCTCGTCGGCGAGGCCCTCGTCCGCGCCCCCGACCCCGGCGCGCTCCTCCGTGACATGATCTCCTGACCGAACCCCCGCTCGCGCCGGCCCGCCCCTGCGAGGGCGCGCGGCGCCCTGGACCCGGACCCGACCACCCGCGACGACGACAGGAACCCCGACCGTGCCTCCCGTGAAGGTGAAGATCTGCGGCATCACCCGCGTCGAGGACGCCCTCGCCGCGGTGCGCCTCGGCGCGGACGCCCTCGGCTTCAACTTCTGGCCGCGCTCGAAGCGCTACCTGCCCCCCTCCGACGCGCGCGCCATCGTGCGCCGCCTCCCCCCCTTCGTGACCGCCGTGGGCGTGTTCGTGGACCCCTCGCGCGAGGAGGTGCTCCGCGCCGCCGAGGCCTCGGGGATCGCCGTCGCGCAGCTCCACGGCGACGAGCCGCCGGAGCTGTGCGCCGCCCTGCCGCTCCCGGTGCTGAAGGGGATCCGGCTCGACGGCGCGCACGCGATCGCCCGGCTCGCCTCGTACGAGGTGATGGGCTTCCTGCTCGACGCGCCCACGCCGGGCTACGGCGGGAGCGGCACCACCTGCGACTGGTCGCTCGCCGCGGAGGTCGCGCGCGAGCTGCCGATCGTGCTCGCCGGCGGCCTCACGCCCGAGAACGTCGCCGAGGCGGTCCGGGCGGTCCGGCCCTGGGCGGTGGACGTGGCGAGCGGCGTCGAGTCGGCGCCCGGCGTGAAGGACGAGGCGAGGATGAGGCTCTTCGTCACGCGGGCGAAGGGGGCGGCCTGACCCGCGGCCGCGGGCCGGGCGCCGGGAAGGGCTTCGTGAGACCTGATCGAGGAGGCGGCGAGATGACGGTGGCGCTCCCCGACGCGCGGGGGCGGTTCGGCGCGTACGGCGGCCGGTTCGTGCCGGAGACGCTGGTGCCGGCCCTCGACGAGCTGGAGGCGGCCTGGAAGACCGCGCGCGAGGACCCGGTCTTCCAGAACGATCTCTGGCAGCTCCTCACCCGCTACGCGGGGCGCGAGACGCCGCTCTCCGAGGCGCGCCGCATGTCCGCGGACGCCGGCGGCTGCCGCGTGCTCCTCAAGCGCGAGGACCTCTGCCACACCGGCGCGCACAAGATCAACAACACGCTCGGCCAGGTGCTGCTCGCGCTGCGGATGGGGAAGCGGCGCATCATCGCGGAGACCGGCGCGGGCCAGCACGGCGTCGCGACCGCGACCGCCGCGGCGCTCTTCGGCCTCCCCTGCGACGTCTTCATGGGCGCGCTCGACGTCGAGCGCCAGGCGCTGAACGTCTTCCGGATGCAGCTCCTCGGGGCGCGCGTCGTGCCGGTCGAGTCCGGCTCCCGCACCCTCAAGGACGCGATGAACGAGGCGCTCCGCGACTGGGTGACGAACGTCCGCGACACCTACTACATCATCGGCTCGGTCGCCGGCCCGCACCCCTACCCCGCCCTCGTCCGCGACTTCCAGTCGGTCATCGGCAAGGAGGCGCGCCGCCAGTGCCTGGACCAGGCCGGGCGGCTCCCCGACGCGGTGGTCGCCTGCGTCGGCGGCGGGTCGAACGCGATGGGGATCTTCTCGGCGTTCCTCGACGACCCCGGCGTCCGGCTGGTCGCCGTCGAGGCGGCCGGGCACGGGCTCGCGTCCGGCAAGCACGGCGCCTCCCTCGCGAAGGGGACGCCGGGCGTCCTGCACGGCTCGCGCAGCTACGTCCTGCAGGACGCCCGCGGGCAGATCGCCGAGGCGCACTCGATCTCGGCGGGGCTCGACTACCCGGGCGTCGGCCCGGAGCTGTCCTACCTGCGCGACCGGGGGCGGCTCACCCTCATGCAGGCGACCGACGACGAGGCGCTCGAGTCGTTCCAGTACCTCGCGCGGATGGAGGGGATCATCCCCGCGCTCGAGAGCGCCCACGCCGTCGCCGCCGCGCGGAAGGTCGCGCGCGCGCTCGGCGAGGACGGCCTCCTCGTGCTGAACGTCTCCGGCCGCGGCGACAAGGACGTGGACCAGGTGCGCCGCATGCTGGAGGCGGCCCCCGCGCGCCCCGCAGGCGGGAGGCGGCCGCGCGCCCCGGGGGCGAGGCCGCGCGCCAGGGGACGGAAGGGGCGCGCCCGGGCGCGCACGGCGAGGACGTCATGACCGCCGCCCGGAAGCCGCGCGCGGCGGGCCGCGAGGCCCGGCCGGACCGGATCCGCGCCGCGTTCGAGCGCTGCCGCTCGGCCGGGCGGCCGGCGCTCGTCACCTACGTGATGGGCGGCGACCCCGACGTCGCGACCTCGCTCGCGATGGCCCTCGCCTGCGCGGAGGCGGGAGCGGACCTGCTCGAGATCGGCGTTCCCTTCTCCGATCCGATCGCCGACGGCCCCACCCTCCAGCAGGCGGCGGCGCGCGCGCTCGCCGCGGGGACCTCCACCGCGGAGGTGATCGCGGTGGCGGCCGGCGTGCGCGCCCGCTCGCAGGTGCCGATCGCGCTCATGGGCTACCTGAACCCGATCCTCGCCCACGGGATCGAGCGCTTCGCCCGCGACTGCGAGCGCGCGGGCGTGGACGCGGTGATCGTCCCCGACCTCCTCCCCGAGGAGGCGGGGGAGATCGCCCCGCTGCTCCTCTCCCACGGCGTCCGGACGGTCTTCCTCCTCGCGCCGACCTCCGGCCCCGATCGCGTCGAGGCGGCCACCCGCGCCGCCACCGGCTTCCTCTACTTCGTCTCAGTCCTCGGCGTGACCGGCGCGCGCAGGGCCGTCCCCGCCGAGATCGGCGCCCAGGTCGCCGCGATCCGGGCCCGCAGCGCCGTCCCGGTCGTCGTCGGCTTCGGCGTCTCGACGCCGGGCGAGGCGCGCGCGCTCGGCAGGCTCGCCGACGGCGTCGTGGTGGGGAGCGCGATCGTGAAGCGCATCGCGGAGGGCGGGAGCCGCGCCGCGCGGGCGGCCAGGGTCGGCCGGTTCGTCCGCTCCCTCGCGCGGGCGATAGGACAGGAGCGGCTCGCCTCCGCGGGCCGGGAGGGGAAGAAGTGATGGCCGGACGGACCGGACTTCTCCGCCGCGCGCTCGCGCTCTCCGCCTGCGCGCTCGCGTTGTGGGGGGCGGACGCCGCTCGCGGCGCCGAGCCGGACCCCGTCGCGGCGGTCCCGGAGGGCGCCGGGCCTGCCCGGCCGATCGCGCAGGTCGCGGCGTCCGCCGCTCCCGCCGGACCGACCGTGCCGGCCGCCGCCTCCGCGCTCACCGCCCTCGTGGCCCGGACCCCCGTCCGCGACCTCCCGGCGCTCGTCGCGAGCGACCCGCGCTTCGTGGCGCTGGACGGCGGCGCGCGGCTCCTCCTCCTCGACTCCGCGAGCGATCCACCCCTCCTCAGGGTCGCCGCCTCCGCCCTGAACTTCTGGCCGAGCCTCGGCGTGGGCTCGCTCGTGCAGGGGGACCTGAAGGGCGCCGCGACGGTTGCGGGCGGCGAGGCCATCGGCGTCCTCCTCCTCTTCGCTGCGGGAGCGGCGCAGGACGGCGGCGCGATCGGCGCCCCCTCCGCGCTCCTCGTCGCCGCGGGCGTCGGAGTGCTCGCGGGATCGCTCGCCTACGGGGTGGTGCGCCCCTGGCACTTCGAGGGCCGCCGCCGCCGCGTGCTCCGCGAGCAGCTCTTCCCCACCCAGGGGGTCGCTGCGCGACCCGTCCCGGCGACCGCGGCCGCGCCGCCGCCGTCCGGCGCCACCCTCGCGGTCGCGTTCCGCTTCTGATCCTGCCCACCTGCCCGCGGCGGCGCCGGGCCAGCCCGTCGGGCTACGCCAGCGCCGCCACCACCTCGTCCACGCTCACCACCGCGGCGAAGGCGAACCCCATCGCGGCGAGCGACGCCGCCTCCATCTCCTCGGTGTACGACCCGGTGGCCTCGCGCGGGACGACGACGGTGTAGTCGCGCTGGAACGCGTCGCGCACCGTGCTCTCCACGCAGACGTTGGTGGCGACGCCGGTGACG
>Ga0209797_10001109_pt1 | contig 13514 bp, 9 predicted proteins | sample DOMMetBare3Fresh_2_FD_187472 | JGI IMG/M metagenome (GOLD analysis project Ga0209797, IMG submission 187472) | Wetland sediment microbial communities from St. Louis River estuary, USA, under dissolved organic matter induced mercury methylation -... | ecosystem: Environmental > Aquatic >... | reverse complement strand
TATTAACCCTTGCTTTTATCAAATCTTCTGTGCTTCCACCAAAAAAAAGCTCATCAGTTAAAACACTTAAACAGGATGCACCGTTATTTGCATATGATGTTGTTACTTCCACTACATCTGCATCTTCATTAATGCTTCCTTTTGATGGTGATCGTCTTTTAAATTCTGCTATGATGCCTGTCTTTGAATCATCAAGCAAAAATTGTTTTAAAGAAAGCCTGGGAATTGAATACAATTCTGATTGCAGCAACACTTCAACAGGCGTTTCAATCTTACGCTGCTCAACTTCTATTCTTTTACTTTCTATAATGGCTTCTAAAATATTCATACTTATATCTTCAAATAATAATTCATTCATTTCAATCGGCAATTTCAAAGTCCCCGTTTGAGGAATTTAGGGGACCTCATTTATTTCAATCAATTTCTTCAATACATCATTGGCCCGCCCACTATCTAAACTTTCTACTGCAGCGCTGTAGGCAGTGTCATATGAATTGTAATTTCCAGTACAAAACAAACCCATTGCTGCGTTGGCAAGTACAACTGCATTTTGAGCCCATGTTCCTTCTCTGTTTAATATTGTGGTAAATATTTTAGCAGCCTCTTCAATACTGTTTCCTCCATGTATATCACTAGCTACAACCATTCTCTTGCCAATTTGTTCAGGAGTCATAATGCGTTCTCCTTCATTGGTAATTACTTTTGTATCGTTAGTCAATGAAATTTCATCATACCCATCCAGGCTATGAATGATGGTGAATGCCTTGCCTGTTTGTTGCAGGAGATAATTATAAATTCTCGCCATTTCCAAACTGTAAACACCAACTAACTGATAGCTGGGATTAGCAGGATTTACCATTGGCCCCAGCATATTAAAGAACGTACGCATACCTAAATTTTTGCGGATTGGCCCAACAGTTTTCAATGCCGGATGAAATAATGGTGCATGCATAAAACAGATACCTGCTACTTCTACTTCTTTTTTCAGTTTTGCATTATCATTTGAAAATTTATAACCCAGCATTTCCATTACATTACTTGCTCCACTGATGGATGAAGCACCATAGTTTCCATGCTTGGCTACTTTTTGTCCGGCACCTGCAACTATAAAACAAGATAGTGTTGAAATATTAAATGTATTTTTCCCATCGCCACCAGTTCCTACAATATCCAGAACCTGATGACCTGATAAATCAACCGGTACACACAACTCCATTAAGGCATCACGAAATCCCTGTAGTTCTTCAATGGTTATACTTCTCATAAGATATACCGTCATAAATGCAGTTATCTCATGTTCATTGTATACAGCTTTGCCAATGTTAAGCAACACTTCTTTAGCCTGCTCTCTTGGTAAACTTTTATGTTCAAATAATAATTGTAATATTTTTTTCATTTGTCTGAACTGGGATTTACATGATTAATTGGAATATTGGGATAATGAAAAATTTCCGGGTTGTATTTTTTATTTGTTAGTCGATGAAATTCCAACCGTTTACTTCCAAAATTGATTAACAAACCCACTTCAAGATTATAAGCTTCCAGATAATTCATTGCTTGTGCTATATGAACATCTTCTAATTTTATTATTGCCTTCAATTCAACACTTATTTTCCCGTCTATTAAAAAATCAACTCGTCTTGTTCCAATATGTTGGTTAAGATAAAATATTGGCATTTCAAATTCACGGGAATAATCAAGTGGAATTATTTTCAATTCCAATTCGAGTGCCCGTTGATAAATGACTTCCTGGAAGCCATTTCCAAGAGCTACATGAACTCTGAAAGATGCTCCTATGATTTTTTCAGTTATCTCTCCATATTTAAAGTCAGACATAAAATACATTTTAAGTATAAAATAAATCCCAATCATCCTAACATCTCAAAAATCCCAGTTCAGACTAGCCAATTCCTCATAATTTCTTCCCCCATTGGAGTTAACACGCTCTCAGGATGAAACTGTACACCTTGTACATCAAATGTTTTATGTTGCAACGCCATGATAATTCCCGTTTCATCTTCTGCAGTAATTTCAAGATCAGCAGGAAAGTCTTCTTTATTTACCACCCAACTATGATACCTGCCAACTTCAATTGTTTCGGGCAAATCATTCAAAACACCATTGAGTTTTGGATTTTTTGGATTCTGGATTTTAATAGGTGTTGCCACTCCATGAAACACTGTTGACAGATTCGTCAACGTTCCTCCAAATGCCTGCCCAATTGCCTGGTGGCCTAAACAAACACCAAGGATTGATTTAGTTGATGCATATTCTTTAATTAAAGGCAAGAGCAACCCTGCTTCATCAGGAATACCCGGTCCTGGTGACAAAATGATCTTATCATAGTCTTTTACCTTTTCCAATGCAATCTGATCGTTCCTGTAAACATCCACTTTTATATGTGTAATCTTTTCAACCAGGTGAACAAGATTGTATGTAAAAGAATCATAATTATCAAAAACTAATATCCGTCCTTTAAAACTCATTATTACTTTTTTTGGTTGTTACAAAGTCCCTCCTTTGGAGGGATTTAGGGAGGCCGCAAACTCAATTGCCTTTTTCAACGCTCCCAGTTTATTATTTACTTCCTGCAATTCATTTTCTGGTATGCTTGCTGCTACTACGCCTGCACCTGCCTGGTAAATCATTGTATTATTTTTACTTAAAAATGTACGTATCATAATAGCATGATTGCAACTTCCGTCAAAACCCATAAAACCTATACCTCCACCATAATAACTTCTTGCTGTTGGCTCATAGGAGTCAATGAGCTGCATGGCTTTTATTTTAGGTGCACCACTTAATGTACCTGCAGGAAATGTTTTAGCCAGCAGTTCAAAAGGATTTGAACCTGGCCTAACCTTCCCCGTTACTTCACTCACCAAATGAATTACATGACTGTAGTACTGAACCTGGCGGTAATGCGGAACCGAAACTTCATCACATACACGGCTTAAATCATTCCGTGCAAGATCAACAAGCATCACATGTTCAGCATTTTCCTTTGCATCTTTTAATAACCGTTCTGCTTCCTGTTGATCAATGATATCATCTCCTGAACGTTTGAATGTTCCTGCAATAGGATGAACAATTGCTTTTCCGTTGTTGATGATGATCTGTGATTCAGGTGATGAACCCATCAACTTATAATCACCATAATCAAAGAAAAATAAATAAGGTGAAGGGTTAATGCTTCTTAAAGCACGGTAAACATTAAACTCATCGCCTGTAAAGGATTGCTGAAATCTTCTGCTCAGTACAATTTGAAAAACATCCCCCCGGTGACAACTGGTAATTCCCTTTTTTACCATTTCTATGTATTGTTCATCAGTAACATTTGAACTTTCATTTCCTTTGATTGCAAAAGGGAATACCGGCACATCTTTACTTCGTATTAAACTTTCAACAACAGCCTGTTCACTTTCAATTCCTGCAATTTTATTTTCACAAATAAATAATTCGTCTTTGTAATGATTAATGGCAATCACATACTGATACAAACGATAACGCATTAGCGGAATAAAGTTCAAGTCCTTTTCCTTTGAAGAGGCCTGCCCGACTTTATCATTCAGGCGGGGATTTAGAGAAAGGTCTTCAAAAAACTGTACGGCATCATAAGAAGTATAACCATATAATCCTTGTGCAAATTTTGCTTCTTTGCAATCACCACTAATTTCAAACCGGTTCATAAAATCAAACAAATAAGTTGAAACATCTCCGGGTTGTTTAATATCTAAACGTTCAGGCTTTTGCCCGGGCAGTTTATATTCCAAACTTTTTGCAGAGCTTATTTCCATTCCGGCAATAGCATTAATTCCAATAAAAGACCAGCTATTCTCTGCCGCATGATGATCAGTGCTCTCAAGCAAAATGGTATCCCTGAACCTGTCACGAAGGCGCAGGTAAATACCAACAGGTGTAAATACATCTGCCAGTAATCGTTTACAACTTGTTTTAATTTCTATTTTCTTCATTGTCTGAACTATGATTTATCGGATTCGTGGGAGTATTGGGATAATTCCAGAAACTCCCGGTTATATCATTTATTAAAAATTTTGTTTTGATCTGTTTTTTTGAATCATGTATAAAGAGTTACAACCCGGCTCACTAATTAGCTTCTGTTTTCAAATTTTCAGCCATTTTCCCACATATCTTCACATCTCACACATCCCTGTTCAGACAAATAAAAACCCCCCGGTTTAATCGGGGGGCTTAAATATGATTGAACAATCAAAGCAATAGCATTACAGCTCCCCCAAAGAGATTGAATGCCACCACCACTGATTATTTACAATTGTTTTGTTCATTGCTATGCAAATATGTTGCAAGCAGATTGAATAATCAAATTTTTTTTTAAAACCTGCCATCTGTTTGTCACAATTTTACTAAATGGTCGTTTCTTTGTAATGTTTAACTTAACAACTGTGTTTGATAAGAGAACATGGAACTCTTCATTTTAAAATTGTTATATGAAAAAAATCATCTTTGTATTCAGTGCATTATTTATTCTTTCTTCTTTTGCTCCGTTACCTTTTTCACAAAACAATGCCGATGCAATTATTGGCTCCTGGAAGAATGGTGAAGGAACCGGTATAATTCAGATATATAAAAATGGAGAAAAATACCAGGGAAAAATAATATGGCTAAAAGAACCGAATGATCCGGAAACAGGTAAACCAAAGTTGGATAAAAAACACCCCGATGAAAAAAATCACAATCGCCCTGTAATGGGTTTAGTTAATATGTGGGGCTTTAATTATACAGGTACAAATGAATGGACAGGTGGAAAAATCTATGATCCTAAAAACGGAAAAACGTATTCCTGTAAAATTGCGATGGAAAACAATAACAGCATTAAAGTTCGTGGATACATTGGATTATCAATGATTGGAAGAACTGATATTTGGACAAGACAATAAAGACAAAAAACGATATAAAAGCTGCTGATAAAACCAGCAGCTTTTTTTGTACTTATTTTATAGCCAAACTACTTTATCTGGTTGTTCAACTGCATACTTATGAATCATGTTTCTCACAAAATCATACTCTGGATAAGATTGCAGTTGATTTCTAAGATCATCCTTTTGCGTAAAATCAAAATCTGTTGGCAAATATCCCATTCCATAAAACTTACCATCTTCCATTAAAATACAACTGTCTTGCTTATTAAAGTAGGATGGTTCTTTAATTGCAAAACTGGGCAACTCTTTTCTTAATTGTTCAACTGCCTTTAAAACACGCTTATTATAAGTAGTTGCTTTTTCTTTTTTTGAACAGGCACCTTTACAGGTTTCAGAACTACAGTCAACATCAGCCGAACGATCAATAAAACAAAGTTTATAGCATAATGAAAATTCATTGGCCAATCGCTTCAGTTCATTTACAGCTTCGTAACGATTATAAAAAGATTGCACTGCTTTCAGATGTTTGTGTTTCCGGTCAACAGCAATTCGTATATAACCATTTCCATCTTCAAATACATATAAACCATAGCTGGCTTCAAATCCTTTAATAGCCCGGTTATATTTTGGCCACAAACGTTTTATTTCTATCGTTTCCAATACAGAAGCCATTAATTCGGTTCCACACTGTTGAAAAGATATACGTTGAATGTTCCTTAGAAATTCCTGTTTTTGTCTTGTAGGTTTATTGTTGGAAAAATGACTTAACACTCTTTTTTTCAGCTGAATAGCCTTGCCCACATACACAATCTTATCCTTAGCATCATGAAAATAATAGACCCCTGGAGTTAATGGCAATTGTTCAATATCTTCTTTATTAAGAAACGGAGGCAAAAACTGCTCTTTCGATTGTTTGCCAACCATAGTATAAAGATGATTATTGATGTCTTTTTCTTTTAAAAGCTTAAATAATTCAACTGTAGCTCTGGCATCACCTGCTGCCCTATGACGGTTTTGAATAGGAATTTCAAAATGCCTGCAAAGGTTTCCTAAACTATAAGAGGCCAGTTTTGGGAATATTTTGCGGCTATATCTTACGGTGCAAAGCTTTTTTGTATTTAATTGAAACCCCGCTTCAAGAAGTTGATGGTTGATGAAGGAATAATCAAAGTTTACATTATGAGCAACAAAGACTTTATCAGATAGTAAATCGGCTAAATGTGGTGCTATTTGTGCAAAAGATGGAGCATTTTCAACCATTTCATTGGTAATTCCGGTTAAAACCTCAATAAAGTGTGGAATGGGTTGATGGGGATTTACCAGTGTTTCAAACTTTTCTATAATCTCCTTACCATCAAAAATATACACGGCAATTTCAGTGATTCCGTTGGCAGAAGCATAGCCCCCAGTAGTTTCTATATCAGTAATAGCATAAAGCATAAAAGCGTATAAAGTTAATGCCTGAATTTTAACAGATTTAAAACAATTTTGCCAAGAGCAAAAACTGTTCTAACTTAGCACAACTTTACATTTCATCTTATTCACTGTAATATATCTAATGTAAGTTTCCAGCACCCTGTGGAAGAATTTTGTAACCTTAAAAACTTTAAGTTATGGCATCAAATTCTTTTCACGTCAATGAAACTACAAAACAAGTAGTTTTTGTCGTAGTATTTTTCGCAGCTATCGCATTGGTCACTTTATTAATGTTTGGTTAAGTAATTGCCTATGAATTGAAATTTTACTCTTTTTGCTGTTTTTAAACAGCAGGTTAAATTATTCTCTTTTTTAAAGCCTCTTCAGAGGCTTTTTTTATTCTGTTCAATCTTCACACTACATTGTATTCCTTAACTTTGCACACTTTAAAAAATGGAAATCCTGCATGGAACTGAGTAAAAATTTTGAGCATAAAACAGCTGAAGAAAAGTGGTATGGTTACTGGAATGAAAAAAAATATTTTCATAGCACACCCGACGATCGTGAACCCTATACCATTGTAATTCCACCACCAAATGTTACCGGTGTTTTACACATGGGCCATTGCTTAAATAATACCATTCAGGATATTTTAATTCGCCGTGCAAGAATGATGGGCAAAAATGCCTGTTGGGTGCCAGGTACAGATCATGCTTCTATTGCAACTGAAGCAAAAGTGGTACAAATGCTGAGGGAGAAAGGCATTCAAAAAGCTTCGCTCACCAGAGATGAATTTTTAGGTTATGCCTGGGAATGGAAAGAGAAATATGGTGGCATTATTTTACAACAACTGAAAAAACTTGGATGCAGTTTGGATTGGGATCGTACCTCTTTTACCATGGATCCTGATTATTATCAATCAGTAATAAATGTATTTATTGATCTTTATAATAAAGGGTATATCTACCGTGGTAAACGGATGATTAACTGGGATGTTAAAGCTAAAACAGCATTGAGTGATGAAGAAGTCATTCGTAAAGAAACCAATCAAAAACTTTATTACTTAAAATACACCATTGAAAACACAAACGATTATGTTGTAATTGCAACTGTACGTCCTGAAACCATTATGGGCGATACGGCAGTTTGTGTTCACCCTAAAGACGAACGCTACAAACACCTGCATGGAAAATTTGTTTTTGTGCCCCTTATCAATCGCCGTATTCCCGTTATTACAGATGACTATGTTACAATGGAATTTGGAACTGGTGCATTGAAAGTTACACCAGCTCATGATGTAAATGATTACCAGCTTGGGCAAAAACACAATCTTGAAGTTGTTGACATTTTAAATGAAGATGGTACATTAAATGATGCAGCTCAGATTTTTATTGGTGAGGACAGATTTACAGCCAGAAAAAAAATTACTGCTGAGCTTGAAGAAAAAGGATTCATTTTAAAAACAGAAGATTATACAAGTGAAGTTGGATATAGTGAACGTACCGATGTGGTAGTTGAACCAAGATTGAGTTTGCAATGGTGGGTTGATATGAAAAAGATTTCAGGCCCGGCATTGGAAGTAGTAATGAATGAGGAGATTAAATTCTACCCGGCAAAATTTAAAAATCTCTATCGACATTGGATGGAGAATATCAAAGACTGGTGCATCAGTCGTCAGTTATGGTGGGGACATCGGATACCAGCCTGGTATGATGAAGAAGGAAATTATTACGTTGCTGCAAATGAAGAAGAGGCGTTAAATAAGTGGGCTGAGAAGCATAGCACCCTTCCCCCTTTGGGGGAAGCCGGAAGGGGGCTTCTTAAACAAGATGATGATTGTTTAGATACCTGGTTCTCTTCCTGGCTATGGCCTTTTGAAGTATTTAAAGGTTATAGCAATCCCGGTAATAAAGATGTTGAATACTATTACCCAACAAACACATTGGTTACTGCTCCTGAAATTATTTTCTTTTGGGTGGCTCGTATGATTATGGCGGGTATGGAATACAAAAAAGAAATCCCTTTTAAAGAAGTTTATTTCACTGGCATTGTAAGAGATAAACAAGGAAGAAAAATGAGCAAGAGCTTAGGTAATTCACCCGACTTACTTGAACTCATTGATCAATATGGAGCAGATGCATGCAGGTTTGGAATTATGATCTCCTCTCCTGCTGGAAATGATTTGTTATGGGATGTAAGCAGTAATGAACAAGGCCGCAACTTTAATAACAAACTCTGGAATGCATTAAAGCTTGTTGAAATGTGGAAGGCTAATGGCATTGTTATGATTGATCGTTCAGAAGAAGATTATATGCTCGCCAGTTTTCCTGCACGATGGTTTGAAAACAGGTTAAACCAGGTAAAAGCTGAAATTGACCAGTTGTTTAAAGAATTCAGATTAAGTGAAGCATTAAAAACAATTTATTCTTTAATCTGGGACGACTTCTGCAGTTGGTATCTTGAGTGGGTTAAACCTCCATTTGGAGAACCAATAGATGGACATTTGTATTCAAAAACGCTTACGTTTTTTGAAGAACTGATGCAGCTTTTACATCCATTTATGCCTTTTATTACAGAAGAAATTTATCATCATTTAAGTGAACGCTCTGAAGGCGATGATTTAACAATCAAACAAAATGAAAAGGCAGAAGACTTTGATGCAGAAATTTTAGCACAGGCTGACAGGTTAAAAGAAATGATTACAGCATTAAGAGATACCCGAAACAAAAATCAATTAAAGCCAAAAGAACAAATCAAGTTGCATATTGAAACTGCTGCAAAGGAAAACTATAAATTTATTTTGCCTTTGTTGAGTAAGCAGGTAAATGCAGAATCAGTAAGTTTTGTTTCATCTTCTGTTCCTGCATCAATTACTGTAGTTGTTCAAAAAGATAAATTTTACCTAGAAACTGAACAGGTTGTAGATGGCAAATCACAGAAAGAAGAATTGCTGAAAGATCTTGACTATCTGCGTGGGTTTTTGCTATCAGTTGAGAAAAAACTAAACAATGAACGTTTTGTTAATAATGCAAAACCTGAAGTTGTTGATGTTGAACGAAAGAAGAAAGCCGATGCTGAAGCTAAAATCAGGGCAATAGAAGAAAGCCTTGCTTCGTTATAGTGCAAACAATAAACATTCATGAAGAACCCCATCATAAATCTGTTCCTGCTTTTACTGTTATTACAAGGATTTGCGTTGAAAACAAATGCTCAACAAAGTCCAAAGCCAACCTTAAAACCACCGGCTCTACAATCGTTCTGGGGCAAAACAAAAGGTGGTGAGCTACCCTTAGAATTTGTATTGGGAATCATTGATTCTTCAGTTTGGGTAATGGACGATAAAAAAGTACGTTATAAAATTTCAAGATTCATATTGGTACACAGAAGCAAAGACAAATACGAAGATGAAAAAACCGGAGAATTAAAATCCCGTTTTAATGTAAACTCCGTTACTGTACGAAATGCAGTGTTACTGCCGCCCATCTGGCAAAAGAATCTTTATGAAAACATAAAAAAAGAAGATGAAATAATTATTACTGACATTTATGTAAGAGATAAAAGAGGCAATTTATTTGCAGCACCTGATGTAAAGATTATACTTAAATAACCCCATTAACTCTTCAAACATTTTTATCAAAACAAATCAAGAGGTAAAATAAATTCAAACTGATTTGGATTTCTGGTGGGTTGCAATAAATCCTTATCTAATAATCTGCTGTAACGTATTCCAAAACTGGCGGGGAATGTATTCCAAATCCTTGTATCAAAATAAATTTCCACTCCGGTTGATTTAAGAGGAAACTCTCTTCCCGTTCTCAAACTTCTCCCTTTTGTATAATCAAAAAATGTATTTGCTCTTATACGCATAAAGTAGATCATATTCCCAATTCCAAATTCAGGATATAAAAGAGGTAGATGATAATTTGCACTAAACCTCCACATACGGGGAAAGTTTACAGCATTATATCCTCTGGCAAATGCAAAGTTGTTTGTAAACCTACTACCCCTGATGGTATCCCTGGCAAAATAAGAAGCAAATAAAACCAGGTTGTGATTTTTTGCAATACCAGGAAAATACAGACCTGCATTTCCTAAAAATTGGTTGCCAAGTTTTCCATCGATTGTTCTGCGATATTGCAAAGAAAAACTCTGAGCCCAATGTGGAAAAATATGTTGTTTTGCTTTTTGCACCTGGCTTACCCAACGTATAGATGAACTGGAATAATTGAACTGATCATTATTGATAAATGTTTTTGCTATTCCGGTAAAAGATAATTTTTCAGCATTAACAGATGAACTGATGATTAAATTACGGTACCACTTTCCGCTGGTTAGATTTAAAGGAATTGAAAATCCTGTGTTAAAATTTATTTGATTCCAACGAATAGTAGTATCAGCATTAATATACTCACTCCTGTTCCATGTTTGAACGATACCAGCAAAAAGTTGTGGATACAAACCTCCGTAAATTATGTTAGCTGCAGCCTGATGATACTGTTCATTTCGGTTATAAAAATAACTATACTCACCTGTAAACGTATTTAATATATTTTCACTATAGAAAGAAATACCATAATCCGGTTCACTTAAAGTTGGTCGCCAGCTATGGATATTCAGCAAATTTGTTCCTGTACTATATTTTTTTATTTCACCTGGTTGTTGCTGAATGTCTTTAAGCAAATCATTTCCTTTATTTAAAATTTTGGGCGACAGATACAAATCTGATAAACTTTCAATTGCCTCAACCCGTTCAAGCTTTAATTCACTCAACTTCCTAATCAACAGTTTAGTTCCACCTGCTGTAAATGTATTCCAAACAAGAGTTTGTGTTTTTGCATTAAAGGCCGGTTGATAATTCCCATTAGGTAAATCTGCAATCCTGAATAAACTGTTACTTTTTCTATCAAACAAGAATAACTGATCAACTTCACTTTGTGCAGCTGTAAATAAAACCGTATCTCCATACACCTGAATAAAGGCCAAAGAAGTATTGGTAAAGGGCAATAGAATTTTCTCTTCACCAGATTGAACATTGGTTTGCAAAAGTGCCATTTCCCCTTTGTCATTTCTAACAGCACTTATGATATTTAAACCATCCCCGCTGAATTTGGGATAAGTATAAGAATAGTTATTTGGGTTGGGAATTGAATGTTGGATTTTAGTATTGATATCTACCAAATGCAAATTCCATTTCATATCTGTACCCACCTGCACTGCTACTACCTGTTCACCATCTTTTGAAATATCCGGCATAAAAAGCCTTGAATGATGTGTAATTTTTTTTACTTCATTTGTTTCTTTATTCCAAACTTTTAACACCGAATAATCTTTCCAGCCCCAACGTGGATCTGTTTCATAAGCTGTATATACAATTTTTCCATTTGTAAAAGAATAATAACTATCATCGGCAATATCTTTTACTCTTAGTTTTTTTTCTGTACCATCTTCATTTAATTGTACCCAAGTTGGTATTTGTTTATACCCTGATTTTAAAACAAGCAAACTATGATCTTCAGAAATAAATGGATACTGATAGTTTACCACATTGTTTTTCTCTGATTTAGTAATACTGTTGAGAGCTGATGATTTTATTAAACCTTCAACATTCATTTTTTCTTTATAGAAATTAAATGCTTCATCTACAAACTTTTTATAAGATACCCCGCTATATTTTTTTACTGCATGCTGAAATGGATAAATCAACCCTTTCAAATCCAAAGCATCAGCCGTTACATTTTTCCAGAAATCGGAACCATACTTTTCATAGCCATAGCTAACAAGTAAATAACCTAAATCATAATGATTAGGTACAAAATTTCTAAACGAACCGTTTCTTAATTTCTGGAATGAATATGTTTTTGATTCAAGCCACAAGGAGCGGTAAGCATTAAAAAATTGAGGCAACCTTCCCCTCCCCTGTGCTGTAACTACTGTTTCCTGCCACACAGCATCGCCTTCCCAAAACCAGTCAGGAACTACTGCACCCATTGCTACTGCCTGTCCTTCCTGACCCAAAAAAACGCCTGCAAGCTTTGGTATTGCTCTATTGAAATTTGAAAACTGATGAATATGTCTTAGTTCATGTACAGCAAGTGACTGATGCCAGGGTTGAGCACTTGAGGAAATGTTATCTAAATCGGGCATCATGTAAAATTCACTTCTGTATGGTGCAATTCCTACATAAGCGTTGGATGATGTTGTTTGATTTTGAAGAACAATGTTGTATTTCCTGAACTTTTTTCCAAGTGCTGACGGTGCATTTCCCAATAATTGATGCGATAGGCCTGCAATTTCTCTGGCTTCCTTTTCAAGCCCTTTAGGAAAAACAATTCTTACCGTATCGGTATTCAACTGAAAAAATTTTAAGGATGGTGCATTTCCTCCAAACTGCTGTGCTGAAGTTTGCAAATAGCTGAGGCAAAGCAAATAAAGAGTGAGAATGTATCTGTTCATAATTATACCTTAAAAATAAATGAAGTCTTTTAAAATAATCACATCTATCTTTTTATCTTTAAAGCAATTCATTCGTTATGCTTTTACTAGCCCTTTCTATTGCACCGGGAATTGCTATAAGTCTTTACGTTTTTCTGAAAGACCGGTTTAACCGTGAACCACATCTTAAACTTACTATCTGTTTTATTTTAGGATGTTTGAGTGTACTTCCTGCTATAGCCGTTCAACTTTTGGCAACCAAACCAATGGAACAAATTATGGGTGAAGGAATTGCTTATACAGCAGTATTTGCATACATCATTGTTGCACTGAGTGAAGAAACCAGCAAGTTTATTATGTTACGCTTTTATGCATTTCCTAAAAAAGCATTTGATGAACCTTTTGATGGTATTGTTTATAGTGTAATGGTTGGAATGGGGTTTGCAACAATTGAAAATATAGGTTATGTTTTGCAACATGGAATTGGTACGGCTATCATGCGGATGTTTTTGTCTGTACCGGCACATGCAACCTTTGCAATTTTGATGGGCTATTTTGTTGGCAAGGCAAAGTTTTATCCTGAAAAGAAATTAATGTACCTGTTTCTTGGTTTGTTCTGGGCTACTTTTTTTCATGGTACTTTTGATTTCCTCTTATTTCTTCAAAGCAATGTGGAATTAAAGAAATTTTTGAGTGAAGGATTATTGTTCCTTGGTGCAGTATCTTCATTTGCTGTTGCGGTTTTTTTTAGTAAACGGGCCATCA
>Ga0209797_10001108_pt1 | contig 13540 bp, 10 predicted proteins | sample DOMMetBare3Fresh_2_FD_187472 | JGI IMG/M metagenome (GOLD analysis project Ga0209797, IMG submission 187472) | Wetland sediment microbial communities from St. Louis River estuary, USA, under dissolved organic matter induced mercury methylation -... | ecosystem: Environmental > Aquatic >... | reverse complement strand
ATCGGCGGAGAGGGCGGTACGGGTCGGCTGCAGGAAGCTCCGCGCGATACCGCTCACGAAGATCACCGCGTAGACCGTCCACACTGTCCCGGGGCGGAGCGTGCCGGCCACCGTCATCGCGAAGAGGGCCACCGCGCACCCCAGCAGCACCAGCAGCGCGGCGAGACAGACCCGGCGCCGGTCGACACGGTCGGCGAGCTGGCCGGCCGGCAGCGCAAACGCGATGAAGGGCAGCGCCTCCGCGAGGCCGACGAGCCCCAGAGAGAGCGGGTCGTGGGTGACCTGGTAGAGCTGCCATCCCACCACCACCGCCTGGATCATCGTGCCGAAGGTCTGCGCCATCAGGCAGGCGATGAAGCGGCGGAAATCGGCGATTCGGAGCGCCGCGTAGGGGTCGTGCTTGTCGGTGGTGGAGTCGTTCACGCGCGGAAGGTAACCCCGCCTCGCAGGGGTTCAGCAATCTCGCATTGAATGCTACGTCGACCTGTGAACGGCTACTCCCGCCCCAGCACCCGCTTCGGCTTGAGGCCGAACCGCTCCATCCGCCGATACAGCGTGCTGCGGGTCACGCCGAGGCGGGCGGCGGCCTCGGCCATGGTCCGGCACTCCTGCACCAGCCGCATGAGCTCGGCGTCCTCCCGGTCGATCGTCGAGTTCGGCGCGGCGCGGCCGCCGGCGTAGGCTTCGCGGATGAACTGGGGAAGATCGGTGAGCCGGATTCGGCGCTCGGTCGCCAGCAGCACCCGGCGGACCACGTTCTTGAGCTCACGCACATTGCCGGGCCAGTGGTAGGCCTGGAGGGCGTCGTAGACCTCCGGGTCCACCGTCACGGCGAGACGGCCGAGGTCGCGCGCGCCGGCCTCGAAGAAGCGCCGGGCGTAGACTGGAACGTCCCCGGGACGGAAGGGGATCCCTTCGCTTCCGACCCGTGAGGCGCCCCCCTCCAGCACCAGGCATCCTCCCACCACCGTGTGACCCTGCAGCACCGGGAACCAGAGTGCCGTGCACCGGTCGTTGATCACCACCGGTGAAGCGTTTGCGCTGGGGAGTCCGTGTGCCGCCTGGCCCATCATGGCCGACAACGAGTCGGCGAGGGCCGGCGAGAGCGACGGTGTCACCCCAACCATGCGCCCGCCGCGATCGAGCGCGAGGACGGCGTCGCCGGGGTAGCGGGTGGTGAGATCGGTGAAGCTCTGCAGGGTGAGGTAGCGGCGCTCGACTTCCCGCGCGGCGAGGGTCTGCTCGATGGCGACCACCAGCGCGAGGGCGAGACTCAGGGTGTGCGGGTGGGCGTACTCCCGGAAACCGCTGATATCGAGGACACCGGCGATCCGCTCTGTGGCCGGATCGCGAATGGGGACCGCGGCGCAGTGCCAGCGGTGCCAGCGCTCACAGAAGTGTTCGGCCCCGACGATGTGGGTCGCCGTGCCGGTGACGAGCGCCGTGCCGGGCCCATTGGTGCCGACCGCCTCCTCGGCCCACAGCCCGCCGGGACGGAAGTTGATCTCGGCCAGGCCCTCGAGCGCCGCAGGATCGCCCTCCGAGGAGAGCATCCGGGCTTCGTGATCGAATATCGACAGGATATGGCCGACGCCACCGAAGGACTGCTGCTGCCGCGCGACCGCCCGCATGGCGACTTCGAGCCAGTCGGACCGCTCCGCGGCGACCTGCACCTGATTCTCATCGAGCACCACCGGGGCGCTGCCGAGGTCGGGGCGCACCTGGGCATCGGAACTCCGATGCCATGACTCCCGAACAATCCCCCGGATCCCCCTGGCCTGCATGACCGCCGATCCACGCCGGTGGCCCCCGACGAGCGCAGTCCAGTGCCGCTCCAGCTCCCGCTGGGCTTCTGGCTGGAATGGGATCGCGTCGGTCAGCTCCATCGAGGTCCTCCAGGCGCCGCAGTCGAGCAAGGGGGGATGAGACAATCTTGTTTCGAAAGCCACCCTGTGCAACCGGGCGCGGCGACAGGATGGGCGGGAGAGCGGTCGCTGGACTGCCGCGGCCGGCCCGGCCGGCTGGCCCGGGGGCTGCTACCATTCAGGTTCGATTTCATCCCGATCCCGACCGTTTCCAGCACGAGTTCGAGACCATGAGCAGCACGGCGCTACAGATCATCGGCCCACCACTCCCCGACAGCGATCGCGTCCTCACTCCCGACGCCCTCAGGTTCCTCACCGGCCTGTTCCAGCGCTTCGAGCCCAGGCGCCAGGCCCTGCTGCAGGCGCGGCGCGAACGCCGGAAGACCTTCCAGGCGGGTGCGCTCCCCGACTTTCTCCGGGACACCATCAGTGTGCGGGAGGGGCCGTGGCGGGTGGCGCCCGCGCCGGCCGATCTCGATGACCGGCGGGTGGAGATCACCGGTCCAGTCGAGCGGAAGATGATGATCAACGCCTTCAACTCGGGGGCGAAGGTCTTCATGGGCGACTTCGAGGACGCACTCTCCCCGACGTGGGAGAACGTGATCGCGGGCCAGGGGAACTGCCAGGATGCGGTGCGGCGGACCATCGCCTTCCAGGCACCGGACGGCAAGGAGTACCGGCTGGCCGAGAAGATCGCAACGCTGGTGGTCAGGCCCCGCGGCTGGCATATGACCGAGAAGCATGTGCTGCTCGATGGCGCGCCGGTCTCAGGCAGTCTCTTTGATTTCGGGCTCTACTTCTTCCATAACGCCGCCGAGCTGCTGCACCGGGGCAGCGGGCCCTACTTCTACCTGCCCAAGCTGGAGAGCCACCTCGAAGCCCGGCTCTGGAACGACGTCTTCGTGCATGCGCAATCGGCGCTGGGGATTCCCCCGGGCACCATTCGGGCGACGGTACTGATCGAGACCATCCTCGCCGCCTTCGAGATGGAGGAGATCCTGTATGAAATCCGGGAGCATGCGGCCGGCCTCAACGCCGGCCGGTGGGACTACATCTTCTCGATCCTGAAGAACTTCGGCCACCGGAAGGAATTCGTGCTGCCCGACCGAAGCCAGGTCACCATGGCGGTGCCGTTCATGCGGGCCTATACCGAGCTGCTCGTCCGTACCTGCCATCGCCGTGGCGCGCACGCGATCGGCGGGATGGCGGCGTTCATCCCCTCGCGAAAGGACGCGGAGGTCAACGCCACCGCCATGATGCGGGTTGGAGAAGACAAGACTCGTGAGGCGACGGATGGCTTCGATGGCTCGTGGGTGGCCCATCCCGACCTGGTCGGCGCCGTGCTCGAGGTCTTCAATGCCAAACTCGGCACCCGGCCAAACCAGAAGGAAAGATTGCGGGAGGACGTGCACACGACCCGCGACCAGTTGCTGGACGTGCGGATTGCCGGCGGTCAGGTCAGTGAATCGGGCATCCGGACCAACATCCGCGTCGCACTGGAGTACATCGAGAACTGGCTGGATGGGCGGGGCGCGGTGGGGATCGCCAACCTGATGGAGGACTCCGCCACCGCCGAGATCTCCCGCACCCAGCTGCGCCAGTGGGTGAGCCAGGGGGTCACCTTGGCGGACGGCCGGCGCTGCACCGAGGAGCTCTATCGGAAGCTGCGGCAGGAAGAAACCGAGAAGCTCGCCTCCGTCCCGGGGGCGACCGCCCGGCTATCCAGCTCTGCGGAGTTGATGGACCATCTGGTCCTGGGAGCGGCACCGGAGGACTTCCTCACCCTGCCGGCCTACGAGCAGCTGGGGTGAAACGCCGAAGGGACCACGGCAGGCCGTGGTCCCTTCGATTCCGACTGGGGCGGCAGGGGTCGAACCTGCAACCTCCCGGTTAACAGCCGGGCGCTCTGCCAGTTGAGCTACACCCCAAGGGTCCTGCAGTGCTGCGCTCAGTATCGACCACCCCGCGCCGCTGCTGAACATCCCCCCGGACACACAAAACCCGTCGCGCGGGCGACGGGTCTCCGGCGTTACAGCGCGATCCGCAAATCGCCTACGCCCGACCCGTCTCCCGGAGGACTCGGTTCGAGTTTCGATTGAAATTGCGATTCGGGCGCGTATGCATAAGGACGCATATCCTACCGACTCCAGTGAGTCGGGTCAAGGGCCCTGGCGGGCACCCGGGAGGGAGTGGGCGGGACATCTGTCGCACCACTCTTGACGGTACGCCCCCCCGGCCCGTAGCGTGAATCCCGCTCGGGCGCGGTGCCACTCGTGCACCCCGGCCCCCGCGATCGATGTGCCAGCATTCAGGCCGACTTCAACCAGCCTTCATACGGGCCGAGCAGTCTTCGAGCTTCCCCTCTTCCGCAAAGGTTCCTTATGACCTCCACCGCAATGCCCACAGCCACGGCCAAGCTCCCCGCTGGAGCGGCCAGCTACAAGATGACGATCCCGGTCCGTGCCCGGTATGACAACTGGATCGGCGGCGAGTATGTCGCCCCGACACGGGGCCAGTACTTCAGCAATCCGACGCCGATCACCGGGCAGCCGCTCTGCGAAGTCGCCCGCTCGACCCACGAGGATGTGGACAAAGCGCTGGACGCGGCCCACGCGGCGGCCCTGAGCTGGAATCACACCTCCACGACCTTTCGGTCGAATATCCTCAACCGCATCGCCGACCGGCTGGAGCAGAACCTCGAGGCCATCGCGCTGATCGAGACGCTCGACAACGGCAAGCCGATCCGCGAGACGATCAACGCCGACCTGCCCCTGGCCGTCGACCACTTCCGCTACTTCGCCGGCGCGCTGCGGGCCCAGGAGGGCGGGATCTCCGAGATCGACGCTGACACCGTCGCGTATCACTTCCACGAGCCGCTCGGCGTCGTCGGACAGATCATCCCCTGGAACTTCCCGCTCCTGATGGCGGTCTGGAAACTCGCCCCCGCCCTCGCCGCCGGAAATTGCGTGGTCCTCAAGCCAGCCGAGCAGACGCCGGTCTCGATCATGGCCTTCATGGAGCTCATCGCCGACATCCTGCCCAGCGGCGTAGTCAACGTGGTGCAGGGGTTCGGCGTCGAGGCCGGCAAGCCGCTCGCTTCGAGCCCCCGCATCGCCAAGATCGCCTTCACCGGCGAGACCACCACCGGGCGGCTGATCATGCAGTACGCCGCCGAGAACCTGATCCCGGTCACCCTGGAGCTGGGCGGGAAGTCGCCGAACATCTTCTTCGCGGACATCATGGAAGCCGACGACGACTTCTTCGACAAGGCGCTCGAGGGCTTCGCCATGTTCGCGCTGAATCAGGGCGAAGTCTGCACCTGCCCGTCACGGGCGCTGGTGCAGGAATCGATCTATGACAAGTTCATGGAACGGGCCGTCGCGCGCACCAAGGCCATCGTGGAAGGCAGCCCGCTGGATTCCGCGACAATGATCGGGGCCCAGGCCTCCAACGACCAGCTCGAGAAGATCCTGAGCTACATCGATATCGGGAAGAAGGAAGGCGCGAAGGTGCTCACCGGCGGCGCCCGGCGGGTCCATCCCGGCGAGCTCAAGGACGGCTACTACGTCCAGCCGACCATTCTCGAGGGCCACAATCGGATGCGGGTCTTCCAGGAGGAGATCTTCGGCCCGGTCGTGTCGGTGACGAAGTTCAAGACCCAAGACGATGCCCTGGCCATCGCTAACGACACCCTGTACGGCCTCGGCGCCGGTCTCTGGAGCCGCGACGCAAACACCTGCTACCGCATGGGCCGCGCAATCAAGGCTGGCCGGGTGTGGACCAACTGCTACCATCTCTATCCCGCCCACGCGGCCTTCGGTGGGTACAAGCAGTCCGGCATCGGCCGGGAGAATCACAAGATGATGATGGATCACTATCAGCAGACCAAGAATCTCCTGGTCAGCTACAATCCGAAGAAGCTGGGATTCTTCTGAGCTCCGTTCCTGCGAACGACCAGCACCCGGTCCCCCGGGTGCTGGTCACCGACGAGGCCTCGGCCGTGCTCCGCTCGCTGGAAGCGGAGCACGGACCGCTGCTGTTTCACCAGTCCGGCGGCTGCTGCGATGGCAGCTCCCCGATGTGCTATCCCCGGGGAGAATTCCGCATCGGGGCCCGGGACGTGTTCCTCGGCGACATCGGGGGCACCCCGTTCTACATCGGGGCGCTGCAGTACGAGGTCTGGGAGCATACCCAGCTCATCATCGATGTCGTCCCCGGCCGGGGCGGCGGCTTCTCGCTCGAGGCGCCGCTTGGTGTTCGCTTCCTCACTCGCTCCCGCGTCTTCGATCCCGTCGAACAGGCCTGGCTCGACGCCTGTCCGCCACGTCGCGGTCCGGCAGACTGAACCCGAGTGGCTCCCGATCTGACGATCGGGACGACGAATCCCTCGGCGCAAACCCCGGCCTCCCGCTCGACCTCAGCCACCTCCCAACTTTGACGGCGCTCACCATGGGGCTGGGCGCGGCCACGCATGGATGAGCGCTCATGCCACGGCGCCAGTCTGAGCGTGGACGACCGGAGTATCTTCCGGTATATCTACCGCGATACCGCATCGTTCGATTTCAGCCTCAGCTTCGATTCGGGGACGGAGAATGAGCAGGCTTCTGGGCACCGATCGCAACGGACGATGTGGGTGAAATGGGGGTCATTGCGACGATGACCCAGCCGGCCCCGCACGCCGTCGTCCTGGCCGCCGGGGCCGGTTCTCGTTTCGGCGGGGAGAAGCTGCTCGCACCGCTGCGGGGGCGGCCGCTGATCGCGCACATAGCCGCGACTGTCGCGGAGGCACTGGGGACAGGCCTGCTCTCCGGCGCGGTGGCGGTCATCCCGCCGCAAGCCATCGCGCTGGCCCGGCCACTCGACACGGCGGGATGCACCCTGATCGAGAACCCCGACGCGACAAGCGGCCTCGCGTCCTCGCTCCGGCTCGGGCTCGCGGCGGTGACCCGCCACGATCCGCATGCAGTCGCCGCGCTCATTGTGCTCGGCGACCAGCCGCTGCTCGGCCGGGGGACGATCGTCAGGTTGATCGATGCGTGGCGCGCGAGCGGGAAGAGTGTCCGGCCGCGCTACGCGCTGACGCCGGAGGCGCCGGGCCACCCCGTCCTGCTCGATCGCGCGGTGTGGCCGCTGGCGGCGTCGCTGGAGGGAGACCGGGGCATGGGTCCGCTCTTCGCGGCGCACCCCGAACTCCTCGTGACGATCGATGTACCCGGCGCCAATCCCGACGTGGATACAGCGGCGGATCTCCATGCACTTCAGGATGACAGCTGATGCGACTCAGCATCCCTGGCGAAGCCGAGGTCGGTGGGCCGGTCGCGGGACGGCAGCCGGGCCACTGGAAGGTGACCGCCGTCGTGAACGCGCCGAAGGACCTCGCCATGAAGGCGGGGCGGAAGGCGCCCGCGTGACCGAGCGCTGGATCACACGTGCCAATCTCCGGCTCTGCGTTGACGACGTCGGCGCGGGGCCGGTAGTGCTGCTCGCGCATGGCATGTGGTGCGACGCCGGCATGTTCGCGCAACTTCGCGCCGAACTCGCGCGCGACCACCGGGTACTGGTGCCCGACCTGCGTGGGCACGGTCGCAGCGACGTTCCGCCGTCGCCCTGGTCGATCGCCGACCTCGCGGACGACCTGTTCGCGATCGCAGAGCAGCTCAGCCTCCAGAAATTCATTCTCGCCGGCTTCAGCATGGGCGGCATGGCGGCAGTGCATTTCGCGATCCGGCACGGCGACCGGCTGAACGGACTGGCGCTGATCGGCACCAGCGCCGCGTCCGAGGAATTCGTGCGGATCGCGGAGATCAAGGCGCTGGCGAAGCTCATCGAAATCGCCGGCCCGCCGAAATTCCTCGCCCACGAAGCCGCGCGCAATGCATTCAGCCCGGGCTTCCGGAAACGCGATCCGGGCGAAGTCACTCGCTGGGAGAGCGTCGTCCGGGCCATGCCCGCGCCGGCGCTGGTCCAGGCGCTCCGGGCCGTCGCCCGGCGCCCCTCGCTGCTCGAGCAGTTGGGGGAGCTGCAGACGCCGACCCTGATCGTCTCCGGCACGGCCGACAAGGTCTTGCGACCCCGCTGGTCGGCGGCGATGCACCGCCGGCTCCCGCATTCCCGGCTGGTGTGCTATCCCGGCGTGGGCCACGCCGTGCCGACCGAGCGACCGATGGACGTCGCCGCGCTCATCCGCGGCCTCGAGTCAGGGACCCCGCCGTCCGCGAGCTGAGTTGGCGGCGGGTCCCATCGCATGACACATTTGTGTCTCGGACCTCACACCCCGGACCAACCCGATGAAGATTCCCCAGTTGCTGCTCCGCCAGATGTACACCTTCGGCTCGCTCATCAACGATCCGGACGGCTGCCGCCTGAGCCTCAAGAACCGCCTGAGCGACGTCACACTCATCCGGATCGCGCGGCTCCGGCTCAACGACCTCGAAATCATGGCGAAGGACCTGCAGGTGGACCTGGGCGACGGCCACTGGCGCCCCGCGACAGAGGTCACGCCGGAGCGGCCGGAGGAATTCCCGCTCAGGCGGGTGGCGCACCTTCGCGCGCCGGGGCGCACCCTGCCGGACGGCACCGTCGACATCGAGATCGGCATCGAGGTCAAGGGAGTCGGCGTACTCACCGTGAAGGTGAAGGACCACGTCGCCGCGCCCCTCGCCCGCCCGAAGTCGGTCCCCTACTCCAAGGAGAACAACTACTCCCGGGAGGTCATCGCGCAGCGCCAGCGCTGGGTGGAGGAGTTCAGCGGCACCAAGCTCGACCATGTCGACAAGCATTCGTTCGACCCGGCCGTGACCAAGGGCAACATCGAGAACTTCACCGGCGTCGCCCAGATCCCGCTGGGCTTCGCGGGTCCGCTCAAGATCAGGGGCGAGCACGCCAACGGCGAGTTCATCATCCCGCTGGCGACGACGGAAGGCACCCTCGTGGCGAGCTACAACCGGGGGATGAAGGTGCTCAACCTCTGCGGTGGGGCAGTCTGCACCATCCAGGGGGACCACATGCAGCGGGCGCCGGTCTTCGTCTTTGATACGGCGCGCGAGGCGCGGGCCTTCCGGGACTGGGTGGACGCCCACATGGACGACATCCGTCGTGAGGCGGAAGCCACGACCCGGGTCGGCAAGCTGCAATACATCGACACCTACCTGGCCAGCAAGTTCGCCTTCCTGCGTTTCAACTTCTTCACCGGAGACGCGGCGGGCCAGAACATGGTGGGCCGCGCCACCTACGCCGCCAGCTGCTGGATCCTGGAGCACAACAAGACGATCCGGCGGTTCTATCTGGAGTCCAATCTCGCCACCGACAAGAAGGCGTCACAGGTGAACCTGATGCGCACCCGCGGCAAGCGGGTGACGGCGGAGTGCGTCATCAAGCGGGATGTCCTGCTGGAGGTGATGCGGGTGGAACCGGAGAGCCTCCATTACCATTGGGGGGTCGCCAACATCGGGGCCATTCTCTCGGGCGCGAACAACAACGGGCTCCATTCGCCCAATGCCATCACGGCGATGTTCATCGCCACCGGCCAGGACGTCGCCAACGTCGCGGAGGGCTCGGCGGGCATCGTCTACACGGAAATCACTCCCGACAAGGACCTCTACCTGTCGATCACCATTCCGTCGCTCATCGTGGCGACCCACGGCGGCGGGACCCATCTTCCCACCCAGCAGGAGTGCCTCGGTGTGCTCGGCTGCATCGGCAAGGGCAAGGTGAACAAGCTCGCGGAGATCGTGGCAGGCGTCGTGCTCGCCGGCGAGATCTCGCTCGCCGCCGCGATCTCGTCGCTGGAGTGGGTCTCGTCGCACGAGGAGTATGGCCGCAATCGCTGACACGTCGAACGAGGAGCTGCTCCGCGCCCGCGGCTTCGAGATCATGCGGGTGACGAGCCCGCCGGGCCTGCTCACTCGCTTCGCGGCTACCTACCGTCATTTCCTCGGCCTGCTCTTCGGGGGGCTGGCCGCCTACGTCCGGCACGAACGGGCGGAGGGCACCGGCCGTGGCGTGAAGTTCCTGCTGATCCGGCTGATGGCGGTACTCTCCGTGCCCTTCGTGGACCGCGAGCTCCGCGCCCAGCCGTTCGCGGTGCAGTTCCGGCGCCGGCTCGAGCGACTCGGCCCGACCTACATCAAGCTGGGCCAGATCCTGAGTCTCCGCGAGGACTTGCTCCCGAAGAACATCACCAACGAGCTCAAGTCGCTGCTCAATCAGCTCCCGGTAGTGCCGATGCCGGTGCTGGCCACCATCATCGAGAGGGACCTCCACCGTCCGGTCTCGGAGCTGTTCCTGCAGATCGATTCGATCCCGATCGGCTCCGCCTCGATCGGGCAGACCCACCGGGCCACGACCCACGACGGCGATCCGGTCATCATCAAGGTGGTCAAGCCGGGCATCCGTGAGACGCTGCAACGCGATGCCAAGCTGCTCGGCCTCCTCGGCAGCCTGGCCGAACTGATCATTCCCCGGTATCAGCCCAAGCAGCTGGTCACCGAGTTCTGCGAATACACCCTGCGCGAGGTCGACCTGCGCCGGGAAGCCGACAACGCCGAAACCTTTGCGGCCAACTTCGCCGACACGCCCGATGTGGTCTTTCCCGCGATCTACCGTGAGCTCTCGGGCCGGAGCGTCCTCACCATGGAGTTCTTCGATGGGATCCGTCCCGATTCCGTCGAAGCCCAGGCCCTCCCCGAAGAGGCGCGGCGGCACCTGACCGACCGCGGCGCCGAGTCGATCATCCGGATGCTCTACCGCGACGGGTTCTTTCACGCCGACCTGCATCCGGGCAACCTCTTGATCCTCCCCGGACCGCAGATCGGCTTCATCGATCTCGGCATGGTGGGCCGGCTCGACGAGGACCTGCGGCGGGCGCTGCTGTACTACTACTTCGCGCTGGTCATGGGAGACGCCGACAATTCCGCGCGCTACCTCGCGGCCATCGCCAAGCCGGGCCCCGGCGCCAACCCGGCAGCCTTTCGGAGAGACGTCTCCGAGATCGCCAATCGCTGGAAGCGCACCTCCACGTTCGAAGGCTATTCGCTGGGGCAGCTCATCCTTGACTCGCTGAGCCGCGGCGCGCAGCATGGGATGTACTTCCCGGTGGAACTGGTGCTAATGGTGAAGGCGCTGGTGACCTTCGAGGGGGTCGGCCACGTGCTGCTCCCGGGCTTCGACGTCGCGGAGGTCTCGAAGAAGCACATCCGGGCCCTGTTCATTCAGCAGTTCAGCCCGCTCCGCCTGCTGACCGAAGGGATGCGAGGGGCACCGGACTTGGTGGACGCGATGGCCAAGATGCCGCTCCTGGTCACGGACGGGCTCAGGGTGCTCGAGCGGGTGGCCCGTCAGCCATCGGAGAACCCACTCTCGGGTTTGCGCGGGACCCTGATTGCGGGCTCCTGCCTCGTGGCGGGGGCCATCGCGATGGGCTTTGCCGCCCCATGGCCGGTCTGGGGCGGGCTGTTCGTGATCGCCTTCTTTCTCGCCATCCGCCGGAGCTGAGTCGATGCGCGAACGAGTCTCGGCACACGACGCGGTGTGGCTGCAGGACACCGCCACCAATCTGATGGTGATCAACGGGGTCTTCATCACCGATCGGATCGACCTGGCCACCTTTCGTGAGACGTTCCAGCAGCGGGTGATCGAAGCCGGCGGCGGGGCGCAGTACGGGCGCTTTCGCGATCGAGTCGTCTCGATCCGGGGCGTGCCCTACTGGGAAACGGACCCCGGGTTCGATATCGCCCGGCAGATCATCCCGGCCCGGGAGAATGAACTCCCCACTATCGAGGAACTGCAACGCTACATCGGGGAGGAGGCCTCCGCGCCGCTGCCGGCCGACCGACCACCCTGGCAGTTCCAGGTCATCGAGAAGTTGGGAGCAGACTCGAGCGTGGTGCTTGCTCGGATTCATCACAGTATCGGGGACGGAGTATCCCTGATCACGGTGATCTTCGCGCTCATGGAAGAGATGACGGCCGAGCACGAGACGGCCCCGGCCCGCGGAAGCATCCGTCCCGCCGCAGGCGCGATGCGGAAAGGCCTCCTGAAAGCCATGAGTGTTCCTCTGGCTGCGCCGGGCATTCTGCTCAGGCGGCTCCTCTGGCGACCTGACCGGCATGCCCTGCATGGGGCCAAGGTCTCGGGGAAGAAACAAGTCGCATGGACCGCGCCCTTCGACCTGGCCATCATCAAGCGCGCTCGCAAACAGCTCGATGCGACTGTCAACGACGTGTTGATGGCGGTCGTCTCGGGGGCCTTCAGCCGGTACCTCGCCCGGCATGCCGGCGAGACCATCGACAAGCTGCGCATCTCGATGCCCGTGAACGTCCGGTCCGCGCACGAACCGCTGCGGCTGGGGAATCGATTCGCGGCCGTTCCCCTCGAGTTGCCGGCCGGGATCGAGCATATCGGCGACCGAGTACGGGCGGTGAAGCTGAAGATGGACGCGCTGAAGCAGTCGGTGGTCCCAATCGTGGTATACGGGATCCAGTCCGCGATGCTCACGCTGCTTCCCCAGGGCGTGAGTCGCGGGCTCATCGACTTCCTCGCCAACAAGTGCACGGCCGTGGTGACCAACGTGCCCGGGCCGCAGCGTGAACTGACGCTGGCGGGACGGCGGGTGCGGGGCCTGATGTTCTGGGTGCCGCAGCGCGCCGATATCGGGGTGGGAATCTCGATCCTGAGTTTTGCCGGGTGCGTCCAGGTCGGTGTCCTGGCGGACACCGTCCTGGTACCCGATGCACGCGATCTGGTACGCGCGTTCGAGGAGGAATTCGAGGCGCTGCGCGCCATCTAGGGGCGACCCGCCGGGTCGCAACTAGGCGCCGCGCGGCGCCCGTGCCCGCCTCGCCCTGCGCCGTGCAGGCTTCGGCACCGCCTCCAGCCGCGCGAGCGCCGTTGAGAGCCGATCGGTCACCGGCGTGGAGCGGCCCTTTCGAGAGATTCCCACACCCTCCCAGATGTCCTGCTCCAGATCCCCGAGCAGTTCGGTCCTCAGACGCAGCCCGTGGCGCTTGAGCAAAGGTTCGAGTTTGGCGCGTCGGCGCCAGAGATCCCGCCGCGTCGCGGCGTACCCGGCCTGGCAGACCTCCCTGCGCGACGTGAAGCTGAAGATGTTGCTGAAGAACAACCCGTACTCGCTGCGTTCCGGTTCGAAGAGAACCACGTCCGCACCGGGGTAGCGATTCTCATACGCGGCCATGCCGACCACCATCCGCGAGTGAATCATCGTCCGGAAGGTCTGCGACAGGATCGCGGGCATTCCGCGGCGCAACAAGGATCCGCGCGCGAGCTCCCCCTGCCTTTCTCCAGCAGCAACATCAACCGGTACCAGGGGGTTCACACAGAGCAGCAACTCCGCTCCCTGCTCCAGGGCCACGGAGGCATGAAGCGTCTTGAGCAGCACGCCATCGACGCACAGGTGGCCATCGATCTCGACCGGCGGATAGAGCCCCGGCACGGCGGTGCTCGCCTGGACCGCGCGCGAAATCGGCACGTGATCCCAGCCCTCGGACCCGAAGACGATCGGGGTGCCCGACTCGAGATCCGCCGAAACCACCCGGAGTTTCCGTTTGAGCTTCCGGAAATCGTTGGTGCGCTCGTTGATCGCGAAGGTGTGCTCGAGGTGCCGCCGGATCGGTTCATTGTCGAGGAGGCCGAGCGGAAGGGCCCGGGAGATGCGGACC
>Ga0209797_10001107_pt1 | contig 13551 bp, 12 predicted proteins | sample DOMMetBare3Fresh_2_FD_187472 | JGI IMG/M metagenome (GOLD analysis project Ga0209797, IMG submission 187472) | Wetland sediment microbial communities from St. Louis River estuary, USA, under dissolved organic matter induced mercury methylation -... | ecosystem: Environmental > Aquatic >... | reverse complement strand
GCTACGCTTGGAACACCCTCATCGATCAGCCATGGAAAATCATGTCCATCGGACTGCGCGATTGGGCGCTCGTCGGTCAATCAATTTGAGGTTTGGTATTAGAAGGTCTCAAGATTGGCGTGTTCGTTGGTCTGCGCCCACTCATCAGTGTTGGCACAGTACTCGCCCGTCGCGATTTCATCGGGTGTTGCCTCACGGGCCTGCCAGCCATTGCTTCTGTCCACCGGCACGACATTATCCTAACGCAAGTATTTCTTTCCCAACTGTGGTCGGCCAGCCACTCCCTTCAGCCCCGCCTCATTCCTTGCCCCACGGGATCAGCGCCCAGATGCGCTCGTGGCCATAGTAGAACACGATCTCGGTGACCGCCACCGAGCCGGCGAACACCGAGCTGCCGGTGATGATCAGCGTCACCAGGAACGTGTCGATGCTGCCGGTCGCTCGCCAGGAGATGGCCTTGGCGGCTGAGCGCACGTGTGACTCACGCCAGCGTGCCGGCGGCGTGTTGGCGGCCGCGCGCACCGGAAATCCCAGCCGCCGCCGCAGCCGCGCGATGAAGCCTTCGCGCAGGCCTGCGCCTTCGACAAAGCCCATGCCGATCGTGTCATAGGATTCCGGATCGATCAGGATGAAGCTGCCGGTCTCCTTGCTCTCGGCATAGCGGTCGGCGGCGACCAAGCGATCGAGCTGCAGCGTGCACTGGCCGATGTCATTCATGGACAGCCGGTCGGCCGTGGTCGAGGCGCCGGTGTCGAGATCGAGCACGCGCATTGGCGGCTCGGGCGTCGCCTTGGCGCTGCAGGTCGCAAGCTTGATCAGGTAGCGGCGGCCCGCAGCGAGCGGCTCCTTGCCGACCCAGACCACGCGCGCGTGCAACCGGTCGGTGACCTGTGGCGCACGCGCGGCATCGGCGATCACATCGCCGCGCGAGGCGTCGATCTCGTCCGCGAGCGTCACGGTCACGGACTGGCCCATAGCCGCGCGTTCCAAGTCGCCGTCGAAGGTGACGATGCGGTCGATGTGCGAGGTCTGGCCCGACGGCCACACCCGCACCGGCATGCCCACATAGGCGTCGCCGCTCGCGATCATGCCGCTGTAGCCGCGAAACTCCGGATTGGGGCGGTTGACCAGCTGCACCGGCATGCGGAAGGCCGCTGCGCTTGACGCTGGCGCGACTTCAACCTCTTCCAGATACTCGAGCAGCGTCGGTCCGCGATACCAATCCATGTGGGGCGAGCGGCGCGCGATGTTGTCTCCGCTGCGGGCGGAGATCGGGATGCAGACGATGTCGTGTGCGCCGAGCGTGGCGGCGTGGCGGCGGAACTCGGTCTCGATCGCGCGGAATGCGTCCTGCGACCAGTTGACCAGGTCCATCTTGTTGACCGCCAGCACCAGGCGGCGCACGCCGAGCGTCGCGACGATCAGGCTGTGGCGCCTGGTCTGGCGCGTCAGGCCCGCCTGGGCGTTGACCACGACCAGCGCCACGTCCGCGGTCGATGCGCCGGTTGCCATGTTGCGGGTATACTGCTCGTGGCCGGGCGCGTCGGCGACGATGAACTTGCGCCGCTCGGTCGCGAAGAACCGGTAGGCAACATCGATCGTGATCTTCTGCTCGCGCTCGGCGGCGAGCCCGTCGAGCAGCAGCGAAAAGTCGAGCTCCTTGCCGAGCGTTCCATGCTTGCGGGATTCGGCCTTGAGCGTTTCCAGCTGATCGTCGAACAGGAGCTTGGCCTCGTAGAGCAGGCGCCCGATCAGGGTGGACTTGCCGTGATCGACCGAGCCGCAGGCGACGAACCGCAAGAGCGTCTTGCGCTCCTGCCGCCGCAGGAAATCGTCGATCGCGAATTCGCTCGGGGCCGGCCGCGCCGTCATCAGAAATAGCCTTCCTGTTTCTTGCGTTCCATGGAGGCCGCGCCGTCATGGTCAATCACGCGGCCGCGCCGCTCCGAATGGCGGCTCTCGACCGTCTCGCGGATGATGTCGGGGACGGTCGCGGCTTGGCTCTCGATGGCGCCGGTCAGCGGATAGCAGCCGAGCGTACGGAAGCGCACGGTTCTTACTTGCGGCTCCTCGCCTTCTGCAAGCGGCATCCGGTCGTCGTCGCGCATGATCAGCGTGCCGTCGCGGCTGACGACCGGGCGCGGTGCCGCGAAGTAGAGCGGAACCACCGGGATTGCCTCCTGATGGATGTAGAGCCAGACGTCGAGCTCGGTCCAGTTGGAGAGCGGGAACACGCGCATGCTCTCGCCCTTGCGCTTGCGGCCGTTGTAGAGCCGCCAGGGCTCAGGGCGCTGGCGCTTGGGGTCCCAGCGGTGCTGCGCATTGCGCAGCGAGAACACGCGCTCCTTGGCGCGCGAGCGCTCCTCGTCGCGGCGCGCGCCGCCGAGCGCGGCATCGAAGCCGTGCTGGTCGAGCGCCTGGCGCAGCGCCTGCGTCTTCATCACGTCGGTATGGATCTCCGAGCCGTGGCTGATCGGCGAAATGCCGCGCGCGAGCCCGTCTTCATTGGTGTGAACGATGAGGTCGAGCCCGAGCTCCTGTACGCGGCGGTCGCGGAACGCGATCATGTCGCGGAACTTCCAGGTGGTGTCGACGTGTAAGAGCGGGAACGGCGGTTTGGCCGGATAGAACGCCTTGCGGGCGAGATGCAGGAGGACGGACGAGTCCTTGCCGATGGAATAGAGCATCACCGCCTTGTCGGATTCGGAGACCGCCTCGCGGATGATGTGGATGCTTTCGGCCTCGAGCTGTGCGAGATGCGGAAGCCGGATCGGCGCGGGCGCCTGGGTCAATTGCGTAGCGGTCATCGTGCCATGCATAAGGGATTCTCGGGCTCAGTTCGATAGCGCCGCGTCGGTCGCCGCCCGTTGGGTGGACCTGTGGTGCAAGCCGCATTCCTTCCTGTCGTCCTGTTCCCACCACCAGCGGCCGGCGCGCTCCGGCTCGCCCGGCTTTACCGCGCGCGTGCAGGGTGCGCAGCCGATCGACAGGAAGCCGTGGTCGTGCAGCGCGTTATAGGGAATGCCATGTGCGCGCACGAAAGCGACCACGCGCTCGCGGGTCCAGTCGAGGAGCGGATTGAGCTTGATGAGGCCGCGCCCGCCATCGATCGCCGCATAGGGCGTGGTGGCGCGCTCGCCGGATTGCTCGGCGCGCACGCCGGTGATCCAGCCCGCAGCGCCTTCGAGCGCGCGGCCGAGCGGCTCGACCTTACGCACCGCGCAGCAGCCCTGCCGCGCCGCGATCGATGAGAAGAAGCCATCGATGCCGTGCTGCGCCACGAAGGCTTCGACGCTTGATCGCCTGGGAAGGAGCGCGCGGATGCGCCGGCCGTAGCGCGCTTCGGTCTCGCTCCAGACCTGGTAGGTCTGCGGAAACAGCCGCCCGGTATCGAGCGTGACGATGTCGATTGGCAGATCCTGGCTCAGGATCGCGTGCGCGATCGCCTGATCTTCCAGCCCGAAGCTGGTCGTGAACACCAGGCGGCCGGCGATCTCGCGGCGCGCCTGCGCCAGCCGCTTGAACAGGTCGAGGTTGGCTGATCCTGCGGCGAGCCGCTGCGCGGTCGCCTGCAGCGGCTCGGCATCGCGTGGGAATGGGAACGAATGCGTGTTCATACCGTGCAGATAGAATTATCTTCTGAAAAGGCGCAATGGCTTGAGGAAAAAAAGAAAATCGTTATCGCCCGGCGCCGGTTCTCCCCAAAAGAGTTTCACCTGGGAAGCTGTCGGTGGATCAATCGGCGTGTCAGTTGGGCTGCCCAACCCCGGCACTGTCGGTCAATATCTGGCGCTCGGCTCACTTCCGCCCGAACAGCCGCTCGATGTCGGCGAGCTTCAATTCCACATAGGTCGGGCGGCCATGGTTGCACTGGCCGGAATTCGGCACCGCCTCCATCTCGCGCAACAGCGCGTTCATCTCCTCGGGCTTGAGGCGGCGGCCGGCGCGCACCGAGCCGTGGCACGCCATGGTGGCGGCGACATGCATCAGGCGGCGCTCGAGTGGCAGCGCCTCGTCCCATTCCGCCATGTGTTCGGCGAGGTCGCGGATAAGCGCGCGCGCGTCGATCTCGCCGAGGAGAGAGGGGGTCTCGCGCACCGCGACCGCGCCCGGCCCGAAGGCCTCGACCGCCAGCCCGAAGCGCGCAAGCTCCTTGGCGCGCGCGAGCACGCGCTCGACATCGGCTTCGTCGAGCTCGACGATCTCGGGGATCAGCAGGATCTGGCGCGCCACGCCGGTCGCGTCGAGCGCGGCCTTCATGCGCTCGTACACGATGCGCTCATGCGCGGCGTGCTGGTCGACGATCACGATGCCGGCGCGGGTCTGCGCCACGATGAACGCTTCATGCACTTGTGCGTGCGCGGCGCCGAGCGGCCGGTCAAGGAGCTCGGGTGCGGGCTCGGCGAGCGCGACGCGCGCGTCGGCCGATGGCCCGCCGACGTCGAAGGCCTCCTGCGCGGCCTCCGCAAAGCCAACCGCTGCGTTGCCATGCGTCGGCCATGGCGTCCCGGCGGGTCGTGCCGGCGAGCGCCGCCAATCCCAGCCGCGCGGGGGAACTGCAGCAGGCCGGAACGCCGCCACGGTGGCGGAGCCGCCGGTGGTCGAGGCGCGCTGGCCCTCGCGCGCGAGCGCGTGCTGCAGCGAGGCGATCAACAGCGCGCGAACGAGCTGCGGGTCGCGGAAGCGCACTTCTGCTTTCGCGGGATGCACGTTGACGTCGACCTCGTGCGCATCGAGCGTAACGAACAGGGCGACGATCGGGTGGCGGTCGCGCGGCAGGTAGTCCGCATAGGCGGCGCGCACCACGCCGATCAGGAGCTTGTCGCGCACCGGCCGGCCATTGACGAACAGATACTGCCCGAGCGCGTTGGCGCGCGTGAGCGTCGGCAGTCCGGCGAAGCCTTCGACGGTCACGCCGTTGCGCTCGCCCATGACCTCGACCGCGTTGGCGCGGAAGTCATTGCCCAGAATGTCGGAGAGCCGCACGAGCTGCCCCGGCGCGCCCGGCAGCGCCGCCGCCCAGGTCACCGGCGCGCGCTCCTCGCCCGCGAGCGTAAACGCCACGTCGGGCCGGCTCATGGCGAGGCGGCGCACCACGTCGCGGATCGCTTCGGCCTCGGTGCGGTCGCTCTTGAGAAATTTCAGCCGCGCCGGCGTGGCGTAGAACAGGTCGCGCACCTCGACCCTTGTGCCGGCGCCGAGCGCGGCCGGCTTGAGCTGCGACTTGGCGCCGCCGTCGACCGCGATCGCCCAGGCGTGCGGCTCGGCCGCGTGCCGGGTGGTAATGGTGAGGTGCGCGACCGCGCCGATCGAGGGCAGCGCCTCGCCGCGAAATCCCAAGGTGCGGATGTCGAGCAGGTCGTCAGCGGGCAGCTTCGAGGTGGCGTGGCGGTCGACCGCGAGCGCCAAGTCGGCGCGCGTCATGCCGGCGCCGTCGTCGGTGACGCGGATCAGCCGCTTGCCGCCGCCGTCGGTCACCACCTCGATGCGGGTCGCGCCGGCATCGAGTGCGTTCTCGACCAGCTCCTTGACCGCGCTCGCAGGCCGCTCGACCACCTCGCCGGCGGCGATGCGGTTGACGGTGGCCTCGGAGAGCTGGCGCACGGGCATGGGCAGGCCTGCTTCGAACGTCTGATTCGGAATCGCACGAGTCTATAGACGGCGTCGGCCGTCCGCGAGTCGCAGTGCCCCGCGCCCCCCGCTATTCCGCCACCGCTTTCGCCCGCTCGATGATGTCCCTGGGCGAGGCGTAAATCTTCTCCAACAGCGCCTGGATCGCCGCGCCGCCGACATGCTGCACCTCGACGCCCATCTTCTCGGCATCCACCAGGAACTGCGGATCCTTCAGCGTCAATTCGAAGGCGCGGCGCAGCGCCGCCAACCGCTCGGCCGGCACGCCGGGCGGCGCGAAGAACGGCCGCCCCATCTCCTGCGGCGCAAACAGGAACTCGAACACCTTGCGGTCGTCTGGGGTGCGCGCATGGTCGATGATCGCCGGCACCTGCGGGATCTCCGGGTGCTTGTTGAGCGCCATCTGGAACAGGATGTTGATCTTCTTGTCGCGCAGCCAGTCGCCCTTGCGCAGCTTCACGAAGGTCCAGCCGATGCCGCAGAAGCCCTGGGTCTCGCCGCGCTCCATCGCGATCAGGAGCTCGGTTGAGCCCGGATAGCCGAGCACGACCTTGAATTTTGTGCCCACGAGCTTGTTGGCGGCCTTCGGAAAGATCACCTCGGTCGCGTCGGCGCCGGAGCCGCCGACGATCAGCTCGGTGGTCATGGCGTCGGCGAGCGTCTTCACCGGCGCGGTGTGCCAGGCGATGCAGGTCGTGTATTCGACATTGGCGGTGCCGATCCAGCTGAAGCGGCGGCCGTCGAACTTGGCGTTGGCGTTGCCGAGGAGCGGCTCGATCGGGGCGGTGCGCCCGGTAATGCCGAAGGCGGTGCCGTCGCGCGGCACGGTGTTGTAGAGATTGTTGGCGAGCACGAGGCCGCCCGCGCCCGGCACATGCTGCACGATGAAGCTCGGATTGCCGGTCAGAAAGCGGCCCAAGTGGCGAGCAACGCCCTGCGCATAGAGGCTCGAGCTGCCGCCGGGCGTGAAGCCCACCATGATGGTGACCTGCTTGCCCTTGTAGAAGTCAGCGACCGCGTCCTGCGCGGCAGCGGGGAGCGGCAGGGTGAGCGCGATGGCGCACGCGATCAGGCTGCTCCATTGGGTCCGCATGCGATCCTCCTATTGCGCGATGGTGCGGGCGCGCTCGGTGACGGCCTTCGGCGTGGCATAGATGCGTTCGATCAGCGTCTGCACCTCGTCGCCGCCGACGTGCTGGACTTCGAGCCCCGCCTTGTCGGCGTCGTCGAGAAACTGGCGGTCCTTCAGCGTCCGCTCGAAGGCCTGGCGCAGCGCGGCGAGCCGCGCAGGCGGAACATCGGGCGGCGCGAAGAAGGCGCGTCCGAACTCCTGCGGCGCGAACAGGAACTCGAACACCTGGCGGTCTTCCGGCGTCTTGGCGAGGTCGGGGATGAAGGGAACGTCGGGAATCTCCGGATGTCTCGCCAAGGCCATCTGGAACAACACGTTGATCTTCTTGTCGCGCAGCCAGTCGCCCTTGCGCAGCTTCACGAAGGTCCAGCCGATCGCGCAGAATCCCTCGACCTCGCCGCGCTCCATCGCGAGCAGGATCTCGGTCGATCCCGGATAGCCGGGCACGACCTTGATCTTGGTGCCGATGAGCTTGTTGACCGCCTTCGGGAAGATCACTGCGGTGGCTTCCGCGCCGGTGCCGCCGACCACCAGCTCGTGGGTGAAGGCATCCGCCAGCGTCTTCACCCGCGCGGCATGCCAGGCGATGCAGGTTGTGTATTCGACATTGGCATTGCCAACCCAGCCGAACTTGCGGGCGTCGAATTTGGCGTTCGGGTTGCCGAGCAGCGGCTCAAGCGGCACCGCCCGATCGGTGATCGTGAAGGTCGTGCCGTCGCGCGGCGCGCTGTTGGCGCTGTGATTGGTGACCAGGAGGCCGCCGGCGCCGGGCATGTGCTGGACGACGAAATTCGGATTGCCCGGCATGTGCCGGCCCATGTGCCGGGCGAGCACCTGGGCATAGAGGCTGGCGCTGCCGCCCGAGGCGAAGCCCACCGTGATGGAAACCTGCTTGCCCTTGTAGAAGTTGGCGACGGCGTCCTGCGCGGCGGCGGGAAGAGGCAGGCCGAGCGCGATTGTGCTTGCGATCACGAGGCTCACTGTGGCGCGCATGATGTCTTCCCGACAGCGGTGTCGTTCGGATCAGTCTAGTGCATATTTGACCCAAATCGAGCCGCAAACTCTGTTCATTCCCGCGCAAGCGGGAATCCAGGGCGACTTTCATTGATGCGCTGGGTCCCCGCTTTCGCGGGGACGAACGGTGTGGGTGAAACTCAGTTAATCCTGCGGCGGTCCGGTGCGGCGCAGGCCCTTGATGGTGGCGCGGCGCTTCTTCGATTCGATGCGCCGCTCCTTGGAGGCGCGCGTCGGCCTGGTCGGGCGCCGCGGCACCGGCGGGGTGGCGGCCTCGCGAATAAGCTCGATCAGGCGCTCGCGCGCGTCCGCCCGGTTGCGCTCCTGGGTGCGGTGGCGCTGCGCGGTGATGATCAGCACGCCCTCGCGGGTGAGGCGCCGGCCGGCGAGCCGTTCCAGCCGGGTGCGCACGGGGTCGGGCAGCGACGGCGAACGGCGCACGTCGAAGCGCAGCTGCACCGCGCTCGAAATCTTGTTGACGTTCTGCCCGCCCGGGCCCGACGCGCGGATGAAGGTCTCGTCGAGCTCGCCTTCGTCGATGCTGATGCGGTCGTTGATGCGGATCATGGCGGTTGATTTGTCGCGAGTTGTCGTCCCGGCATTCGGCTCGCCCGGTTGGGACGACGGCTTAATAGCGATTCGAGAGAAACAATATCATCCGCCGCCGATGAGATGCTTTTTCGCCAGCACCTTGCCTTCCTCGACCGCCGGCTGGTCGAACGGATCGACGCCGAGGAGGTGCGCCGCGATGATCGTCTCCAGCATGAAATGCATGAGCAGCTCGCCGAGGCTCGCCTCGTCGAGCTCATCGATGTGGATCGTGCGCACCGGACAGCCGTTCTTGGCCAGCGTCTCGGTGGTGGCGCGGCCCTGCGCGGCGACCAGATCGCCGATCGTCTTGCCGGCGAAATCAGGCTCGCCCACGAGCTGTGCGAGATCGGGCGCGATGCGCGGCCCGCGGCCGGCAGTGGCGACGGTGACGACGGTGAACAGCTTGTCGCGCGGACCGGCGAGGTAGAGCTGCAGCTGGCTGTGCTGGTCGACCGGCCCGAGCGCCGCGATCGGCGTCGTGCCCTTGCCGTCCTTGCCGAGGCTCTCGGCCCACAGCTGCACGTACCAGCGCGTGAAGCGCTCGAGCCGGTCCGCATAGGCGAGCATCACGGTCATCGGCTTGGTGGCGCCGAGCGCGGCCGAGAGCGCGGCTCCGACCGCGGCCGGCACCTCGGCAGGCGGACGACCCGCGAGCACCGGCGCGAGCGCCGCACCCGCGCCGGCGCGGATCGCCGTGATATCGAGGCCGACAACGGCGGCCGGCAACAGACCGACATTGGTGAGTACCGAGTAGCGCCCGCCGACGCCTGGGTCGTGCTCGAGCATCGGCACGTGATGCTCGTCGAAGAGGACGCGCAGCCCGCTGCGCTTGCCGCCCTTGGCGGGCTCCGTGATGCCCAGGAACAGGTCAGGAATGCGCACCGCCAGTCCAGTGGCCTTGAGTGCCGCGAGCGCGGCGGTGGTCTGCATCAGCGTCTCGCCGGTGCCGCCTGATTTCGAGATTGCGACAAAGTGCGTGGTCGCAAGCGGCAGCCGCTCGAGCAGCGTTGCGTAGGTCCCGGGATCGAGATTGTCCATGAAATGCAGGCGCGGACCCGAGCGCAAGAGGCCGGCGCCCGGCACCGCGTGGTCGCCAAGCTGTGCCAGCGTCTGGCCGCCGAGGCTCGAGCCGCCGGTACCCAGGAACACGATGTCGCTGGCGCCGGTTGCGGTGAGCCTGCGGGCGGCGTCCTTGATCGAGGCGAAGTCGTCATGCTTTGCGGGTAGCCGCAACAACGGCAGGCTGCCGTCGCCGTGGCGGTCGCGCAGCCAGGCGAGCGCCGGCTCGGCGCGCTTGAGCGCGTCGGCCAAGGCGCCGGGCGTGACGCCTTCCGGTCCGATCCGGTCGGCGCGCGCGAAGTCGATTGAGTGCTGCAGGCGCATGGCGCCCTTTACTTTGGCGTGACGCCCTGCGGCCGGCCCACGACCGTGACCAGCATGCCACCGTCGAGCAGGCGCTTGGCCATGCGCTTGGTATCCTCGAGCGTGACCGCGTCGATCAATGCCGGCCGGCGATCGATGTAGTCGATGCCGAGATTGTCGAGCTGCATGCTCACAAGCTGGTTCGAGATCTTGGTCGAGGTGTCGAGGCCAAGCGCGAACGAGCCCTTGAGGTAGGTCTTGGCCTTCTCGAGCTCATCCGCCGTCGGTCCTTCCTTGGCCATGCGGGCGACTTCGGCCTCGATCACGTCGATCGTGTCCTTGGTGGCGTCGTTGCGGGTGGCGGTGCCGCCGATATGCACGGCAGCGTGATAGAGCCACAGCAGGTTGTTGGACACGCCGTAGGCGAGGCCGCGTTTCTCTCGCACCTCGCGATAGAGCCGCGAGGAGAACGAGCCGCCGCCCAGGACATGGTCCATCAGATAGGCCGGCATGAAATCGGCGTCGCTGCGTTTCACGCCGGGGCCGCCGAACGTCACCACCGTCTGCGGGACGTCGAGATCGACGATGATGCGCCGGCCCACGCCCTGGATCGTGGCCTCGGGGATCGGCACGAGCTCGCTCTTGGCCGGCAGCTTGCCAAAGGCGTGGTCGATCAGCCGTCCGATGCCGGCTGTATCGACGTCGCCGACGACGCCGATCTTGAGCGTCTCGCGGGTGAGCACGCGCTTGAGAAGGGAGCGCATGTCGTCAGCGGTGATCTTGGCCACGCTCTCGACCGTGCCATTGCCGGGGCGGCCATAGGGGTGGCCCGGGAAAGCCGTCTCCCACCACTTCTTGCTCGCGATGTCGTTGGGGCTCGTCGACTGGCGCTGCAGGCGCGAGATGATCTGCGCGCGGATTCGCTCCACCGCATCGGGCGCAAAGCGCGGCTCGTTCATGGCAAGCCGCAACAGCTCGAAGGCCTCGTCCTGGTTTTCCTTCAGCGTGCGCAGCGAGCCGCGGAATGTGTCGCGGCCGGCATTGAAGCTCAGCTCGATCGCGCTACGCTCAAGGCGCTCCTGGAAGGTCTTGGCGTCGACCTCGCCGGCGCCTTCGTCGAGCAGGCTCGCCATCATGTTGGCGGTGCCGTCTTTGGCCTGCGGGTCCTGGGTGCTGCCGCCGCGGAAGCCAAAGTTGATGGCGACGAGCGGGACGGTGGGATCGCGGACCAGCCAGACTTCGATGCCGGCAGGCGTCCGGAAGCTCTCGATCTTGGTGGCGGCGGCGAGCTGCGGAGCGAGCGCCGTTACGATCAGCGTGAGCGCGCCGCAGAGCAGGGCACGAGGCCAGTGCATGGTCATGGGCGACCTCATATGCGACCTCATGGGCGTTTCTCCGCCGGCTGCTGAGCATCCTTGACGAGATAACCGGTCACCGACCGCCGCTTGTCGAGCCAGCGCCGCGCGGCGTCGCGGACCTGTTCGGCGGTGGTCGCCTTCAGGCGATCGGGCCAGCCCTGGACTTGCTCGATTGTGCCGCCGGTCGTCAGCGCGGCGCCGTACCAGCGCGCGAGCGTGCCCTGGTTGTCCTGCGCATAGACGGCATCGGCGATCAGGCGGGTCTTGGCGCGGGCGAGCTCGTCGGCGGTGACGCCGTCCTGCGCGATCTCCGCGATCACCACGTCGATGGCGTCTTCGAGCTGAGCGAGGGTCGTGCCGGGCTTCGGCGTGCCCGAGATATAGAGGCGGGTGTCGTCAAGCGCGCTGCCGGAATAGCCGGCGCCGGCATTGACCGCGATGCCCTTCTCGACCACCAGCTTGTCGTAGAGGCGGCTGTTCGAGCCGCGCCCCAGGATGTGCGAGAGGACCTCGAGGGCCTCGCTCTCGCCCGGCTTGGCGGTCGTGTAGGACGGCACCAGATAATAGCGCTGCACGCTCGGCTGCGTCACACGCGGATCGGCGAGTGTCACCGTGCGCGGCGCCGCATGCACCGGCTCCTGCGGCCGGCTGCGCGGAGCGATCTCGGTCACGCGCTCGACCTTGCCGTAGGTCTCCTCGGCCAGCTTCTTGACCTCGTCGGCGGTCACGTCACCGGCGACGATCAGAATGGCATTGTTGGGCGCATAGAAGCGCTTGTAGAACGCGAGCGCATCCTCGCGCGACAGCTTCTCGATCTCCTGTCGCCAGCCGATGATCGGCCGCCCGTAGGGATGATTGAGAAAGAGCGATGCTTCCATCTGCTCCGACAGACGGGCGCCGGGATTGTTGGCCACCCGCATGTTCTGCTCTTCGAGCACCACCTGCAGCTCGGGCTTGACGACCTCGTCGGTCAGCACCAGCCCGGTCATGCGGTCGGCCTCGAATTCCATCAGCATCTTGAGATGCTCGCGCGCGGTGCGCTGGAAATAGCCGGTGTAATCGGAGGAGGTGAACGCATTCTCCTGACCGCCGATATTGGACACGGTTTGCGAGAACAGACCTTGCGGATTCTTTTTCGTGCCCTTGAACAGAAGATGTTCGAGGAAGTGTGCAAGGCCGGTCTTGCCTGACGTCTCGTCGGCGGCGCCGACGCGATACCAGAGCATATGGGTGACGACCGGCGTGCGGTGATCGGGAATGACGACGACCTCAAGCCCGTTGGCGAGCTTGAAATGCGAGACGCTCGGGGCAGCGTCGGTGCGGAGGGCGCCGGCGAGCGTCACCGTGACGGCAAGCGCTGCGGCGAAGGCGTGTTTCCAGGGGTGTGGCATGGGGCCTAATCTAAGAGGTTAAAGGCCGGACAACCAGCCGGGCCCCGGGGATTTCGCCGGCGTGCCTAAAATATCGTCGCCGGGACGACGGCAAGACGATCAGTTGCCAACCGCCTTGTCGTAGGGGGTGAGGGTCTGCTTGTTGTCTTTCTTGAGGACCCCGTAGGGCTGGGCGGCCGATGGGGTCTGGTAGCCAGAGGGCGGCGCGGTCAGGCTGGTACGCGGCGGTTCGCGGTCGAACGTTGCGACATCGTCCTTCGACCCGCCGCCAAAGCTGCTGAACAGGCCGCCGAAATAGCCGAGCTCGGAAGGCTGCATGGGCTTGCCATCACTGCCCATGCTCTCGGGCGTGCCGGGGCGGCCCGCACTGCGGTTGGCGCCGGCCGGATTAAGCTCGCTTGGGGTCAGGTTGCGCTGCTCGTATTCAGGATCGTAGCCCCTGGATTCCCTGCGCTTGGCGGCCTTTTCCTGGCGGCGCTTCACGTCGGGGTCGACCGGCCAGGCGGCCGTGCGTCCGGCCCCGGCCTGCTCGGGCGGGGGCAGGTTGCGGCTCGGTGGAATCACCAGCGGGGACCGCTCCCGGTATTCGATCTGACTCTCACCGCCATTGCGGAAGCCGAGGTTTCGCATCAGGTCGTTGAGGAGCTTCTTGTCGATATTCCACGCGCTCTTGCTATCGTCGTCGTCGTCCTGCGCCTGCGCGCCGACCGGGATGAAGGTCGCCAGCACCGCCAGCCCGAGCGCGCCGCCGAAGGCGATGCGTCGCGCGCGCCCCGTCCAACCGGATTTTGTCACGACCGACATCATGACCGACCTCTCTTTGCAGAAACGTTCCAAATGGCAGGGGAATACCGTCAGATACATGACAGCCTCGCCTAGCCCCAAATGATCCGCAAGACCCCAAATTATCATGGGGATCGGGGCGCTTTTGCGGCGCGGTCCCCCAGTGCCGCCGATCTGAAGTTCCTACAGCACCCGCGACAAACTCGGTTAGGAACTTCAGATCGAAAAGCGGCACTAGAATCATAGAGTTGCTAGTGCCCCTTTGTTTCCGAAGCTCGTATCAGAGGGT
>Ga0209797_10001105_pt1 | contig 13576 bp, 11 predicted proteins | sample DOMMetBare3Fresh_2_FD_187472 | JGI IMG/M metagenome (GOLD analysis project Ga0209797, IMG submission 187472) | Wetland sediment microbial communities from St. Louis River estuary, USA, under dissolved organic matter induced mercury methylation -... | ecosystem: Environmental > Aquatic >... | reverse complement strand
ACTTGCGGAAAAAATAGGTGTATCGCGGCAAACGATCAATGCAATCGAATCAAATAAATATGTTCCTTCAACTGTATTGGCATTGAAAATTGCCCGGTTGTTTGGGAAAAAGACAGAGGAAATTTTTCAGTTGGAGGATACTGATTAACGAATATTTGGGTTACACATTTTGTGCGGCTTAATTGTGTTTCAGATTAAATAAGCCATCATCACTTCATCCAGAAATTTCTTCTCAGTTTCCAGGTAAGTAAATTTTTTTAATAATCCTTCTTTTACAAATCCTGCTCGTTCATACAGCCTGATTGCTTTTTCATTTATCGAAGCCGCACTCAGTTCAATTCTTAAAAAATTATTTTGTTTTGCATATTTCTTTATCGTCTCAAGCATTTTTAATCCTTCCCCCTTACCTGCAAAGGATGGATGAATGGCTACACCGCCCAAATAAACAACATGAGAATTTCTGAATTGCTGCGGCAACAATTTACACATACCTTTTGGCGTTTCATTTTCATAAACAAACAATACTTCCTTCTTCAATAGTTCATCAAAAATGGGTAAAAAAGAATTTTTATCCATGTGTTCATAGAGCAAAAAAGGATTTGTTTGCGGGTGCATGTACAATTCATAAATAAAATCAAAATCTTCCCGGGTTGCTTTACGAATCATCGTGTAATAATATTTTTTTCTGTAAAATTAGTTTCAAATTATAAATGGCAGAATGGCTTTTCTGTCTGCCGGATATTCAATAAATTTTTCTTTATACCATTTATGATGTGACAAAGCACGGGGAACAAGATTGGCGGCTGTCCATATTAAAAAAGTAAATGCCGGAAGATTCCAGCAAAGAATAGCAAACCCAAGCCATTCTATTAATTCACCAAACAGATTAGGGCAACTTATTTTTTCAAATAACCAACCTTGTGGGATTTTATATCCCGTTTCACCATGCTTGCGCAAATGAATCAGCATATTATCTGCTTTCCAGTTTATATATAAGCCCGTAAAAAATAAAATGATACCGGTAATAAAACGGATATCAGAAAACCAATAATTGGTATAATTGGCAAACTGAGCAAAGTAATACCCGAGGGAAAAACCATTCATGATATTAAAAAAGACCGCTGAAAGCATAATCACGATGGGCATTTTTTTCCCCTTTGTCCTTAACCTGAATGGAAAAATAAAAATCCGGTTAAAATAATGAAGACAGAACAATCCAATCAATACCCAGGAAGCAATAGAAATCGTTTTTTCTGCAGGCATTAGAAAAATAAACAGAATTATCAAAACCGGCAATTCCATCAGCACCCAGCCAAGCCTGTTTGAAATCAAGGGACCCCAGTTTGACCTGCTGTGCCTGCCATATGGAGCAGTAATTTTTAATAAAAGAAAAAAGATCATAACTGCTAATGCAATCCATGAATATAAAATAGCCTGGTAACTTGTATAAGAAAGTGAAATCTTTAACATCCGGGAGGTTGGTTTACTTTTTCTCCTAAACCGAAAAGATAATATTAAAATTTATACCCTAACTTCATTCTGCACTTTTAAATTATTTATATGAACAATCGCCGGCGCTTTTTACAAAACTCTGCTGCTTTGCTCGCAGGGGGTACTTTATTTTCTTCTTTTACTCAAAAACCATTCAGCATTTTCAGCAATCCTGTTTGGCCCGGTGAGCAATTAAATGTTGCAGCAATTGGAATCAATGGAATGGGATGGAGCAATCTTGTAACTGCATTAAAAATTCCCGGGATAAACCTGGTTGCTCTTTGTGATGTTGACAAAAATGTATTGGATAAAAGAATGGGGGAACTTGCTAAGCTGAATGTGGATGCAACAAAAGTCAAAACTTATGGTGATTACAGGAAATTGCTGGAACAAAAAGATATTGATATCGTCATTATTGGCACCCCTGATCATTGGCATACGTTGATCATGATACATGCCGCCGAAGCCGGTAAACATGTGTATGTAGAAAAACCAGTTGGTAATTCAATTGAAGAATGCAGGCTGATGGTAGCTGCACAAAAACGATATAATAAAATAGTACAGGCCGGGCAGTGGCAGCGGAGCCAGCAACATTTTCGTGATGCGGTTGATTTTATAAAAACAGGCCAGCTTGGAAATATAAGAACAGTAAAAGTATGGTGTTACCAGGGCTGGATGAAGCCTGCACCTAAAGTTCCAGATAGTTCGCCACCTGCAGGAGTTGATTATACGATGTGGCTTGGTCCCGCTCAAAAAAGAAATTTTAATGCAAGCCGGTTTCATTTCAATTTTCGTTGGTTTTGGGATTATGCAGGTGGATTGATGACTGACTGGGGTGTACATTTAATGGACTATGCGGTATATGGAATGAATGCTGATGTACCAAAATCTGTATCGGCTTTAGGCGGAAATTTTGCTTATCCTGATTTTTCACAGGAAACGCCGGACACCATGGGCGCCTTGTACGAATTTGATAAATTCAACCTCATCTGGGACCATGCTATGGGCATTGATAATGGTCTTTACAATAAAGATCATGGCATCGCATTTATTGGAAATAACGGAACACTGGAATTGGATCGTGGCGGATGGGAAGTTTTTGAAGAGGGCGGTAGTAAAGCAAAAGTAAAAGTTGAGAGGAAGAAGCCAACAGATAATGGCTTGCTGAAGCACTGGGAAAATTTTGTGGCCGCTATCAAATCAGGCAAGCAGGAAGATTTGAATTGTCCTGTTTCCACCGGTGCTCATATTGCTACCGTATGCCAATTAGGCAATATTGCATTCAGAAGTCAAAAGAAAATTTTCTGGGATAAGGAAAAAATGCAACTGACTGATAAAAGACTGAACAAAGAATACCTGTTTGCCAAATATCATAATGGTTATACATTGCCCAAAGTCTGATTATCTAACAGCAGCCTTTAAAGCTGCAACAGTTTTCTTTTCGCTGCCCACAAAAATTTTATCCTGAATAATCACTACCGGTCTTTTCAGAAAAGTGTATTCATCAAGTATATATTGCCGGTAGTCTTTTTCTGAAAGTTTTTTGTCTTTTAATTTCAGGGCTTTGTATTTTAATGCCCGACGACTGAAAAGTGTTTCATAGCTACCGGCCAGTTTTTTCATTTCCTCAATCTGAGCCGGCGTTATTTTTTCAAACTTGATATCCTGCATTTCAAAACCCTTTTTATCAATAGCTGTTTCTTTAATGATTGCCTGTGAAGTGGTACAGTTACCAAGATGGTATATTTTTTTCATTCAGAATTTCCAGGTGTTTTGTTTTTAGAGAATCTCTGTAGATAAAAAGTGTTTATACTTTTCTCAACCATTTAATTTCTGAAAAGGTTTTTTCAGTAATGCTACTATGTCTTCATCTTTTTCGTTGGGATAATAATGATCAAGGCCATAACGGATCTTACCGGGCTCAAGTGTTTTGAATGTGCCAAACAGCCTGTCCCAGATAGAAAAAACGCCGCCATAATTGCTGTCTGTATAAGGTTGTTTCCAATGGTGATGCACTTTGTGCATATTTGGAGAAACAAGAACATAACTCATGATTTTATCAACTACAGGCGGCAATGAAATATTTGCATGAGTAACACCTGTAAAAACGGTTAACAGGGTTTGATAGATCATTACTGCATAAATCGGTGCCCCGCAAATAACAATGGCGATCAGAAAAAACAAACCTCGCCATATACTTTCCAGCGGGTGGTGGCGAAGACCACTGGTAACATCAATATTATTATCAGCATGATGAATAATATGCATGCGCCAGAATAAAGGCACTTTGTGTTCGATTACATGAGAAAGCCAACCGCCAAAAAAATCAAGAAACAATGCTGAAACAAGAATAGTACTTACAACAGAAAGGTTTAACCAATAGACAAGCCCTATTTTTTGTTCGGCAGCCCAGTCAGCCATTAATACAATCAGTATTCCAAAGCCGGTATGAATAACCATGTGCATGACAGTAAAAAATAAATTTACCGCAGCATGCCGGACTTTATTTTTTTTATACCGGAGTCGCAACAAAGGAATGGCGCCTTCCAGAAGCCACAATATTAAAAGACTACCGACGATAAATGCCAATCTTTCAAAAGGCCTTTGTTCAAGTGTATTAAAATATTCAAGCAACCGGTTCCACATAAAAGTATTTAATGAATAGTTAAGGCATTTATTTAAGGGCTTTCCTGTTCTTGATTAAACTGATTTATTATTTCTGAAGCAATAGCAACATCAGGTTCTGCAACCATTAATTTAATGCCGTGGGTAGCATTCGTCCAGATTGGATTAATTATATCGGCATTCTCATCCATCAGGCAACAATTAATACCCTCGCTTTGTAAACGGCCAAGAACAATATTGGCTTCTACGTAATTTGAATAAGACTTTATAGATATAAAATTCATTTTATAAATGTAGCAACTATGCAAGATTAAACTTAGTTAAATATAAGCAGCTTCTGCAATCATGACTTAGTCTTTATTAAGCCTCTTTACAGCCGTGGATGGTTTGAGTCGTTTACTGATTCAGCATTAACGGCATCACCAGCATCATCAGTTCTTCATTTTCGTCCTGCTCGGTTGGTTTTATTATTCCCGCTTTTGTTGGTGTTGACAATTCAATTTTTATTTCATCGCTATCTGCGGCACTGAGCATTTCTATTAAAAATTTTGCATTGAAAGCAATCGTGAGGTCTTCGCCATCATACTGGCATTTCATTCTTTCATCGCCTTCAAAACTAAAATCAACATCTTGGGCTGTCAGCTCCAGTTCGCTGCCGGCAATGGCAAGCGCTACCTGGTTGGTACTTTTATTACTGAAAATACTTACACGGCGCAATGCACCCTGAAAGTCATTTTTGTTTACCGTTAATTTATACGGGTTATCAGTTGGTATCACTACTTTATAATCCGGGAACCGGGCATCAATCAACCGGCAACTCATCTGCGTGGTGCCGTGTTTTACAAAAAGATGATTGCTGTTATAGCTGATAGAAATTTCATCTTCATTAAATGGCAATGCGGTTTTTAAAAGTGTAAGCGGTTTTTTAGGAACAATAAATGAATCACTCTTCGGGCAACTTACATCCGTTCTTTTATACCGCACAAGCCTGTGTGCATCGGTAGCCACGGTTTGCATTCCTTTTTTATCCAGTTCAAAAAATACGCCAGTCATGGCCGGACGCAGATCGTCATTACTTACGGCAAACAATGTTTTATTGATAGCAGTAATTAAAGCTACGGCTGTTGTTTTAAATGTTGTGGTTTCATCTGCAGCCGGTTCTTTTGGAAAATTGTCCGGGTTTTCGCCCATCACTTTATACTTTCCGTTATCGCTGGTTAATTCAATACCAAAGTTTTTATCAATATTAAAAGTCAGTGGTTGATCGGGAATGTTTTTCAAACTATCCATCAGAATTTTTGCGGGGATGCATACTTTGCCCGTGTCTTTGGCTTCAATATCCAGCTGAATACGCATTACTGTTTCCAGGTCGGTAGCCACCACGCTTAATTTATTTTTTTCCACTTCAAATAAAAAATCTTCCAGTATGGGTAATACAGTATTGGCATTAATAACACCGGCAATATGCTGCAGTTGTTTTAGCAAAGCGGATGAGGAAACAATAAACTTCATCTTATAAAATGTTTGTGGCGAAGCTAATGATTTTTAAGTAATAGCCAACAGGGGATTGGAGCCTGTGGGTTACTGGGTATAGGAAGCTAAAAAATAAGTTGTATTTTACAGATGCAAAAAACCAATATCTATGAAACAATATCTGAAACAGGGGTTCATTCCCATTCTTTTTTTATTCCCTTTTATTTCATCACAAGCCCAGGCCCCGGCATTTAATCAGAACTCATCTCGCAGTAATAACCGTAGTCACAATACCAGCAGTGATATATGGAGTTTTGGCATTAACTCAGGCGCTGCATTTGGTGTAAACAGCAATGAAAAAACTTTGTTCCGGGGCAATAGCATGGCTACTAAAATGTCTGGGCGGTATTATTTTGGCATGGTTGGTCTAGGCATATCCAGTGGGTTTATCCCCGGCGCTATAAATGACAATTCCCTGAATAATTTTTTAACCGAAAGAAAATTACAAAGGGACCAGCTACAGATTTCAACTGGAAAACCATTTAATGGTTACCTGGCCTTTGGTCCCGGTTTACGATTTGGTAACCGAATACAAATAGCCGCCGATTTACAAGGAGGAATGTTTTTAAATAATCCCGGAAGTTTAAGTATTAACCAGCTGGGTGCACAAAGAGCAACTTATCGCTTTGACGGAGCAAGCAAAAATTTTTATCCCGGTTTTTCCGGAACAATAAATATTGTTTATCCCATTTCTTCTTCAACACATTTTTTTATTGCATCGGACTACCTGCAATCAAAATCGTCCATTCGTTTAGTTGATTTAAACAGGGGAATTGATATACCCACAGAACAAACAAGAAATGTAAAACTTTTTACTGCCGGTATTGGCATAACCAAATCATTCGGTACAAAAAGAGAAGCCGGAAGCGGAATGGCCACAGGTCGAAAAGATATTGGTCAATTAGAATGGGAAGATATAACTATGGCGAGGGATGTTGCTACCGGGCAAGCAAGTGGTAAAAGGGTTTTGCCAACTGTAAATAAAAAAGAAATTGCCATTGATGAAAGTGGTGTACATGTTTATGAAATCATAACATCAAGAGACATTGCATCCGGGCAAGCAAGTGGAAAAAGATTATTACCTACGGTTAACAAAAGAGAAATTGCCATTGATGAACCGGGTGTGCAGGGAATATTATCTCCAAGAGAAATGGCTTCGGGGCAGGCTAGTGGTAAAGCATACCAACCGGGCCAACCAAAGTTTGGCAATCGTACAACAAATGAAAATTGCGGTCCTGTAACTATAAAAAATACTTACCCCGATGGAACAACGGAAGAAAAAATATTTGCTTGCCCGGAAGACGCCGCAGCATTTATTGTAAACTCTCATGCAACGCCTGGCACGGATGTAAGCAGAACATATGTTATTCCGCATGTACTGGAACAAAATGGAATTATTCACCGGGATGTTGCAGCAAGAAATATTTTAGCCGGAAGAATAACCTGGACATCTTCGCCACCTGACAATGGAATTATAACAAATAAAAGCGCCGCAGCAAGCTCTGTTTCTAATTTGGGTGGCGGCGGTGGCGCAGCTGCAGCTTCTTATGCAAGAAGTGGTGTAGCTACTGGCGCTGGCGCAGCAGCCGGTGCAGCATCTTTTACAAAAGGGATTGTTGCAAATATTTATGCAAGAGAAGCAGGAAGTGGAATGGCTATAGGTAAAAGAACCCGGGAAGCAGGAAGCGGAATGGCAACAGGCAAACGACAATATGAACCAGTATTTTTTTATGGAGGAGGAACCACGTGTACAAATTGTATAGCAACTGTAAAATCAAATCCTTTATATACGGAAAATGGAAATAGTGGAACAAATCCTCTTTACCAGGGAAATAATAAAATGACTGGTGGTGGAGACGATGATTGCGATGGCGTGTCAGGGTTGAGTGTTTATTTAATTGATATTAATACAAACGTAGTAGTAGCTAAAACACAAACAGAGGGTTGTGGTGATTTCTGGTTTGCAAATATTCCTTCAGGTGTTTATGTTGTAAATATTGCCGGTGGCTTTATGGCAAAAAAAGGATATGAGGCATACATGAGTAAGAGAGCGGATTTGGCAGGTGAAATATTGGCTGCTGAAGAATACTGGACCGTTAATATTATAACTGATACAGGTAGTGTACAGGATGCTCCGGCATTAATTAAAACGAAAACTAAATCCAATCAATCAAATGATCGATTAGTAAATACTTCACGTTCCAATATCAAAAACCTGGCAGTCGGTATAGGAGATTTGGATGGAGATGGTGTATCTGATATAATTGTAGGTTCTGTTGTAAATAGTTTTGGTGAAAAAGTAAATCAGGGTTTACACGCTGCAGGCGGAGCATTAGCACAGGGAGCATCGTTGCTTGGCGGGGCATTACCGGGTGGCGCAGTTATATCTGCTGCAATGCGTCCGGGAAGTCCAATTGGCGGGCTTTCTATAAAAGGCGGCAAAAATCCCGGAGGTAATTTAAGAACAACGCAAACCAATGAGTATGGTGAATTTGAATTTACTGATTGGGAAGAAGGAAACTATACAATTAATGCCGACATAAAATATTATATAAATGATAAAACCCTTGTTTCCCTTGGCATTGTTAATAATGATGATGATAATTCTGTATCGCAAAACAGTCAGACACTAAAAAGCATCAACAATATCAATAATAATATGCCCAATCGTATTTCTATGAATGTTACAGTACCTAAACAAACACAGGGTGCAACTTTTGGTGAAAAAGTAGCTGCCGGTTTATCTGGTAATGATAACCCAACTACAAAAGCACAAAACAATAATACGGTAAGAAGTAACCGAACCAATAACGCTATCATCAATGCCGACCTTGATGGAGATGGTGAATTTGAAAGTAGTTATATGAACTTTAATGGCGAAATTGTAACTATCAATATTACAGAACCGGGTGTAGTAACCGATGCTTCCAATGCAGCAGGTGGTATTAATATAAAAGAACCGGGTGCAAATAAAACAAAATCTCCTGCTGGTATAAAACAAACAATGCAAACACAGGTTTTACTGTCAAATCCTAACCCTGTTCCAATAAAATGGATGTCACCGGAAGCCAAAGCAAATAAAGTTTGGGGAGACCCGCATGTGGATGAAAAAGATGGTTCTTTAATAATGAACCAGGACAATAATAAAAAAATTAACCAGGGAAAATGGAATGGCCAGGATGTTGCTTTAAAAGCTGTTCGCTGTAGTGATGGTGTTGTGGTTGCTGTTACAGGAAAAGGAGATGACTATCCTGCTGAATCAAGAATTTCATTAAATGGTTTACCTCCGGGTCAACCAGTAATAAAGGCATCTGTTTGGTTTGTGGATGATAATGGCAAAACATATAAAAAAGAAACAGATGCAGGAGGAAGATTGTCGTTAAATGGTTTGCCTCCCGGAGTTCCGTTAAGAATAATGATGAATTTGGGTGTAGATGGTAAAGATGATATCCTTATCATCTTTACAACCGATGCTCAGGGAAATGCGATAAGTAATGTTTTAAAAACAAAACACGACACGGTGAAAAATTCAATTGGCAATATTCGTTGACAGAAAAAGATTTATTTTTTAAAAAAGCTCTCCGCCAGAGGCGGAGAGCTTTTTATTTTAGATTTGTAATGATGTATAAAAAAATATTAACCAAAGAACAGGTTTATCAGAAATTAAAACAGTTCTGTGCTTACCAAGAACGGTGTCATAACGAAGTGAAAGAAAAAGCATATTCCTTTGGCTTAAGAAAAACGGATGTAGAAGAACTCACAGCAAAATTGATAGAAGAAGATTGCCTGAATGAAGAGCGGTTTGCAAAATTATTTGCCGGCGGTAAATTCAGAATAAAACAATGGGGTCGTGTAAAAATTAAGAGTGAGTTGTTTCAAAAACGGGTAAGCGATTATTGTATCCGGAAGGCCCTGGAGGAAATAAAAGAAAACGAATATTTAACCATACTTGAAAAACTGGCTAAAAAGAAATGGGCATCTGTAAAAGGTACGGGCATTAATCATTTTGTAAAAATGACAAAGACAAGGAATTTTCTTTTGCAAAAAGGTTTTGAATCAGCATTGATCGGTGATGCTTTAAATAAAATCACAGAAAAAACAAAAGGCGCTGAGTAGCGCCTTTCTTATAACTAGTTAATCTCTTTTATGGAATAGGTATAAATGCTTTTTGCGGCTTTGCGGCTTTAACCTCTGCCTCCGTTCTTCCTCCCGGCGGGCAATTCTCTTTTAAAAATTTTGTATACAGTGCGCCAAGATGTTGAAATGTGCCTTCGCCTTCACTTAAACCATGCGTACGGTTAGGATAGCTCATCATCTGAAACATTTTTCCGTTTTTCACCAGTTCATTAATCAGCTTTTCTGCATTTTGATAATGAACATTATCATCGCCTGTACCATGTATAAATAATAAATTGCCCTGCAGGTTTTTTGCATGGGTAAGCGCTGCTCCTTTTTTATAGTCTTCTTTATTTTCATCCGGCATCCCCATATATCTTTCTGTATAAATATTATCATACAAAAGGGAACTGGTAACCGGTGCAATAGAAATTCCTGTTTGATATTGATCGGGATATTGAAACATCAGATTAAGTGTGGATGAACCACCGCCACTCCAGCCCCAAACCGCTATGCGGGTGGTATCAATGAATTTCCATTTAGATACTTCTTTTGCACCAAGTGCCTGGTCACGGATGTTTAACTGGCCAATTTTTTTATAAATAGATTTTCTCCATTCCCGGCCTTTTGGAGACGGGGTGCCGCGGTTGTCCAAAGAAATTTGTACATAACCATCAGCGGCTGCATCGCCATCATATAAAAAATTTCCGGCAGCGCCATAGCTGTCATTAACCGTTGTAGCAGCCGGCTCGCCATATACATAAAATACTACAGGATATTTTTTTGTGCTGTCAAAATTATCCGGCTTCACCATCCATCCATCCATAGTAACTCCCTCTTCTGTTGTTACTTTAAAAAAAGAAATATTGCTTTTTTCTTTATCTGATTCTTTTATTTTTTTACTGATATTTTCTTCCGGTTTAAACGGTTGATGATTCGGTAATGTAATCCATTCGCTCAATGGCTTTGTATAATAATTTGAAAACCCATGCCGGGCAAATTTTCCATTGGGAGAAATTTCGTATGTATTTGTGCCTTCTTCTGCCGCAGGGGTCAATCTTTCTGCAGGAAAATTTCCCTCCAGCCTTACAGCATATAAATATTGTTGCGTTGCATTGGTAGGTGATGCATAAAAATAAACCAATCCTCTTTCTTCATCAATGTTTAATAAATCAATTACATCATAACTGCCCTTTGTTATCAGTGTTTGTTTTTTCCCGTCTTTACTTATTCTATATAAATGCCGCCAACCATCTTTTTCACTGAACCAGATAAATTCATTGCCTCCGGCAATCCAATCCCATCCTTTTACTTCACTATTCCATTCGTTTATAGTAGATACCCAGGCATCATCGTTTTCGGTGTAAATAACTTTTGCACCCCCGGTAATAGTATTACAAAGCATGAGCCTGGATTCATTTTGTTTACGGTTCAGTTGTTGCAAAACAATTTCATTGGCCCCGCTCCATTCCATTCTTATTAAATAATGCTGATCGGGTTCGCCGGGAATCCCCATCCATTTTGTATGTGCATTGGCAATATTTACCACACCAATTCTTGCAGGAGACGGCGCTTCTCCCACTTTGGGATATTCTACCGGAACTACTTTACTGTAAACAGAATCCGTTGTGTTCAACATATAATAATCCCTGATTTTATTGGCATCAATCTGCCAGTAAGCAATTGATTTACTATCGGGGCTCCAGCGAAAACCATCGCGGCAAAAAAATTCTTCTTCATACACCCAGTCAAAAGTGCCATTGATTAATTTTTTTGTTCCATTATCGCTGGTGAGTTTTTTAATAACGCCGGTAGTAAGATCTTCTGAGTAGATATTCCGCTCACTTACATAAGCCACTCTTTTATTATCCGGAGAAAATTTTGCAAACTGTAAAGAAGAAGCTGGTCTTCCTTTTCCCATTTGTATTAACTGGCCGGTTGCAAGGTTCATCAACCAGTAATCGCCTCGGGTTGCATAGCGCCATACTTTTTTTGCATTGGTATAAATTAATGCAAGTTTGTTATCAGGGGAAAGCTGAAAACTGCGGGGTAAAATTGTATCTCCGCTTTTAGTAACCAGTTGTTGTTTACTGATAAAAACTGATTTCTTCTGAGACGGTAGTTCTGTTTTTACAATCTCGCCTTTTTCTACCAGGTAATATGCATTGCCATCCGTTGTCCATTTAGTTACCGGTACACCGGGCTGGGCAAATATGAGTATGAAAATAAATTGAACAAAAACTACGAGTACAATTTTCTTTGGATGATTTCTGAAAAGCATAATATAAATATTTTGTCAGGCAAAATACGGAAACGGGGTGAGTTGGAATGGTTAAAATGATGGACGGAATAATTGTTTTGGTTGGCCGTTTTAATTTCTAACTGAATAACTTTACACCATGTCAACCCTCACCATTACCGGCATACAAACAAACCTGCACTGGGAAGACCCGGCAGCTAACCTGAATATGTTGGAGGAAAAAATTAACAGCATTTCTTTAAAAACGGAAATTGTTATTCTTCCTGAAATGTTCAGCACAGGATTTAGCATGAACCCTGGTAAACTTGCTGAAACAATGCCCGCCCGTGCCGGTACGGACGGGGATGGAGAAACAGTGAAATGGATGAAACGCATTGCAGCTGAGAAAAAAATAATTCTGACCGGTAGTGTAATTATTGAAGAAAATGGAAAGTTTTTTAATCGCTTGATCTGGGTACTACCCAACGGGCAATATGGCATCTATGATAAAAGACATTTGTTTGCTTATGCCGGGGAAGATGAAAAATATACTGCGGGTACAAAAAGGCTAATTGCTTCTGTAAAAGGCTGGAAAATTAATTTACTTATTTGTTATGATCTGCGGTTTCCTGTATGGGCAAGGCAAACCCCCCCTCTCCAAATGGTGAAGGGGTTGGGGGGTGAGGTAGAATATGATGTTTTAATTTATGTAGCCAACTGGCCTGAACGACGCATCCATGCCTGGAAAACTTTATTACAAGCGAGGGCCATCGAAAACCAATGCTTTACTATTGGTGTGAACCGCGTTGGTAAAGATGGCAATGATATTTACTACAGCGGCAGCAGTATGGTGGTAGACCCGATGGGAGAAGTTCTTTATCAGAAAGAAAATGACGAAGATATTTTCACCATAACGCTTCAAAAAGAAAAACTTGATGAAGTAAGATCAAAGCTCCCTTTTTGGAAAGATGGCGATTCATTTTTAATTAATCCATCATGAAAAAAGTTTTTACAAATTGCAGCATTTATACCGGCAAAGAAATTTTTACCGGTATCGCCATACTCGTTAATGAAGGAAGAATCCTGGGTTTTGTTTATGATTCGGATGTTCCGGATGATTATGAAGCTTATGATTTAAAAGGAAACAATATAGCGCCTGCTTTTATTGATTTACAGATTTATGGTGGCAATGGTCAATTGTTTTCTGCAAATCCATCCATTGAAGCCATCACGGCAACCTATAATTATTGTTTACAGGGAGGTACTTCAAAATTTTTATTAACGATTGCCACTAATTCAAGTGAAGTGGTGAGTAAAGGAATTTCTGCAGCAAAACAATATGCAAAAGAAATTGGTAAAGGATTATTGGGTTTACATCTTGAAGGTCCCTGGATAAATGCAGAAAAAAGTGGTGCCCATTTACATGAATTTATTCATAAGCCCGGCATGGATGAAGTGAAAAAAATAATTGAAGAGGCTGAAGGAATAGTAAAGATGATTACCCTTGCCCCTGAAATGGTTGACGATAGCATCATTGATTATTTACTACAAAATAAAATTATTATTTCAGCA
>Ga0209797_10001104_pt1 | contig 13580 bp, 12 predicted proteins | sample DOMMetBare3Fresh_2_FD_187472 | JGI IMG/M metagenome (GOLD analysis project Ga0209797, IMG submission 187472) | Wetland sediment microbial communities from St. Louis River estuary, USA, under dissolved organic matter induced mercury methylation -... | ecosystem: Environmental > Aquatic >... | reverse complement strand
GGCGCAGCGCCGCCGTGCGGGTGACCCGAGTGGTGCCGGTGGCCGCCGTCGCCGTGGTCCGAGCGATCTAGCGGCCCGTCGGTCCGTCCGATCCGTCGGGCAGCTCGCCGCGACCGAGCGGATGGGTCTCGACGAAGGCCCGGGTCTGGTCGTACATCCGGGCGATGTAGGTCTCGAGCTCGCTGGCCTCGACTCGCCACTGTCCCCGCCCGCCGATCTTGATCGCCGGCAGGTCGCCGCTGCGCACCAGGGCGTAGGTCTGCGCCGCGGAGATGTTGAGCACCTCCGCGACGTCGGCCAGGGTGAGAAAGCGCGGCACGGCCGCAGTCTCCCATCCCGGGTGGGTGCCCGGCCGGACCCTCGCTCACCTGTGCAGAACGGCGTGCGAGCCCGTGCCGGCTCGGGCACGATGGGCCGCCGAGGGGGAGCCGCCCGTGTCCCAGCCGAGCACGACCACGTCGCCGCCAGCATCGCGCCTGGCCCGCCCGCGGTGGCGCGACCTGCGCCTGCTGCTCGGCCTCGGGCTGGTGCTGACGTCGGTGCTCGCCGGAGCCCGGCTGCTGGCCTCGGCCGACGACACCGAGCCGGTCTGGGTGGCTGCCCGGGACCTCGGGGCCGGCACCACGCTGTCGACCGACGACCTGACGACGCGCGAGGTGCGGCTGGGATCGGCGGCCGCGGCCTACCTCGGGGTGGGCGGGGCGCCGCCCGCCGGCTACGTTCTGACCCGTTCGGTGTCCGCCGGCGAGCTGGTGCCCGCGGCGGCCGTCGTGGGACCGGATGCCGCCGGCCAACGGCGCCTGGTCACCGTCCCGGTCGAGCGGTTCCACTATCCCGGCGACCTGGCCCGCGGTGCCCGGGTCGACGTCTACGTCACCGGCAAGGCCACCGCCGAGCGCGCCTCGCCCCAGCCGCAGCTGGTGCTCGCCGATGCCCTCGTCGACGACGTCCAACGCGAGGCGGGGCGGCTCGGCCCGTCCGGCACCGGCGTCGGCGTGGTGCTCTCGGTCGGGCCGGACGACGTCTCCGCCCTCGTCGGTGCGCTGCAGCGAGGGGCGATCGACCTGGTTCGGGTCCCGGGTGGCTAGCCCGGCCGCGGTCCCCGTCCTGCTCGCGGTCACCGGGGCGCCCTACGAGGATGCGCTCGTGAGTGCCCTCGGCCGGGCCCCCAGCGGGTTGGCCGTCGTCCGTCGCTGCGTCGACCTGGCCGACCTGCTCGCCGCCGCCCAGGCCGGGACCGCGCGCGCCGCTCTCGTCGACGGCGGGCTGCGTCGGCTGGACGCCGCGGCGCTGTCGGTCCTGGCGCAGGCCGGCGTCGTCCCCGTCGGGCTGTTCCCCGACGGGGACGACGACGCCGAGCGCCGTCTGCGGCAGCTGGGTGTCGGCAGCCTCGCTTCGATCCCCACGGGTGCGGTTGGCAGCCCGGCCGTGCTGGCTGCCGCAGTGGCGGCAGCGCTCGCGCGGGGCTCGGTCTCGGCCGAGACCGCGGATCCGGTGATCGCTGAGCGGGCGCCGGCCGAACGCCCGCCGACGAGCGAGACCGGGCGGGCGGATCCGGGCCGGCTGGTCGCCGTCTGGGGACCCACCGGCGCCCCCGGGCGCACCACGGTCGCGGTGGCCCTCGCCGACGAGCTGGCCCGCCTCGGCGAGTCGACCCTGCTCGCCGATGCCGACACCTATGGCGCGGCGGTCGCCCAGGTTCTCGGCCTGCTCGACGAGGCGCCCGGGCTGGCCACCGCGTGTCGCGCGGCGAACGCCGGGACGCTCGACGTGCCGGCCCTGGCCCGCACCGCCCGCTCGGTCGGCCCGCACCTGCGGGTGCTCACGGGGCTGCCTCGCCCGGACCGCTGGCCGGAGCTGCGGCCGGGCGCGTTGTCGACGGTCTGGCGGTTGGCCCGCCGGCTGGTCGGCTGGACGGTCGTCGACTGCGGCTTCGGCCTCGAGCAGGACGAGGAGCTGGCCTACGACACCGCGGCGCCGCGCCGCAACGGGTCTACGGTGGCCACGCTCGGTGAGGCCGACGTCGTCGTCCTGGTCGGGTCGGCCGACCCGGTCGGGATGCAGCGGCTGATCCGCCATCTGCCGGCCGTCCGTGACCTGGCGCCGGACGCCGACCTGCGGGTGCTCGTCAACCGGGTGCGGCCGGGGGTCGCCGGGCCGGACCCCTGGCGCGAGCTGCCGGCCGCCCTCCAGCGGTACGCCGGGGTGGCCGAGGCGGTGCTCGTGCCCGACGACCGAGTCGCCTGCGACGCCGCCCTGGCCGCCGGACGCACGCTGGCCGAGGTGGCTCCTGGCTCGCCCGCCCGGGCGGCGGTGGTCGCCCTGGCCAGGCAGCTGGCCGGGCGCCCGCCGGGGGAGGGCCGCCCACGCCGCCGTGGTGCGCGCTCCCCGCTCGGCCTCCGGGCCGCGCCGGGACGTCAGCGTGCGGGGAGGTAGCGACCGAGCTCGGCGCGGGCCACCGAGCGTAGGTGCACCTCGTCCGGGCCGTCCGCGATGCGCAGCGTCCGCAGGCCGGCGTACAGGGCGGCCAGCGGGGTGTCGTCGCTGACCCCTGCGCCCCCGTGGACCTGGATGGCGGCGTCGACGACGTCGCAGGCCACCCGCGGCACGACGGCCTTGATGGCGGCGACCTCGGCCCTGGCCCCGGAGGCGCCGACCGTGTCGATCAGCCAGGCGGTGCGCAGGACCAACAGCCGGGCCTGGTCGACGGCCAGCCGGGCTCGGGCGATCTGCTCCTGGACGACGCCCTGCCGGGCCAGCGGCTGGCCGAACGCCTCCCGGGCGATCGCCCGGCGGCACATCGCCTCGATGGCCCGCTCCGCGGACCCCAGCGCCCGCATGCAGTGGTGCACCCGCCCGGGGCCGAGCCGCTCCTGGGCCAGCCGGAAGCCGTCGCCCTCGCCGCCGAGCAGGCTCGTGACCGGCACCCGGACGTCGCTGAGGACGACCTCGCCGTGCCCGTGCTGGTCGTGGTAGCCGAAGACCGGAAGCGACCGGACGACCTGGACGCCCGGTGTGTCCACGGGAACGAGCACCATCGACTGCTGGTGGTAGGGGTCGGCCTCCGGGTCGGTGCGGCCCATGACGATCATCACCTGGCAGCGCGGGTCGTTGACGCCGGTGGTCCACCACTTGCGGCCGTTGATGACGTACTCGTCGCCGTCCCGGACGATCGACGTCCGGATGTTGCGGGCGTCCGAGGAGGCCACCTCTGGCTCGGTCATCGCGAACGCGGAACGGATGCGGCCGTCCAGCAGCGGCTGCAGCCAGCGCTCGCGCTGCTCGGGTGTCCCGAACATGTGCAGCAGCTCCATGTTCCCGGTGTCGGGCGCGGCGCAGTTCAGCGCCTCGGGGGCGATCTCGGGGGAGCGGCCGGTGATCTCGGCCAGCGGCGCGTAGTCGAGCACGGACAAGCCCGAGACGTCGGGTAGGAACAGGTTCCACAGGCCGCGGGCCCGGGCCGCCGTCTTCAGCTCCTCGACGACCGGTGGCAGGTCGTGCGGGCGGCCGGCGGCCACGAGCTCGGCCCGTTGGGCGGCGTAGGTCGCCTCGGCCGGGTCGACCAGCTCGGCCATGAACGCCCGCAGGCGCTCGGTCAGCTCGGCCGCACGTGGGCTGGGTGCAAAGTCCATGGTGGCGCCCTCCTAGGATCGCGGCGTGGCCGACGTCAACGCCTCCCCGGTCGACCCTACGGCCCTCGCCGGGTGGATCCGGCGGGCCCTCCCCGGGGGCGGAGACGTCAGTATCAGCCCGCTGGGCGAGGGGCACAGCAACCTCACCTTCCTGGTCCGGCGGGGCGGCGAGGAGTGGGTCCTGCGCCGGCCCCCGGTCGGCCCCCTGCTGCCGACCGCGCACGACGTCGTCCGCGAGTACCGCGTGCTCACCCTGCTCGGCGCCGCAGGCCACGTGCGGGTGCCCCGCACGGTGGCCGTGTGCACCGACGCCGCTGTGATCGGCGCGCCGTTCTACCTCATGCAGCGGCAGGACGGCGCGGTCATCCGCGACGCGCTGCCCCCGTGGCTGGCGGCCGACGTGGACGCGCAGCGCGCACTGGGCTTGGACCTCGCTGACACCCTCGCCGAGATCCACCGGGCCGACTGGCGGCCGTTCGTCGGGGCCGGGCTGGGCAAGGAGTCCGGGTACCTGGAGCGGCAGCTGCGCCGCTGGGTGGGCCAGCGCGAGGGCATCGAGGCGGCGGTCGCCGCGACCGGCGCCCGCGCGCGCCAGCTGCCGGACTACGACGCCGTCCGGGACTGGCTGCGCGCCCACCTGCCGGCCGAGGTCGAGCCGGCCGTCGTGCACGGCGACTTCAAGCTGGACAACGTGATCGTCGGCCCTGGCGACCAGCCGCGGGTGGCCGCCGTCGTCGACTGGGAGATGGCCACCGTCGGCGACCCGCGGGCCGACCTCGGCTACCTGCTGTCCTTCTGGCCGGAGCCCGGGGAGGAGTTTGCGCTGGGCGATCTGGTGGCCAGCGGTCCCGGGTTCCCGGCGCGCGCCGACCTGGTCACGCGCTGGGCCGACGCCACCGGGCGGGACCCCGGTGAGACTCGGTGGTTCGTCGCGCTGGCGGTCTGGAAGCTGGCGATCCTGCTCGAGGCGTCCTACCACCGGCACCTGGCCGGCATGGCCGACGACCCGTTCTTCGCCACCCTGGACGTCGGGGTACCGGCGCTGCTCGCCCGGGCCCGCGAGGTGGCCGGTGCCTGAGACGGCCGCCGCTGGTCCCGCCGCTGGTCCCGCCGCCGGTCCCGCCGCCGGCCGCCCGGCGCTGCGCGGCCTGGTCATCGACTGGGGTGGGGTGCTGACCCGCGACATGGGCGACGCCGTCACCGCGTGGGCCGCCGCCGACGGGATCGAGCTCGGCCACTTCCAGGACGTCATGCGCGGCTGGTTCGGCCCCGCCGTCGGCGAGGAGGCCCGCTACAACCCGGTGCACGCGCTGGAGCGCGGCGAGATCGAGGTGCCCGACTTCGAGCACCGGCTGGCCGCCGCGCTGACCGAGCGGTCGGGGGTCCCGGTCGCGGCCGAGGGCCTGCTCACTCGGATGTTCGAGCGGTTCGAGCACGCGCCCGACATGGCCGGCCTGGTCTTCCGGGCGCACGAGTCCGGCCTGCGGACCGCCCTGCTGTCCAACTCGTGGGGCAACGACTACCCCCGGGACGGCTGGGACGAGATGTTCGACGTCGTCGTCATCTCCGGCGAGGTCGGCATGCGCAAGCCGGACGCCGACATCTACCAGCACACGCTGGAGCTGCTCGGCCTGAGCGCGCAGGAGTGCGTGTTCGTCGACGACCTGCCGCACAACGTCAAGGCGGCGGCGGAGCTCGGTTTCGTCGCCGTCCACCACACGGACTACGCGTCGACGCTGGCCGAGCTCGAGACCCTCTTCGCCCGCTCCCTGCGCTGAACCCGGCCGCCTGCGACGTCCCACCCCCCCGTGTTGATCATCGGCATGTGGGGGTTTCGCGCCGCGCATGGACCCGTTCGGCCGATGATCAACGCCGCTAGGGGTGATCAACGCGCTAGGGGTGATCAACGCGCGGGGCGCGCTGGGAAGGGGCCCGGGGGTCGAGGTCCCCTCAGGCCGCGAAGAGGAGCAGCAGGCCGCCCACCGTGTAGGTGACCATCAGCGCGAGCAGGGGCAGCTGGCCGAGCAACGCCTGCCGCCGCGGGAACAGCCGGACGGCCCGGTCGTGGGCCAGGACGACGCCCAGCACGTGGCCGAGCACGACGGCGCTGACCTGGACCGTCGACACCGAGGTCGGCGTGATCCCGGCGTAGGAGATGCCGCGGTCGGCCAGCCCCAGCCAGTCGGATCCTCGGCCCAAGGGGTCGGAGAGCTGCATGAGGGTCTGCTGCCCGGTGATCGCGAACAGCGTCCAGTAGTGGGCTACCAGGTAGCCCAGCGCGATCGGCGCCACCGAGTGCGCGAACTGGGCGGGCAGCTCCCGTCGCGAGTCACCGCCCAACCGGCCGGCGGCGGCGACCGCGACGGCGTACAGCCCAGTTACCAGGCCGACGGCGGCCAGCAGGCCGAGCGTCTGCGTCGCCAGCGGCGACAGCGCACCCTCCTGGACCAGCCGCACCCACCCGGTGGCGTTGGACAGCCCGTCGTACGCCGTGGTCCCGAGCAGGACGCCGACCACCGCCGCGTCGCCCGGCCCCGGTCGCATCGCGGCCAGGCCGTCCAGCGGGCTGCGCAGCACCAGGACGCCGTCGCGCCGGCGGCCGAGCACGGACAGCCGGCCGAGGGTGGACGACGCCACCTCGAACCCGTCGGCGCGGTCGAACCACCCGGAGCCGAAGACCGCCGCCCCGACCAGCATGACGACCACGTACAGCCCGAACCAGGTCCGCAGCACCGGCAGGGTGGCTCGGTCGGGGGCGACGAGCTCGAGCCAGCCGAAGGCGAGCAGCGCACCGGCAGCCGGCCAGCGACCGAGCACCACCGGGTAGGGCGCCGCCGCCCGCAGCGGGTCGCGGCGCAGCGCCCGGCAGGCCAGCAGGTGGACGGTCCGCAGCGGGTTCACCAGCCGCCAGACCGGGCCGAGCAGGGCGGAGGCGAAGGCCACGGTCCCGACCCAGAACAGCACGTAGACCGCCCCTGCGGTCGGGTTCAGCGCGTCGTCCGGGCCGAACAGCGCGGCGAGCAGCACGTAGCCGGTGACCGCCAGGCCGACCAGTCGGAACAGCCAGCGCGTGGGTGCGGCGTCCAGCGCGGCCGCCAGCCGCCGTGGCAGCGCGCGGCCGGCCACGTCCCGGCCCAGCCGGGGGTCGCGCCACAGCACGGCCAGCAGGACGAAGGACAGGACGAGGACGACGGCCGCACCGGTGACGGCGAACGCGAACGGGATCGGCAGGTCCTGCCGCCCACCGATCCCGTGCTCGCGGATCGCGTCCAGCAGGGGCCCCATCGGCTACTTGACCAGCAGCTGCAGCAGCACCAGCGAGTGCTCGTGCGTCTCGACCTCGAACAGGCCGGCCTGGTCGGCGGTGAAGAGCATGATCGTGGTGCCGCCGGCCGGCACCTCTTGCTCCAGCTCGTAGCCGTGCACGTGGATCTCGTCGGCGATGTCGCTGGTCACCCTCAGCTCGACGGGACGGCCCAGCGGCACGGGCACCCGGCCCGGCGCAGGCGTCACCTTCCGGCCCGCCACCGTCACCGTGATGACGATGGCCTGCGTCGACGAGCTCGGCGTCGGGGTGGGCGTCGGCGTCGGGGCCGAGGTCGGAGAGCTCGCGACAGAGGTTGGCGTGCGTGACGGGGACGCGCCGTCACCCGTCCCGTTCGCCGCGCAGCCGCCCACGGGAAGCAGGCCGGCCGCCAGGGCCCCGAGCAGCAGCAGTCGAAGGCGGCGCGGGGCGGTCACGGTCGCTCCGGTCGGTCGTCGGACTGTTCGCGGGGTCGTAGGCACGATATCGGCAGGTTCTCCGCGATCCCTTCCTGGGCACGCCGCGCGTTCGGGCGCAGCGACGGATCCGGCGTGCGACCATGGACCTCCTAGGATCCGTGGGAGGTTCACGCACGTGTCGGACCGGCTCAACCCTCTCGACGTGTCGTTCCTGTACCTGGAGGAGTCGACCACGCCGATGCACGTGGGCGGGGTGTCGGTGTTCGCGATCCCGGACGACGGCTTCGACTACGACCGGCTGGTCGGCCTGATCAAGCAGCGGATCGCGTTCGTCCCGCGCTACCGCCAGCGCATCCGCTGGGTGCCGGGTCATCTCGCCAGCCCCGTGTGGGTCGACGACGAGCACTTCGACATCTCCTACCACGTGCGGCGGTCCGCGCTGCCCCGACCGGGCACCGACGAGCAGCTGCGCGACCTGGTCGCCCGGGTCATGAGCCGCCCCCTGGACCGCAACCGTCCGCTGTGGGAGATGTACCTGGTCGAAGGGCTGGAGGGGGGCCGGTTCGCCGTCCTGTCCAAGACCCACCACGCGATGGTCGACGGCGTCAGCGCGGTGGACATCGGCCAGGTGATCCTCGACACCGAGCCGATCCCCCGCGAGACGCCCCCCGACACCTGGCGCCCCACCTCGGAGCCCTCCCGGCTGGAGCTGGTGGCCGGGGCGGTCGGCGACCTGGTCCGGCGGCCGACCGCGGTGGTCGACTCGGTCCGCGGCGGCGTGAGCGACATCCGGCGCACGGCCGGACGGGCGGGCCGGGCCGCCGGCGGCGTGCTGGCCATGGTCCGCACCGTCGCCCGCTCCGCACCGAGCAGCCCGTTGAACGCCGAGATCGGCGAGCAGCGCCGTTACGCGACCGCCGACACCGACCTCGACGACTACAAGGCGATCCGCAAGTCCCACGGCGGCACGGTCAACGACGTCGTGCTGGCCGTGGTCGCCGGCGCCCTGCGCGACTGGCTGATGACCCGGGGGGAGGCCGTCTCCGGCAAGAGCGTCATCCGGGCCATGGTGCCGGTCAGTGTCCGCACCGACGAGCACTCGGGCACCCTCGGCAACCGGGTGTCGTCGTACCTGGTCGACCTGCCGGTGGGCGAGCCCAGCCCGGTCATGCGGCTGCACCAGGTCTCCTATGCGATGAAGGCGCACAAGGAGACCGGCCAGGCGGTCGGCGCCGACGCGCTGGTCGGGGCGGCTGGGTTCGCCCCGCCGACGCTGCACGCCCTCGGGGCTCGGGTCGGCAGCTCGCTGTCCCGGCGGGTGTTCAACCTGGTCGTCACGAACGTGCCCGGACCTCAGTTCCCGTTGTACGCCGGCGGGGCGCGGCTGCTCGCCACCTACCCGGTGGTGCCGCTGGCCAAGGGCCAGGCGGTGAGCATCGGCCTGACCTCGTACGACGGCGGGGTCTACTTCGGCCTGAACGCCGACCGGGACGCCATGCCCGACGTCGACGTCCTCGCCCAGTGCCTGGTCGGGTCCCTCGCCGAGCTGCGGAGCACGGTGCGGTGAGCACCCGCCGGGGCCTGGTGCTCGGAGCGGGCGGCGTGCTCGGTGCCGCCTGGGAGATCGGCGCCCTGTGTGCCCTGGAGGAGGTCGCGGACTTCGACCTGCGCACCGCGGAGGTCATCATCGGCACCTCGGCCGGCTCGGTGCTCGGCTCGCTGCTGGCCGCCGGGGTGCGGCCGAAGGACCTGCGTGACCACCAGCTCGGCAGGCCGGTCACCGAGGGTCCGCTGGCCGGCTACACCCTGGACTACGACCGGGCCACCGGCGGGTCACTGCCGGGCCTGCCCAAGGCCGGGGTCGGGTCGGCCAAGCTGCTGCTGCGTGCCGTGCGCCATCCCCGCTCGATGACGCCCCTCGCCGCCGTCTCGTCGCTGCTGCCGGAGGGTCGGGGCAACCTGTGGAGCGTGCGGCACATGATCGACGCGTTCACACCGCACGGGGAGTGGTCGCCCCACCCGGCCCTCTGGATCGTCGCGATGGACTACGACACCGGCCGCCGCGTCGTGTTCGGCCGTGACGGCGCCCCCGATGCGCCGCTCACCGAAGCGGTGCTCGCGTCCTGCTCGGTGCCGGCGTGGTACGCCCCGGTCACGATCGCGGGTCGGCGCTACATCGACGGAGGCACCTGCTCGACGACCTCGGTCGACCTGCTCGCCGGCCGTGAGCTGGACGAGGTGTACGTGCTCGCGCCGATGTGCTCCTTCGACTACGACGAGCCGTCGTCGGTGGCCGGCCGGATCGAGCGCGGGTTCCGCAGGACCGTCACCCGTCGGATGGTGCGCGAGGCGGGCAAGGTGCGGGCGGCCGGGACCACCGTGACCATGGTCGGCCCAGGCCCCGAGGACCTGCAGGCCATCGGTGTGAACCTCATGGATCCCTCGCGCCGCCTCGATGTGCTGGAAACCTCGCTGCGCACGTCCGCGGACGCCCTGCGGCGGGCCCGGACGGACGAGCTGGGCTGGAGCGCCTGATGCGGGTGTACCTCCCGGCGACCCTGCCGGGGGTCGCCCGCCTGCTCGCCGTCGGCCGGGTCGCCGGGCCGTCCGCCGCCCATGCGGTGACCCCCGCCCTGCGGGCCGACCACCCGGACGCCGACCTCGAGGAGCTGGAGTACGACGCGCTGCTCGCGGCCGCCGCGGAGGCGCTGCCCCTGCTCGACCACGACCCGACCGCAGCCCGTCGACGGGTGGTGCTGGCCGCCGACGTGCCCGACCCGTCGGTCACCCCGCGGCCGGGCGCCGGTCCGACGGCGGTCCTCGTGGGCACCGACGTCCCGCTCGACCGGATCGTGAGCGCGCACGTCGACGAGGCGGGCGCCGACCCCCACGAGGACCCCGACCTGCTCTGGTACGCCACCCAGGAGCTCAGCGACCTGCTCGCTGCGAGCTGACCGTCACCGGGCGCGCAGCAGCGATCAGTGCCACGCCGACCAGGACGAGCAGCAGCCCCGTGGCGGCCAGTAGGGTGGTGCGGTCCGAGGCTCCGGTGTCCGGCAGCACGGGGATGACGGGGGCGGGCACGACGTCGAGGGCCGCGGACTCGGCGGCAAAGGCGACGCGTGTGCCCGGGCTCGTCAGGGGGGCGCCCCCGCCCGCAGCCTCCAGGGTGCTGCCCTCGACGACGACCGGCAGGGCCACCACGAAGCGCCAGGTCTCGTCGGGCTCGAAGACGCCGTCACCGTCGCCGTCCAGCCGCTGGGGCCCGGCCGCGTCGGCATAGGGGATCGGGCCGGCCCAGCCGGGGAAGAGAACGCGTCCCTGCGCGAACACGTTCGTCATCGGGTAGTTCCCGACGTTGCGGACGTCGATGGTCCAGTCGACGGTCGTCCCCTCGAGGACACGGGTCGCCGACGGGGTGACCGTCACCACGAACGGCTCGGCCAATGCGTACACCAGCCGGGCATCCGCCGTGACCGTGGTGTCGGCCGGGTCGGCGGCGGTCACGGTGACCTCGATGACCGGCACCAGGACGGCGTCGGCCGCGCAGGTGTAGGCCCAGGTCTCCGCCGGCTCCAGCACCTGGTCGGAGTTGCCGACGAGCACGGTCGGCCCCTCGACCGTCCGGGAGCAGCCGTCACCCGTCTGCTCGACCACGACGTCCGTGACGGGTACCGTCCCGGGGTTCGCGACCCGGATCGTCGCGGCGGCCGGTCCACCCGCGAAGGCCGGACCGTCCAGCGTGACCGAGACCGACAGCTCCGCCTGCGGAGCCGCGGGCGCCAGCGTGAGGTCGACGCTCTCGGCTAGACCGCGCACCTCCACGAAGACCGTGTGGGGCCGGCAGGTCCAGGCGTAGTCGCCGTCGGCCCGCGAGGCGCAGACCTGGTACGACCCCGTGGGGAGCCCGGTCACCGTGTAGCGGCCGGAGCCGTCCGTCAGGTGCCCGTCGATCGGGCCGCCGATGCTGCCTCCACGCACGCTCACGTCAGCACCCTCGAGTGGCTCCCCGGTCGCCGCGTCGGTCACCGTCCCGGTGATCCGACCGCCGACGGCGAGAGCAAGGTCGACGACGGCGGTGGCGCCAGCGGTCACCGTGACCGTGTCAGCCGACGTGAAGTCCGGCTTGTCGCGGTACCACTCGGGCGCGTAGTCGGAGGCGACCAGCTCGACCAGGTTGCCCGCCGTGATGCGGTACCCACCGGGCGCCAGGTCGGGGAACCCGAACCGGCCGGTCGCGTCCGTCGTGGCGCCGCGGGACGTCGAGGCGCCGAGCGCCATCACCCGGACACCGCCGAGCGGGTCACCGGTCACGTCGTCGGTGAGCGTCCCGGTCAGTGCGCCGAGCGTGGCCGTCACGGTCACGTCGGCGCTCGCCGACGCTGTCGACTCGGTGCCGTCGTGGCGCCGGATCGTCAGCCGCACCGTGTCGGCCCGATCACCCGGTGGACCGTCGAAGCCCACCGTGTAGGTGCAGCCGAAGTCGTAGGCGCCGTAGGGGTCGTGCGGGTAGGGCAGCGGCAGCGGGGCGACGCAGGTGGTCGACTGCAGGGCGGGGTTCGCAGGGTCGGCGAGGTTGCCGAGCGCGTCACTGGTCAGGGCCAGCAGGGTGAGGTCCTCGGCCGGCAGCAGGGCCACCGGTGAGAAGCGCACCTCCCCGCCCGGCGCCACCCGCGCGGGATCGGGGTCGGTCAGCACGTCCAGCCAGAGATCCGCGGCGGCCGCCGGCCCGGCAGCGACCACTCCCACCGCCAGGAGAACCGACCCGAACAGTGACCCCAGTCGACGCCGCACCATGACGCACCCCTATGCCGGACCCAGTTCAAGGGTCCTCGAGGGGGCGCACGACGACTAGGGCCGCAGGCCCTTCACCGGCCCAGTCGGCGTGCCACGATGGGCGCCATGGATGCCGTCACCCGAGTACCCGTTCCCGTCAACGAGCCGAACCTGACCTACGCGCCGGGCTCCCCCGAGCGTGCGCAGCTGGAGGCCCGGATCGTCGAGCTCTCGGCCGGTGCCGTCGAGCTGACCGCGGCGATCGGCGGCAAGCGGGCGATGGCCTCGGGCGCGTCGGTCGACGTCGTCCAGCCGCATGCCCGGCACAACGTCCTCGGCGTCACCGCCGACGCGACGAACGACGACGCCCGCGGCGCGATCGCCGCCGCCCGTGAGGCCGCGCCGGGCTGGCGCGACCTCTCCTTCGACGACCGGGCGGCGATCTTCCTCAAGGCCGCCGAGCTCCTCGCCGGCCCGTGGCGGCAGACGCTCAACGCCGCGACCATGCTCGGCCAGTCGAAGACGGTCTACCAAGCCGAGATCGACGCCGCCTGCGAGCTGATCGACTTCTGGCGGTTCAACGTGGCGTTCGCCCGGCAGATCCTCGAGGAGCAGCCGATCTCGGCCAGGGGGATCTGGAACCGGGTCGAGCACCGGCCGCTGGAGGGGTTCGTCTACGCGATCACCCCGTTCAACTTCACCGCGATCGCCGGCAACCTGCCGACCGCCCCCGCGCTGATGGGCAACACGGTGGTCTGGAAGCCGGCGCACACCCAGCAGTTCGCCGCGCACTTCCTGATGGGCCTGCTCGAGGAGGCCGGGCTGCCTCCGGGCGTGATCAACATGGTGACCGGTCATGGGGCCAACGTGTCCGACGTCGTGCTCACCGACCCTGACCTGGCCGGCGTGCACTTCACCGGCTCGACCCGGGTGTTCCAGATGTTCTGGCGGACGATCGGCGAGCACATCGAGGGCTACCGCTCGTACCCGCGGATCGTGGGCGAGACCGGCGGCAAGGACTTCGTGGTCGCCCACCCGAGCGCCGACGTCGACGTGCTGCGCACGGCACTGGTCCGCGGCGCGTTCGAGTACCAGGGGCAGAAGTGCTCCGCGGCCAGCCGTGCCTACGTGCCCCGCTCGATCTGGCGCCGGCTGCGCGACGAGCTCGCGGCCGAGGTCGACGGTCTGGCGATGGGCCCGGTCACCGATCTGTCGAACTTCATGGGTGCGGTGATCGATGACCGGGCGTTCGCCAAGCTGAGCGGGGCCATCGACCGGGCCCGCGGCGTGGCCTCGATCGAGGTGCTGGCCGGCGGGGTGTGCGACGACTCCGAGGGCTGGTTCGTCCGGCCCACCGTGCTGGTCGGCAGCGACCCCACCGACGAGATCTTCACCACCGAGTACTTCGGCCCGCTGCTCGCCGTGCACGTGTACGAGGACGCCGAGTAC
>Ga0209797_10001102_pt1 | contig 13584 bp, 15 predicted proteins | sample DOMMetBare3Fresh_2_FD_187472 | JGI IMG/M metagenome (GOLD analysis project Ga0209797, IMG submission 187472) | Wetland sediment microbial communities from St. Louis River estuary, USA, under dissolved organic matter induced mercury methylation -... | ecosystem: Environmental > Aquatic >... | reverse complement strand
CGTGCTCGCGGTAGGTCGCGACGACGGCGTCGTCCGGAGTGAGCGCCTGCATCACGCCGACGCCGACCGCCTCCTCGCCGATGTAGAGATGGAGGAAGCCGCGGATCCGGGTGAGGCTGTACTGCTCGGCCGCACGCTCCTCGAAGCGGCGGACCCGGAGCATCTCGCGCAGCAGGTGCTGGGCGTGCTCGCGGTCGAGCGCAGGCGGTCGCACGGCGCGCTTGCGTGTCGCCGGCTTCCCGGCGGGAGGGCTCACTTGACCCCTTCCAGCGTCGACACGTCGCCTTCGGGCAGGCCGAGCTCGCGTGCCTTCAGCAGGCGGCGCATGATCTTGCCGCTCCGCGTCGTCGGGACGCTGTCCACGAAGGAGATCTCCTTCGGCGCCACGACGGCGCCGAGCCGCACGCGGGCGTGGGCGAGCAGCTCCTTCTCGAGCTCGCGCGAGGCCTCGTACCCCGGCTTCAGGGTGACGAACGCCTTCACCACCTCGCCGGCGACCGGGTCGGGCTTGCCGATCACGCCGGCCTGGGCCACGGACGGGTGCTCGAGCAGGACGCTCTCCACCTCGAACGGCCCGATCAGGTGCCCGGAGCTCTTGATCACGTCGTCGGCCCGCCCGACGAACCAGAAGTAGCCGTCCGCGTCGCGCCGCACGAGGTCGCCCGTCAGGTACCAGCCGTCCTGGAAGGCGGCGGCGTAGCGGTCGGGCTCGCCCAGGTACGTCCTGAACATGGACGGCCACCCGGGGCGCAGCGCCAGCTCCCCCTCCTCCCCGGCCTCGGTCACCTCGTCGACGCCTCCGCCTTCCCGCCGGTGCACGACCCCAGCCTCGATGCCGGGGAGCGGCCGGCCCATCGACCCGGGCCGGATGTCGAGGGCGGCGAAGTTCGCGACCATGATGCCGCCGGTCTCGGTCTGCCACCAGTTGTCGTGGAAGGGCAGTCCGAACGCCTCCTGGCCGAAGACGACGCCCGACGGGTTGAGCGGCTCGCCGACGCTCGCGAGGAAGCGCAGGGCGGGGAAGTCGTGCCGGCGGACGAGGTCGATCCCCGTCTTCATCATCATCCGGATCGCCGTCGGCGCCGTGTACCAGACGGAAACGGCCTCCGCTTCGAGGATGCCGTACCAGCGCTCGGCGTCGAACTCGGCCTCGTCGACGATCATCGTGACGCCGTTCGAGAGCGGCGAGATGATGCCGTAGGAGGTGCCTGTCACCCAGCCCGGGTCGGCGGTGCACCAGAAGACGTCCTCGGGGTGGAGGTCGAGAGCCAGCTTGCCGGTGACGGTGTGGGAGGCGATCGCGGCGTGGACGTGCACGGCGCCCTTCGGCTTGCCGGTGGTGCCGCTCGTGAAGTGCACGAGGGCGACGTCCTCGGGGTCGGTGGGGCCGATCTCGTACGTGTCGTCGGCGGCCGCCAGCAGGCGCCCGTAGTCGTGCGTGCCGGGGACGTTCGTCTCGGCTCCGCCCTCGCCGACGAGGATGACGTGCTCGAGCTCGGGCAGCGTCGAGCGGATCCCGGCGACCTTGCGCTGGTAGAGCAGCTCGGTCGTGAGGAGCGCTCGGGCATGGCCGAGCTCGAGGCGCGTCCGGATCGGCTCCGGCCCGAAGGCAGAGAAGAGGGGGCTGAAGACGCTGCGGTGCTTGAGCGTCCCCAGCGCCCCGATGTACAGCTCGGGGATACGGCCGGCGAGCCCGCCGAGCAGGTCTCCCGGTCCGAGGCCGAGGCCCTGCAGCGCGTTCGCGAAGCGGCTCGTCTCGCGCCCGAGGTCGGCGTAGGTGTAGTTGCGCACCTCCCCGTTCCTGCCGAGCCAGCGCAGCGCGAGATGGTCGGCGCGCGCTCCCGCGGCGTGCCGGTCCACGGCCTCGTGGGCGATGTTGAGGCCCTTCCCGCCGGGCAGCCCGTCCAGCTCGGCACGCGCCCGCACCCAGAAGTCGGGGCTGCGCGCCGCCTCGTAGTCCTGCAGGTTCGGGGTCACCTTGAGCGTGCTCGTGTCCTTGCTGATCGTCTCGAAAGCCACGGCTTCCTCACCTCGAAACGCGCGTCGGTGGTCGTTGTCAGCATCTTCGGAGCGGAGCGCTGCCTCGGGCATCGGAAAATGCGCCGATCTCCGTTCGGGCAACTACGCAACACGGGAGTTCCCGGAGCGGGATCAGGGTGTTGACGGATGCGCGTCGCGCCGGAGGGACTGATGATCGTGGCGACAGCGGACGTCCCCGGAGAGGAACGGGCCATGGAGATCAGGCACAAGTTCTGGGTCGAAGCACGCTCGCACGCGATCTGGGCCGTGGAGCTCCACGATCACGCAGTGCATGCGTGCTACGGGCCGCTCACCCTGGACGAGGTCGACGAGGAGCTCATCGACAGCTTCGACTACTCGGCCGGCGGGGTGGCCTGGATCCGGGAGAACGAGGAGCACTTCACTGCGTTCGTGCCGCGCGTGCCGGACCTGCCGGCGATGTAGCGGTACCGTGGCGGGCATGGCCCGCGCATCCCGGTTGCGCGTCCGCCTCAGGCGGGCGGCGATCAAGGCGCTCAGCCGTACCCACCTCGTCCTCTACCGGGCGAGCCGGGGACGGCTGCTCGGGTCGGTGGCCGGAATGCCCGTGCTCCTGCTCACGACCTCGGGGCGCCGTTCCGGCGAGCCGCGCACCACGCCGCTCACCTTCTTCCGCGACGGCGACGATCTCGTCGTGATCGGCTCGAACGGCGGGGCCGACCGGGCCCCGGACTGGCTGCTCAACCTGCGGGCGCACCCCGACGCCGTCGTCACGATCGGCGGCGAGCGCCTCCCGGTGAGGGCGGCCACGGCCGCAGCGGCGGAGCGGGAGCGCCTGTGGCCCTGGATCACGGCCCGCCACGCAGGGTACGCCGCATACCAGGAGCGGACGACACGCCAGATCCCCGTCGTGCTGCTCAGCCCGGTGCCGGACAGGTCCAGAGGCGACGATGCGAGGCCTTCGCCCGTGTCGTAGCGTGAGGTCGTGGCCCGGCTGACGATCGAGCGTGACGAGGAAGAGCCCCCCGCAGGGGGGCGGCGCCGCCCCTTCGCGTTGAGGCTCGACGGGAGAGCATGGCTGCGGGTGGAGCCGGAGCTGCTCGCACAGCTCGACGTTCGCGACGGCGACGCTCTCGACGAGATGCGCGTGGCCGCGGTCGAGGAGGCGGTGGCGCGCGGCCGGGCACGGCTGTTCGTCGTGCGCTCGCTCGCAGCCAGGACGCAGTCGGTCGCCGAGCTGGAGCGCAAGCTCGCCGCCCGCGACATCCCCCCGCACATCGCCCGCGAGGCGATCGACGCGGCGGCGGGCTACGGCTATCTCGACGACGCCGAGCTCGCAGGCCAACTGGCGCGCGGCATGCGCTCCCGGCGCTACGGCCGGCGGCGGGCCGAGCAGATGCTGCGGTCGCGCGGGATCGACGCGGAGGAGGCGGCCGCGGCGCTGCGCGAGGCGTACGGCGGCGACGACGAGGCCGCGCTTGCCCGGCGTGCCCTGCACGGCCGCGCGATCACGCCCGACGAGGCGGGGAGGCGCCGGGCGGTCGCATTCCTCGTCCGACGCGGCTTTGCCTCGGCGGCGGCCTGGCAGGCGGTGAAGGCCGAGCTCGTGGCCCGAACCGGTGAGTGACCGGGCCTACGCGGCCTTCGCGAGCACGAGCTGCGCCGGCTCTGCAGCCCGCCGCTCGAGCAGGCGGAGCCGTGGGCGGCGGCGCGGCAGCTGGAGCACGACGATGGCCGAGACGACGAACGCCGCCCCGGCGAGCTGTGTCAGGGTGAGATGCTGGCCGAGCACCACGGCGGCGAGCGCGATCGTCACGGGAACCTCGACGGTCACGAGCAGAGAGGCCTTCCCCGGGCCGACGAGGCGAACGCCCCAGAGGAACGAGGTCACCGCCACGAGCGACCCGACCAGCGCCGTGGCGGCGAGGCACGCGATCCCGGTCGCTCCGCCGACCTGCCCGAGCGAGCCGCCGGCGCCTCCGACCGCGAGGAACGTCACCGCGACGCCGGCAGTGATGATCGCCGTCAGCCCGATCGGGTCGGTGTCCTGCAGCAGCCGGTCGGAGAGCAGGATGTAGGCGGCGTACGCGACGGCGGAGGCGAGGGCCAGCCCGATCCCCAGCACGTCGGGGTTGGCTGCCCCGCCACCCACGAAGGCGACCCCGGCGAATACTGCGGCGAGCGCCACGAGCTTGCGCCGCGAGAGCCGCTCGCGTCCCGCAAGCGCGCCGACGCCCACGACGATTGCGAGGTGTGCGTAGTGCACGAGCGACGCGAGCGGAGCCGAGGTGCGCTCGAGCGACGCGAAGAACAGGAACGAGTCGGTGGCATACACGCAGGCGCCCATCGCGAATGCGGCGACGGCGGCGCGCAGCGGCATCCGGCGCAGCCGGCGGCGTGCGACGACGGCCAGCACGAGCGCCGCCAGGAGGTAGCGCCAGGCAAGCACGCCGGTGACGGACGCCCCGTGGCGGTAGGCGACCTGCACGAGCACGGGCGAGACGGCGAAGGCGACGCCGGCCAGGAGGCACAGCGCCACGCCCTTGCGCCCGGGTGTCCACAGCGAAGCCATGCCCATAACGTAGGGGCGCCGAACAAAAACCAGTACCCTGAGTTATCTTCTCTATCTCAAGGTTTCTCCTTTATGACGATCCAGCAGCTGACCTACTTCCTCGCGACCGCCGAGCACGGCTCCTTCAGCGGTGCCGCACGTGCCCTCTACCTGACGCAGCCGTCCGTGTCCGAGCAGGTGCGGCAGCTCGAGGGCGAGCTGGGCGTGGCGCTGTTCGCGCGCGCAGGGCGGGGCCTCGCCCTCACCGAAGCGGGCCGGCGCTTCCGGCCGGAGGCCGAGCGCGTGCTCGCAGATCTCGACCGCGCCCGCGACGCAGTGGTCGCGATCCGGGAGCTGCGCGGCGGCACGCTCAGCTTCGGCATGTTCGGGACGGCCTCGGCTTACCTGATCGCCGATCTCGCAGCCGAGTTCCGGCGCAAGTACCCGGACGTGCGGCTGCGCCTCGTCGGCCTCAACTCGTCCGAGGTGGCAGACCGGGTGCGCGACGGCACGCTCGAGGGCGGGCTCGTCGTGCTGCCGATCGACGACGCCGGCCTCGAGTTCCGCGTCGCACGCAGTGAGGAGCTCGTCGTGATCAGCCGCGTGCAGGAGCGAGTCTCCACGCCCGTCACGATCGAGCGACTCGCCGAGGCGCCGCTGATCCTGTTCGACGCGCACTACGGCGCCGACGACCCGATGCGGCGGCAACTCGTCGACCGGGCCCAGCGGGCCGGCGTGACGCTGCGGCCCGTGATCGAGGTCGAGAGCATGGAAGCGGCGATCGCGATGGCCTCGCGCGGCCTCGGCGACACGATCGTCCCGCGGGCCGCCTTCGGGAGGCGGCACGCCCGGACGCTGCACGCAGGGTCGTTCGCGGAGCCGCTCTACGACACCTTTGCCTTCATCGCCCGCCACGACGCGCCCCTCTCCCCCGCGGTGCGCGCGTTCCTGGCGATCGCCGAGCGGCACCTCGGCAAGGAGGCCGAGCCGGTGCTCTACGCCGCAGGCCCGTCCGAATCGGACGGTTAGTCTCTCGGCGTGCTCGGCGCGCGCGGCCGGCAGGGCCAGAAGCCCTACCGGACGATCAGCAGAGATGAGACGTTCGCCTCCCGCGCCAACGTGTCCGACCCCTTCATGATCGGCCAGACGTACCATCGGTAGGTTCCCGGCCGCAGCCTCTGCGCCCGACCTTCGTAGCGCCATGTCGACGGGAGGACCAGCGACGGCTCGCGTGTTCGCGCGCTGAAGACGACGGCGTCGTCCCGAAAGAGCGACAGCTGGTATGCGGCAGCGCCTTCCACGCGAGCCCAGGCGAAGGTGCGTGGGTCGGAGGGCGTCGAGGACGCGGGAGACGCAACGTTGTCGTCGGGCGCCGCGACCGCGGATCGTGTCACTGACGGCGCCGGCTGGAGAGGGGGCAAGAAAGCCGACCCGGGCGACCTCGAGGCGATCGTCGCCGTCCCTCCGGTTGAGCGACTGCTCGATGGACTGCTCTCGATTACTGCCACAAGAGCCGTGACGGCTGCACCGACGCCGACAATTGCCACGGCCGTGCCGGCGGCAAACGCTCGCGACGGTCGACGGCGCCAGCCGGTCGTGGCAGACAACCGGGCGTCCAAATCCCTTGCCCTGGCCGCCTCGCGACGCGTCGCAACATGCTGCGAGACGCGCTCCCAGATCGTGGCGGAAAAACGCTCCGACGGGAAGATGGTGGCGAGTGTGGCGAAGATCTCTTCTGGCGCCGCAAAGTGACGCATAAACTCCTGGCACACCGCACAGCCCCTCGAATGACGTCGAATCGCCGCTCGGACGTCGCACGCTGGGGCACCCTCCACTGCTCCCAACAAGGCGTCGAGGGCCCCACAGTTGTCGCGACCTTGCCGTGCGAGCACGTTCGCCGTGACAGGCGCCTCCAGCGCCACCAGGAGTCGCGACAGGCGAAAGGACACAGCTGCTCGGTCCAGGCCGAGTACTGACGCGAGATCCGTGGCACTGAGTTTCCGACGCAGGTGCAGGTCCAACAGGGAATAGTCTCTCGGGCTGAGGGTCCGAGCCGAGGCGCAGACGAGCGCAACGAGTTCCCTGCCCAGGGGTACCGCCTGGGCAGTCGGGAGTCGGCTGGCGTCGACAGCGGCGAAGAGATCGATTCGGTCGGCATCGGCGGCGTCATGAATTCGTCCAACTGTCAGCGCTTCGTCTTGCGTGGTCGCGTAGAGCCACGCTCTGACGGTGTCGACCGTGACGCCGGCCTGCAGTCGGTCCCACACGCGTGAGAACGTTCGCGCTACGACCTCCGCTGCAAGCTCGCGATCGCGGACGACCCATGTCGCGAAGTCGGCGAGATCGCCGACGTGCCGCCCATAGAGCGCGGCGTACGCGGACTCGTCGCCCCGGCTAGCCCGGACGGCGAGGCTCTCGTCGGACAGCCGGTCGAACGTACCCCTCACCACTCGCACCCCAACGCACATCGGGAGACACCGCAACGGCATCATTCTAGGCGGAATCGGTCGGTGGAGACGCGCGTCGATGATCGCGGAGCTGGAACCCTGAGGATGAACGGGATTCGAGAGGGACTGATGGCGGCCGTCCGGATCTTCGATGCATTGCTGCGGACGCCTCGGGCCCGTCCGAAGCGGCCGGATAACCTTTGCGGATGCTCAGCCCGGCCGTCGACAACCTCGTCGCCCAACTCACGCGGCTCCCGGGGATCGGGACCCGTACAGCCCAGCGCCTCACGTTCCACTTGCTGTCGGTTCCCCCCGAGGAAGCGAACGCGCTTGCAATCGCGATTACCGATGCCAAGGAGCGCGTGCGCTTCTGCCGCGAGTGCGGGAATCTGACCGAGGAAGAGGTGTGCGCCGTCTGCCTCGACCCGCGGCGCGACCGCTCCATCGTGTGCGTCGTCGAGCAGCCGGTCGACGTCGTCTCGCTCGAACGGACGCACGAGTACCGGGGCCTCTACCACGTCCTCGGCGGCTCCCTGTCACCGCTCGACGGCGTCGACCCCTCCGACCTCCGCATCGGGCAGCTCCTGCACCGCGTCGAGCAGGGCGGCATCGAGGAGGTCGTCCTGGCCACCAACCCGAACATGACGGGTGAGGCCACCGCGGCCTACCTCGCCGACCGGCTCCGCGACCGTGTGCGCGTGACACGGCTGGCGAGCGGCCTTCCCGTCGGCGGCGACCTCGAGTACGCCGACGAGGTGACGCTCGGGCGGGCGCTCTCGGGGCGGCGACCCGTCTAGCGAGCCGGGCCCGTTTGCCTACACTGGCAGCACGATGAGGAACGAGCCAAAGCAGGTCGCGGGGCGTGCCTAGCCCGCGGATCGGAGTCGTCGGCGCCACCGGTGCCGTCGGCACGATCACCCTGGAGCTGCTCGCGGAGCGTGGCTACGACGTGCGCGCGTTCGCCTCGGCGCGCTCCACCGGCGCGCGGCTGCCGTTCGGTGACGACGAGATCCTGGTGGAAGAGGCGACGCCTGAGGCACTCGGTGCCGGCGACGTCGACCTCTTCCTCTTCTCGGTCGGTACCGGTGCGAGCAAGGCCCTCGTCCCGGTGGCCGCGGGGGCGGGTGCGATCTGCGTCGACAAGTCGTCCGCCTACCGCCTCGTCGACGGGTACCCACTCGTGGTGCCGGAGGTGAACGGCGCCCGGGCGGTCGAGGCGCTCGAGCGCGACCGGATCGTGGCGAACCCGAACTGCTGCACGATCCCGCTCACGTGCGTGCTCAAGCCCCTCCACGACGCGGCGGGCCTGAAGCGCGTGCACGTCGCCACCTACCAGTCCGTCTCGGGAGCCGGTGCCCAGCGCATGGAGGCCCTGCGCGCGGAGCCTGCCGCCGCGCACAACCTGGTGATGGACTGGACCTGGGAGGGCGACGAATCCGACGAGGAGTCGAAGCTGCGCGCCGAGACGCGCAAGATCCTGGAGCTGCCCGACCTGCCGATCAGCGCGACCTGCGTCCGGGTGCCGGTTCTCGTCGGCCATTGCGAGGCGATCTGGGCGGAGTTCGAGGAGCCGCTCTCGCCACAGGAGGCGACGGCGATCCTGAGCGAGGCCCCGAGCGTGCGGGTGCTACGGCTGCCCGACTACCCCACCCCCGCCGACGCGGCCGGTGGAGACGAGGTTCTCGTCGGGCGCATCCGTCGCGACGAGGCGGCCACGAACGGGCTCGCGCTCTTCCTCGCCAACGACAACCTCCGCAAGGGCGCCGCTCTCAACGCGATCCAGATCGCAGAGCTCCTCCTCGGCGCCACTGCCGAACAGAAGCTCTAGCGATGCGGCGCGGGCTGGCGATCGCGACCGTCGCAGCCGCTGTGGCCGGTTGCTGCGCCGCCGCGAGCCTCGGTGCGCCGAAGCAGGTGACGCTGACCGCCGTCGGCGACGTCGCCTCGTGCGGCTCCGAGGGCGACGAGCTCACCGCAGCCCTCGTATCGCGCCTGCCCGGGCCGATCGCCCTGCTCGGCGACATCGCCTACGACAACGGCACGGCGGAGGACTTCTCCCGCTGCTTCACGCCGGCCTGGGGCCGCTTCGTCCCTCGCATCCGCGCCTCCCTCGGCAACCACGACTACAACACCGGCACGGCCGCGGTCGCGATCGACCTGTTCCGGTTGCCCGTGACCGGCTGGTACAGCTACCGACTGGGCGCCTGGCATGTCGTCGTGCTCAACTCGAACTGCGACCACGTCGGCGGTTGCGGGCGCGGCTCACCGCAGTGGCTGTGGCTCCAGGCCGACCTCGCGGCCAGCCGGGCGCGGTGCACGCTCGCGTACTGGCACCACCCGCGCTTCAGCTCCGGCGACCACGGCTCGGACACCGCCTACGCGCCCTTCTGGGACCTGCTCGCCCGAGCCGGGGCGGACGTCGTCCTGCAGGGTCACGACCACGACTACGAGCGCTTAGCGCCCCTGAAGGGGATTCGCTCCTTCGTCGTCGGCACGGGCGGCAAGCAGCTGCGCCCGTTCGCTACCCTCCGTCGCGGCAGCGAGGTGCGCAACGCCGACACGTGGGGCGTCCTCCGCCTCACGCTCCGCCCGGACAGCTACGACTGGCGCTTTCTCCCAGTCGCCGGTTCGTCGTTCACGGATACGGGCACTGCCCGCTGCAGGTAGCGCCTCCGCCTACGCGCCCGGCGGCACCGGAGCCGGAGCCGGCGTGAACGCCTCCTGCACGACACGCAGGACACGGGCGCGCCGGCCTTCCTCGACCGGCTGCAGCGAGCTGAGCTCCAGTCGGCACAGCTCCACCCTGCCCTGCGCTCTCACCGTCGTGAAGCCGAAGTCCTCGAGAAAGTCCCGCGGGAACACCGTGCGGTGCACCAGGAACCGGTCGTCCGTGGTCGCTTCCTCCGGGTACCGGTACGCGAAGGCCTCGAGCGCACGGGCACCCTTGTCGCGCGCCTCGCCGATGGCGGCCAGGAACAGCGACTTCTCGACCCACTCCGCCGCTCCGCCGGCGAGATACGCACACGTGACGAGGACGGCGTCGTCCGTGGGAGGCCCTGCCGGCAGGTCGGCGGCGCGCGGGAACAGGTGCGCCGGGCCGTACTGCATCGAGCCGATCACATTACCGTCGTCGTCGAAGTAGACCGTGCCCCACTCGCCCCATTCCTCCTCGGCCCGGTCGACCCACCGCTCCTTCGAGGCCGTCCTGTTGCCGCGGGACTGCCACCACACGCAGTCCCGGCAGACGCCGGGCGCGGTCGCCAGCGTGCCTCGCGTGAGGCCGGCGACCCGGGAGGGCATCAGGCTCCCGGTGCCGCCGGGGGACCGATCTCGTCGAACACCACGTCGACGGAAGCCGGCGTCACGTCGGCCATCCGGCCCAGGTAGTCGGCGACACGCGCCTGCACCGAGCGGCCCACGTCGGCGACGTTGGCGCCCCAGTCGACGGCCAGGTGGAGCTCGAGCGACACCGTTCCCGCCACGTCGGTCACTTTCACTCCGCGATGCCGCGGGCGGGGGCCGTCGACGACGCCGCGCACCCCGTCCACCTCGCAGGCGGCATCGGCCGCGTAGCGCGCAAGGATGTCAGCCGAGATGAGAGACTGTCCCTCCATCGGCGCCTAGTCTACGGGCTGCCGCAGAACGAGCTCGGTCACCTCGGGCCGAGCGAAGAAGCGGAAGGGCACGAGGGTCGTGCCGAGTCCCGGCGAGACATGCAACGTGCCCGCCGGCAGACGGTAGGCGCCCTCCACGAGGCGTGCGCGCGGGTGGGCGAGCGTGACTTTGCCTCCTGGGTACGGCACCACGATCTGGCCCGCGTGCAGGTGCCCCGACAGGATCACATGGAACGATCCGGGCGGAAGCCTGTCCACCACGTCGGGGAAGTGGCACAGCAGCACGCGCAGATCTGCGTGCGGAGCCACCAGCGCCTCGGGCCGGGCGGTTCGCAGCTCGAATGAGACAGGGTCTACCCCGCCGATCGAGACGATTGCCCCCCGGAGCTCGAGGGAGGCCACGTCGTCGCGAAGCAGGACTGCCTCGCGCAAGTCGTCGAGCTCTGTGTTACGCGAGAACGGGTCACGCGTGACGGCGACGTCGTGGTTGCCGAGCACGACGTAGGGGCGTCCGAGCCGTCGCAGGAGGCTACGGAATAGCTTCTCGCCACGGGGGTGCGACACCAAATCACCCGTAACGCACACCAAGTCGGGTTTCCGCCCCTCTACCCATTCGACTGCCCGCTCGGTTGCGAGGCGCCCGCGCGACGGCTGTCCTAGATGGAAGTCCGAGAGGTGTGCGATCCGGACGCCTTCCAGCTGCGGGGGCAGGCCCGGAATCTCGAGGTCGAGAATGCGCCGGCGCACCCACCCCGCCTCGTACCATCCGTAGAGGAGGGCAACGCAGCACAGGCCAGCGCCTACACCGAGTACGACGAGCATCGGGCAACCCTAGTCACGACGCGCGAGAGTAGGGTGCCGGGGTGGATAGTCGTCGGCCCCCGACAGGGTGAGTCGCAGGTCTTTCGGCCTGTGTCTCGCGGCGGTTGCGATCCTGGTCTTGCTGCAATCGATTGCGCATCTCACCGCCACGGGGCCGTACGGGGAGCTCGACTCGATCGTGGACCTCGATCGCAGCAACGCGATCCCCGACGTCGTCTCGACGATCGTCATCACCATCGCCGCCGCCGGCGCAGTCGCGGTGGCGTGGCGAGCACACGGCCGCGAGCGGGCCAGTGCGCTCCTCCTCGCAGCGAGCCTTTGCGTGATCGCCGTCGACGACATCGTCGGCGTCGACCGGGACGCCACGGCAGCCGCCACCCTCACCGTCACCGGACTTGCCGTTCTGGCGGTCGCAATCACGGCGGCGAACGCTGGTGAGGCCGGCACCCGACCGGCCGCCACGATCGCGACAGGGCTCGTGGCGCTCGTCGCCACGCTGGTCGTCGGGCAACTGCCGGAGCTCGCTCCATGGTTCGAGCGGGCCCGCGGCGACATGGTCATCGAGCTGCAGATCATCGTGAAGCAGGGCCTCGAACTGGCGGGCTGGAGCCTGGTCGCGATCGGATTGTGGGACAGGGCAGTGGGGCACGGGCTGGAGACGGCTGCGGCGGAATCGCACAGCATCTGAGCGAACACGGTCGATTCCCGGAATGCTCGTCTGCTCGACTCGTCCAACGACGAGCCGGCGTTTAGCTCGCCCAAAGGCGAGCGGTGGTTGGGCCGGAGCCCCCCCGGCCGGTGGAGCCTCAGGCTGCCCGCATCCCTCGACCGAGGGGGCGGGGTGGTGTTTTCCACCATCCTCACTAACGTCCGAATCACTAGGCAGAGGGATCAACACGATCGAATTGCTAGACGAAAGGCGGCCCTTTCGTGAGCGAGAGTTCCCGTACTGCGGTTCTGCTCGATCACCAACTGATGTGGCTCGAAGCGGTCGAGGGGGTACTCGAGCGTGCCAACGTTCTCGTCGTGGGGAAGGCGCCGGACATCGACACGGCACTGACGCTGGTCGGCGACCTGAGGCCCGACTTGTTCGTCACAGATTCAGTGGGTGACGAGGCTTCCGGAGTCACCGACTTCGGCTACCTGCGAACGGCGCAGGATCGTGCGCCTGGGCTCAAGTGCGTCGTGCTCTCGTCCCAGGACGATACCCGGAGCATCGAGACCGCGCTCGCAGCGGGTGCCGTGGCCTACGTCCTGAAGAGCGCTCACCCGGACGATCTCGCTTCCGCGGTTCGCCAGGCCTTCGAGCACTCGATCTACCTCGCCCACAGCGTCCAAGCAGCAGAAATTCCTGCCGCGCCGAGCCCGCAGGCGGCAGCAGCAGAGCTGACCAACCGTGAACGCCAGATCCTGCGCCTCGTGGCCGAAGGCCACTCGAACGCCCAGCTTGCGAAGATGCTCTGGGTGACGGAGCAGACGGTCAAGTTCCACCTCTCGAACGTCTACCGTAAGATCAACGTGTCGAATCGCACCGAGGCTGCGCGCTGGGCCCAGCTCAACGGGCTGCTGCCGACGAACGACGACCTGCCGGTCTCTGCCTGAAACCGTACGGCCTCGGGCGCGCCCCGGCCCTCGGAGCGGATCGAGCTACGGCCTCGGCGACGAGCTGGCATGGTCCCGCACCTCGGCTCAACCTGCGGTCTTGATCAACCCGCCGTCGCGGCCGGCTGAGACCCGAGACTTCGTCCGGCCATCGATTGCCGAAAAGTCAGAAGAGTCAGAAGCGTGTCGATTGCGGGAGAGGGCGCGGTACTGGCAGTACGCGCGGGTACGAAGGGTCTCGGCCGGCCCTTCCGTCACGTCGCGGCCATCGCCTGAGGTCGCGGGTTCGAGTCGCGTCGTTCCAGCTCCTCCATCTTCCCTGCCCACGCATCACTTCGTTGCCTGGCTTGCGCGCGCATTCAGGGTCGCTTGCGCGCGATGTGAACGCCGTCCGTGATCTCCCCTGCGAATCCGTTGCTGGCGCCGATCCAGTAGGACGTATACGTGCAGGCTGTCGTGCCGCCCAGAGTGCCTGGTGTGCAGACGAACACATCGGCACCGACGCCGCTGAGCCCCGACACCGTGAAGTTGCCCAGTGTGGTGAGGTAGA